>Ga0315905_10000297_pt1 | contig 54377 bp, 41 predicted proteins | sample LakEriMetagenome_5_FD_203522 | JGI IMG/M metagenome (GOLD analysis project Ga0315905, IMG submission 203522) | Freshwater fungal communities from buoy surface, Lake Erie, Ohio, United States - Buoy 4 MA121 | ecosystem: Environmental > Aquatic > Freshwater > Lake | place: USA: Lake Erie, Ohio...
TAGGCGCATCCAGTATCAGGATTTGAATGGAAAACGACCTTCCATTCACCTCGGCAAAATGGATGAACGAACGGCTAATGCCATAGCAGGACATGTCGATGAGTTGGTGGAAGCAAGAAGGTCAGGCAGGCCAGTGCGCAAAGAGACGGCGAACTGGATATCCTCCGCCGACCCAAAGCTGCTGGAAAAAATGGGAAAGCTTGGGCTGATTGAATTAGCCAGCTCCGCCGAAAAGCCGAACTTCACCCAGCTTGCGGAAGAGCACTTTTTTTCGCGCAAGGACATCAAGGCCTCGACCAAATCAACCCGGGGTTACTGGTGCCAGGTCATTGCTGAAATCATTGGCGACAAACCCTGCGACCGTTACACCAAGCTCGACGGTGAAAAACTGCGCAAAGGGTTGGACGATCGCGGAATCGCCAAACCCACAGTGGCAAGGATGCTCCGTTTTGCACGGCAAATCTTCGGCTGTGCTGTCCGGTTTGAATACATCGAAAAAGACCCGCTGGAAAACCTGCGTTACAACTTCAAGGAAGGTAAGCTGCCCGACCGCAACTACATCGACTTGAAATCCTTCGAGGAAATGGTCGCCTCGCTGCCACTCCCGTGGAAACTGCTGGGTTTCCTGGCACGCTACGCAGCTTTGCGCACGCCCTCTGAATCACTGCTGTTGCGCTGGTCTGATGTGTTTTTGGATGCCGAACACCCGTACATCCATGTGACCTCTCCCAAGACAGAGGCGGAAGGCAAGACATACAGGGCCGTCGCACTGCACCACCGCCTGTCTGATTTACTCCGTGAGGTCAAGACAGTCGCTGACCCGGCAAATGACTTTGTGGTGGACCTGCCCGCCTACCGGCGACCACGGCAAAACGGAGCGCATGGAGTTAATCCGAGAGAAAACTTCAACCGGCTGATCAAGAAGGCCGGTTTCACTCCACCGCCCAAGCTCTTTAAGACCTTGCGGTCATCTTGCCTGACTGATTGGGCGGAAAAATTGCCCATGCCGCGTACAGCTGCCATGGCAGGTAATACAGTGCCGGTAGCCGCCAAGCACTATCTGACCAATCGGTCATCAGACTTCAAGAAAGACTTTGATAGCATTCAAACTATCGTAGCAACTCTGAACGACAAAAAAGCGGCGCAATCCGGCGCAAGGCAATCCCAGGCTTCGCCTGACCTGCAGACGTCAAACGCCTTAAAAGCAGGGCCCATCGAGCTCTTGGGGGCTTTGGAAAAAGCGGCGCAAAAAGCGGCGCAGTCAGTGCAGGTTTATGTGGGTAAGGACGGGAATTTCAAAAATTTGTCAAATACGGAAGTCCTTACGATACCTGGACTTACCCAATCTTACCTGATAGTACCTGATATCAAAATCTACCCGGCTAGGATTCGAACCTAGACAAAGAGTGCCAAAAACTCTTGTGCTACCGTTACACTACCGGGTACCCGCCGGGCCTTTTCAGGACCGGACTTCATTACTTTAGTTTCCGGGAACTGCCCGGGTCAAGATGATGGTGGGGTGGAAAATTTTGCCTAGGCCAGCAGGTCGGGTACCGGCTTGCCCCATGGGCAGACGAAATAGGGGCGGTCCAGCCTGTCCCGCAATTCCTGTTCGTGGGAAATGCCCAGGCATTGGTAGGCCGTAGCCACCAGATCGGCCGGGGTGAGCGGCGAGAGACTGGGGTGGCTGCCGATCTTGTCGCTGGCGCCGTGGATATACCCCCGCTTGAATCCACCGCCGGCCGCCACGAACGAGTAGCAGAAGTTCCAGTGATCGCGCCCGGCGTCCTTGTTGACCTTGGGGCTTCGGCCGAACTCACCGCCGATCAGCACCAAGGTGCGGTCGAGCAGGCCGCGGCTCTCAAGGTCCTCCAGCAAGGTCGCGGCGGCCGCATCCAGCTGGGGAAGCAGGCTGCCGGATAGCGCCTTGAAGTTGTTGCCGTGGGTATCCCAGGTAGCATTGGCATGGGGTGCCCAACTGAGGCAGACCAACCGGGTTCCCGCCTCAATGAGGCGGCGCGCCAGCAGCGTGCTTTGACCGTAGATGTTGCGCCCGTAGGCATCGCGCAATTTGGCGGGCTCACGCTCCAATTCAAACGCCTGACGACTGGCCGGGGAAACCAGCAGCCGAAAAGCCCGGTCGCGGAAAGGAGCCAACGATGGGTCATCCCCACCCGGGATGTCGATGTTGCCCAAGAGGCCCCGTCGATCCGCCAGCCGCAAACCGTCCACCCCGTCAGCGGGGTCGAATTCGGTGAATCGGAACCCAGGCGCGCTGGGATCGCGCAACACATACAGGGGATCACCCCCGCGCCCGGCAATGCCGCCGGCAAAACCCGGCTGGGGGGGCCCACCCGCACCTTCCTGCGTGATGTAAGGCAGGCTGACATAGCCGGGCACCAAGGTTCGGGGCGGGCGCAACTGTGCCGCAATACTGCCCATGGCCGGATGGTCCGTGGGGCGGGCTCCTCCGCCAAATTCGCCACGGTCCTGGCCGGTCAGGGCGCAGTAAACCGCGGCGGCATGGGAATTGTTCACGCTGTGGTGCATGCTGCGGATCACCGTCAGGCGATGCATCTGGCGGGCCAGCAACGGCAGGTGCTCGCCGAAACGCACGCCCGGAACGCTGGTGGGGATGCCGCTGAAGGGTCCGCGGATCTCCGCGGGCGCGTCCGGCTTCATGTCCCAGGTGTCGAGATGGCTGGGGCCGCCGTTGAGGAACAGCAGGATGGCGTGGTCGGCCTTGGGAGGTATGGAAACCCCATCCGCCGCCCGCAGGGTGTTCGACCGTGCCAGAAGGCGATCCAGCCCAAGCCAACCAAAAGCCCCCAGACGGACCAGGCCGCGCCGCGACAGAGGTTGAAGAGGTAATGCCATGGCGTACTCACCGGGAGATCCGGATCGGGGTGGGCATGTGATCATACCACCTTCCCGGGGCCCTGGGTAATCGGCGGGAATCCGGCTTCCATGCGAAAAGCCGGGCAGGGAATTACCCCGCCCGGCTTAGCAGCGTTTGTAACCGAAGGGTTTAGCCCTTCAGCATGTCATCATGGCGCATGCCGGAAGGTGGCAGGTCGGCCTTGCGGCAGGCGGCCAGGGCCGACACGGCTCCCGCATGCTGTTCAGCGTCGTTGTCTTCCCACTCGATGTTCACCGCGCCGCTGTAGCCGATGCGGTTCAACTCGATGAAGATGTCCTCCAGGGGATTGGCGTCGCGGGAGGAACCGGCGGTCACGAAGTTCCAGCCGTTGGCCCAGTGGCCCATGGGACGATGGCCTCCCAGCCGGCCGGCGCGGCAATGCTCGCGGGCCACCCACACACCCTTGATGTGGGCACTGTGGATGTAGGGCGCGAACTCGCGGATGAAGTCGATCATCGAGACGTTCTGCCATTCCATGTGGGAGCCATCGAGGTTGAAGCCCACCACACCCTCGTAACCGGCCTTGTTCATGTGATTGATGTAATCCGAGGCGCTCTCGATGTCGCCCATCGCACGCTCGGAGGGATGGCATTCCAGGTCGAATGTGGTGCCGTATTTGCGGCAGAGGTCCCACACCGGGCCGAAACGCTCGACCAGCAGCTCAAGGCTGACATCACGCACATCGGGGATACTGTGGCCATCCAGTCCCGCGGGAAGCGGCGGGAACAGGAACCAGTGGCTCCAGCAATGGGCGGGTGAACCCACGAAGCCGGGCACGGCCACTTTTCGGTCCTGCAGCTTGCCCAGGTGACCGGCGTAGCGCACAGCGGCGAGCAGGTCCTTCTGGGCCTCCTCGTGCATCAGCTTGCCCACCTCCTCGGGCACGAAATAGGGATTCGTGCGGGGCGGATTGTTGCCCTTGTCGCGCCACGCCTTGTAGGCCTTTCGGGCATCGGTGTGCGGGGCCATGAAGTTCAGCGTTTTGGCGGAAGGCTCGTCGCCCAGGATCTGGCCCTGCAGGTGGGTGGCGACGGTGAAGATTTCCAGGCCGTGCGCCTTGGCCATGGCGACGCGTTCGGCGGCATACTTGGCGGCACCCTCATCGGTGTCGCACCGGCGCAGGTCCAGCTCCCAGGAGGCTTCTTCCCAGCCGTCGAAACCGGCCTTCTGCAGGAATTTCACCCATTCGCCGAAATCAACATTGCCAAACTGGCCGCGCACGAGGCCGATCTGGTGATGGGAAGTTTTGCCCGGACGATGCTTGGCAGTCTGGTGGTAACCCACGGCACATTCCTTTCCACATAAATTGAATTGGAGAGGGGCACGGAACCCGCCGTCGCCCCGGTTCAAGACGGATCATACACCAGCGAAGGACGGCCGGCGACAAAAAGCGGGCCCGGAAAAACCGGGTTTTCAGGCGGTTTGGGCGGGCTTTTCCCTGCGGCGTCCCTCGAAGCGCTGATCCAGCCGGCGAAGGCCCCAGGCCAGCGAGGTTGTGGAGATCCCCCGCATCAGAAGGCTGACGGCCACGAAGGTGCCCACCACCCAGATGGCGGATTCGGGCCATTCGGCGGCGATCATTACCCCGCACAAAATGGAAACAACGCCCGAAAGCAGGCTCACCCCCCAGTTGGGAACCCGTGTGAAAACCGCCAAGCATGAGCGAAAGACGCCCGAGACAAACAGCATGGCCGCGAAGAACAGCGTGAACATGCCCAGCGCCTCGATGGGCCGGGAAATCACCAGCAGGCCAAACAGGATGTCGAGCACGCCCACCAGCAGGTAGAACAAGACTCCCTGCCAGCCGCGGGCCGAAAAGGTGGTGCCCAACTCGATGATGCCGCCAAGCAGAATCATCCACCCCACGAACAAGGTGGTCCCCAGGGAGACTGTGAACGGCGTTGCCAGCGCCACGACCCCCAAGACGATCATCAGGATGCCCCAGGCAAGGATCCAACGCCAGCGGGAAACGATCTCGTGCAGGCCCTCGAGCAACAGCGGCATCACCATGACTTCATCCACCTCGGGACAGGATTCGAGCAAGGAAAACGGCGGGACCCCGGAGCCATGCCCGGGGTCCCTGAAGATTAGCACACCGTGCCGGGTGCAAACAGGCTCGGCAGGGCCGATTCTCAGGGGTGGTCGTCACCGGATCCCAGCACCCTGTCGCCCGCGTGCAGGCCGGCCCGGGGCCAGCCCATGCCGTTGAGGTAGATGTCATCCCCGTTGGGCAGCCTGCGGTCAGTCTCGAAAGTGACATGGCCGCCTTGGTGCAACACATTCTGGCCGCGGCCGCCATGGTTGGGGCTGTTGCCCTTGGCCACGGCACCCACCGACCTCGGCCCCTTGTCCGCCAGCAGGGGACTTTCGTCACCGTGGTCCTTGCGCGGGCCCACCAACCGCCCCTGCTCGTTCAGGTGCCCCAAGGTGTAGGCGTAGGAACCGCCCATGGCGCGGGCCACCCGGCCGAATCTGGACGCATCCTCCCGGTAGATCCTCTCCAGATCGGCGCGGCTGGGGCGGGCCGCCGGGATCGGGTCGGCACAAAAAGATTGATGCGTGTCGGGCAGCAGGCCCTTCTCCACCAGCGAAATCAGGTAGGTCGCCGCCGCCCCGTGCGGCCCGGCTGAGGCCAGTTGCGGGTAATTGCCGTTGTGGCGACCGGCATACTCGTTGAGGGCGACACCATAAGTGCGCATGGTGTCCTGGCAGCCCACCTCGCGGTTGCGCACCCAGGCCTGGCGGATGGACGGGAAGGCCACCATTCCCGCCACCATCATCACCCCAGCGGCCACCACCATGTCCGCCATGCGCCAAGTGGCCCAATTCCATGCCGGCTTGGGCGGGGCAGGGGCCTTGCGCATGCGGATGATGGTGGAAGAACGGGCCTCACGGGCCTGGGCGACCCGGGCCAGCGTGCGCTGGGCCAGATGTTTTGGCGGCTCGACCGGTTCCCGGTCCAGCGGGGCCAATGCGGCCCGCAATTGGGCCAATTGGCTGGCGTGGACCGGATTGCTTTCGACCAACAGACGGGCCTGGCTTTCCTCGGCCTCGTCCAGGCAATTCAACGCCAAACCCACCAACAGGTGTTCGACAGATGATTGAGAATCCGTCATGGCAATGGTCCCCACGCGCGAGGGGGAGTCAATCCTGTGGAATCGGGGCGGTTTCCGCCCCGTCGGTGTGGCCGCGCATCTTTTCGAGCAGTCTGCCGACCGCCGCGTGCAGCCTCGATTTCACCGTCCCGACAGGCACCCCCAGCACCTCCGCGATGTCCTTGTATTTCATCTCCTGGTAGTAGGCCAGGATCAAAACCTCTCGGTACAGTTCCGGCAAACCATCCACCGCCTGGCGGAGGGCCTGCCTTTGTTCCTCCAGGCTCAGCGCGTCCTGCGGGGACTGGTCCCTGGAGACAAGCAGGTCGGCAAGGCTGGACTGGTCGGCCTCGGCCCCCGCCGAACCCTTGCGGTCAAGGCTGACGGCACCCCTGCGGTTCACCCGCCGGAGCGCGTCGACCGCCTGATGGGTCGCGATGGTGTACAGCCAAGGGCGAACCGGACGGCCCGCCTCATATTGGTCGAGTTTTTCGAACACCTTCAGGAAGGTGTTCTGGAAAACATCCTCGGCCAATGCCGCATCATTCAGATAGCGGCGCAGGTACCCGTATAGCTCCTTCTCGTAACGGTGAACCAAAGTGTCGAACGCGCCACGGTCACCACCGCGGGCCGCCTCAAGCAGTGCTTCGTCGGTCAAACCGGCTTCAGGGCCGGCCGCCTCCGATTGGACTGTCTGGGGCACTCATCCTCCCTTGGTACGCCCGCCCGAAAAGGAAGGTTCGGGCCAAATTCCCATTAATTACAAGTGATATTTTTATATTAACAAGCCTATCTGGATTTCCCGGCTTATTCCTTGTTGTCCAGTTCCAAGTCGATTCTAGGAAATAGCGGGGCCACCTTGCCTCCCACCAATTCCGCAGTCACCCGGGTGTCTTCCGCCAGCACCGGGGATTCCAAAGCGTCCGCGGTGGAAACCTCCGCGAACGGTTTTGCGAAATTGAAGCCCCCGTACAGGGTCTCGGCCAGCTTGGGCAAAAAGGGCTTCAGCAAGACGGCTGCCACGCGGACCGCCTCCACGAGGTCATGCAACACCACGGCCGCGGCCGCCTTGTCGGTTTTCACCAGCGACCAGGGGGCCATCTTCTCGGCATGCTGGTTGGCTGGAACCAGCACACCCTGCCACAGGGTGGCCAGCGCCTGGCTGTAGTGCAACGATTCCACCTGCTGCCGGTACCGGGCCACCAGCTCAGCGCGCGGGGTGTCGCCGGCCGGCAACACCGGCGCACGGCCAGCCGTGCCATCCAGGACCGCGCTGAAATTACGCCCCACCAGGCCGGTCACCCGGCTGAACAGGTTGCCCAGGTTGTTGGCCAGATCGGAGTTGTACAGTTCGGCGAAGCGCTTCCAACTGAACTCGCCATCCCCGGGGAAAGGGCATTCACGCAGGAAGTAGTAGCGGAACGCCTCGGCGCTGAACTTGCGCAGGATGTCCATGGGCTCGACCAGCGTGCCCAGCGACTTGGAGATCTTCACCGTCTCCTGCCCGCTCTTGATATAGACGAAGCCGTGCCCGAAAACCCGCTTGGGCGGGGCGATGCCGGCGGCCATGCACATGGCCGGCCACAGGGCGCAGTGGAAACGGGTGATGTCCTTGCCGATCACATGCAGGTCAGCGGGCCACCAGCGGTTGAAGCGGTCCATGTCGGACCCGTAGCCAGCGGCGGTGATGTAATTGAGCAGCGCGTCGAACCAGACATAAATGGTGAACCGCTCATCCCATGGCAGGCGGATGCCCCAGTCCTGCCCGGAGCGGGTGATATTCACATCGAGCAGCTCGGTCTTCACGAGGTTGATCACCTCGTTGCGGCGCGACTCGGGCTCGATGAAACCTGGATTCGCCTCGTAGAAGGCCAGCAGCTTGTCCTGGAATTTGGACAGCGCGAAATACCAGCAGTCCTCCTTGCGGCGGACGGCGGGCACCTTGTGGGCGGGACACTTGCCCTCCTCCAGCTCCTTCTCCGTCTTGAAGGCCTCGCACCCATCGCAGTACCAGCCCTCGTAGGCTGACTTGTAGATGAAACCGGCATCGTAGACCTTCTGGATGAAGGCGCGGCATCCAGCATGGTGGCGCGCCTCGCTGGTCTGGATGAAGTCATTGTTCGAGATGCCCAGCGCCGCCCAGACCTCCTTGAACTCCCCGGCCATGCGGTTGCAGTAGGCCTGGACATCCTCCCCCAATTCCTGGGCGCGACGGGCCACCTTGATGGTGTTCTCGTCGTTGCCCATCAGGAAGAAGACCTCATACCCCTCCATCCGCCGATAACGGGCCTGGACATCGGCGCCGATCTTCTCGAAGGCGGTGCCGATATGGGGCCGGCTGTTGGGGTAGTCGATGGCGGTGGTGATGAAAAATCGCTGGGCCATTCCCTGCGGGCTCCGGTCAACAGTCCAAAAATCAATAAACCCAAGTCCTGCAAGTCTTTGTACCGGGAATCGGGCTTACTGCCCTAGCCGAAAGAGCCAGAATCGGTTGAAAAATCGGGCAAATCAACCAATAGCGAATGCTATGCGGACATTTGGAAGGGGATGCAGGTAGCCAGCGAATGGACTACCCCCAGCCCGGCCTGCTAGCCTGCATGGATGGCCGAGCCGATCAATCTGGATCACAATGCGACCACGCCATGCTTGCCCGGGGTGATCGAGGCGATGGCCCCTTGGTTCGGGCATGCCGCCAACCCCGCCAGCCCGCACCAGATCGGCCGAAAAGCCAGACAGGCCCTGGAAGACGCCCGGGACCGGATCGCCTGCCGTTTGGGTGCCTGGCCGGATGAGGTGGTTTTCACCTCCGGGGCGACCGAATCTAACCAGTCGGCATTGCTGGGCCTTGCGCCGATCCTTCCCGGCCGGGCGCCTCCCACCCTGCTGGTCTCCAAGCTGGAACACCCCTCGGTGGCGACCCCGGTGGAGTTGCTGGCCGCGCGCGGGGCCCAGGTGCTGCCATTGGCGGTCAATCCGCAGGGAGAATTCGAGACAGACCAATGGCCGCGGCTGCCCGAAGGGCCGTTGCTTTTGATCGCCCATTTGGCGCACCACGGGACGGGCGCCATCCAGCCCGTGGCTGAACTGGTGCAACGGATGATGGAACTGGCGCCAGGCCTAGGCCGTTCACACACCGATGCCACCCAGGCTGTGGGTAAAATCCGCGTGAATTTCCACAAGCTGGGAGTGGACACGCTTGCCGCCTCGGCCCACAAGTTCAACGGCCCGGCCGGCATCGGCCTGTTGCTGATCCGGCGCGCCAAGCCCTGGGCTCCGCAGACGGTGGGTGGTGGCCAGGAATTAGGGCGCCGCGGGGGAACGCCTTCGGTGGCCCTGGCGGTTGGCATGGCTTGCGCCCTGGACCTGGCACACGAACAGATGGCAATCCGTCAGGCCCATTGCCTGGAACTGCGCCAGGCACTGCTGAACCGCCTGTGGTCTGCCTGCGGCCCGCTGGAAGTGATCGGTCCGCCGGAGGGGAGGGGGCTGGCCCATACAGTGCTGGCCCGCTTTACCGGGGTGAAAGCCGGTTTGGCCGTCATGGGGCTGGATCTGGAGGGCGTGGCGGCCAGCACCGGCAGCGCCTGCGCCAGCGGCAGCCAGCGTCCGTTGCCCGGTCTGGAATTGCTGGTTGCCGATGAGGCGCACCGCCGCGAGGTGGTACGCCTGAGCTTGGGCCACGAGCAAACGATTGCGGATATGGAGGAGGCGGCTGACCGCATCGGCAGGGTGGTATGCCGCCTGCGGGGCGACCGGCAATGAGCTGGCTGCGGTTACCCGAAAATCGGCTGGCCAGCCAGGCGATCGGGCTGTTTGGAACGGGGGAAAAATCTCCCCTGCAGATGGTGCTTTGGGGCCCCCCAGGCACCGGCAAAACCAGACTGGCCTCCCGGTGGCTGAAACTAATGCGCAAGGCGAACGCTGAAGCCAGGCTGCTGCGGGTGCCCTCGCAGGAACTGTCGCTGCGTTTGCGCGGGGTCTTTGTGCCACCGGGCCAACCGGTGCTCAAATCGCGCATGATCGGCCCGCGCCGGGCTGATGGCCTGGTGCTGGAGGATATCCACCGACTGACGATGAAACGCTCGGCGGCCCTGGCGCGCCTCTTGGATCATCGCCGGGCCCGCGGGCTCCCCACCCTGCTGACGAGCAGGGAGACCGTCAGCAGGCTGGACCTGGAAGCGGGAACCCGGGACCGGTTACTCGCCGGCCTGGTGGTGGGCCTGCAGGCGCTGGGACCGGCCTCACGGCTGAAGGCACTGGAAAAACAGGTGCCCGCAATCAAAACGAGACTGGGAGAAACCAGTCGCGATTGGCTGGCACGCCAGGCGGGCCCTTCCTGGCGCGGCCTGACCGCCGTGGCCAGGGTGTTGAAAAGCCGGCTGGCCTCCAAAGGCCCGGTACTGGACCACCCGTCGGCCCGAAAGCTCTTTGCAGATCTGGAAAAACCTAAATTAAGGGCACCCGACCTGATCCGGCTGTGCGCCCGACATTTCGGCGTGACGGAAACGGCCCTCAAAGGCAAGGGCCGCCAACCCAGCCTGGTTCTCGCCAGGCAGGTGACGATGGCCATATTGCGGCGCCACACCGAGCTGTCGCTGGAGAAGATAGGGGCCCTGCTAGGGAGCCGGGATTCAGCCACCGTACGGCACTCGCTGGCCAAGATGGCGGACACCACCCACCCCATGGCCCAGTCCGCCCTTCGGGAACTGAGCCGCAGGGCGGAAGGGTGATTTCAAACGCCTGAAAAAAATCCAAACGATCCCAGATCCAATCTTGAAAAGACCTTGTCCTTGATGAGGGAAGGCCTTTCAGGGTCCACAATCCAAAACTCGTCCCGACGAGCTGGGATCACCAATGAACTACCATCGGTACCACCGCAAAAAGCAAATCTAAAGCCTCCTTGTGGAATGTAGCCGAGGCCGCCAAAACCCGGCTGTCCGTAAATATATCTGCTTGAGTGCAAATTCACCTTCCTATCATCACCCTTGGAAAAAGTAACCATGTGCCCCCCGGGCGAATCCATGGCGGCTATGTAAATATTTTCAGGATAATTTGTCTTTAAAGATACTGAATCTACGGAAATTCTTCCTCGATAACCCGGGTCAAAGGCATAAAAACTGGCTAGTGTTTGAAGACCAGAACTATCCTTTACCAGTATATGCGGCCTGGATCCAGATCCGGAATAGACGAGTATTTCACCTCGGCCATCACCATCCCAATCAACCCCTGTTGGATTCACCCCACCTCGGTAAAACGCGTCAAAGGCGAAAAATGAAGCTAAAACAGTATTACTTCCTGGAACCATTGCCACCACATGGGGAGAAGCGCCGAGTCCGGCTCCCATCAGGACCTCCTGCCTCCCATCTCCATCCAAGTCGACCACTCCAAGATTCACTCCCCCCAAGTAGGAAGCTTCAAACGCAAAAAAGGACGATATTAGCTTGCCAGTCGAACCGTCAAAGACAACAACATGAGGGGGTGCTCCGACTGTCGGGGTCGCAACTACATCCGCCACACCGTCCCCGGTAACATCACCCAGAATCGACCGAACCCCGCCACGATATTTTCCATCAAATACTCGGAAAATCTTTCTTGAACCGGTTTGCCAATCAATCACTTCCACATTCGGTTCACCACCTGGTCCGCCCGAGAAGGCTATTGCTGGGTCGATTCCCTTGATCGCCACCTTGACATTAGCCGATGCCTTGAGGCCACCTTCATCCTTAACCGTGTAGGCGAATTGATCGGAGCCGGTGTAGCCCTTCTTTGGCCAATAGATTAGTTTGCCACCGAGGATTTCAACCTTTCCGTTCGCAGGTTGATCAACCGACGCTATTACCAAGCCACCGGTTTCACCAGGCCCCGGACTATCATTAGCGAGAACATCCAATAAAACGCTTTGGGAGGTCCATCGCAGGGTAAATTCATCATTTCGTGGGGCGGGCGGATCGTTCACCGGAGCCACATTGACTGTAAATGTCCTGACAGCCTTCTTTGAACCTCCAATCCCCGCATTTCCAAGATCATCCAGCCTAAATTTTATCGATAATTGCCCATTGAAATCAGGCTCTGCCAAATAATTAATACCGGACAGGTATTGGTTTATTTTATCGACAGAAGCAGTAATGAAATACCCAGACTTTCCATCACTATCTACGGGAATTTCGTCACCGAATAAGAGTTTTCCCGAAGAGACCTCCATTTCCAGGTGAAGGTTTCCGTCACCCGAGTCCGGATCATGCACCTTAATGTTTGCACCTAGCTGACCGAACCTCAAATAGCCTTCCTCGGGGATGTTGAAAGAAGAGGCATCAGCGCTTATTGAAGGAGCCTGGTTGATTCCTAGGACCTGGATACGGAGATTCCTCACAGACACCTTGGGCCCGCCGAAACCCGTGGAACCCAAATCGTTGGCCGACAAAGTAATTGGAAACTCACCCTCCTGCACCCCACTCCGGTAAACCAGTCCATCCATGGCCTGGTTCAGGGCAGCCAAACTTCCTTTCATCACCACATTGCCAGTCTCCGAACCCACTATTTCCACACCCGCGACCTGCTTGGGAATGATTAGTCCACTGGAAACAGCAAAACCAATTTGAAGCGGCCCATTGCCCGCATCAGGATCACTAATCCGGATGGCTCTTCCTGTGGCTGATGAAAACACCAAAACGCTGTCCACCCCGATCGTCTGGAGGGCGGGTATCTCAAGTACAGGCTCGCGGTTCGGGGCTATCGCCCTGATGGTCATTGAACCCTCGCCAGTCAGTGCCCCACCCGCCCCGGTATTCCCCAAATCGTCTAACTTCAAGACAACCAGGGAATCACCGACCTTGCCTTGTGCCAAACCAACCAATAGTCCGGCATCCAATGTGGCTTGGATCGCGCCGATTGTTCCCTCGAAAACCATCGACTGGTCCGAAATCCCGTCTCCCGAAACAAAGGTTATTCCCTGCCCACCCAATAACGTTAAGTTCCCGTACCCCGGGGTTAAAGAAAGGCTAGCTTTGACCTTGCCAGCCCCTGAATCCGCATCCCTGACGACCACCCGGTTGCCGGAACTAACCGAAAGCGTCACACTGCCACCTGAAACCGAATCCAAACTTCCCACCGGGAAAACCACCTCCGGTGCCGTGTTCCTCGCCCTTACATCCAGTCGAATCCCTGCTGGAGTGACTTTTGGGCCATCGTTCCCGGAATTACCCATATCGTTGAGGGTTAGATCAAGCTTTGCCGAGGCGGGGGAAGTTGGAGAGTGAAAAACCAACGAACCAATGACAGACTGCAGATCGGATAAAGTGCCTTCCATTTCAGTTTTGGAATCCCGATCCCCATCTCCAAGAAGCCAGCGGACACCGTTTCGAACGGTGAAACTCAGCAACCCGCTGTTAGTTTGTGCCGTCAGTCGCATTAATCCGGATCCCGAATCGGGATCGGCCAGAAGTACACCCTGCTCTCCGGTCAATGGGTAATCGGAGGAAACCGGAACACTAACAGTCGCCGGGTACTGGATCATGGGTGGCAGATTAATATTCCGAACTTCCACACCAACCCCAACAGCGGTTGTCTTGCTTCCCTCGCCATCCCCATTGTTCCCAAGGTCATTAGCTAGGATTTCAATAGTGGTGGACCCTGAAAATAAACCCGGCTTGTATCTGAATCCCTCCAAAGCGGCATTAATTTTTTCCTGACCGGCCCGGATGGTGATTTCGCTGGATTGGTTGGCACCGGCAACAACCTCGATTCCTGAGAGGTCGGGGAAGGCAATGGAACCATGTCCAGCCGGGAGACGGACCGACACTTGAATCGGGTTAGCGCCATCGGGATCGGAAACCCGGACCCGATTTCCCCTCGCGGTGGCGAATTCTAATTCCCCCCCCTTGTCCACCTGTTGATTGCCTGGAACGGAAACAACGGGTGGCGAATTAGCGCCCACCACAACCCTCACTTTTTTCTCGGTGAGCAGTCTGTTGTCCGCATAGCCGTCAAGGTCCGAATCAGGAAAGTAAAACCCACGATCGTTGACACGCAGAACGACCTCGGCATCCCCCTCGTGAGCAGGTTCGGGATGATACGCTGCATTCTTCAAAGCCTTGTTGACATCACTGATGGAACCATGGAACCGGACCAAGGGGTCCCTGAGACCATCGCCCTGCAGGAAGGTGATCCCGCTAGTGGCGCCCAGGGAAAGTTTCCCCCTGGATGCGGTAAACTCAACCTCAATTCCGTAAGGATTTTGTGTCAAATCATTGACGGCCAAGGAGCCGCCAAATGAGGTGTCAACCTTAAAGGGAACCGACAGGGTCCCCGGGGCCCCGATGGAAGCCTCCGAATTGGGCGTCACAGCCGCAAAATAATAACGTATGGGATCCGATGTGCTTAAAGAACCATCCGACAATTGGGTCCTGGCCTCAAATGTTGCGCAATAAAGGCCAGGCGCAGATAGAACCCAGTTGAGGTGACTATGCTGTCCAGGAACCAGATAGAAATTGTCAGTTGCACTCAGGCCATCACCGCTGGCCATCCAAACAGTCTGATCGCCCTGAGCGCTGGTCGCGTAAACCGTCAAGGTGCCGGGGGCGGGGCCCAAATCCTCACCATCCCGGAGCGACAGCAATCTGACCTCGATCCACCGGCTCGTGTTGTCCTCGCCGAGCCTCGGATCATTTATTGTCCTTGACTTAATTTGCGATGCATTGGAGCCCTCGGAGCTGAGGCCAAGGTAAAGCGACTGCCCCTGCGGCGATGTTTGGGGAAGTCGCCACACCTTGTCACCGCTTGCCCTGAACAAATCCGCCAAAAGCCCAGAAGACGGCGCTTGCATGGCAGATTTGGCGTTGGCGAAAAGCAAACTTTCCGCTGCAGGCAATGTTCGATTGGCGTCATGGTCCTTGTTGGCGAGCGCCCAACCCCCTGAATAAACGGAGAGCAAGTCCGCGTGCTGGACGTCCAGAATATTCGCCAACGGAATCAGTGGAAGTCCTGCTGGGGCCAATCGGGACTCGAGAGAAAGAACGGATAAAAAAGCGCTTTTTTTCATGGCAATACCGATAAAAAAAATCGGGCATCCCCTGGTGGGAATGCCCAATGTACCTCAGTTATCCCTTCCATCAAAAACGATACTCCCGGCAAACCCGGGAAATGGAGCCCATAATAGTGGCGCCACAAGCTTGTTTTCCGGATCAATCTCGGCAACCTGCACCTCACCGAGGGCCCCCGCCACACCCGCCACTGGTGCCACCAGCAACCTGGTGCCGCCTAGCACATCGTTCCTGATTGATCCAACCTGGACGCCTTTATCCCTGGCAACCTTGGACCAAGCGGGGTTTTTTTCAAACGGAAAAAACGCATCCATCACCTGATTGGTCGCAGCCCGAAAGACAACGATTGTTGCCTCGGCGCCGATTCCCGAACCGGTGATCACGTCCGCGATCCCGTTGTTGTCCCAATCGCCGGTCCCGAGATTCACACCCCCCTTGAAACCTCCGTCGTAAGCGTAGTAGCTGGAAACGATCCCCATTGTCTTCCCGGCTCCGGACCATTTCCAGACGGTCACGTGGGGCCTTGCTCCCACGCCGCATGCGGCCACCACCTCGGCGTTTCCATCCCCATCAAGGTCATCAGCAGTGATGCGAACCCCGCCCTTCCAATTATCAAAGGCGAACCAGCTGGCAATGGTCACGGTATTGCCGAGGGACAGTTCATACCCGGAAAAAACCGCAACATGCGATCCTCCTGATTTGGTACCAACAATCACATCCCCGTAACCGTCCCCATCCACATCCCCGGAGGCGATCACTGTCCCACCCTGAAACTCCCTAGCGTAGGCGTAAAAACTGGCGACCACCGACAAATCGCCCATGTTGCGGACCGTGATGTGGGGACCGGGAGCTCCGATAGCGGGAGCCGTGACAACGTCCGGCGACTCACCACCGGAGATGTTTCCAACCGCAGTCACCACCCCGCCGAGGTACTTGGGGTCATAGGCAAAAAAGGAAACGGTTTTTTCAGGCTCGCTGATTCCCTGAGCAGAGGGGAAATTCACCACGACGTTTGGGGGAGCACCAGCACCAACACCTGCCGCCAGTACAGACTGAAACCCGGTGCCGCCCACCCGGATGCTGACCATGAAGGGTTCAGAGACAATGGTGGCACCATCTGAATCCATGGCGATAGCCGTGAATTGCAGGCTGTAGTTTCCAGGCTGGGTGAACGCCCAGTTGGTATCACTGTGGCCACCAGCGGTCAGAAAAAACCTGTCTACCCCGGGGTCGAGCGAGTCAGAAGAATTGAACCAGACCTGATCTAGGTCTTGGTACATGAAGACTTCCCCCTGGCCTTGCCCCACAAAATCAACCTTGTCCAAAGTCACCGTGATTATCTTGCCGGTTGCCGTTCCGCCGGACAGCCTAGGATCAAAGACCGTCACACTGGAAAGGTTGGCAGGATCAGTCTCTTCAGCGGCGATACCCAATTTCAGGTATTTTTCTTCATTTGTGACCGTGCTATCCAATATCCAAAGTGGATCATCCGTATTCAAACCCAGTGCGGTCCTGACCTGCGCCGAGGGGGACTGCCTTTGGAAATTGGTGCCATACATCCAAATCTCGTCAAGGCCCTCCTCATCGCCATGCTCGTGGCCATCCTCATGGCGGTGAATACCGGTTTCCCAGGCGGGCTGCGTCGCACCCGCAGGCACCGACCAGTTGAATTCCAAATCGACATGTCCGTGGTTGAATATCGAGCTTGGATTCAGGCGTGTTTCAAGAGCCTCCAAAACAACTGCTTTATTGGATCGACGACTTATGGACATGACAAATCACTCCATGGCAGGGGGGATTTTTCCTCCCGGCCGCCAGTGTTAATCCCTTGGAATTAAATCCCCCGCTTCATGCGGCAGGCGCTTCCGGCTCAGTCGGCCGGTTTGGCGAAATTCTCGCCGGTCTCCACCTTGCGGCGGATTTCCGATGCGTCGATGGTTTCCACATGGCCATCAGCAAACAGGTAGTTCGCGAAGCCGGAACCCCTTTGCTTATCCGGCGAATTCGGTGTTCCCCCGAACCTGTCAGGTTGAATGTCCCTGAGGACCGCCCTCCAACGTGCGACCGGATTGGAGGACGAAAACCACAATGTGCCATGGGTATGGTCGCTATACGCGCTCAGCGGCATCTCATCACTACCCGTGAACACGGTAATGGTCCGGGATGTGGCAGGAAGGTGGCGCAGGTTGGTGACGCAGCCCGGTCCGGGAACACAAATGTACTCATTCAGGACATAGCTCGACGACATCATGAAAGGGTCGGTTTCCCGCAGACGCTGGTCGCGCCTTGGGTCAACCGGGCAAATTCTGACTTTTTCTATCCTTGCAGCCTGGTTGTTTTCAAGAAATGGAGCGAGGGTGAACAACCAACTCTCCTTTATCTTGCCGGTATGAAGCGTCAGTGGAAATTTCCCATCGTTGACATCCGCATACATTGCCAAGGCAAGTCCGATCTGCCGCATGTTGTTCGCACATTCGATCCGCGAGGCGGCCAAGCGGACTTTTTGCACGGCAGGCACCAGCAATCCGATCAGGACCGCGATGATGGCAATTACCACCAACAACTCAACCAAAGTAAAACCAAGTCTCTTCATTTGTTTTACTCAAACGCTATTAATTAAATTATATAATACATTTGGCTGAAATCAACTGTTGTTTTATTTGGTTTTATTTTTATTCTCTATATTTTACCAGCATAAAGTATTCCCTGCAAAGGACATGCGCATTTTCCACTGACAATATTTTCCCCTTGGCCGCATGCAAATCCCCCGCCAAAAGGTCGTCGCGCATGGCCTCCAATTCCTCCCTCAGAGCTTCCGCTTTTTCACTCTGCTGATTGTCCAGCGTGCCCTTGCGCAGGAATTCGCCCACCTGGAGCTTGCGCGTGAGCAGATCCCATGCCTCCAATTGCCTTATGGCATCCTGGGTTTTTCCTGTCCTGACCGAGGTCAGGGCATCGGCCCTTACCCTGGAGATCTCGTTGAAAACCTCCTCCGCCGGTGGATAATAAATGTAGAGGGAGACCAGGCTGAACAGCACCAGTCCAACCAAGGCGACCAAGCCGAGCACCGGTCCGGGCACCCCCCGGTTGAGAATTGAGTTGGAACGGCTTCCGCTTTGCCTCGGGCGGCATAACCACTCCTCGAGACGCATCCTGTTATCAAATACCCTCAGCAGGCAGCCCACCAAAGCCTGGACCAAAAGCAGGGCGATCGCGACTGGTTCCAACACTTCGGCCTTTTGAACCCATTTGTTCCAAACTTCCGTCAAGCCAGCAACTGAACCAGCCTGAAACGGGCTGGTCCAATCGTCAAAAGCGTGGGTATGGCTCGCCTCCTCCTCGGCAAAATACAGAGTTTTGTCCATAGTCCATCCAGCCAGGACAACCATGGCAAGCACCGTGGCCATCCAGACCAGGATCCGAGGTCCCCTCGAAAACACCAGCCAAGCCACCAGCCCGAGATTCAAACCCACACCCACCGCGAAAAGGGCGAAGGCGGCACCGGTGCTGTTGCCATGCTCGAACATCAAGCCGATTCGCATCATTCCCTGCAGCACACCCGAGTAGAGGACAGAACCGACCATTGCCATCATGGGGGTGCTCAGCCACGAGTCATGCCGCATCGTGGTGGACAGGGCGCCGTGTGGAATCAGCCCGGCCAGCAACCCCGTTACCACCACGGATACGACGCAGTACGGCAGGGTCGCACCCACGGTTTCCCTGGATGCGTTCATAAAAACCAGGCCCAGCCGGCCCAGACCGGGCGGTGGCATCGTCTCATCACCGCGCACAGACCCCGGGTCACCCGCCGAGAAACATCGTTTCCACAAATCCCCACCCGCCACGGCGATCAGCATGGTCGCCAAGACGAAGCTGATGATGACCAACGGTTCCGACAAAGTCAGGCCGTACAGGAATGAGAGCGGATTCAACTGCGGCGCGGCCAGCACGAAGGACAAAACAGTGGGCCAAGGCACACCGGCCCGCACCATTTCACGGGCGACGGGAATCACACCCAAGCTGCAGACCGGCAGGAGCGACCCGATTAACCAGGCCCGGACCAGTCCTCCCAACCCCTCTCCACCGAAAAGCTTCCGGGTACCAGCTGCCCCAACCATCCGCCGCAAAATGGCCGCCACCAGCAACCCAACCGCGAGGGTGGGTGTGCATTCGACGGCTGTTTGGCCTATCCGCACCAACACCGACAGGATCATCACTTGAACATCCATTTCTGTTCCCCCTCGATCACCAGCCAAGTTCAGAAAGGGGCCGGAACCTGCCGCAACAGCCCGCTGATCAAGCCGGCAGCACCACCCGGTTCGACACCGTGGATGCCGAGCCGAACCGACAGCACGGGTTCAGCCACCGCCTGCACATCGTCAGGGGTGACAAAGCGTCTGCCATCGAGGAAGGCCCAAGCCTGAGCGACCCGTTGCCAGATAAGCATTCCCCTGGGCGAAACCCCGAGGGAAATGCCGGGATGGGCACGGGTCGCCCGGCAAAGGTCCACCAGGTAACCCCTCACCTGGGCCTCGACGGCAACCAACCGCACCAGTCGCTGTGTTTCGGCAAGCTCTGCGCTTTCCATCGGAGGAAAGGCCGGGGTGGCTCCGCCCTGTGGCGCCCCACCCACGGCGCTTTCCAGCATCGCCATCTCATCGACCCGGTCCGGATACCCCACCGACAATTTCATCGCGAAGCGATCCAACTGGGCTTCTGGAAGCGGATAGGTTCCGTGATGCTCCACGGGGTTCTGGGTGGCGATGACAAAAAACATCGGAGGTAACGCGTGGCGGATGTTGTCCACCGTCACCTGCCTTTCCGCCATCGCTTCCAGCAGTGCCGATTGGGTGCGAGGAGTGGCACGGTTGATCTCGTCGGCCAGCAGTATTTCAGAGAAGACAGGGCCCCGCTGAAATTCGAATTCCCGCGTCCTCTGGTTGAAAATGGAGAAACCGGTGATGTCACCCGGAAGCAGGTCGGGAGTGCATTGAACCCTGGCAAACCCGCAGCCAAGCGCCGAGGCGAGGGCCTTTGCCAGAGTGGTCTTGCCCAGACCCGGCATATCCTCAAGCAACAGGTGTCCCTGGGCCAGCAAGCAGGCCAGCACTTTCTCAACCACCGCCGATTTGCCGCGCAAGGCGCCGTTCAACGTTGACCGAACGCGCTCCAAGCCAACACCCATATCCACCTTCTGGATCATCCGACTCCTCCCCCACGAACCCGGGCTGCCCGTCGCAAACGGGAAAGACCCCAATGCCCGAGAATCCTGGTTGTCAGTTCCCGCACCGCGCCGCCGGTAAGGCAACCCGGGCACAATTCGCCATCCGGCGCGTGGGCGGCCCAAGCGACCAGTCGCGAAAAAACCACCATGTCCGCCCTGTCACCCTGGCAAGCCAAATCCGCAAGCCATGCCGACCCGCTCTGGCATGGCCGCCTCCCGCACCCGGCGACGCGCCCCCTCCATTCCAAATGCCGGGCGGTTTGCATCAACCGCGGCCGGATGCCGGCGTCATGTTTCACCAAAAGGAACAGACAGCAGATCTTGTCGGTGATCTCCCGCCTCCACACATAAAGGAGACTCACGATCGTTATGGTAGCCATTATCAACGAGCCGTGCCTAAGCGACCATTCGACAAGGCCCGATCCCGCTCGCAGGATCCTTTCAAAAAGTGGCAAAACAGGCGGACAGACCCGGTAGCCGGGGGTCGGCTCCACAACCAGCCAGTCACCTTCACCGGTCGCCAATTCCACCCAGAAATGCAGATCGGCAAAGGTCACCGGAGTATGCCCCGTTTCTGGGTCGTATTTATCCGGATCGACATAGAAGCCGTTGACCAGGCGTGTCCTCATGCCGCGATGGCGCAAAAGGGTCGCTGCGGTGGTGGCGAAGAGGTAATCGGGCCCGCGCTTGCCCTCCAACAAGAAATAGGCGACCGGATCATCGCATCCCTCCGGGACAACGGCATTCCAATCCAGGGTGTATTCAGAACGCAGGCCGTCGATCAACCTTTGAGCCGCCAACCAGGGGTTTTCCTCCGGACCAATCCAGCTCCTGATTTTCGCGATGATTCGCTGGTCCAGAATCTGTGTGGGATTGCCCAAATCCTGATCCGCATTAGTTGATAACGGCCAATCCGCCCGGGCAAGCAACCACGGGTCCACCGTCCTCGCCTCGGTCTCGACAGTGATGCCCGATGGCGCGTTCCTTTGGGAAAAAGCCAATACACCGTCCTGGGCCCACCCGAAAAACTCTGGTTCATTGACCCGCCCGACTCGGAACCGCCTCAGGTTGGGTGGCGTTGGCAGGAAGGATCCCTCCGGGGCCGTCATCCTGAACTTGTGGTTTGTGCTCAAGGCGAATATGTCTGATTCGCCCCGGCGGCTTGGTTGCATCCAGTGGTTTTCACGCATTTCAATGGCCGGCTCGGCCACACGGTGCGGCGCCTCTAACCAAACCCCGTCCACCAGACGGTCAAACACCGTCAGCCGCAGGTGCAAGGGCGTCAGCCCCTCCACCTCAAAAAGGGCCCGGGCTTCCCGGGAAAGGGAATCGCGCCTTTTTCCGGGGACCTTTCTGGAGGTCGGGAATCCCCTTCCGGGGCGTTGACTGTCCGACGGAGCTTTGCCTGTGTCACGGGTCTTGTCCGGGTTGATGTCCAGGGCGATGGCCCTCTCCTGTTCCTTCGGCTTGAATGGTTCGCCGAACATGTCGTTGGAAAGGTCATATAAGGTCGGCAACGGCGAATCGAGGAATATGTCCGAGTTCACATTGCCGGTCGAATCCGGATTGGCACCGGCCGCCTCCTCGTCGCCATCATTGACACCACCCCTCGCCCTGGAATCATGGTTCCCGGTTCCGCCCGAGGTGGGCAGCCATTCAGCAAGCACCCATAACGCCTGTCGGGGTGCCCCGGCCCCAACCACCGCCACCAGCGCCCCCACAAGTAGCAGCGAGAACGCCAAACCGGCCAAGGGAAACCTGGCGCGAACAGGCCTGGTGGCCATGGATTGTCCGCTCACCGGCTCGGCGAAAACATCACGCAACCCTCCCCAGTAGACGAGGACAAGCCAAAGGCTTCCCGCGGCCGTGTAGGCAGCAAGCAAAGCCATGGTCAGGGCATGGTCACTCATGGTGACTGAGAAAAGTACGAGGAACAGGCTCACGACGCAGGCGGACCGCATGCAGAGTGGCACCGCTGAAAACGCGGCCAGGCCTAGGCCCACATTGCGCAATGCCATCAACAATTGCAGTTCCAACGGATACCCATCAAGCCCCAGCCAATGCCTTGGCAATTCCAAAGTGAAAGGGGCGATGAAAAGCACTGTCAAAACCCGCCCGGCGCGCCTGGAGAGGGTCTGGTTGTCCTGGATTCCCCGAGTGGCCCATACACCCAATCCCGCGGCGGCAAAAATCCAGCCCAGGGACCAAACCAACGCCTGCCAGGATGGCCTGGTATGGTCGGCGGCCAGTTCGACCGCAGCCGCCGACAGGCACAGCAGCAGGAAGGTGACCCGCCTGATCATTTTTCCCAATTCAGGAACCATGGCGGGCTTCACTCCAACCGTCCACCAACAAGCCGGGCACATGCTCCGGACCACGGAACCACAACCAGGCATCACCCGACCTGGCCGACCCTGCCATGGCGATGCCGCCAAAACCCTCGATCGCAAGCAGGGCCCACCTCCGGTTGGCCTGATCGCATGGCGCGCAACGTACAGCCTGGTGACCCTTGCAGGTAGTCACCACCACCTGCAAACCATCCCGGAAACCGCTACACATCGGGCAGGACAGGATGTCCCGTAATTCACCGGGCGCTCGCACCGCCACCGCCAGGGCATCCAGAATCCTTTTCTTTTGGAAGGAACCGGCGGCAGCGGGCAACTCCACACCGGCACAGGCAAACCCCACCTCGGCTCCCTCGTCCAGCCAGCAGGAGGCCAGGCTGGCGGCGACCCGGATGGCCCATTCGAACGAGCTGTCTGTCCCTTCTCCTGCATGGCTTCCAGCGTGGGCATCCAGGACAACCTGGACCAGGGGGCGCGCGTTGGTTTGCAACTCGCAAACGATCAGGCGGTCATGCTTGGCGGATTGCCCCCAATGGATTCGCCTGGGTGAATCCCCGCGACGGTAGGGCCGCACGCCCATGACATCCCCGTGAGAACCCACCTTGCCGCGTGATACCTGCCCCTCCACCAATCTCTCCGAGACCACCGTGGGCACGGGGCCGGTGGGAAATACCCTGGGCCATACCATCAGGCGGCCATTGTCCATCAGGCTCTTGGAACGCCTCCAAACCCCAAAGGGAAACCCCGATCCCAGGCGCGCTGAAGCCAAAGGGTAAACGCCCCTGGTGGTCGCCTGGAGATTCCACCCGCATTCCACCTCGCGCCGTCCGGGAATCCTCGCCACTGCCACCTCGACGATTCCTGTGTCGCCATGGAATGCCCCGCGCAAGGAAAGACCCCAAGCCGACCAGGGGGCCCGGTTGGAAACCAGGAGCCTAGCCCCACAGGGGTCACCCTCCGTCACCACCCCCTTGTCAAAACAGATCGAGACACGCAGACAGGCCAAGGAGACTACCGGCCACAACGCCCCCGCGGCGATTACCGCCCCGATTCCCGCGGCCAAGGCGAACCCCTGGGGGTGCAGGAAAAAACCGCAGGCAAGCGAGGACATGGCGGCAAGGATCAAAACACCGAACGGGTTGTAGACCGCCCCGCGAACCTTGGCGCTAAAAACAGGAAAGAAATCGCGACGGGCCAGTGCCCTCAGCGCCGCCATCCGTCCGCCATTTAATCTTGGGGCCAAACCGCTCACAGCGGACACTCCCCGTCCTCGTCCCGCATCGCTTTTTTGGCCTCCTCCGGTGTGGGCCATTCCGGAAGCGGATCAGGGAAACGAGCCCAGCCCGCCGGGCCCTTTGCCATCTCCCGGTCGGTGAGCAGCACCGCGTCCAGTGCCTCCCGCACCGCGTCAATGTTTATCCGGTCGCCGATGAAGACCAGTTCCTGGCGGCGGTCGCCCCAAACCCCGCCCTCGGCAATTTCTGCCAACCCTTGGGCTTGTTGCTGCGGATCATCAGGCCAGTCATCCCTCGGGGTGGCATGCCACCAGAATCCCTGAGGCGACAGTTCGGTCACCCGTCCCGCCTGGGACCAAAGGCCGATCCAGTCAGGTCGGGTGGCGATCCAACAAAAACCCTTGGAGCGCAGCAGGCCCTTCATCAACCGGTTGCGCTTGAAGAACCTGTCCAGTCGGGCTGGGTGAAAAGGCCGTCGGGCACGGTAGACAAACGAACTGATGCCGTATTCCTCGGTCTCGGGCTGTTCTTCCCCCCGCATCACGGCCAGCCATCCCGGGGCGCTGGCGGCCTTGTCGAAATCAAACAGTCCCGTGCCCAGAACCTGCTCAAGGGGAACCCTGCCGCGGACGCTGCGGATGATGACAGCTTTCGGGTTCAGCGATTTGAGGCAGGCCTCCAGCCTCTCCAAACGTTGGACCGGCAGCAGGTCAACCTTGTTCACGACGATGACATCGGCGAATTCAATCTGGTCGATCAGCAGATCCACCACCTGCCTTTCGTCCTCCTCCCCCAAGGCCTGCTTGCGGTCCAGCAGGGAATCGGGGGAATGGTAATCGTCCAGAAACCGCGCGGCGTCCACCACGGTCACCATGGTGTCCAGCCTCGCAACGCCGGAAAGGGAGTTCCCCTCCTCATCCTCGAAGGTGAAAGTCTCGGCCACCGGAAGCGGCTCGGAGATCCCGGTGGATTCGATGAGCAGGTAGTCGAACCGACCCTCGCGCGCGAGCCGGTTCACCTCCTTCAGCAGGTCTTCCCTGAGCGTGCAGCAGATGCAGCCGTTCTGCATTTCCACAAGTTTTTCCTCGGTCCTGGAAAGGGCGGCCTTACCACCCTTGACCAGCGCCGCATCGATATTCACCTCCGACATGTCGTTGACAATGACCGCCACGCGCATGCCCTGCCTGTTGGCCAGAACATGGTTCAGGAGCGTGGTTTTTCCGGCACCCAAAAAACCGGAAAGAACCGTCACCGGCAAACGCCGGTCATTCGAGGATTTGCCTCTTTTTCCGTTGATCATGCCACCCATAGCCCGCCACCTCCCCTAGTTTTCCTCAAAAAGCCCCTGTTTTCCTTGACTCCCTCGTTAGCGACAGCCGCTCCGGGACCGGCAACCGACCGCAACCGGGTCAACACCCCAGCCCAGGGCCCAGGCACGCGTGGATCGGACAAACCGCGGCGCCATCCCCGACGGGAGATCCTTTCCCAAGTCATCGCCATCTCCCTTCCGCGCACCACTGGGACCGTTGGTTTGCCCAGCAAGCTTTCCTGGCGGTACCCAGCCCCCAGGTTTTCAGCGACCCAATGCTCATATGCCGCCATCCAGCTGGCCAAATCCCTAACAAGCCCGCTGGCAATACCGGCGTCCATACGGTTGACCGGTCTCCTCATGGCACCCAGATCGCGGGGATTATGGACCGGACCGGCGGGCTGTGCCGCCAATAAAAATGGATCAAAGGTATAGCGCTTAACCCACATGGCGTTTCCAGCAGTGTCGGCCAGAAGGACACCGAATCCCCAAAGGGACAAGACCATGCCCCCACGGACCCGCGCCTGGTAGAGGGTCGAACCTGCGCCGCCGCTAACGGGGCGGATCCTGCACATTCCCAATTGGCACAACAGGTTGCCTTGGGTCCGGCGAATGTCCTGGCCAAAGCACCACAATTGCTGGTCGAGAAGGCCGGACAAGAATCGAATGTCTTTAGGCGATGTCATTGAGAGCCCCGCTAACCGCCATGTAGCACCACCACCCTTGACGGAACGCCAGCGCAGTGATTCATCCGCAGCGCGTGGTTTGAATGGGCGACCAAGCCAACCCCAAGCGAACCATCTACAGAACGAATTGCCTGTCCATGCGCGGGCGAATTGGAGCCACGACGATGCCCTTTTACTTTTTGGCTGTATAGTAATACTAATTCAAACTTATTTTACCAAAATCATATTACCACTAATTTGTATGAGATGTAAAATTTTGTTTTATTTTTGCAAGTTACTGAAAAACAACTGGTTAGGTCATTTTTTCCCATTGAAGCCGCGGTTTTCCCCACATTTTTAGTAAAACTACTTGCCATTAGGTAAAACCTTATTATCATTTTTGTGATAACAAGGTTTTACCAAGGAGTTTTTGAATGCGATCCCTCCGTATCCTTCACTTTCATCGCAATGCCTTCACCTTGATCGAGTTGCTGGTGGTGATCGCCATCATCGCCATTTTGGTCGGCCTGATGGTGCCCGCCGTGCAAAAGGTCCGCACCGCCGCCAATCGCATGAGTTCCCAGAACAACCTGAAGCAATTGGGACTGGCATTGCACAACTTTGAAAGCACCCATGGGCGGTTTCCTGGGTTGCGTGCTGCGGGTGCTTCCAACGCCACCTCTTTCGGGTTTTCCGTCCAAGCCCAGCTACTGCCTTTTATCGAGCAGGAGGGCCTTGGGAAATCCATCGATCTGCAGCAGCCGCTGTTTGTAGGAGTTTTTCCAACGCCCAGCTTCGGCCTGAATCCCACAGCGGCAGCCGCTGCTGCGACCCCGGTGAAGACTTTTCTCTGTCCGGGCGACAACCAAAAGAACTTGTTCGCCACCAATAGCGGCGGTGGCATCCATGCCGGCACGAATTATGTGGTGAATCTGGGTTCGGGGATAGGAGGCGCGGGGGTTTCCGTCGCCAATGGTGTGGACGCCCGCTTTCCAACCAACGGAATGTTCCATTACGGACCCGGCTTGCAGGTTGGGGACATCCTGGATGGCACATCCAACACCATGTTCATGTCGCAATGCCTGCTGGGCATGGACCTGAATCTGAGCAAGCCCTTCAGCCAACTCTCCCAAGAGGAGGCCCGCAGGCAAACCGGCAGTGTTGCCGGCCGGGGGTTGTTCACCGGACCTGGAGGCGCCAATCCGGGTTACGGCGCCTCGCCGGCGATCGGCCCCTCGGACCATTTGACCGTCACCAGTTGGAGGGGCACCCGGGGCGGCTCGTGGATCTGGGGCAACGCCACGGTGAATGGCTTCACGGCCGCCCAGACGCCGAACGCCCCGACGCCCGACGCAACCGCCCACGGGATGGGGATTCTCACCGCCCGCAGCAATTTTCCAGGCGGCGTGTGCGTCTGCTTCGGGGATGGCAGCATCCGCTTCGTTTCCGACCGGATCCAACTGGCCACCTGGCGTGCATTGGCCACGCGGGCAGGCGGCGAAGTGACCGGCAACGACTAAGGAAAAAGGAAATAACTGAAATGCATCTGATACTGCCATTGATGACCGGGCTGGCTGCATCCTGGGCCGGACCTACCCCGGCCGCGCCGGTGTCCCACGCGGTCTGGGCTGGTTTCAGGGGAAATGGTTCCAGTTCCACCCCCGCGGGAGATCTTCCGTTGCGCTGGTCCCCCGAACGGGGAATCGCCTGGAAGGTTGCCATTCCGGGATACGGGCAATCCTCTCCCGTTGTCTGGGGGGAATCGGCCTTCGTCACCTCCGTCGACGGGTCGGGGAAGGAGAACCTGCTGGTCCACCGGGTCGGCTTGGCTGACGGGAAGGTCCACTGGACCAAAACCCTGAAAGCTTCCGTGAAGGGCCGCAACAACCCGATGATGGCGCGGGCGGCCCCTACCCCTGTGGTAGACGCCGATGGCGTCTACGCCTTCTTCGAATCGGGTGATCTGGCGGCCTTCAATCACAATGGCGAGGAATTGTGGAGGTTTTCCCTTTTGGCCCTTGGGATTGAGCCGAAGAACAACCACGGCCTGGGTTGCTCCCCGGCGCAAACCGGAGACCGCGTCATTCTGCTCATTGACCACGCCGGGCCGTGTTTTCTCGCGGCAATCGACAAGAAAACCGGCAAGGTGGCCTGGAAGACCGACCGGCCCCAGCGCTCATCATGGACTTCCCCGGTGGCGACCAGAGTGCGTGACCGGGAGGTTGTGCTGGTCAGCAGCAGTGGGGTTGTCGATGCATACGATGCCGTCACCGGATCGCTGCTGGCGAGCCTGGAAGGATTGACCGGAAACTCCATCCCGTCACCCACGGTCATCGGATCAAGCGTGTTCATAGGCGCAGGCGAAAACCGGATGAAACCTGATCTGGAGGCTTCCCGCAGGTCGAATTGTCGACTCGAACTGGTGGAAGAATCCGGCAAGTTCACCTTTCGGAAAACCTGGGAAGGCACCAAGGCAATTTCACACCACGCCAGCCCGGTCACCTGTGGCAACCAAATTTACCTTATCGACAAAAATGGCATCCTGTTCTGCCTGGACCGGGATAACGGCAGGGAGAATTACTCAAGGCGTTTGCCCAACCACCAGTGGGCCACTCCCATCGCCGCAAACGGCACACTATTCCTGTTTGGCAAGGATGGCGTGACCACTGTTCTCAAGGCCGGCCCGGAATGGAACCTCATCGCCAACAACCGGCTATGGAGCGAGGAAGATTTCCAGAAACGCAAGGATGACGAGGTGCGCAAGGCCAAGGAGCAGGAGGCCAAAAACCCTCCCAGACCTCCCGGCCCGATTGGCCGGCCGGGCGGCGGTGGGCCGGGTGGAGGACCGCCCTTGCCTCAGGCTGAGTTGGAGGCCACCCGTGCCTCCGCGGTGGGAGATGTGGTTTACGGTGCGGCGGCTGTGAGCGGTTGCTTCCTCATCCGGACAGGCACCGACCTGTATTGTGTCCGTGGCGAAAAGGAAAACAGGAAGGCAGGCGAAAAATGAAAAGCAATCTGTTCCTTAGCCTCGTGGCATGGGCTGTTTGCCTGATGACAGGATGGCCTGCCCAAGGCCAGGAGCCCGGCTCCAACAAAACACCGGCGCAGCCCGCCGGAAAAGTACCCGATGGCGCCAGGCTTTTGACCAGGCTAGTGCTCCAGGACCAGCATGATTGCACCGTGCGCTGGCTGGATGTCTTCTCCTCACCAGATGGTAAAACGGGATTCACCAAACCAACCGTTGTGGGCCGGTTCCCCGCACTGGATCCGAAACGGCAGAAACTGGTGCAGATGCGTGAATCGGGCGGAGTGATCGTCGTCGGCGTGCGGGATGAAAACAAAGGAGCCTTCGGCAGCGGACATGTGGTGATCGATTCCGGGGTGGGCAAATCGGACCATGGTGATCACCTCCACTGGTCCTACGAGCGCGCACCCGCCGTGATCGACCAGACCGTGGATCTGGACCAGGGAAACCCTGCGCATGTCTACCGGTATGACGGAAAAATCTACGTGGCGAACGATTTGAACAACGGGTACACCCGGATCGACCCCAGCAAATTCCGCAGCGAGGAAGGGCGAATTCTTGGCAAGGACAAACCCCGCTTTCTGAAAGGCGGTGGCAATCACATCACGCTTGCCGTCCATGAGGACACCGTTGGCTATTCAGCATGGGTTGATGGCGGTGGTCCGAACAAGGGCAGGGTCGATGTGACGCCGATCGGTATCACCGACCGGGCGGGGCCCGCCTACACATTCCACCTTCCCCACGGCGGGATCCACGGCGCAGCCACCTGCTGTGGCAAGGTGTTCTTCGCCCCATCCGACGGAATCTGCTGGGTATTGGCTGATCCCACCTTGGCCCGTCGCGGTGGCCAGGTGGAAATTGGCCATATTTCCCTTGGGAAGGAAGGGGACAAGCCGGCCCGGACCGGCGCGTTTGCAACAGCGGGAAACCATGTGCTGTGCACGTCGGGCAAGGGAGCATCCAGCCGGTTGGTGATCCTCAAAGCCGGAGGCGCGAAGCCATCGCTGGAAAAGTCCGTGGATCTGGGTGTGGCGAGGGGTTACCAGGCCATGAATCCCGAGATATTTGTCAGTGCCGATGAGAAACCTTGGGCCTTGGTGTTCCATGACCGGTCAGGAACCAGTTCCCCGGACAGTCAGCCCCAAGCAGACCAATTGCAGGCCATAGAACTCGACCCGGATGGGAATGGCGCCTTCGATGACGCGCGGGTCGCCTGGCGCATGGAAGTGGGGCCAAGCCGGGTGGAGGGGCATTTCGGACACCACAGCATCGCCTTTGACGGTGACGGAAAGCACGCCTTTGTCGCCAATCCCGGGGATGGGACCATTCAGTTGCTTACTTTAAACAACCTGAGAAACAAGCCCTCGTTGATTTCGATCCTGCCGGTTGGCGGTTGCCCGGGGCATCTGCTGGCTTTAGGGGGTGAGAAATTCGAGGAATGAACATAAATTTTATAGATTATTTATAGTAGTTATTTTAACTACCTTTTTTTATTGCCTGGTTCCGCCATTTGCAAAATGGAAGTAATGAGCGGGTTGGCAACCCTTTTGCTGACAGTAATCGCATAATATTGCTCTTCCACCGTCTCCATCGGGCCTAGCACCGCAATGCCATACATGCTTTCGACATCCTGCCGCATCATGGACGGCACCGCGAACAATCCAAGGCCACGGCTTCCGGCAATCTTCAACATGGCACTGTCTGCAAATTCGGCAACGACCCGGATAGCCAGGTTCTGTTCGTGGAACCACTTATCCATATCCCTGCGAAGCCGGCAGTTGGTTGTAGGCAGCACAAAGGGTGCCGTGTCCAGGCTTTTCGGGAATCCCCGGCGGTATCTTGCAACCAGGGCGGGTGCCCCAACGATCAGGATCCCGGATTGATTCACCAGGTGGGAGTACCCCTTGATCTTGTAGGCGGGGTCCAGCGGGGTGTCAGCCAGCACAAGGTCCAGCCTGTGGATTGATAGATCGGTCACCAGATCAGGCATTTCCCCTTCGCGGCAAACCACCCTGACCGCTTTGCCGGACAAAAACACCGGTTCCAACAACCGGTACGCCATCAGCTTGGGCATCACATCCCGCACGCCAACCCGCAATTCCACGGGTCGATCAGCCTTCATGGCACGGACAGATTCGAGGAGTTCCAGACCTTTGGGAAAAATCTCATTGGCATACTCCAGAACCTTGTTACCGGTTTCCGTCAGAACCAGTCCCCGCCCCTCCTTCCGGAAGAGCTGGGCCCCGAGAGCCTTTTCAAGTTGACGCAACTGAACGCTGATACTGGAGGATGTCACACCTGAAATCTCGCTTGCTTTGCGGATACTCCCCTCCCTGGCAACGGACCAGAAATGCAAAAGGTGGTGATAGTTCAACCAGTTCATGATGGAGCCTCAATTGTTCTATTTTTTCAAACAATCATAAGTTTTATTCTAATAGATCTTAACCATTAGTCCTGCGTATAAACCTTGAGTCAACCAGGCGGCCGGCATTCACCGGCTGAGTGGGGTTGCTCTGGCCTGTTTTCATTTCCAATCGAGGAATGCTTCCCATGGAAATCGTCGTGCGTCTCAGGAGCCTGACAAGCGAGGACGGGCAATTGGAGGCGTGGGCCACCCTGCTCCAAAAAACCCTGTCGCGCTTCCAGAGAAAGATATCCAAGGTGGCGCTTTACATGACGGACATCAACGGGCCCCGTGGTGGAATCGACAAGGAGTGCCGCTGCATTGTCCATTTCCTAAAGCTACCTTCCTTGGTCATCCAGGACCGTCATGGAGACACCGGGGCACTGGTCCACCGAGTGGCTGCAAGGGCTGTCCAAGCTGTGGCCAGTCGCCTCGAGACCAAACGGGAACGGAATCAAAGGCCACCCAGGTTCCCGGCGAAACCCCTTGGCTGACCCAAGCCGGCCCGGATCTGGTTTTTCTTTGAACCAGGAAGCCAAATTCAGCCGGGGTCCCAACCAGGGACTTCCCGTCGCGAACCGTAATCCAACTTTCCATTGATCAGGAGGTGTGTGATGCTCTCAGGCGCCAAAACCGACCGCGACTTCGACCGGATGATTGACTTTCAATGCCAGCGGCTGGAATCGCATGTTTTCCGCAAATTCAGGGATCAGTTGCGGCTAGACCTTGAAAAATCCCGGCTTGGATTTGCCACCGGCATCACCGACGGGGATTTGATCGATAAGCTCCACGCCCATGGACTCCGGGATGACAATCTCACAGCCTTTCTTTTTCTTCCGGTGGCGATGGCGGGCTGGGCAGACGGAGTCATTAACCGGCAGGAGGTGCTGGTTGCGAATCAGGCTTTCGAGTCCCTTGAACCAGCCCCCTCACCGGAAGCCAGGGAACTTTTTTCTTCCTGGTTGTCACAAAGGCCCAGCCAGACGCTGATGGACTACTGGGAACAATGGATTGGGATCATTCTCGACCGCGAGGATCCCGACAGCCTGTATGAATTCCTGAGGGCCATAGCTTGGGTCACCGAAAAAGTCGCTTCGGCGTCCGGAGGTTTTCTGGGCATCGGCAAAATTTCAGGCAGCGAGTGGGCCATCCTGAATCGGGTGCACCGCTTTTTGAATCGCCTTAGGATCTGAATTCCCTTCATTCCTTTGTCTGGAAAGGTACCCATGGATGAAAAACTCCATGGGGAACCCGCCTTGAAAATTTTGACAGACGAAATTGTCTCACTCAGCCTTGTTTGCCGTTCAACAATTCGAGCAAATCCCCTATGGTCCGGTGCGCCTCGATCGGGTGCCTTAGGGGTTTGTCCCGCAGAATCCGGTAGTGGTTTTGCCTGCCCACCTTCTCCCTCTCGATGACTCCGCCGGACTCCAATTCGGCGATGATCCGTTGAACGGCCCTTTCGGTAATGCCAACCCTCAGGGCCACCTCGCGCAGAACCAGCGAGGGGTTCCTCGACAGCAGAACCAGCACATGGGAATGGTTGGTGAGGAAGGTCCAGTGTTGATTTGGAAGACTTGCTTTGCCAATGACCGTCATCTCGACCGGGCTGATGGATTCTGCCCGTGGCCCCTGCTCCCAAGAATTTGACTTGGTTCGGTTTCTGCCCTCATTCCCTACCGGACCAACAGATCGTCTTGATTTTTTGGGCTTCATGGAATCCAGCGGGCAAATGATCACCCGGCCCTCCCGTAAACCATTGTCATTATTGTTTTTACGACAAACATTTGGCGAAATCAATGACGTGAAATTGAATTCGAGCTTATTTTGACAAACGAATCTAAATTTATGATTTGAAATTGACGAATTATTTTTCGTGCTTTATGTTTCGCACATCTGGCCTGACAGTTTCAATCGCCCGGGATCAAGAAACCATGGATTCACTGGTGGCCGCCCTGCCCGGACTGATCGCCTTGGTGATGGTTTGTCTGGCCATGCTGCCCAACCGGGTCGCCAACCGGGTCCCCCGCCTGTTCGGTCACACGGTAGCCCTGCTGTCTTTTATTGCCCTGCTGGCATCCCTTGCCGCGGGGTGGGTGACTACCGGTAGGGATACGCCACTGACATCCGTATTCTCCCCCCGCCTCACCTCGCCGATTGGCATGGGCGTTTACCTCGACCCGGTGGCTGTGGTCATGGCTGTCCTGATCAGCTTCATCGGCTTGATCATTGCGCGATTCTCGATCCGCTACCTGTCCGGTGACGCGAATCAGGGGCGCTTTTTTCGCTGGATGTCCCTCACATTGGGAGCGTCCCTATTCATGGCCATCGCCTCCAACCTGCTGGTTTTCGGCATCGCCTGGATGCTGACAAGCCTAGGGCTCCACCAGCTACTCACGCACTACCCGGAACGGCCCTGGGCGATTTGGGCATCCCGCAAAAAATTCCTGATCAGCCGGGTGGGAGATATCCTCCTGCTCGGTGCCATTTGGCTCACCTTCACGCACCTGGGCACCCTGGATTACGCGGAGATTTTCGCTTGGGCTGAAAAATCCCGTGTTAGTGTGGCCGAGACCGACCCGGTCCTCCCTTGGATAACTCTGTTATTCGTGCTGGGAGCCATGACCAAATCAGCCCAGGTGCCGTTCCATACCTGGCTGCCTGACACCATGGAAACGCCAACCCCCGTCTCCGCCCTGATGCATGCAGGCGTCATCAACGCGGGGGGATTTCTGGTCATTCGCCTCAGTCCGCTGCTCACCCTGACCCCGCTTGCTCTGGACCTGCTGGCCCTTGCGGGCGCTGTCACGGCGCTACTGGGTGGCGTGGTCATGCTAACACAAACGAGCATCAAACGATCTTTGGCTTATTCCACCATCGCCCAGATGGGTTTCATGATGCTCCAGTGCGGGCTGGGCGCCTTTTCAGCAGCCATGCTGCATATCGTCGCCCACTCCGCCTACAAGGCGCACGCTTTCCTGCGCAGCGGCAGCGTGCTTGAAAAGGCTCCCTCTAGTCTCGAAACCTGGACAATCGGCCAAACGGCGGGTGGAGGCCTCGGCAACTGGCTGATCCCACCTGCTATTTCACTGCTCCTGGTCTCCGTCGGCTTCTACCTGCTGGGGATTCACCCGCTGACCAAGCCCGGTGGGCTTCTGCTGGGCATGGTGTTAGCCTTGGCTCTCACCCAATTTTTGGTCAACAGTTGGGCCATATCCCACCGGACTCTGGTCATTCCCGGCTTTGCAGGCGCCTCACTGTTATGCGCGGCGTACTTCACCGCCTTTGCGGCCATGGATCATCTGGTCGCCCCGAGCGTTGCCGCTCCCCGCGCCGCGCAATCAGTCCTGGAATGGTGCCTTATGGCGCTGGTAGCCGTTGGCTTCGCGCTCGTTTTCCTGCTCCAAAGGTTGGCGGGGCGTCTGGCGCAAACCAATTGGATGCGGGGGCTGCATGTCCATGCCATGAACGGCTTTTACATCGACATACCGGCCCGCAGGTTGACCGCCTGGTTTTACGGTCAGTCCTCGCCGGTCCCATAACGGCGCGTTCTTTCCTGACACCCAATTTCAGTCCCAGGTAGAGGCCTCTTCGTGTCCACGCTGCAAAAAAAACTCCAGGCCAAGTCCCCTGCCCGAAACAGGAAAGGTGAGCAGCCGCCAGTTTTGGCAGAGGACGTGGCTTTAGACCGCGCCTTGGAAAGCATCCATTCCCTGGTATCTCCACTTTGGCCCCTTACCGATTATGTGGCTGTGAACCCGTTTTTCGGTCTTGCAGACAAACCATTTCTGAAAGCCGTGGAAGAACTGGGGAGTGTCCGCGCCTGCGAACTGCTGATGCCCCGCTCCTACTTCCGGTCACTGCTTGAAACAGGTCTTCTTGAAGAAGCAGATTTGAGGGATGCCCACTCGCAATGCGTCCAGGAACAGCCGGATTGGCACGCCCGGTTTTCCTTCAGCGACCTGAAAAATTGGCTGAGCCAACCTGAAAACTCCGGACAGGATGTACGCTTCCTTACCCTGTCCGAAAGGTTGGACAAAAAGCATGGCAGTGCCTGGTCCAGCCATATCACCAACGACATCACCCGCCATTGTTCGGCCCATTTCGATGAAGGTCAGGCCGGCTGGCCCAGCCCTTGGCGCAAAGATTCCCTCTTCCAGGCCTGGAAAAATGCCGCCGGCATCAGTTGGCGCATGGATCTGCTCGGTGTCCGAGGATTCCGCGAAATGGTCAAGGCCTTGCCGGATGATCCGAAGCTGGCCATTCGGGACCTACTGTCGAGGCACGGCGTTCCCATATCCCTCTGGCAACCCCTGCTGTTGGCGGAAATATTCTCGGTGGCTGGCTGGGCATCCTATATCCGTTACCGGGTTCGGCAGGACGAAGGCCGCGGCAGAACCAACCACGACCTCACGGGGCTGGTGGCCATGCGTTTGGCCTACGATGCTTGTCTTTTGGGACTCTCAGGAATCAGCCCTGGGGAACAGCTTTCGCCGGTCGAGAGCCCGCCACTGGAAGGCGGCACTCCCTCCGCATCGCCAGCGCCGGACCTTGTGGCCCGGCATGTCCTGCAGGTGGCCACTGAGCGCGCCTACCGCAAACAATTAATTGGCCAACTTGCCTCCGGGAAAAAAGGTTTTCAAACCGTCGATCGAAAAAAACTGCAGATGGTTTTCTGCATCGATGTCCGTTCCGAGGTGTTTCGTCGCCACCTTGAGTCTATCGATGCATCCATCGAAACCTTCGGTTTCGCCGGTTTTTTCGGGATGTCGCTGGAATACCTGCCCTTGGGTTCGACACAGGGGATCGCACAGTGCCCGGTGCTACTCCAACCGGCATTCAGGGTTCCGGAGAAACCGCTTGGCACGGGCGCCGAAAACTGTGAGAACTTCGCCCGAAGGCATCGTGCCCGCCAGCAGAGCAAGGCGCTTTGGCAACTGTTTCAAACCTCGGCAACCGCCTGCTTTTCGTTTGTGGAATCGCTTGGCCTGGGATTTATCGCCAAATTGGCCGGCGATTCGTTGAGAGCTTCCTCGCTCCGCATCCGATGGCCGTGGATTCGCGCGAACAAGGCGCCCAAGGTGCCGGTGGGTCCAGACCTGAGCCCCACAGACGGTTGTGGCCTTCCGGAAACATCCAGGATAGATCTGGCTGAATCGCTGCTCCGAAATCTTGGGATGCGCCAGGGATTCGCCCCGCTGGTGGTCCTGTGCGGGCATGCCGCCGAGGTGACCAACAATCCGTACCAGGCGGCTCTCGATTGCGGCGCCTGCGGTGGCCATTCGGGGGAACCGAACGCCCGGGTTGCGGCAGCCCTCCTCAACGATGAGACCGTTCGCCAAGGTTTGATGAGCCGGAACATAGCCATTCCGCAAGACACCTGGTTTGTGGCCGCGGTCCACAATACGACCACCGATGCGATCACCCTCTGTGACACGCACCTTGTCCCGGCTTCCCATTTGGCCCTTGTCGCCGAGATCACGGGTTGGTTCAGGCAAGCCGGCCAATCAGCCCGGAGGGAGCGTGCCGCACGGTTGGGAGAGCAGGGGGAGCATCAGCTCCTGCGTCGTGGGCAAGATTGGGCGGAGGTGCGCCCGGAGTGGGGCCTGGCCGGAAACGCCGCCCTGATAGTGGCGCCCCGATCGCGTACCCGGGGCCTTGACCTGGGCGGACGAACCTTCCTGCACAGTTACGACCACAGCCAGGACCAGGACCTTCGGGTACTGGAACTGATCATGACCGCGCCCATGGTGGTGGCCAACTGGATCAACATGCAGTACTACGCCTCCACCGTCGACCCGAACTCCTTCGGCAGCGGCAACAAGACCATCCACAACGTGGTGGGACGCTTCGGGGTGCTTCAGGGCAACGGAGGCGACTTGATGACCGGCCTGCCGATGCAATGCGTGCATGACGGCAAGCGGCTTCAGCACCAACCGCTCCGCCTCCTGGTGGTCATAGAGGCACCCCGGGATGCCGTGTCCCAGATCATCCTGAAGCATGCCGTCGTCAGACACCTTGTCACAAACGGATGGGTGACCTTGGTGGTACTCGATGATGGGCAAAAGCTGCGTTGGACCCCGCAGGAAAAATGGATGGAGGATTTTCGGGCCGTTTAGCTTTTTTGGGCACAAATGATTTCAAGAAAGTAGGTTATCAAATTGAATACACAAATCGGGCAAGAAAAAAACCGGGATAATTCCAGCGCCGCATCCAGCTTGTGGCTGAGCTGCAACCACCCTGAAATGGAAAATGCATTGGATATCATCAAAAGACATGTTGTGAACGCGACATGGGTCAGGCCTTTATCCAGCGCCAAAAAACATTCCTGCCCCTTCCAGGCAATCGGTTACCACTTCCTTGAGCAATTAATCCTCCGCAGGCATTTTGAATTTGTGGTGGTATGCGGCCATCTGAATTGCAGATATTTGCACAAGGACAAGTTGTTCAAACAGGAAAAAGGTTTGGCTTATTCCAGCAATTTAAACAGGGTGCGAAGCCATCAGGAAGCAATCATTGAATCCAAGCATTTCATTGTATCAAAAGTACAAGCGATCAGCGCCATACCTTTGATTGCCAATCAAATTTACGACAAAAACCTGCAAGTCATTGGCTGTCTTTTTTTGCAGGATAGAGGAGTATTTGTCCCCTGCGTACCGGGACAATCAGACCTTGAACACCCGGATTTCTGAACCAATTGCTGGAAGTTCAACACAAAAAAACAGGGCTCAGCAAAATCAGCTCGATATGAATTGCTTCCCAAGGCGGATTTGCCCTTTTGCTCAAAACGAAATGGAATGACGGACCTGACTACGAGGATTTAGTGGAATTCCGAATTCCAGAAAGAAAAATCAACTTGGGCCGGATCGATTCAAGCTGTCCGACTCAGCGAGCATCCAACCCCTGTGCGACAAGCAAATCCGTTTTCGCCCGAAAATACTCCTGCCTTGCGGAGATCTCCAGTATTTCCGCTTCAAATGCAGCCTGCTCCCTTAGCGTCACACGCAGGATGTCACTGCGACCCAGCCGCAACTGCTCGCGTTCCGCTCTGGCCACTGTTTGGGCCAGGTCCACCCGGATTTTCGCCTGCTGATAAAATTCGTAAGACCTATCGAGTGCCGAGAAACCGTCCTGTATTTCCGCCCGGATCACATCCTCGGCATTGCGCAGTTGCGCCTCCAATTGCGCCAGGGTCGCCTCCGACTGGAGTACCCTGCCACGGGCCTCCCGCCGCTGTACCGGCATCTGGTAAACGAGTGAGGCATTCAGATTGGAGCGATCCAGACCATTGGGACCGGACAGGGAGCTGGTGCCGTATCCGATGTCCTGGGAGCCGGACACCACGGCATTGAGGGACTGCCGTGTCTGGTTCCGAGCAAGGTTCAATTCCACCGCCGCCTTTTCACGCTGCAGCCGCAACCGCCTTGGCTCAGGTCGCAGCTCCATGGCATTACCCAGGGCTGTGTCAAAAGCCGACATGTCCACTGCCTGTACCAAAGGAAACTCGGGCAAGCGATCCTGGCCGGCGATCGTGGGGGCCCCCACCTCGTCACGCAGGAACAATGACAAGTCAATGCTTGACTGCTGGAACGCCCGCTGGCTTTGGACCATCAGTCCATTGCGGAACGCGATGTTTTGCTGGTTGTCGATGCGCTCGATGTTGGCGGCCGGGCCCGCCTCGACTCTGGCCTTCAATTGCGAATCCCTGTCCACAGCCAGCTTGACCATCTCCTGGGCAACACGCAGCCGCTGACCGTTGGCGATCCATGACCAGTATGTCCTGGCGGCGGCGCGCTTGAAATCCAGCCGTTGCCTCTCGATAATCGGCTCGGTGATTTGCACATCGATCCGCGCCTGCTGGACACCCGCCCTGGGACGGTCGATTTCCCGGTCCTTGGTCAGGGGGATGATCATGCCCGCCCGGACCTCGCCACCATCCGCCGTGAGCTGGCCGAGGTTGTAGGTCGGAAAGTCACCGTAGCCGTTTCGGTAGCCGCCGAAGACCGAAATGCCGCCCACCGGCAGCATCTGGTTCAGCCCCACATTGCCACGGAAGTTGTCATAGGTCGCCGGCGCGGTGCTGTCCCCATTGGCCACAAAATTCAGGTCGAAGTTACCCATCGCGGAGACCAGCCTGCCCCCGGCGATGGCACGTTCCTGCTCGATCGCCTGCAGCAGTGGATAATGTTTTTCCACTGAATCCAATACATCCAGAAGGCCGAGCGGGCCGCCCACACTCGCCACCCCTCCCGGTATGAACGGGACTTCCTTGGGTATGCTGAGGATCGGCATGGCAGTTTTGCCATCCGGCACCGGGCCCCTCGGCCTTGGCAGCACCTCGGGGGGAAGCGCAGGGGAGGGCGGGGGCTCGTTCAGCGGGTCGGCTGGTTTTTTCTCCTGGCAAACCGCAAGTCCGGTCACGGCAGCGGCGCACGCCAGGGAAAGCACGGTTTTCCTCATCTACGGCTAGGTCCTTATGTTTTTATTTTGGGGGGCTTGGACTCTTTTTTATCCTTGTCCTTGTCGGGCGCCTTCGGGGCCACCACGGGGGGGAAGCCGTTGAAATTTCGCCACAGCTCATACCCGACCGTAACCCTGTTGAGAAAAACCCAGCCCACCGCCTGATTGCCCTGCCGCAGGAAAACGGCATCCGGCCAATCGTCCTCCTCGCTGAGGAGACGCTCGGGCTCGACGAGGATGCGGAAACGGCCGTAACCGTCATCCGATGGGTCGATCTGGCGAACCTTTCCGCCGAATGTGCCCGTGGCGACAGAAGGCCAACCGGCAAACTGAATGGCTGGCCAGCCCTGGAATTGCAGTCGCACATGGGGGCCTTCACCGGTGCGCTCCATATGCGCCGCGATCAGGGGCGCGTCCACGCCATCGATGAAGAGTTCCACCACACGTTCGGTCGCGTCCGGGATGATGGTCGCCAGCTCGTCGCCTTCCTTGACCAGTTGTCCACCCTCTGCCACATTCGCCGCGATGCGGTACAGGATGCCATCGCAAGGGGCCTTCACGAAACGGGCCTTGAATCGCTCGATCCGGGTGTCCAGTTCCTGAAGGTCCCGCTCGATGGTCAGCAGGTTTTGTTCGGCCCTGTTCAGATCCCGCCGCGCGAGGGCGACAGCGGACAGGCCCGTAGCCTCCGCCTGGATCACCAGCGAATCGCTGTTCAACAGGTCTGCCTCGGCCTTCTTCACATCAGCTTTCGCCCGCTTGACCTCGGTTTCAGCCCGGTCGGCCCGCAATTTTGCCTCGTCGCGGTTCAGCTCCGATTCCAGGCCCCCGAATTGCTTGTCCTTGAAAAGCGAATCAAACATCTGAAACCGTTTGGTTTCAAACTGGGAGCTGAACTCAGTGTTGTCCTTCGATTTTTCGGAGACGGTCACCATCATGGCTGACGCCTCCCGTTTTGCCTGGGCAGCCTTGATGGAAGCCTCCATGGCTTTCTCCTGCGCAGCCACCGCTTTGGTCTGCTCGGCCACCTCATCCTGGGCGGCTTCGCGGCGACTTAAGAGAAATCCCTTTTGGGCTTCCAAACGCACGGCCAAGTTGGGGTCAACATCGTCAATATCGACAATTGGATCACCTGACTTGACGAAGCTACCCTCCACCACATGCCATCTCTTTATAATTCCAGATATCTGGGACTCTATCTTTTGTTTCCGTTCCACGGGAGCATAGGCGATCACTTGTCCGCGCCCCTTGACGGTTTGTTGCCAGGGAACAAAGAGCAAGAAGAGTGGCATCAAAGCGAAAATAAGCAACAAAAACCTTGTCAAGTAACGGGCAAAGCCCGGCGTTTTGGCCTTTTCCAGAACCGGAAAAAACTGTGCCGAGTCGATCGTCTGGATGGAATCCATTTTCACGATCATGCCTTGGCACCTCCAACTGTGAGGGATGGCTCGAGGCCCGTTTCCCTTTCTTCCTTGTTCAGCCGGATGCACCTGTCGAACACCTTGGCGGTATCTGGATTATGGGTCGCCACCAAAAGAGTCCAGGGAGCGGATGGATCGGTCAGGCAAGCAAGCAAATGAGGATGGTCTGGCAGGTTTAAATGGTCCAGCAGGCCATCGATCAGCAGCAGTCTGGGCCGGGCGATGATGGCCCGCGCCAACATTAGCTTCAAGGATTGCGTTTCCGAAAGCGGCAAGCCCGACGGTGCCAAACGGGTTTGCAGGCTGGCAGGCAGGCGGTTGACCGTTTCCAGAAGGTCAACCTGCTCCAGTGCGGAACGGATTTCTTCAGGGCGGACCTCGTTGGAACCCATCACGAGGTTTTCAAGAACGGTCCCGTCGATGATCTCATCCCGCCCGACCAGGTAAACTTGACTCCGCAAGCCGGCCAGCGAGAGGTTGCGGATGTCAAATCCATCGAGTTCGGCCCGCCCGTCCGTCATTTCGCGCAAACCGGCCAAGGCCTCCAGGACCTTGGTTTTGCCGTAACCCGATGGCGCGATCAGGGCAACACGCTCGTTTGGCGCGATGTGCCAGGTCAGGAAGGATCCGAGGTGATCGGACGGCAGCACCCTAACCGCCATTCCCATGCCGGTGTCCGGAAGGACCTGCCCACCCTCGCGCTCCACCGGCAGGTCAGTAACACGGCTCAGTTTTTCGGCGCTGGCCAGCAGGTCGTAAAAAGTCTCCGCATGCTTGCCTAGCTTGGCAACCGAACCCACGATCACCGATACGATCAGCTCGGCGGCAACCAACTGGCCGAGGGTGAGTTGCCGGTTGATCACCAGCCAGCCGCCCAATCCCAGGAGGATGGTGCTGGCTGCGACCTGCAACCCCAATGCGAACAGCGTTTGGCGCCACACCACCCGGAAGTGCCTCCGCCGCTTGACGAGATAGTTCTCCGCCAGGGAATTCGACCGGGTGAATGCGAAATTTTGCCCCGCGGCTGTTTTCACGGTCCGCAGACAGCGGAACATCTCCTCCAGCCAGGCCGCGGTGTCATATTTGGCGATTGACTCTTCCAGGCAGGTGCGCACCCCGCCGTAGCCGAGGCCGAACAGAAGCAAAAACACCATCGCCAGCAAAATGACATCAAATCCCAGCAGAAACGGATGATAAAAGGCGAGGACAACCATGCCCACCACCATCATCACCAGGACCGCGACACCATCCAACAGAAGGCTGGCGAGGGATTTTTGCAGCGTGAGCACATCAAAGAAACGGTTGGCAAGTTCAGGGCCGTTGCTGCGGTCCAAATTCTCCAAACGCAGGGCGGGGATGTGGCGCGAGTAGTCGGCCACCACCCGCACGAACAACCTTTGTTGCAGGCACTCGATCACAAAAACCTGCATCGCCTTGAGGGCAGCGGCCACGCCAAGGCAAACCATCAGCACCAGCGAGATCACCACCACGGGCCAGACCAGCACACCGAAAGCAACCGTGTTGACCAAGGTTTCCACGGCAATCGGTGTTGCCAGGGACAGGATCGAAACCGTGACCGCGAAAACGACAACTATGAAAATGTCACGCCTTTCGGGCTTCAGGATCTCCAGCACCCGACTGAAAGGCCGGGCCTGAGTGTGCCCGCTTTCAGCGATGTGTTCGCCATGACTGGCTGCAAGGCTGCCCATTTGCTACCCCGGTAAGGCCCCGAACGAGACGCATCGGCACTGGCCGAGTAAAGGTGGTCAACCAATCCGGTTACCAACCAGACTCGGGCCAGCTTGGATGCCGTCTGTTCTCAGCCTTCACAACAAAGGAAAGAGCGGTAGACTTGCGCCTACCCTGATTACAGATTCGTAAGCTTTGTAGGGGCGACTTTTGTAAAAATCAAGGCAATTAGAAATGAATTAATTAGGACAAAGATGTCTCATTAACTTTTATTTCCCGTCTTTGGAACCAGCTTTGGGCGGCTCTTTGGTTTCGGCAGACTTTTCCCAGCGGAATTTGGTTTTGGACGCGTCGAACGGTTTCAGGTAAGCGTCCACCGGTTTGTCACAGGCCCACAGCATGCCACGGGTGAGCATGTCCAGAAACACAGGGTCGGCCAGTTCCTCGTTGTAATGGCCTATGGTGGTGCCGAAGACACGCCCCTTGCCGAAGGTGTTGGTCCAGACGCAGACCTCGTCTTTCTTGGTCTCGCGGCTTTTCGCGGTGGCGAGGGGCACGCATTTATCGCCCTGGGCCACCACCTGGTACAGCTCGCCCTTGGGTGTTTTCCAGGTGCCCGGGAACTTCGCCAGGATGGGATGGTCCTTGCCCTCAGCCTGGGTGGGCACCACCTCGAACGGGTAATGCGCGCCGTGGCGGTGGGAAGTGACCCCGCAGAACTTGAACCACTCGCCGGTGCCGTCGCGGTAGCAGTGCATGCCGCAGTGGATCAGCACACCGGGCAGGCCGTCGCGGTGGGGTTTGACAATGGTCTCGGTCCACTTGGGATCCTTGGCATCGGAAAAGCACTCGTTGTGCACCACAATGTCGAATCCCTTGTACCAGTCGGCCTTTTCATACAGCGGGATCTTGCTGGAGGTGGCGGTGCCACCCTGGTGCACCACCACCCATTGGATGCGGGCGCGGGCGGAGGTGCCCTCGGTGATGATCAGTTTCTGGGTCTCGTAATCATGGCAGCAGCCACCGGTGACCAGCAGGGCCTTGAGGTCAGGCAGCTTCGGTTCGGCGCAAAAAGCCAGGGCGATGACAGCGGCGAGCATGGATACTTCCCCTATTCTGTGGTCAACAGTTGAGCCAAGTACATTTCCGGCGAAACAGCTTTCAATCTGGAGCCGGCGAAGCCAGCCATGTCCCTTGTCAGGATGCAATCACACCCGAATTTTTCAGCAGCGGCGGCGGTGACCGCATCCTCAAAATCAGGCATTTTGGAATCGGCGGCCAAAGTCAGTTCCGCTTTCGAGATCGGGATGATCTCGAAAACATCCAGCAGCCAGCGGACCACCCTGTTCGCCTCCTGATGGCCGACCGCGCGCCCCAGGATGTAATGCATGGTCGTCAAAAAGTGGGAAGGCAACGCGCCTCTCAAACGGCCGTCCAGCACCAAGTCCAGCAGTTTGGCCGAATAACGCACGTGCGGCTCACGGTTCTGAACCACATCGAGAATCACATTCAAATCCACCAGGATCATCTGGAATATTTTTCCTTCAGTTGATCGTGGAATAACCTGGCAGCGTCCGCATCCGAAGGGATCAATCCAGTGATTTCCCGCAGCCTGGGGCTTGGCTGGTAATCCTCCATTTGTTCGATCATCTTCAGGTATTTCCCAACCAGTTCCGCGAAGCTGGTCCCGTGCCGGCGGGCGTAATCCTCAACCAACCGAACCCTTTCGGCCGGCAATTCCAGAGTGATGGAAGTGGTCGCTGGGCTCATTGGATTCTCCCAACCTGATTCACCAAATTATACCACCGTCGCATCCCCAAACCGGCCATCACCACCCGAGGCAGCAACCACCCCCCACCCCGCCGGACAGTTGCAGGCCACGGCGGTTGAGCGGCAATTCCAGATACTCGGCGCGGCTATAGATCACCCGGCCCTCCAGCACCGTGTGGGTGACATGGGTGTAGCTCTCCAGGGGGTCACCATCGTACAGGACCAGATCCGCCGGGCGCCCTGGGGCGATTGCCCCCCGTGAGGCCTCGATACCGAGCAACTTGGCCGCCCCGTAGGTGACACTCGCCAAGGCGGCCTCGCGCGGCAAACCGTACGCCGCGGCAATGGCCGCCTCACTGCGGACATTCCGCACCTTGGGAACATATCCCTCGAAGGCGCTGCCCAGCGCGAAGGGGATTGCGGCGTTATTCAGCACGCGGGCTGAACCGGTGAAGCTGTGGACGGTTTCCATCGACGATGCCAGGCGCTGCATCGGCGGGTGCAGGAACACCGGCACGCCGGCCTCCTTCACCTTTTCGAGCACCAGGTAGGCCTCGGTTCCCAGGGCCAGCTTCAGATCGAGGTTGAATTCCTGCTTCAGGCGCAAGGCGGTCATGATGTCATCCGCACGGTGCGCGGCGATCAGGACCGGCATCTTGCCGGTGGCCGCAGCCCCCAGGGCATCGAGCTTGGGATTGGGGGTGGCGGGCTTGTCCTTGTCGGCCGGTTTCTCGGCGTGGGCCTTGCCCTGCAGAAGGGCCTGGCGAATCAGCGATGCCGTGCCCATGCGGGTGGTCACCTTGCCGGGATAGGACTCCTTGGCCGATTCCCCCAGGTTCATCACCAGCATCGCCTGGGGACGCAGGGCCATTTTCTCCGCCGTGCGCCCATGGGCCAGGAACACTCCGGACTGACCGGCGATGGCATTCTTGCGCCCCGGGGTGGCGTGCACCACCGTCACCCCCTGGCGGCGCAGAAACTCCAGCAGTCCGTCATCGGGGTTGAAACCGTCCAGCACGCGCACCTCCGCAGTGTTGGGGTCGGTGGATTCATCCTGATCCTGGTCGGCCGGGACATTCAACCCGCCGGAAAGGCCCGCGCAGCCGTGCGCGTCGATCAGGCCGGGGGTCACCTCCACGGCAGTCACCACAGGGATTCCGGCCGGTACCGGAACCTGGCCAGCCGGTCCCACCGCCTCGACCTTGCCTTGGTTGACCACCACCACCGCGTTGTCGATGAAACGGTCGCCGTTGAAGAGGCGGCCGGCGCGCACGGCGTACCGTTCGGGCAACGGGCCCTTGGGAATCGGTCCCTCCACCGTCGCGGTGGGCGGGGCCTTGGCCGGTTCGGGGACACCCGGCCAGCGATCATCGCCGGGCCGCAGGGCGAAGCCTCCGGCCTGGTAGCGGGCATCCTGTTTGTCCTCGCGGGAGAACAGGCGCTTGCCATCGATCCAGGTTTCCAGCACCTGGGTGTAGACGCTGAAGGGGCTGCCGGACAGCACGGCGAAGTCCGCATCTTTTCCAGGGGTGAGCGAACCGAGGCGGTGATCCAGATGCAGCATGGCGGCGGGGTTCAGGGTCATGGCCTTCAGCGCCTCGGCCTCGCCCAATCCGCCACGCACGGCGATGGCCCCGGTGCGCAGGTAGAACCGCGATTCGGTCACCGGGTCATCGGTGTTGATGGCCACGCGCACCCCGGCTTTCGCAAGGGCGGCGGCATTCTCCTCGATCAGTTGAACCACCTCGGCCTTGCCGCCAGGGGCCTCCACCAGGGTGAGCGAGACATTGGCTTTTTTGGCGGCCAGTTCTTCCACCACACGGTGGCCCTCACTGGCGTGCTGCAGCACCAGTTCAAAACCGAACTCGTCGGCAAGGCGGACCGCGCTCATCAGGTCATCGGCCCGGTGGCAGTGGAAATGCACCGTGCGCTTGCGCTCCAGCACCTCGACCAGCGGCTCCATGGCCAGGTCGCGCTCGGGAGCGGTTGCCTTGGGATCCTCCGCTTTCTTTTTCTCGTAGGCGGCCCATTTGGCCTGGTACTCGCGCGCCTTCAGGAACTGTTCACGCTGGAGCGCGTGGATTTTCATGCGGGTGGCCGGGGCGGCCTTGCGGCTGCCGAAATTGAAGTTTTTCGGATTCTCGCCGTTGGCCATCTTCAGGCCGCCCAGCACGGTCTCGCCGGTGATGCGCATCGCCTCGATGGTGTCGCCGCGCAGCTTCACATACACGGTCTGGCCGCCGATGGCGTTGCCGCTGCCGGGCATGATGTTCACGGTGGTCAGGCCACCGGCCAGGGCCATGCGGATGCCGGGATCCTCGGGGGTGACCGCGTCCATCGCGCGCAAGGCGGGCTGGATGGGGCCGGACCCCTCGTTGCCGTCGTTGTTGGCCGAGACTCCCGGACGGCTGGAAATGCCCAAGTGGGAGTGTGTGTCCACAAGCCCGGGGATGATCACCTTGCCCGCGCAGTCCACCACCCGGGCCCCCGCGGGCACCGGCAAGTCACCCACCGCCACGATCTTGCCGCCGCGCACCACCAGGATTCCCCGTTCCACGACGGGCCCATCCACGGGGTGGATGCGGGCGTTGGTGAAGGCGATGGTTTCCGGGGCTGGCTGGGCGCCGGAAAACAGGGCCAAGGTCAAGGCGGCAAAAACAATCATGGAGTGCTCCCTGGGCGAAAACGCAAGAATAGATAGTAGGCGGATGGAAGCCACCGCGCAAACCCGCGCCCGGCCAGGCATGGAGCCGTTTTTTCGGGTACCATGGCCCCTTCAATCAGTCATTCCGGAGGGGAAGCCATGTTCCGCCTTGCCACCGTTGCCTGTGTGATCGCGTTCGCCGGTTGGTTCCTGGCAGACAGGGCCGATGCCCAACAAGGAGAGAAACCCGTGCTGAAACATATCGTGCTCTACAAGTTCAAGGACACCCTCACCAAGGCACAGGTGGACGAGGTGATCAACGCCTTCAACGCGCTGCCATCCAAGGTTCCCGGCATCATCGGCTACGAGGCGGGCACCAATGTCAGCAAGGAGGGCAAGAGCGAGGGACTGACCCACTCGTTTGTGCTGACCTTCAAGAGCATGGAAGACCTGGACGCCTACATCGCCCACCCGGCGCACCAAGCCTATGTCGATATCGTGAAAACCCGGCGCGAAAAGGTGGTTGTGTTCGATTACTGGGTGAAGTGATCCGGCAAAGCGATCCCCACCAACCAATAAAAAAGCCCGGCCAAAATGCCGGGCCTTTTTATTGGGCGCTTCAAAGCCCGGAACTCATCCCACCCAGGCAGGCCGGCGGGTGTGCCAGTCGGTGGCCTTCTCGTGCATGCGCGCGGCGCGCAGCAGGGTGCTCTCGGCGAATTGCGGCCCCTGCAGTTGCAGGCCGATGGGCAAACCGTTGTCGGTGAAACCGCACGGGATACTGATGCCACTGATGCCGGCCAGGTTGCAACTGATGGTGTAGATGTCACTCAGGTACATCGCCAGCGGGTCGGAAGACTTTTCGCCCGCCTTGAAGGCGGCGGTGGGAGCGGTGGGGCCCGCCAGCACATCGCACTGGCTGAACACCTTCTGAAAGTCCTGCAGGATCAAACGGCGAACCTTGAGGGACTGCAGGTAGTAGGCGTCGATGTAGCCGCTGGAAAGGGCATAGGTGCCCAGCATGATGCGGCGCTTCACCTCGGCGCCGAATCCCTCGCCGCGGCTGCGGCAGTACTGCTCGATGAGGTTGCCCTTCTGCGCCGTGCGGTGACCGTAGCGCACCCCGTCAAAACGGGCCAGGTTGCTGGAGGCTTCCGCCGTGGCGACCAGGTAGTAGGTGGCCACGGCGTGCGGGCTGGTGGGCAGCGACACATCGACGATGGTTGCCCCTTGGCTTTTGTAAACATCCAATGCGGCGCGGACGGCTTTTTCCACCTGGGGATCGAGGCCTTCGCCGAAGAACTCGCGCGCAACGCCCACACGGAGGCCGGCCAGCGGCTTGTCGAGGTCGGCCAGGTAATCGGGTACCGGCTGGTTGACGCAGGTGCTGTCGCGGCTGTCATGGCCGGCGATCGCCTGCAGCAGCATCGCGCTGCCGGTCACATCGTGTGAGAAGGGGCCGATCTGGTCGAGTGAGCTGGCGAATGCCACCAGACCATAGCGGCTGACTAGACCGTAGGTAGGTTTCAGGCCGACGATGCCACAGAGGCTGGCGGGCTGGCGGATGGATCCGCCGGTGTCAGATCCCAGGGACAACGGTGCCAGGCAACCGGCTACGGCTGCGGCGCTGCCACCCGAGCTGCCGCCCGGGATGCGCTCGACATCCCACGGGTTGCGGGTGGTCTGGTAGGCGCTGTTTTCGGTGGACGAGCCCATGGCGAACTCGTCGAGGTTGGTTTTGCCGAAGCAGACCGCGCCGGCTGACTGGAGCCGGTCCACCACCGTGGCGGTGTAGGGGGGCTTGAAGCCTTTCAGGATCTTGCTGGCGCAGGTGGTGGGCACACCCTTCTGGCACATGTTGTCCTTGATGGCGATGGGCACACCAGCCAGTGGGCCCAGTTTTTCACCCGATTTGCGGCGGGCATCGGACTGCTCGGCGGCGTCGAGAATGGCTTGGCGGTCGAGGTGCAGGAAGGCCCGTATGGATGGCTCATGTTTGTCGCACGCGGCCAGATAGGCTTGGGCCAAATCCGCCGATTTCACCTCGCCCCGTTGCAGCTTGCCCGCCAGTTCGCTTGCAGACAGACGGACCAAGGCATGGGCGGGGGAGGACATGGTGGGCAAATCCGGAGGGTGTCAGTCCAGCACGGCGGGAACCGAGAAATGATCGCCCACTCGGGCCGGGGCATTGGCCAAGGCTTCGGCGACCGGCAGGGAAGGGACGAGCGCATCCTCGCGCAGCACATTGACCAAATCGAGGGCATGGGCCATTGGCTCCACACCCTCGGTTTTCACAGCACGCAGCTGGTCGACATATTTGACAATGGATGCCAGCTGGCCGCCCAAATTGGTCAGTTCCTGCTCGGAAAGCTCCAAGCGGGACAAGTGGGCCACCCAGCGGACCTGATCCAGTTCCAAGCTCATGGCTGGTGGATCAAGCGGGTTGGAAGGGCTTGCGCTTGACCGGGCGCTTCACCAGTCCGGAACGGATGCAAGAGGTGCAAACCCGCAGGGTTTCCACCGATCCGCCCACCTGGACCTGCATGCGCTGCAGGTTGGGCAAGAACCGGCGCAGGTGCTTGCCGGTGACCTTCACGCCGTTGCCGCCCAGGTACTTGGGCTTGCCGCGCTTGGTGTACTGGTTGCCGACAATGGGGCCCTTGCCGCAGTTATCACACTTCCTCGACATCGGATCTTCCTCGCTCTCGAATCGAACCCCCACATTACCAAAAACGGCGTTTGGAACAAGGTGACTGTGACCGGCCTGGGGCCTTTCCCGGGGGTAAAAACCAACCGTTTCAACCGTCAAATAACCCTCCATCGGCCAAAAAACCTTTGCCTCCGCACCAAAACCCGGTCAAGCTAGGGGGCTTGACGCCCCAGCCCCTGACCGTAGGGGCCACCGATTATCGCGGAGATCCTCATGCGCGCCCTTTCCCGTTGGTTGGCAGGCTGTGTCGCCGTTTCCGGGTGCCTCTTGGTGGCCTGGGTAAGCAGGGAAACGCAGGCTGTTCAGGAAAAGAAAATTCCGTTAATGCAGTTCAACGATGTGGTGGAAATGGCCCCCGGGGTGTTTTTCCGCTATTCGTCGATCAGCGCGACGGACATGTCGGTGCCCTTCGGCGGCTGCAACAACATCTGGGTGGTGTTCAAGGATTATGTGGCGGTGATCGACGCCAACTTCCCCAAGGAGGCGGCGGATGTGGTGGCAGCCATCCGCAAGACCACCGACAAGCCGATCCGCTATGTGCTGGACACCCACCACCACGGTGACCACGCCTATGGCAACACGGTTTGGGCGCGCGAGGGGGCCAAGGTGGTGGGCCATGTGAACTGCTCGCGCCTGCTGGAAACCAACGGTCCCAAGCAGTGGGAGGAGGCCTCCAAGGGACGGAAGGACATCGCCGAGAACAAGCTGAAGACCGTGGACATCCCCTTTGACGAGAAATATGTGCTGGATGATGGCACGCAGCGGTTGGAATTCCACTTCCTGGGCCATGCCCACACTCCGGGCGACGCCGTCGCCTGGCTGCCCAAACACCGCCTGCTGTGCACGGGCGACGCCTGCGTGAACGGGGCATTCAACTACATGGGGCACAGCAATTCGGCATCCTGGGTCCGGGTGCTCGACCGGATGCTGGACTTCGACCCCGAGGTGGTGCTTCCCGGCCACGGCAAGCCGATGGCGGCGCGTCCTCTGGTGGGCCTGCAGCGCCGCTACTTCGCCGAGATGCGCGACCTGGTGAAAAAGGGCATCGACAGCAACAAAACGCTGGAGGAGATCACGGCATCTTGCGAGATGCCCTGGTACAGGGAATGGACCGGCAAGGAAGCGGCGAAGATTCCCGAAAACATCGCCCATGTGCACAAGGAGATGCTGGGCAAGATCGACCACAAGACGCTGGGCAGCGCGGCCCAGCCGGGCGCCATGGGTCCCTACGGTACCGAGCCGGTGCGAATTGTGGGCCGTTGAATTTTTCCGGCATCTTGTGATTTTCCTTTCCCGGTCACGAATCACCTGTTGCTGGGCCCGGCAAATCGCCGTCCCACCGACGGGAATCAGGGTTCATGGGCAATGCTGAAAATCACGGTGAATTCCTGGCGCTGGTCGGCCGGCACCACGGAATCGTGCTTAAAATCGCCCATTCCTACCAGCGCAACCCCGCTGATCGGGAGGATTTGGCACAGGAAATCCTGGCCCAACTCTGGCGCTCTTTTCCCAGGTATGACCGGGAACGCTCATTCTCCACTTGGATGTACCGGGTAGCCCTCAATGTAGCCATTTCCCACCTGCGCCAAACAAGGCCTCAGCCGGTTCCACTGGATTCCGTGCCCGATGAATCCATTCCCGCCGCCAACGGGAAAGACCAAGATCAGCGGATCTCCGAACTAGATGATTTCATACAGAGCCTGGATCCGCTCAATCGCGCGCTGCTGGTCCTTTACCTGGAAGAGCGTTCTTACCGGGAAATCTCCGAAATCCTTGGCATCTCCGAAACAAATGCCTCAACCAAGGTCAGTCGTTTGAAGCAACGGATCCGTGAGGAATTGCAGCCAAGCCTATTACCTAAACAAGCCTAAAGGGTCCTGCCATGAATCCAGAAGAAATGAAAGCCGCCTGGGAAATCCTGGACAGGAGACTGGCGGCCCAAAACAGACTCTCACTCCAGTCCTTGAAAGACAACCGAATCGACCGGGCCAAATCCGCCCTCTGGCCCTTGGTGATCGGCCTTTGGACCCAGGTCTTGTTCGGCGTCGCCCTGGTGGTTCCCTTCACGATCTTTTGGATTCGCCACATGGAAACGCCCCATCTGGCAATCGCCGGGATGATGGTGCATGCCTACGGACTGATGATGATCATCGACGCGGGGGGGCAATTGGCCATGATCCGGGGGATTGATCATGGCAAACCTGTTGTGGAAAACCAGACAGCCCTGGCAAAACTGCGAGATAGACGGGTCCGGCTCGCTCCCTGGCTTTATGGCGTGACCGGCTGCGTGGTCTGGGTTCCATTCCTGATGGTGTTATTCGCATCCTTGGGCGCGGATATCTGGGTCAGGGCCCCAATGGTGATGAACTGGTTTGTCCTGTGTGCCGTCGTTTCCCTCGCCTTGCTTTTCCTCTTTCAATGGATGGTTATCCGTAGGCCGGACTCCTGGCTGGCCCGCTCGATTGCGGACATGAACGCCGGCAAAAGCCTCTCCAAGGCCCGGAAATTTCTGGTAGAAATCGAGCAATTCCAAAAGGAGGAGATCACGCCGGAACCGAGCTGACCCCCTTTCCGCGGATGACGGTCAGCCCCCAGTCGCGCCCTGGCAACGATTCACTTGAGCTTGCCCATCACCCGCGCCATGAGGGTGACGCGTTCCCGGTTGGACTTGGGAACCAGGTCCAGCTCCTCCTTGGAAATCATACCGTCCTTGTCCGCATCGTATTCCCAGAGGATGAGTCTCTCGATCTTCTTGTTCCGGGCCATGGCAACCGACCGCGTCTCGTCATCCTCGGGCATGCCGCCGCCGCCCAGGATCATCCCCAGGTCTCCGTGCAGCATGTCCATCACCTGCTTCAGGTCCTTTTTGTTTTCCGTGACCACCTGAACGCCGCAGATGCACATCTCATCCTGGGTCTGCTCGCCCCAGGTAACCCGGATGGGTGGGGAAGAAGGGTTGCGCGGATTGGCTGGGGAATTGTCGAAGACTGCCCGCATCCTGATCACCGTCCCCTTGGGAAGATCGACCGGCTCGCGATAGCCGTAGATGCCCTGCCAGTTGAAATCCCAGTCCTTGATCCAGATGAGGGGTATCTCGCTGCCGTCCGGCAGCTTGGCGTCCACCTTCATTTCCTTGCCCAGGTAGTGCATGTGGGGCAGTATGCCGATCGCCTTGGCGGCGACGGGCAGCGGTTCCGACTGATCCACCAGCGTGAACTTGGACTCGCCTGGCGGGATCCGGAGGGCCCATTGCCGCGTGCGGATGCCCACGGCGCCGACATAGTGCCGGATCGGCGTCTTGGAAAAGTAGATCCCGACGCGGCTCTTGTCTTTTTCCTCCTTGCCGGAGGGGTGGTAGTGAATTTGGAGCACCAAGTCGGAGCCTTTTTTCAGATAGCGGCCTGTCCCCTCGGGAAGTTGGATGGGGCGGATGCCCGGCGCCCACGCGCCAATGTTGCCCGTTGGCCGGATGCCGGGCCCGCCGAAGCTGGGAAAGCTGCGGGTGACGGGGTCCGCCTTGGCGCGCCCCTGGCCGTCGCTGTCGAGGTATAGGATCGCGTGATGGACGACTTTGGCGTTTCCCGGCTGGAAATCGACCGCCACCACCGCCTCGTCCCGGGTCACGGGCAGGGGTATGACAAAGCACTGGTACACATCCGGCCCGGAGGCCGGAACGGTGAATTCCTTGGGCAACTCCACCACCAGATCGGGCTTGCCCAGCACCCAACCCGACTCGAAGGCTGGCTTGGGCGGAAGTTGACCCGGATCCCCCTCGGGGGCGCCGGCCTTGGCCCAGGCCTGAAGGGTTGATTTTTCCGAATCGGTCAGCCTTCTTTCATCCTTGAAATGGCCGAAACCGGGCTCGGGAGACCAGGGCGGCATCCGGTTTTCACCGGTGACTTTGGCAAGGAATGCCGCGCGCTTGGCCGCATCCTTGTATTCCAAAAGGCTGAAGGGGGCTATTTCCCCCGGGCGATGGCAGGAAGCGCAATGCTTGAACAGGATGGGTGCCACATCCTTGTTGAAGGTGGGTGTTGCAGGGGCCTCCACCCGCGCCAGGGGCGCCACCAAGGAAAGGACCGCCAACAAACCCGCAAAGCAATCGAACATCGGCACCCCGGCGTTAATCCGCTGTTTGGTCCAGGCCCAGACAACTTTACTGGAGAGCCCGCGAGGCGGGATCACTCATCCTAAGTCAGGATAGGGTCGACCACCTCGCCGTGCACATCCGTCAGTCGGAAATCACGCCCCTGGAACCGGAAGGTGAGTTTCTTGTGGTCGATGCCGCAAAGGTGCAACACAGTTGCCTGCACATCGTGGACATGGACCTTGCCTGAGACTGGACCAAACCCGAACTCGTCCGTCTGGCCATGGACGATGCCCTGTTTCACCCCGGCCCCCGCGAACCACATGGGGAACGCGT
>Ga0315905_10000298_pt1 | contig 54317 bp, 56 predicted proteins | sample LakEriMetagenome_5_FD_203522 | JGI IMG/M metagenome (GOLD analysis project Ga0315905, IMG submission 203522) | Freshwater fungal communities from buoy surface, Lake Erie, Ohio, United States - Buoy 4 MA121 | ecosystem: Environmental > Aquatic > Freshwater > Lake | place: USA: Lake Erie, Ohio...
GAAGGACGGAAAACCGGCCTGAAGTTCCAAACCCGAAGGCTTGGAGCGGAGGACCGGAAAACCGGCAGCCGGCTCCGTCAATTTGGACTGTAACGGAAGATTGCGGCTTCTGTGAAGGGGATTTCATGAAAACAGTGCTTCATGGGGTTCGTTGACCGCCTCGATGCTCAGCCCCCTGCCTCGCCAACCGCCTCCGCCCACTGACTCGCGCATTGCCCTGCCAAGGGGCGAAGCACCAGCGCAAACCACCGAAACCGAGGGCCACCAGGGGTTGCCGCCACGACGGCAGGGGGCCGAAGGCTGCTGCGCGGACGTGGGCCACTGACCACCACCAGCCGCTGCCAGCTGCAGAGAGCCGGACCTGGGAGCGCAAAACCAGCCTGGCGCCTCGGATCTGCTGCAGCGGCTGCTTGCCACGACGGTCGTTCTCGACACAGAGCGTTGCGGCCAGGGCCACGAGGCTGAACAGCAGATCCCGATCAGGTCCGTATGGACGCCGTTCACCCTTACTGCCTATTCCGCAATCACAACCAGCGGATGGTCATCCTGCGTTGCGTCGGACCGGAGCACTTTTTTCACGAAAAGGTGATCTTCCCCTTTGAGGACTGGCTCTTTTCCTGCCCAGCCAGCAGCGACGTGCAGATCTGGAGCCACGGCAACGGCGGCACGGAACTGGTGGAAACGTTCTCCGCCAGCGATCTGCTGGTGCAAGAACAACAGTCTTTGGAGGTCACCGCCGCGATGAACCTCGAGTCCGAAGAGAGTGACGACCATCTAGGTGTGGCCATCGCTGGCTGAACCGGCCGGCTCGCCAGCCTGGATCCGCAGTGGCGCGCTCAGGCCGCTGGGTCCAGTTCTCCGGGCGATGGATGAGACACTGACAACCACAGTCCCTAGAGGAAACAGGAACCTGCTCCGGCAGCCACCGGCTCCAGCCGAGCCGTGCCGGATGTCCGGGAGGGGGTGGGCCCTCGAAGGCGGGCGGTGGATGGCGATGGGCTGTGAGGGAGGCCAGGGCTGGTTCTTCGGGCGGCCGGTGCCGGCCGGGAAGCTGCCCTGGAGCACGGAGGGCCCGATCCCCTGTGGGAAGCGGCCGATCCGTCCACCATCATGAAGCCTGTGGCTGAACCCCAGTCCGAAACCGATCCGGCGGCGCCCTCCGCCGTACCCGATCCCAGGGGCCAGGGCCAGACCGTGGCGATTCCTGCGGATGCCCGGGGGCTGCCCACCCTGCTGCGGGTGCTTGGTCCTGCCTACCTGGTGGCGGTGGGCTACATGGATCCAGGCAACTGGGCCACCGATCTGGCGGCGGGCTCCACCTATGGCTACAGCCTGCTCTGGGTGGTGGCCCTCTCCAGCCTGATGGCGGTGCTGCTGCAGTCCCTCTGCTGCCGGCTGGGCATCGCCACGGGCCTGGATCTGGCCCAGGCCTGCCGTCGCCTTCTCCCCCGCGGCTGGGTGATTCCCCTCTGGCTCCTGGCCGAGGTGGCGATCGTGGCTTGCGACCTGGCCGAACTGGTGGGAACCGCCCTGGCCCTGCAGCTGCTCTTCGGCCTGCCCCTGCCGGTGGGCGTGCTGGTCACCGCCTTCGACACCCTGGTGCTGCTGGGGTTGCAGCGCTTCGGCATCCGGCGGCTCGAAGCGCTCGTGATCAGCCTGGTGGCCCTGGTCGGCGCCTGCTTCGCCGTGGAGATGCTGCTGCTGCGTCCCGACGCGGCCAGCGTTCTGGGAGGCCTGGTGCCGAGGATGGATTCCCTGCGAAACAGCTCCCAGCTCTATCTGGCCGCTGGGATCCTGGGCGCCACCGTGATGCCCCACAACCTCTATCTGCATTCCTCTCTGGTGCAGACCCGGCGCTGGAGCACCGGTCCAGAGATGCGCCAGCGGGCCCTCCGCTTTGCCACTCTCGATACGGTGATCGCCTTGGCCCTGGCCTTTCTGGTGAACGCCTCGATCCTGGTTCTGGCGGCCGGCAGCTTCTATGGCCTTCCCGGTGCCCCCGTCACCGATCTGAGTGAGGCCCATCGCCTGCTGAGCCCGCTGCTGGGCACCACCGCCGCTGGCCTGCTGTTCGGCATCGCCCTGCTGGCGGCGGGCCAGAGCTCCACCCTCACCGCCACCCTCGCTGGCCAGATCGTGATGGAAGGCTTCCTCGAAATCCGTCTGCCCCAGTGGAAACGCCGGCTGCTCACCCGCAGCCTGGCCTTGGTGCCGGCCATGCTCACCGTGCTGCTGCTGGGGGATCGGGCCACCGGCCAGTTGCTGATCCTCAGCCAGGTGGTGCTGAGCCTGCAACTGCCTTTCGCTGTGCTGCCCCTGGTGTGGTTCTGCAGCCGCCGCAGGCTGATGGGCGACCTGCGGGCACCGAACTGGCTGCTGCTTCTGGCCTGGATAACGGCCGCCGCGATTGTGGTGATCAATTCAGCGCTGTTGCTGAGCCTGGCGGCGTCCTGAACCGCCAGGCTCCGCCGGCGGCTGATGGCGGCGAAGCCCGCTGATCAGGGGCTCGGCCTGTTGGCGCGCAGGAGGTTGTAAGCGGCGGCAAGGCACACGATCACAGCACCCACGCCCACCAGGAGAATGGGGTCCTTGTCATGCCCCGGAGGCATCACGATCACCTTCCGCGCCACGGCGGTTAGGGCGGTGAGCAGCACCATTTCGGTGTGGATCGACTGATCCTTGAGATAGGCGGTGATGTTCTGCAGAACCTCCAGCCCGATCAGCAGCAGCAGCAGCCGATCCAGCAGCTGAATCAAGCCGCCATCCAGCCAGTTCTGGCCAGGTTGCAGCAGCGCCTGGGCGGTGCCGAGGGCAAGCTGCAGGGTGCCGGCCACCAGCACCACGATCAGCACCAGCGCCAGAACTCGCGAGAGATTTCGCTCGAACCGCTCGACGAGGGCGACGAAGGGAGGGGATTGGGGGAGGGGCATCGGAGCAGCCGCGGCGGCGGTGGCTTCGATTCTGGTGTGAGAGTTGGTCGGCTGGGCTCGGCCGCGTTCCAGCGGTTCCAGGATCCCCGGGTCCTGATCCGAACCAGCCGGTTAGGCCGGCCCGCAGGCTGGGCCGATGACCCACGCTCACCGCCGTGGGGCCGGCCGCCGGCCATTCCACGCCCCAGCGCTCCCAGCGCCAGAGCGGCGAGCAGGGCCACCACGGCCACCAGGGGAAGGTGATGGTCTCCGCCAGCCCAGGCCAGCAGCGGTCCCAGATTGGGAAAGGCCAGCTCCCGCCGAGCCGCTCCCAGCAGCCGGTCGGCAAGCAGGGCGGTGCCCCCCACCAGCAGGGCCGCCGCCGCGAGGCTCAGAACCGCCGCGCCGACCAGCTGGCCACAGGAATGCCACCAGGCGCGGCGCCGGATCCGCGGCAACAGAAGGCCCGCCACCAGCGCCAGCAGATCGCCCCGAAACTCTGCAGGAACGGGGGCATCGGCGGCTTGGACATCCCAGTGCGCTGCCGAAGCTCCCGACTCTGACGCGGCGGCGTTGACCCTTTGGCATCGCCGCTCGGGTCCTTCACAGTGGAAGGCATCCGCACGCCTGGCATGCCCTCCACCACCGTGCTGCTGCTCAACGTGTTGCTGGGATCGATCGGGGCCGGCTACATGGTTTACGGGCGCCGTAACAACCACCTGCTGGCCAACATCTGCGGCCTGCTGCTGATGGTGGTGCCTGCCCTGATCTCGGCCCCCCTGCCCCTGCTGCTCGCGGGGTCGGCGGTGATGGCCGTTCCGTTTCTGCTGCGCGGCTGACAGATGCGGTACCGCTGCATACGGTGCGGAAAAGCTTCCGTGCCCCCACCATGGGCCAGATCGAACACGCCCTGATCACGGCGGCCTACCGGATGGCGAACGGCACCGTGCCCGAGGAGCATCGCCAGCCGGTGGATGCCACGCTCGACTGCATGACGCAGGCGCTCCAGGAAACCTGCCGGATCTATGGATTCAGCGAAGCCGATACGGCCCGTTTCCTGATGAGCTTCGCCCTCCGGGTGGGGCGCCTGAATCCGGAGATCGGCAACCGTCGCCAACTGCGGGAGGTCGAGGCCCGCCTGATGACAACCTGCGGGCTGCTGAGCAGACCGGGAGAATCACCAGGCTGAAGCGGGATCCGGCGGCCATGCGCCCTCAACAGCCGACCTGTGAACGGACCTCGCCCGGATTGGCAGATGGGGAAACGGGTTCGGGTGCGATCAGATCAGCCGCCCGGCGAGCGTCGCCGAGCACCTGGAGCAGCAGCCGCGAATCCTGCCGGAGCAGCTCGCACCAATGGCGAAGGTAGGCGGCGTGGTTGGCCGTGTCGCTGCCGATGGCGAGTCGCTCGCCGATCAGCACGGCCCCCAGCTCGGCCACGAGTTCCTCCCGGGCATAGGCCGCCGATCCGAAGCCAGCGGCAAGGTTCCGGGCCAGACGCCTGGGATGGCCGGTGGAGTGAATCGCCTCATGGGCCCAGGTGGCCAGACGGGCAGCGGCGGCATGGAAACTGCTGCGATCGGGAATCTCGATGCGATCCAGATCGGGCCGATAGCAGGCCCGGTCGCCACCCTCGAGCATGGGCACGGGCCAGGCAGCCAGGGTCGCCGCCGCCGCTGCCAACCGCTCCGATTCACTGCGGCCCAGGACCTGGGCTTGGGCCCGGCAGCCGGCGATGCGCTCGGCCAGGCCACGGCTGGCCTGGGCATCCCCCACCAGATCCGCGGCATTGAACACCACCATCGGTCGGAAGCGGATCCCCTGGCGGGGGGCTCGAGCAGGGGTTCCGCTCTCCCCATCTGCGGCCGTCACCTCCGCTTCGGCAGCCGAGGCTCCGTCCGGTGAGGACAGCCCAGCCTGTTCCCGCTCCCAGCGCAGCGGACGCAGGATCATCACCCCCCGGCTGCCCCGACGGGGCGCCAGATCGAGCCGACGGGCCTCCCCCCAGCCGCACCAATAGGGAAGGCTTGATCCGCGCAGGTGCAGACCCAGGGTGAGCAGCACCGGATTGCTGCCCCGGTAGGGCCTGCCGGTGATCAGGTTCACGTGCACACCGCTCCCCTCCCGCCAGGGGCGACGCCAGGGCGCCTGGCCTGCCTCCATCAGGGCGATGAGGTCGCCCACCAGGCGCTCCTCGGTGTTGGCGGGGGGGCGCTGCCGCTCCGATGGCGGCGCGCTTAGAGGGCCGCCGGGATTTGGTGGGGGGGTGAACGGGGGGCTGGGTTGCATCGGGCCTGGGGCGCCATCCCTTGCCTGGTTCCACCACCTGTCCCAACAACCTGTCCCATCTACAAGAGAGAGACATCGCTTAAGCAACAAAGAAGCGACAAGCCCTGACAAAGAATGCAGCGGATGCGATGCACAAGAGCTTCAAGTGGATTTTTGATATCACCCAGGTTCGATGATCGCTATTGAACCGATTCCACAGGGCTGCATGTCTGACGCCTTTGGTGATTACCTACACAGTATTGGCAGGCTGCCTCTGCTCACCCCTGCTGAAGAACTTCACCTCGGTACTGTAGTACAACAATGGCTATCCACCCCTCACTACGATGCGGGTCTGGCCCGCCGGGGCCGCCGTGCCTTGAATCGCATGGTGACAGCGAACCTTCGACTTGTTGTCTCGGTCACACGCCACTACCAGACCCGTATTCGCCACCTACATCTTGACCCCCTCGATGTGGTGCAGGCAGGAACCCTCGGCTTGATCCGGGCGGTGGAGCGCTATTCGCCCACCCGTGGCTATCGCTTCTCCACCTACGCTTATTGGTGGATCCGCCAGGCCGTGAACCGCCACCTGCATGAGCAGTCCGGCGCGATCCGCCTCCCCTCCCAGGTCACCGGGCTGGCGATGAAGGCCCGCTTTCTTCAGGGCTCGGAAGGTCGTGGCCTGAAACTCGGTGAGCTGGCGGCGCGGCTCGGGGAAACGGAAAAACGGGTGGCCTTCGTGCTCCGCGTTACCCACGAAGCCCACGCCATCTCCCTGGATCAGCCGGTGGGCGGTGAGGAGGGGGAAGTGTGCCTGGGGGACCTGATCCCGATGCCCTCAGCCCTCCCCTCCCAGGAGGATTACGGCTGGTTGCACGGAGAGGTGGAGCAGCTTGAGCAGCTTGAACAACATGTGTTGCATCTGCGGTTTCGCGAAGACAACCCCCTCTCCCTGGCCCGGGCGGCTGACTGCCTTGGGCTCACCAAGGAGAAGGTGCAACGCCTGGAGCGTCAGGCCTTCCACAAGCTGCGGCGCCGGGTGGAGCCCATGCTCGAACCTCAGCGGCTCACCGCCTGCAGCGCCACCCGGTAGTCCATCGTGGACCCCACGCCCGTGCCCCGGTAGCTACCGCTCACCGGGGCAGCCCGGCGATGGTCAGGAGCGGTGGCCAGGGCCACGTGGCCATCGGCCACCGCCAGTCCGAGGCTGGGGTCGTAGGCCCGCCACCCAGCCCCCGGCAGATAGACCTCAGCCCAGGCATGCAGTTCCTGTTCGGTGACTTCCGGCGGATGGTGCATCGAATAACCGCTCACGAAGCGAGCGGCCAGCCCCTGGCTGCGGCAGGCCGCCACGAACAGCATGGCCGTATCGCGACAGGCCCCGCTGCGGCCGGCCAGGGTCTCGGCGGGCTGCATCGGATCACCATCCGGCCGGCCCACGTGATGAAAGCCGTGGTGGATCCCATCGGCGAGGGCCATCAGGAACGGGGCCGTGGTCTGGCCCACGTCCGCCGCCAGTTCCGCAGCCCAGGTCGCCACCACGGAATCGACGGTCTCCCGGGCCAGGAAGGGGCTCAGGGAGAGGGCGGTGGCGTCGTCATAACGAGCCGGCAGGCTGGCGACGGCCGGATCGGTGATGATCCAGTCGAAAGGGTTGTCCAGCAGGGTCTCCACTTCCATCGTCGCGGTCAGATCGAGCCGCTCGCGGAGGTCGTCGAACCAAACCACCTGGCTGGCATTGCCATCGGCATCAAGGCCGTCGCTGCGTCCGCTGGGAGGCGCCCCCACCTCAAGGTTGTGATGCAGCAACCTCTGCGAGGAGTCTTGGCGTGGTGTGAGGCGAAGCGTGAGCGGCTCGAAGAAGACCGGCCGCTCATAGCGGTAGTGGAGGCTGTGCCGGATCCGGAAGAGCATGGCGAACACGCGGAGCGGACTGGACACCCAGGATGTCAGCCCCGCTGCGGGGTGTTCCAGTCGAGGGCATCGGACACCATGCCCCGGAACGGCTCCCCCACCCCGTAGGTGATCAGCGGCTCCACACCCAGATCCTCAACCAGGGGAAAGAAGCGCAGCGAAAACCACTGCAGGAACAGATCAAAGCAGCGCGGGGATGGCCAGAGCTGCCGGTCCACACACCAGAGATCGAGTTCGGCAGCGAAGATCTCCTCATGCAGGCCCCTGAGCAGAGCCAGGGCAGCTGCTTCATCGTCGTAGGCCTGGATGAGATAAAGGCTCTCGTCCGTCGGTCCGCCCTCCAGATCCTCCCGAGTCCAGAACGGACGGCTCCACTCCCGCATCGGTGGCTTCGGCGCCACGGCGAGCGCACAGCGGTTGAGCACGGCCATGGCAGGAAACAGCACCTTTTCAAGCTAGCGATGGCCGGCGGGCGCCACAAACCGTGAAAGTGCGGAATCGCTGCAGCCGGATGTGGAACCCCAGAACATGGCCACCGTTCCGCAATTTCAAGGCTCCGCTCGATCAGGCTCTGGGGAGCACGCCATCCGAGGCCTCCAACGGCATGGGCATCACCGATGAACTGGCCAAGGAACGCAACCGCGCCGCCGCCGAGCGCACCCTGATGGCCTGGATCCGCACCTGCCTCTCGCTGATCAGCTTCGGCTTCGGCCTCGACAAGATCATCGCCGCGATCCGCAGCAACGCCAGCTCCGGACCGGGCCATGCCCAACTCTCGGTCCGGCTGGTGGCCGTGTCCTTCGTGCTCACCGGCATCCTGGCGATGTTGGCGGCCACCGTGCAACATCGGCGGGTGATCCGGCGGCTGCGCCGCCACGACTACACCTATCTCGAAGAACCCTCCATCGCCCTGGCCACCGCGGTGCTGCTCACCCTGATCGGCCTGGTGACCCTGGGGCTGCTGGTGGCGGGCGCCCTGGAATCCTGATCAACGGAGGGAGCGCTGCAGCCGTTCGGGAGGAAGGGGTCCGTTGGCGCAGGGTGTCCCGCGGCATTTCGCCGAACAGGAGCCGGTAATCCCGGGCGAAGTGGCCGGCGTTGAGGAAGCCCCACTCTGCAGCGATCGATCCGATTCGCACCTGATCGTGATCGGCTCCCAGCAGCAGCCGGCGCACGCTGTGCAGGCGTTGAAGCTTGACATGGGCCATCGGTCCCATGCCGAGGTGGTCGCGGAAGCCCTGGATCAGGCTGCGGCGGCTGGCATGGGCCTGACGGCAGAGATCGGCCAGGGTGATGGGCTGCTGGGGGTGGTCATGCAGCCAGGCCTGGGCTGCCTTCACGATCTCGATGCGAGCCGGTGGACGCAGCAGTCGGCCGGCCTGGTCTGCGCTATGGATCAGGGCCTCCAGGAGCAGGGGAAGCAGATCCTCCAAGATCAGCCGTTGGCTGGAGGGCTGCTCCAGACGCCCGGGATCGCTCGCCACCAGGGCAAAGATCTGTCGCAGATAGGCACGCAGGCCCTCGCAGCGAAGGGGATCAACCAGGAGCAGATTGCGGCTGCAGGCCCCCTGAAGATCGAAGCCTCCACAACCCAGCTGATCGGCCCAGTTGCACAGCGTCTCGCGGGGAATCACCACCAGCCCCAGCACCACCTCATTGGGGAGCGTGAGGTGCACCTCGCGGCCGCTGTCCACGCCGAATAGGCAAGACTCCGGCAGGCAGGAGCCATGGGCCCGCATCGGCGGCCGGACCCCGGAAGGCTCGAGGTCGAGGCCGATGGTGAGATCACCCAGCGGCTTGGGCCCCCAGCTGTGGATGCGACGGTCCATTCGCAACCGCAACAACCGCAGCGGGCCGATCTTGACCGCCACCACCCCGCCGGCGAGATGGCCCCCATCGAGCTGGAGCAACTGCAGCGGCAAAGCCAGGCGGCGGATCACCGCCTCCATCTCCTCCACGCCCGACCAGCTCTGCAGGCTCCAGGAGGCCGATCCAGAGCCGCCGGGAGGAGCAGTGGGGATCTGGGTCACCGGAAACGCGGCCTGCATTGACTTTGTGCGTTTATTGAGCAACCCTTCTGAAATTATGCATCCACAATAGCTGTGGCTGGTGTGGACTATCCACTGAGCGGTCACCCATACGGCCACGCTTACCGCCCCCCCCCCGCCACCCACTGCCGGCGGATTCACACCGCAAACCTCCCTGTTCTCAGCCCAGTCATGACGGCATCGATGACCCAGCAACAGCAAACAGGCTCCTGGTCGATTGGTCCCTACTGGATGGATGCCGATGGCCATCTCTCCCTCGGGACATCATCCGTGCCCCTTTCTCCCCTGCAGCGGCGCCTGCTGCTCTCCCTCGTCCGTCACGCGGGGCATGTGCTGGAGAAGGACAACCTGCTGCAGGAGGTGTGGGGTCACACCCAGGTCAGCGACGTGAGCCTGGCCCGCGCCGTGCATGGCCTGCGGCGCATCCTCGACAACGGTCCCCTCGGCTCCCGAGTGATTCGCACCATCTACGGCAGCGGCTACCGCTTCGATGGGCCGGTCAGCCAGATCAGCGCGAGGGCGGCCGCAGGCTCTGAACCCGAAGCCGGTGGCTTCCCTTCAGCCCAGAGCCTCGGACATTTCGTGGAAGGACTGGTGCAGGTGCGCCTCCGGGATCCCCGCCAACTGCCGAACGCGGCCGAGCATTTCCGCCGCTGCCTGATCAGCTCCCCTGGGTTCGCACCGGCCCAGGTCCAGTTGGCCGCCACCCTGCTGAGCCAGTACCAATGGGGACAGGCCTCAGCCGCTTCGATCGAGGTGGAAGTGGAGCGCCTGCTGCGGCAAGCGGAAGCTTCGGGCTCCGTCACCGACGAGGCGAGGGCCCTGCGGATGGAGGTGCTCACCATGCTCCATTGGCAACCGCAGCTGGCTCAGGAGAGCTTCGCTGCCTGGCTGCCCCAACGGCTTCCGCCGGGGCCTTCCCGCCATGGCTGGATCCGGCATCTGCTGGCAACAGGCCGACCGGATGAGGCCCTGGCCCTGGTGGAGACGGAACTGAGCGGCGACAACCCCTCGGGCTGGTTCCTGGCCGGGATGAGCCAACTCCAACTGGGTCGCCTGGATGGGGCCATCGCCACGCTGCGCCAACCGTTGCGGCTCGATGCCTCCCTGGTAGCCCCCCGCTGGCTGCTCGCCCTCAGCCTTGCCCAGGCCAACCGCGGCAAGGAAGCGCTGCAGGAGCTGGCCCAGTGCCGCCTGACGGAACCCCAACAGGACAGCCACTTAGCAGCTGCGGCTCTGGTGCTGGCCCTCAGCGGCGAGGGAGAGCGGGCCGCCGGCCTGCTCGGTGCGGCCCTGCGTAGCAGTGGGGCAGAGCCGTTGGCGATGGCCACCTTCTGGGGGCTGGTGGCCGTGAGCCTCGGCGAGGATGCGGCTGCTGCGCGCCTGCTGGAGCGGGCCATTCGGGAACGCTGCGGTCTTGCCCCCATCGTCTGGAACTGGAGCGGCCTGGATCGCCTGGGGGACAGCGCCGCCCTTCGCGCCTTCAGGGCAGAGATGGCTGGCCAGTTCCATCAGCAGGTCCCCGTCCCCGCCGAGGCGATCGAGGGGTTCAACGCAGCCTGAGCCCTCTACCCGCCGATCGGCGTCCGGAACACCGGCCCATGCTCAGCACAGCATGGGCCGCTGGAATCCCGCGAATCCGCAGGCAAGAGCGGTGAACGATCGACTGCGTGATCGCTGCACTTTCTGAGTGGCCACCGCCCGCGGCCTTGGCCAGCATGCTGAGGTGCGCCATCCACAAGCCATGCCCAACGGCAAACCCAACATCCTCATCCTCTGGGGCGACGACATCGGCCAGAGCAACCTCAGTTGTTACAGCGATGGGCTGATGGGGTATCAGACCCCGAACATCGACCGGGTCGCCAAGGAGGGCGGCAAGTTCATCCACTATTACGCCGAGCAGAGTTGCACCGCTGGCCGGGCGGCCTTCATCTCCGGGCAGAGCGTGTTCCGCACCGGCCTCAGCAAGGTGGGGCTGCCCGGGGCCGAGCTCGGCTACCGCACCGAAGATCCCACCATCGCCGGCCTGCTCAAGCCCCTGGGCTACCGCACCGGCCAGTTCGGCAAGAACCATTTCGGCGACCGCGATGAGCACCTGCCCACCAACCAGGGCTTCGATGAATTCTTCGGCAACCTTTATCACCTGAACGCCGAGGAGGAGCCGGAACTGCGGGACTATCCCAACCCCCACGATTTCCCTGATTTCAAGAAAAACTACGGCCCCCGCGGCGTGCTCCATAGCTGGGCCAATCCCGATGGCAGCCAGCGGATCGAGAACACCGGGCCTCTCACCAAGAAGCGCCAGGAGACCTGCGACGACGAATTTCTGGTGGAAGCCAAGCGCTTCGTACGTGACGCGGTGGCCTCGGGCGAGCCGTTCTTCGTGTGGTTCAACACCACCCACATGCACTTCCGCACCCATGCCCGGCCCCAGGACGTGGGCCGCTCCGGGCGTTGGCAGTCGGAATATCACGACGTGATGATCTATCACGACGAGTGCATCGGCGAGATGCTCAACCTGCTCGATGAGCTGGGCGTCACAGACGACACGATCGTGATGTACAGCACCGACAACGGGCCCCATATGAACAGCTGGCCAGATGCCGGCATGACCCCCTTCCGCAGTGAGAAGAACACCAACTGGGAAGGGGCTTACCGGGTGCCGGCCCTGGTGCGCTGGCCCGGCAAGATCGCTCCGGGCACCCTGTTCACCGACATCGTCAGCCACCTCGACTGGCTTCCCACCCTGCTGGCGGCGGCCGGCGAACCGGCGATCAAGGAAAAGCTGCTGAGCGGTCACCAGGCGGGCAGTCGCCACTACAAGGTGCATCTCGACGGCTACAACATGCTCGATTACTGGACCGGTCAGAGCGAGCGGAGTCCCCGCATCGAATTCTTCTACTTCTCCGACGACGGCGACCTCACCGGCCTGCGTTACGACAACTGGAAGTTCGTGTTCATGGAGCAGCGGGCCACCGGCACCTGTCAGATCTGGGCCGAGCCCTTCACCGTGCTGCGGCTGCCCAAGATCTTCAACCTGCTCACCGATCCCTACGAGCGGGCTGACATCACCTCCAACACCTATTGGGACTGGATGCTGGACCACGCCTTTGCCTTGGTGCCCGCCCAGCGATTCGTGGCGGAATTCCTGGCTACTTTCCAGCAGTACCCGCCCCGCCAGAAGGCCGCCAGCTTCTCCCTCGAAGATGTGATGGCGAAGATGGCTCAGGGGGCCAGCGGCGGCGGCTGAGCCGATCCTTCCCAACACCTTTCCGTTCCGTTTCGGGAGCCCTCGCTCCGCTGCCAAGTGCGGCGGAGCGACCTAGAAACGATTGAACGGCAGACACCCAGGCACCGCACGCCCCCTGGTTCTGGAACTCTTCCTGGAAACTCCCCCCGGCTTTCTGGTTCCGAAAGACACCCCTTTCCACCGCCGTGCTTCTCGCCCTCTCTCCCATGCCCCCACCGCTCCTTCGCGGCGTCCTTGTCTGCGCCGCCGCTCTGCTGGGATCGTGCCTGGTGCCTGCTGCTGCCCACAGCCAGGGCCAGCCGGCCCCGTCCAAGGCCACGGCCAGCAAGGTGCTTTACACCCTCGCCACCCAATGCAGCCTGGCCGGTGGTCCTGCCCAGCCGTGCACCGTTGAAGCGATCGATGAAGGAGGCACCACCATCTACCGTCATCGGATCGGAGCGCAGACCATTGCGGTGAGGATCACCGATTCCCCGGTGACGATGGCGATCCAGAGCGGCACCAGCACCACCTGGGTCCCGCTGCGCAGCGCCGGTGCCCTGTTTTCCAGCAACAGCATCTGCTTCAACGGCCGCGAGCTCTGCGTGGTGAACCCCAACTACCTCAACAGCGTGCGGGAAGACCGTCAGGACCTGCGCCTGCAAGGCCGGGATCTGGTGAAGGTGCACTTTGGCCCCGACGGCCGAGTGAATGCCACCTGCTACGACGCGGGCTGCGAGGTCGACCTGCGATGAGCGCCCCCCCGATCAGCACGACGTCCTGGCGTCGTCGGACCAGCCTGGTGCTGGCCCTGGTGCTCACCCTGCCCTCGATCACCTCGCCCCTGGCGGCCCTGGCAGTGTCTCAAGACGCCTCCCCGGACCTCCTGATCGCCCGCGGTGGCGGCGGTGGCGGTGCCCGTGGCGGTGGCGGCGCTCGTGGGGGCGGTGGCGGTGCCCGTGGGGGTGGTGACTTCGGTGGGGGTCGCAGCGGGTTTCAAAACACCGGAGGGGCCGGCGGCCTCAACCGCGGCACCAGCCGTCCCACCGGGGGATGGAGCCAGTCGGTGCGAGGCAACGCGCCGAGTCCTGGCTTAAGTCGACCAGCCTCAAGGCCATCCGCCGGCATCAACGGTGCGGACCGCACCCCCAGCACCCTCGGCGCGGGCAACCGCACCCCCGCCGGGCTCGGTGGCGGCACACGCTCCCCAGGCAGCCTGAGCGGTACCGACCGCACGCCGGGCAGCCTGGGCGGTATCGACCGCACCCCAGGAAGCATCGACCGCTCCAACCTGGGCAACCGCACCAGTCTGACCAGCGGCGATCGCTCCCTCGGCGGTGATGGCACCTTCAACCGCAACGGCAACCTCAACAGGGGCAACCTGGACGGCAACCTCAACCGCGGCAACCTGGACCGCAACGTCAATGTCAACGGTCAGCGGGTGTTCAACGGCAACGTGAACAGCAACTGGAGCCGGAACTGGAACGTCAACAATGTGAACCTCTCGCCCGGTTGGGCCCGGCCCGGCTGGGGCTATGCCAGGCCTTGGGGCACCGGTTGGTACGGCGGTTGGGCTACCCCCGGCTGGGGCTGGTGGGGCGCTAACGCAGCCCTCTGGGGTATCTCCACCCTGGCCTCGGCCGCGGTGATCAATGCGGCGGTGGATGCGGCGGTGTCCAGCAACACCACCTACATCGTGGTGCCCCAGACCAATTACCAACTGCTGTTCGGCACGGTGCAACCGGTTGGCAGCCAGGGGGTGACCTTCCTGGTGCAAGCCGATGACGGCAGCACCTACAACCTCACGGCCGACTGCAACGCCGGCACGATCGATGGGGTTGCCCCCACCAGTGCTGCCCAGGCGGAGCTGCTCAATGCGGCCTGTCAGGTCGCCTACGGCTCAGCCTCCTGAAGCCCGGTGCCGTCGCCGGGCGCGAGCCCGGGCGATGGCACCATCCCAGGGCTCGCCCCCGGGAACCATGGCCAAAGGGATCGACCATGGCCAGGCTGGGTGAAGAATCCATTCATGGGTGGACAATCCATCCAAGCGGAGATCGCGATGAGCTGGAGCGAACTCGAACGTCTCGTGGAAGACGCCGAAACCGATGCGGTGATGCGAAGGGCCTTGCGTCATTGCCGCTCCCGCCGCGAGCTCCTGCTGGCGGCAGGGCGGCTGGGCTATGTCATCACCAATGCCGACCTGCAGCAGGCCTGGATGCTCCAGGGCCCCGCCCCCGCTTCCCTGCGGGAGGCCAGCTGAGGTGGCACCAGCTGATCGTTCCGCCCTGGTGGTGAAACTGCAGATCCTCGGGGCCCTGGCTCTGCCCCTGGTGCTGATCGGGGTTTGGCTGGGCTCGAAAGGATTCTTCCAGGCCCTTCCCGCCTCTTAATTTGGCGGCGGGGCTGGGGCGCGGGAGGCGGCTGCGGTAGCCCTCACCCCTCTGGCAGGGCCTCGCCGGCGCGCTGCATGAGACGGCCGAGGTTCATGCCGGCCCGATAGGCGGCGTCATGGAGCTCGGCCCTCTGGGTGGCGTCGAGACCATCCCAGAAGGCGTGGAAGAGATCAAGCGATGCCTTGCCCGCCCCCACGAGTCCCGCCAGGGTCATCGGCAGGCTCAACCAAGGGAAGACCAGCAGCACCAAGCCCAGCACCAGGCCCACCGCCGCCCCCTGCTGCATCGCGCTCCAGATGCTGCGAACGACCAGGCTGGCCTGGTCACGCCGGCTGATCTCACCTCGGCGCACCATCGCTTCGCACCGCAGGGCCGTCAGCAGGGCCTGGTAAACGCCGTAGACCACCATGGCGCCGAGGGTGGACTCGCCCACGAACTTGCCGCCACCCTGGCCCGTGAGGCCGAGATCGAGGGAGGCCACTCCAGCCAGGGGGGCCACCTCCACGCCAGCCCGGGGAATCCGGAAGGGGTCGCGTTCGCGGGTCATGGAGCGGCGTCAGCCAGACGAAATGATCCTCGCGTGGAATGAAGCGGTCGCCAAGCGCAGGGGGTGGTGGGGATCCCCCCACCCCTCGGCAGGCGCAGCGAAATGCTCAGCGGATCACCAGCACGGGCACACCGGCCTGAACCAGCACCCGCTGGGTCTGACTCCCGAGGAGCATGCGCTGGAAGCCCCGGCGCCCATGGGAAGCCATCACGATCAGGTCGCAGGCGAACCGGTCGGCAGCGGCCACGATCGCCCGATGGGGCCGTTCGCCGCTGATCCGCTCCGCCGTGGCCGCCACCCCCGCCGCCGCGGCGATAGCCAGGGCCTCGTTCACCACCCGCTCGCTCTCCTGGCGGGCGGCACTGGCCAGGGTGGCCAGGGTGGCCGCATCGAGCCGTTCTCCCATGCCAGGCACCGGCATGCGGGGCTGCTGTTCCACCGTGAGCACAGTGATCCGGGCCCCGAGGGCCGCCGCCAGCCCTACCGCCTCCCGCACCGCCCGCAGGGAGCGCTCGGATCCATCAGTGGGAACCAGCAGATGGCTGTAGGGCATGGATCACCACTGCGCTGTCACCTGTCTAGACCCGCTTCCGGGGCACGGCACCCCAGCCGCGGCAGCTGAAGCCGTGGGGCCCCCCGCGGGCTAGTGCCCGGACACGGGCACGGCGGCACCCCGCCAGAATCGCACCATGACAGCTCTCCCTCTCCAGCAGGCCGCAGATCTGGCCATTCCCGCCGCCTGGGCGGACCAGTGGTATCCCGTGGCTTTCCTGAGGGACCTGGATCGCTCCCGGCCCACGGCCTTCACCCTGCTAGGGAAAGACCTGGTGCTCTGGTGGGACCGTGCCGCCAACAGCTGGCAGGCCTTCGAGGATGTCTGCCCCCACCGGCTGGTGCCCCTTTCCGAGGGGCGCATCAACGGCGCCGGGCATCTCGAGTGCCCATACCACGGCTGGAGTTTCGACGGCAGCGGCCACTGCGCCAGCCTGCCCCAGGCCCTGGAGGGCGCCACCCCCAGCCCCCGCCGCTCCAGCTGTGGCCGCCATGCCACTGCCGAGGGGCAAGGGTTGCTGTTTGTGTTCGCGGGGGATCCGGAGCTGGCCGGAGCGGTTCCCCTGCCCCTGGTGCCGGCCCTGCAGGAGGGGGAGGGTACCTGGCTGGTGCAGGACACCTTCCGGGATCTGCCGATGGATGCCCTCACCCTGCTGGAGAACGTGATCGATGTGAGCCACGTGCCCTTCACCCACCACCGCACGGTGGGGCGCCGGGAGAACGCGGCGCCGGTGCAGGCCCGCCGCACCAGCTTCGGGCCGGAAGGCTTCACCATGGAATGGCCGGAGGGTCCGCGGCGAGGCAAGCTGGGTTCCCAGTACACAACCTTCCGGGCACCTGGGCTGCTCTGGCACGATCTCACCGCCAAAGGTTTCGCCCGCATCCTCACGGTGGTCTATGCGGTGCCGATCCGGCGGGGCGAGTGCCGGCTGATCGCCCGCTTTCCATTCCGGTTTGAATCCAGGCTTCCGGCCCTGCTGCTGCGGCTGCGGCCCCTCTGGCTGCAGCATCTCGGCAACCATCGGGTGCTGGAGGACGACCAGGTCTTTCTGCACTGGCAGGAGCGGGTGCTGGAGCAGCGGGGCGGCAGCGCCGCCTCGCCGCGGGCTTTCTTCCTGGCCACCGCCGCCGATGGCTATGTGAGCGCTCTCCACGACTGGGTGAACCGGCATGGTGGCGAACCCTTCCAGGGCCAGCCCCTGCCACCGCGGCTGGACCGCCGGGCCCTGATGGACCGGCTCAAGAGTCATACCGATCACTGCCGGGCCTGCTCCGGAGCCCTCGCCGCGATCGGGCGCTGGCGGCCCTTGGTGGCTGCCCTTCCCTGGGGCGGGCTGCTGCTGATCGCCCTGGTGCCCTCGCCGGGGGGGGTGGCGGCAGGGGTGACGCTGGCCGCCCTCGCCCTGCTGCTGGGCCAACAGATGGATCGCTGGGATCGGGATCTGCGGGAAGGCGAAGGCCATCCCCCCCGCAACCGCGACTGAGCTCGGCGGGGCCCTGGCTGATCACTTCGTTCCCTTCCAGCCCGCCAGATGGGAAGCGGCTTGGGAGCGCACCAGGGTGCGGGCCGCCGGCAGGGCCGGTTCCAGGCGGGAGGAGCTGAAGGGAGGCAGGGAACGGCTGCGCAACCAGGCCCCCCAGCGGAATTCATGGAAGGGAATCAGGGGAGCGGGCTCAATCAGGCCCTCCTTCTTCAGCTTCCAGACCAAGCTGCGGTAGGGATCATCCTGAAGACCCACCAGGCGGGAAGGCAGGGCCTGAGGTTCGAGGGGACCCTGGCCCCGTCCGTCATAGAGGTACAACCAGCCGCGCTGTCGCAGGGCCTCCAGCACCACGTCGCGGTGCTCACTGGCCACCTCAAGCACCACATAACCGAAGGCGACGGCTTGGGGATCCATCTCCACCAGAGCCCTTAACCGGTGGTGCCGGTCGACCATCCAGAGCTCGCCGGCGGCATTGCGCACCAGGGGCACAGGCTTGCCGCCCAGATATTGCCGTCGCTCCCGGCTGGATTCCTGGGAGAAATCGACCTGGCGGCTCCGCACCTCCGCCAGACCGACGCACATCTGGGTGGGCTGCAGGGCGGCAACGCCCACCTCGAGCAGGCTGTCCTGGCCGTGGGGTGGGGGAAGGGATTGGTAGGGGGGAAGGCGCAGACTCATGGTTCGCCCAACGATGCGGCCATCCTTACCCTTGACGAGGTGCATCGGGGCCAATGTTGCAGCCGAGGGCTCCAGCGCTGAGGGCATACTCCGGCCGAGGGGCGCGGAATAGGGTCGTGATCAGGCGCTGCAGACCATGACGATCCCATCCGCTCCTTTCTCGATGGAGGGCGGCGTCGCGCCGCTGAATGGGCCCCATGGTCCGATTGGGGTGCTGGTCTGCGGCCACGGCAGCCGCAACCGACTGGCGGTGGAAGAATTCGCCTCCCTCGCCAGCCAGCTGCAGCACAACATGGGCCCGGTGCCCGTGGAATACGGCTACCTGGAGTTTGCCCGGCCGATCCTGCGCGATGGCCTCGATGCGCTGCGCCAGCGTGGGGTGAGCCATGTGCTGGCCATACCGGCGATGCTGTTTGCCGCGGGGCATGCCAAGAACGACATTCCCTCCGTGCTGAACACCTACGCCGCTGAAACGGGACTGCGCATCGACTACGGCCGCGAGCTCGGGGTCGACCGGCGCATGATCCAGGCCGCAGGGGCCCGCATTCGCGCCAGCCTGGATCAGGCGGAGGAACAGGACCGGGCGGCCGGCCGGGAGCCCGTGCCCGTCGAGCGGACCCTGCTGGTGGTGGTGGGCCGGGGGTCCTCCGATCCGGACGCCAACAGCAATGTGGCCAAGGTGACGCGGTTGCTGGTGGAGGGCTTCGGCTTCGCCTGGGGCGAAACCCTCTACTCCGGTGTCACCTTCCCCCTTGTCGAACCAGGTCTGCGCCACGTGGTGAAACTGGGCTATCGCCGCATCGTGGTGTTCCCCTATTTCCTCTTCTCCGGCGTGCTGGTCAGCCGGATCGTGCAGCACAGCCAGCGGGTGGCCGACGACCATCCTGAGCTGCAGATCCTGCAGGCCTCCTACCTGGGGGACCATCCTGAAGTGCTGGCCACCTTCCGGGAGCGGGTGGAGGACGTGCTGCGAGGTGATACGGACATGAACTGCTCGCTGTGCAAGTACCGCGCCCAGGTGCTGGGGTTTGAAACCGAGGTGGGAGCTCCCCAGCACAGCCACCACCACCACGTGGAGGGCTTGGTGGAGAGCTGCACCCTCTGCGAGAGGGAATGCACCGGAGCCTGCCAGGAGGATGGTGTGCCCCTGCCTGCGGGAGAGGACTCCGGGGCCCATGAGCACGAATCGGGCCACGGCCATCACCACCACGGTCCGGATCACCACCACCACACCCCCTACCCCCACGCCGACCATCCCCTGGGCCCCCGCACCCTGCGCCAACCGCCGACCTCGGGCTGAGCGCTCCTAAACACTCCCCAATCCGAGAGGATCCTGAGGGTTTCGCCATATTCAGCTGTCTCGTCCAGGGGCGAATCCCATCGGACCTGCCCAGATCAGCCCTGCTGATCAATGGAGGATTTCCCCATTCCGAGCCCGTTTTCCCCCGTTTTCAGGGGGTTTTTCCCCAGTCTTGCTCGTCAGGATCCCCGCTCGGCTGGGTGCTGTGGAAAACAACGGTTTGCTCATGCCGCCCTTGACAACACACGCCCGCCTCACCAATCCAGCAAGCTCCCTGCTCTGCCTCTGCCGGACGGCAGCGGCCGCAGGCGATCTCATCGGGATCCGTGGTGATTTCAGGCTGCACCTCCCGCTTTGACGCCATGCCACTCCCTGTGGCGTACTGGCAACGACCGAGGATCCACGCACCCCACGATGACGATTGAGAGCCACCTGCCCCGCCGCTCCATCCGTTCCGCCGGCGGGACCCTGCACCAGGAGGCCTCGAATATCAGCCTGGAGGCGGAGGTGCCGGAGGTGCTCTTTGAAGGCATGCGCAGCTTCATCCACAGCAACCCCGATTGGGACCAGTACAGCGTGATCACCTCGGCCCTGGCGGGCTTTCTGTTCCAGAACGGCTGCCAAAATGCTCTCGTGACCCAGCATTACCTCGATGGCCTGTTTCTCAGGCCATAGACCTGTTTCTGAGGCCACAAAAAAGCGGAGGTGCCAACCTCCGCCTGATGTTTTCTCCCTTGCCCGACCCTTGGAAGGTCGCCCAGTGATTGTGCGGATCTTCGGGCGATCAAACTGTGGGAACCGACACCGACCGAGCGATCCGGTGGGCGACTCCTGATCGAGGAGGCGCAGCGTGGAAGGAGCCTGCCGCAGGATCTCCCTTCAGCTTTCGCCTCGCCGCATCCGCCCTACCGCCGCCTCGCAGGCCCGCCAGGTGAGCGCCATGGAGGTGAGCGTGGGACTCTGCCAACCGGCGCTGGGCCAGCTGGACCCATCGGTGACCAGAACGTTGCTGGCCTGCCAGCAACGGTTCCAGGGATCGAGCACCCCCTCCTCGGGCGTGCGCGACAGCCTCGCCCCGCCCAGTTCATGGATGTAGTAGCCCGGTGGCGCGGCGCCGGGGGATACCGCCGCTCCTCGCCGGATCAAGGGCTCCAGCAGGGGAAGTAGGAAGAGGTCCTCCAGGGGGCGGATCGTGCCGCCGGCCGCCGCTACCACCGCCTTCATGCGGGCCTGCATGTGGCTCACCATGGCGCTCTCGTTAGCCCCCCAGCGGCAGGTGATGTGGGGGATGGGCAGTCCGCAGCAATCCAGCCTGCCGCGATCGAGACACACCCGGTTGTCGGGGTTGCTGAGCACCTCGCCATGGCCGATCAGGAAACCCACGGCCTCACCGGGGCGACGCTGCAGGGGCGTGGGGGGATCGAAGCGGGAGATGGCCGTCCAGATGCCGTAACCCCGGCGGAAGCCCAGCCCCTCCTGGGGGGTGAGGTTCACGGTATTGGGGATGAAGCAGCTGCCAGCCCCGGAGAGTTCGGTGGGGCCCGAGGGTGGAGCCACATCGGGCAGGGAGAAGAAGCGGCCGCTTGAGATATGGTCCATCAGGTGCCGGCCGAGGCTTCCGGAGGGATCAGCGAAGCTGTCCTCGCCCTGCTCCTGGCTGGAATGGAGCAGGATGCGCACCGTTTCGATCGTGGAGGCGCAGAGCACCATCAGGGGGGCGCGCACCAGGTCCCGCCGGCCACTCACCCCATCCACCACCACCACTCCTTCCGCCCGGCGATGGCCTGGCGCCAGCACCAGATGGCTCACCACCGCCTGGCTGCGCAACTGAACGCGGCCGGTGGCCATAGCCCGCGCCAGGGTGTTTCCCGGCGAACTGGAGGGGGGCCAGGGTGCCGCATCGGTGGGGCGGTGCAGAGCGAAACCGCGGGAATGGATCAGGGGGAGCCCCAGCTCGCGGCCGATCGAGCGGCGCAGGTGTTCTTCAGCCGGGGTGAAGGGCAGGGGGTCGCGGTAGTGACCATCGGGCAACTGGGGCAAACCATCGGCTTGGCCGTGGACCCCGAGCAGCCGTTCCAGGCGGGTGTAGTAAGGGTCGAGGTCGGCCGTGCCGATCGGCCAGGCTGGCCCATGGCCATCCCGGGCGCCGGCCTGGAACTCCGCCTCGGAGAGGCGCAGGGTGATGCCTCCCCAGGTGAGGCTGCGGCCGCCCACTTGGCGCCCCCGGGTCCAGAGAAAGGGCGCATCGGCCGGGGTGCTCCAGGGATTGCTGCGCTCATCCACGAACAGGTCGGGATTGTGCTTCCAGAACCCCGGATGCTGGGCCTGGCGCCGCTGGCGGCCGCTGCTGAGGTTCGCCAGGCGCTGCAGGGTGTTGCGAGGTTCGCTGCCCAAGGCCCGCGCCGCGGTGAGCTCCGGGCCCGCCTCCAGCACAAGCACCTTCAGACCAGCTTCCGCCAGCACCATGGCCGCCACTCCGCCGGTGGCCCCGGAGCCGACCACCACGGCATCGGGGCCGGAGCCTCCCATCTCCGAGCTGTTCTGGCGCCAATCAGACTGCAGTCCGCCGGCCTCCATGGCTCAGCGACCCCGCCGGACGTAGCTGAGCAGCTGGCCCGGCCAGTGGAGCGGCCCATCGTGGGTCCGTAACTGCAGACTGAGCATTGAGGCGGCCAGGGGCCAGCCACCGCGACGCACGGCTCCGATCAGATGGATCGGCACGGAAACGGCCAGCAGGAGCCAGGCTGTGAGATGGAGGGCGTAGGGCGGAGGGGTGGTGGCATGGTTCACCAGGAATTCGCTTTCCATCTGCAGGCCACTGACCACCGCCAAAAGAAGAGCCAGGAGGGGCAGGCTGTTGGCAAAGCGCCGCAGCCGTCCGGCCCCGAGGGTGAGGGCGTAGGGCACGAAAAGCAGCAGAACCAGGGCCAGCAGCAGACCAACGCGACCATGCCATTCGATCCACTCGCCATCGAGCGGGAAGGGAAGGCGCCCCAAGCGACCATCGAAGCTTCCCAGCAGGAGCAGGCCAGTGATCCAGCCGATGGTCACCAGCACAGCCGAGGCCCCATGCAACACCCGGAGCAGGGATGGTTGGTAGGGAGCGGCCATCGGGAAGCGCTGCAAGCTGGGGTTCATCACCTGCATCCTCGTCACTCTCGCCGCCATCGATCACGTTCCATCAGGTGCGGGTTGCTGCGGAGCCACAACGTCCAGGAAACCGGGGAAGGGAGAGCAAAAGTCTGTGGCGCGACGCCAATTCCAAAAAAAACCGGCCTTTTCGGCCGGATCGTGAAAGCGAAGGATCAGCAAAAAGCCGGATCGTAAGCAAGGAACGGATTCCCAAAAGTGGTGGCGGGGGCGAGATTTGAACTCGCGACCTTCGGGTTATGAGCCCGACGAGCTACCAGGCTGCTCTACCCCGCGACAGGGAGGGAACCAATAGGGAGAATGGTGGATCACCCCTGAAAGGTGTCGGTTGAAACCGACGAATTCATCCTACCAGCCCACCCTCCCCCCAATGGCGGCAGCGATTAGTCGAAACGGAGCTCGCCGCGCACCTCCAGCTGGAGCTGCGGGCCGAGCTGGAGGAAGCTCTGTCCCAGCTCCTCCAGGGTGGCGGGCGTCAACCACCCCAGTTGCTCAAGCACATGCAGGGCCACGGCGTGCTTGGCCCGGGACGCGCCATCTTCCACCTTGATCCCCACTCCCATCCCCTCGCCAACGCGGCTGAGACACTGAATGCCCTCGGCTCCTCCCTTGCTCACCACCTGACCATGGGCCAGACGCATCAGGGCCGTATCGAAGCGGCCCTCCCCGGCCACCAGTTCTGGATGGGCGAGCATCGACCGGCTCAGCCGTTCGAGATCCGGATGTTCGCCGGCCCCGAGGTGGGCGAAGAGCAAAGCCATCTGGGCGAGTTGCAGCTGCAGGGTGGGGGCTCCGCAGTCGTCGCGGGCCACCACCAGTTCCGCCGCCGGAATGCCGAGGAGTTCGGCCACCCGCTTCACCATCTCCACCTGCAGGGGATGATCGGTTTGGAGGTAACTCTCCAGGGGCCAGTGCATCTGGCGGCAAGTCGCCAGGAAGGCGGCATGCTTTCCCGAGCAGTTGTGCTCTAGGGCACTGGTGGCACCGGGGGGAACCGGACACTGCAGCCGACCCGCATCCAGATCGGCCCCCCAGAGCAGTCGGAAGGCCTCTCGGGCATGGGCGGCGGTGCCGTCATGGGAAGCGCAGGCGATCGCCAGCCCCCGCTCCCCGCAAGCGGTGCGATCGGCGGCGCCACTGGCCACGAAGGTGGTGGCCTGGAAGGGCTTGAGGGCCGAACGGATGAAGCTGAGCTGTTGGGGATCCCCAGCCCGCATCAGCACCCGGCCCCGTTGATCGCAGACCACCGCATGGACCCGATGATGGGATTCGGGGATGCCGTTCCGGAGCAGCCGCACCTCCAGGGAAGGCACACCAGGCCGGGGGGATCCCGAAAAGCCGGAGGACAGGGTCATGGCGGTGGGAATAGGTCCCCAGAGTGGGGAAGCTCAGAGAGCCTGGCAGAGTCCTGCTCCTGCCAGGAGAAGGCCTGCGGCCAAGGCGGCACCCAGGCGTAGGCGTCGCATCACCGGATCAACCTGGAAGCGAGCCACCAGCAGATCCTGCTGGCGCCAGGCGATTGGTTTCTCCCAGACCTGACCGTCGTACCAGCCCGATTCCTCGTATTCCACGGTTTCAGCAACGAGGCGCTTTCTCACGTAGGCCCAGCCCAGCCACTGGCGAGAGAGCAACAGAAGCGGCAGCAATCCGGCGGCGGTGGCGGCCGCCATGGCGAGCCGCAGCGGCTCGTGGCGGAGCGTCAAGCTGCCGCCAGCCACCAGCAGAGCCACAGGCAGCACAAACAACCAGCTCAGCGCCAGGGAGCGGATCAGGGGCAAGGAGCCGCCAGCGGGCCAGGCGAAGAACCAGGAGCGCAGCATCTGGCCGTATTCCTCCAGGGGCCGCTGCTCGGGGGGAACGGGACAGGGGGTGTCCTGAACGGGAAGGCGGAAACCGGGGTCGGCCATGGGCGGAGATCAGCCTCCCGGCGCCTGGGGCTGGGGAGCCAATGGACTGACGTAGCGCTCATGGTCACCATGGCCCCAGAAGGATTCGAGGTCGTAGTAGGCGCGCTCATGAGGTGTGAGCACATGCACGATCAGTTCGCCGTAATCGAGCACCACCCAACGCCCCTCGGTCTGGCCCTCCCGGCGCAGCGGAAGTCGGCCGGCCTCTTGCTCAAGGGTGTCTTCCACCGAGCGGGCGATAGCCCGCACCTGCACGTCGGTGAGACCGTTGCAGATCACGAACCAATCCGCCAAGGAGGAGATCTCTTCCACCCGGATCAGGCGGATGTCCACGGCCTTGCGGTCATCACAGGCTTCAGCGGCGAGACGGGCCAGAGTTTGGCTGTCGCTGTCACTGGCTCGGAGGGCTGATGTGATAGCCGCCGTGGCCGACGAAGGGGCAGATTCAGCCATAGACGTTCTCACTGGTGACGGACTGGCGTGATCCCTGCTGCTCGGCCATCTCGGCGCGGGCCTTGCCAGCACTCTTTCGCAGGGCCTCGAGGCGATCTTCGTAGAAGGAGCGCCGCTTTTTCTTGCGAGTCTGCTCCACAAGTTCCTTGAGGGCCCCACCGAGGCTCTTGTAGGCGTTCGGCAGGCTGTAGCCGAAACGACAGGCCAGGTCGATGGCCCGCTCATCGGCCATGACCGCATCCTGCAGACGTTTCTCGGAGTTGTTTTTCAGATAAAGCCGATATCCGGCGAAGCCGGAAAGGCCTAAGGCCATGAACAGGAGCATGGCGTCCTGCACCCACAGTTCGCCGATCGCCCCTCCGAGGCCGATCGCCAGGGCCGCCATCTCCCAGCCGTCCCGTGGAACGGTGTCGTTCTGGATCCGGCCCACCTCATGCCAGAACAACAGGTTGCGGTGGTCGAGAGCCAGGGCATCCCACTTTTCCAGGTCGACCTGGATCTCCACCTCATCCCGGCCGATCTCCTCGATCGTGATCAGGGGGGGATCCACGGAGGCGGAGGCTTCCACGAACACCCAGCTCTGCATCTCCGGGGGCAACAGCCCCTTCAGGCGCTGGAGTTCGCTCATCGGCGGCAAAGGCTGCAATCGCCTCAGATTAGCGATCGTTGCGGGAAGGCATGGATCCAGCCCTGGTGGGATGCCCGACCCGGGGGGTGCCCATGAGAGGCTGGGCACGTTTGGCCAGATCGCACCCATGCCCCGCCGCACGGATCTCAGGCGCATCCTGCTGCTGGGTTCGGGGCCGATCGTGATCGGCCAGGCCTGCGAATTCGATTATTCCGGCACCCAGGCCTGCAAGGCGCTGCGGGCCGAGGGCTATGAGGTGGTGCTGGTGAACAGCAATCCGGCCTCGATCATGACCGATCCGGATCTGGCCGACCGGACCTACATCGAGCCCCTCACCCCCGAGGTGGTGGCGCGGGTGATCGAGATCGAGCGGCCCGATGCCTTGCTGCCCACCATGGGAGGCCAGACGGCCCTCAACCTGGCGGTGGCCCTGGCCGAGAACGGCACTCTGGAGCGCTTCGGGGTGGAACTGATCGGGGCCAACCTCGAAGCGATCCGCAAGGCGGAGGATCGCCTGCTTTTTAAGGAGGCCATGGCCCGCATCGGCGTGGCGGTGTGCCCCTCCGGCATTGCCAACAACCTTGAGGAAGCCGAGCAGATGGGCGAGGTCATTGGCACCTACCCCCGCATCATTCGACCCGCTTTCACCCTGGGGGGCAGCGGTGGTGGCATCGCCTACAACCCTGAGGAATTCCGGGCGATCTGCAAGAGCGGCCTGGAGGCCAGTCCGGTCAGCCAGATCCTGGTGGAACAGTCGCTGTTGGGCTGGAAAGAGTTTGAGCTTGAGGTGATGCGCGACACCGCCGACAACGTGGTGATTGTGTGCAGCATTGAAAACCTCGATCCGATGGGGGTGCACACGGGCGATTCGATCACCGTGGCCCCGGCCCAGACCCTCACCGACCGCGAATACCAGCGGCTGCGCGATCAATCGATCGCGATCATCCGCGAGATCGGTGTCGATACCGGCGGCTCCAACATTCAGTTCGCCATCAATCCCGCCAACGGGGACGTGGTGGTGATCGAGATGAACCCCCGCGTCTCCCGCTCCTCCGCCCTGGCCTCAAAGGCCACCGGGTTTCCAATAGCCAAGATCGCCGCCCGCCTGGCGGTGGGCTACAGCCTCGATGAAATCATCAACGACATCACCGGCGCCACACCGGCCTGCTTTGAGCCCACGATCGACTACGTGGTGACCAAGATTCCGCGCTTCGCGTTCGAGAAGTTCCGCGGCAGCCCACCGGTGCTCACCACCTCGATGAAATCGGTGGGCGAGGCGATGGCGATCGGGCGCTGCTTCGAGGAATCGTTCCAGAAGGCGCTGCGGTCGCTCGAAACCGGTCTGGCGGGCTGGGGCTGCGATCGGCCGGATCCCGATCCGGACCGGGCCGACCTCGAGCGCCAGGTGCGCACCCCCTCACCGGATCGGATCGTGGCGGTGCGCACCGCCATGGCGAGGGGTTACTCCGATGCCGAGCTCCACAAGCTCAGCGCCATCGACCCCTGGTTCCTGGCCAAGCTGCGGGGCCTGATCGAGGCCGAGGTGCGGCTGCTCAGCGGGCGCCGCCTTGAGGATCTCGGGGCAGGGGAGCTGCTGGAGCTCAAACAACTGGGATTCTCCGACCGCCAGATCGGCTGGGCCACCGGCCGGGGAGAATTGGAGGTAAGGGCTCGCCGCCAGGGGCTGGGCATCAACGCCGTGTTCAAGATGGTGGACACTTGCGCGGCCGAATTCGCCTCCAGCACGCCCTACCACTACTCCACCTACGAACGACCTCTCGAGCGCCTCGGGGCCGATGGCCAGCTGGAGGTGCAGCCCCCCGCCGATGAGGTGTTGCCCGAAACCCGCCGCAAGGTGATGATCCTCGGTGGTGGCCCCAACCGGATCGGCCAGGGCATCGAATTCGATTACTGCTGCTGCCACGCCTCCTTCGCCCTGCGGGATGCGGGCTTCGCCACGGTGATGGTGAACAGCAACCCGGAAACGGTCTCCACCGATTACGACACCAGCGACCGTCTCTACTTCGAGCCGCTCACGCTTGAGGACGTGCTCAACGTGATCGAAGCCGAGCGGCCTGAAGGGGTGATCGTGCAGTTCGGTGGCCAGACGCCCCTCAAGTTGGCGATCCCCCTGCTGCGCTGGCTGGCCACCCCGGCCGGAGCGGCAACCGGTACCAAGTTGTGGGGCACCTCCCCTGAATCGATCGACCGGGCCGAGGACCGCGAGCAGTTCGAGGCGATCCTGCGGCGTTTGGAGATCCGCCAGCCCCGCAATGGCCTAGCCCGCAGCGAAGCCGAGGCCCGCAGCGTGGCTGAGCGGATCGGCTACCCGGTGGTGGTACGGCCCAGCTACGTGCTCGGCGGCCGCGCCATGGAGGTGGTGTACGACCAGGAGGAACTGAACCGCTACATGGTGGAGGCGGCGGCGGTGGAACCGGACCACCCCGTTCTGATCGATCAGTACCTGGAGAATGCCATTGAGGTGGATGTGGATGCCCTGGCCGATGGCAGCGGCGCCGTGCTGATCGGCGGGCTGATGGAGCACATCGAACCGGCCGGCATTCACTCCGGAGATTCGGCTTGTGCCCTGCCCTCGGTGTCCTTGAGCCCCGAGGTGCTGGCCACGATCAAGGGCTGGAGCCGGGATCTGGCCCGGGCCCTGGAGGTGCGGGGCCTGATCAACCTGCAGTTCGCCATCCAGCGCGATGGCGAGGGGGTGGAGCGGGTGTTCATCATCGAGGCCAATCCCCGCGCTTCGCGCACGGTGCCCTTCGTGGCGAAGGCCACCGGTGTGCCCCTGGCCAAAATCGCCAGCCAGCTGATGGCCGGCCGCACCCTGGCCGAGCTGGGCCTTACGAGCGAACCGGTGCCGCCGCTCCAGACCGTGAAAGAGGCGGTGCTGCCCTTCAAGCGTTTCCCGGGGGCCGACACCCTGCTGGGTCCCGAGATGCGCTCGACCGGCGAGGTGATGGGCATCGCCTCCAGTTTCGGGCTGGCCTATGCCAAGGCCGAACTGGCCGCCGGCGAGGCCCTGCCCACCGGTGGCACGGTGTTCCTCTCCACCCACGACCGCGACAAGCCTGGCCTTGTACCCGTCGCCCGGCGGCTGGTGGTGGAGGGCTTCGCCCTCACCGCCTCGGCCGGCACCGCCCGGATCCTTGCGGAGGCGGGCCTGGCGGTGGAACCGGTGCTGAAGGTGCACGAGGGAAGGCCCAACATCGAGGACGCCATCCGCTCCGGCCAGATCCAGCTGGTGATCAACACGCCGATCGGGCGCCAGGCTGCCCACGACGACCGCTACCTGCGCCGCGCCGCCCTCGACTACGCCGTGCCAACGGTCACCACCCTGGCGGCGGCCCGGGCCGCGGTGGAGGCGATCGCCGCCCTGCACCGCGAACCGGAGCTGGAGGTGGTGGCACTCCAGGACATCCATCGTCCCTGGGGGGCGGGAGGTGGGCAGTGATCGCTAAAGCTTCTACCTACAGGACGGAAATCGATGGGTTGAGAGCCATCGCCGTGATTGCAGTCATTGTTAATCACATTAATAAAAGCTTTATACCCGGAGGCTTCCTGGGTGTTGACATTTTCTTTGTTATCTCAGGCTATGTGATTACAGCCTCTCTGATCCGTCATCGCTTCGAAAACTTCAGAGATTTTGTTGGCAGTTTCTATCTGCGACGCCTCAAGCGATTGCTTCCGGCTTTGATTGTATTTGTTGGCGTGCTCTCGATCCTGATCTGCCTGGTCAACCCCAGTCCCGGGCTCAGCCTTCAAACCGGTCTTGCCTCCCTGGTTGGCGCCTCCAATCTGGTTCTCTATCGGCTGAAAACAGATTATTTTGCCGGCTCAACCGAGCTCAACGTTTTTACCCATACCTGGTCTCTTGGAGTGGAAGAGCAGTTCTATCTGTTGTTCCCATTCATTTTCTGGTTCAGCGGCTTAGGCTCAAAAAACAAAGGAGGCTTAACACGTTTCGCCATCATTATGGCACTATTGTCCACTGGTTCATTGTTTAGTTTTATCTGGCTGAAGCTGAACAGCCCTGAAGCGGCATTCTTCTTGATGCCACCACGCTTCTGGGAAATGGGTCTTGGATGTCTGTTGTTTACCTATGAGCAGTTAAGAATCACCGGTCCAGTTCCCTCCTTCATTGCCTGGCCTTCCCTTGCGGTTTTGATGGTCTCACTTTGGCTTCCTGAGAATGCCTCCCTGCTGAGCACTCTGGTGGTGGCCTTTTCAACAACGCTGCTCATCGCATCCCTCGCCAGAAATCGCACGGCAGTCTCGCTGCTCTCAAGCTCCGCCCTGGTTGGCGTGGGTTTGATTTCTTATTCACTTTATCTCTGGCACTGGGGGGTCCTCTCGTTGAGCCGTTGGACCATAGGTATCCATTGGTGGACGATACCGTTTCAGGTTTTGCTGATGCTTGCCCTCGCCTACAGCTCCTATCGCTGGGTCGAAAAACCGCTGAGGGCCGCATCATGGTCAGCTAAGCCTATCTACAGCTTTCTCTATGGAGCTATTGGTGTTACTTCAATGGCGGCATTGATCGGCATACTGGCGGCGCCGATGAAGGGTAGGCTTTTCCTGGGCCAAACGAATGAGCTTCAAAGCGATAGCCGCCTCAAGGCTCAACGCACTGTCGAACTTTGCAATCTCTTCGATGATCCTGAATCTGTTAGCAGTGAACCTGGTACTTGCGGATTTCGAGCTGAGAAGGGGAAACCAATGGTTTACCTCGTTGGTGATAGCCACATTCATCAGTATCGACATGCGATTGCTACTTACACTTCGCGCCTTGGCCTCGGCCTGCATGGAGTCTGGGGCAATGCTTGTCCATTTCCCGATCTAAAATCCTGGGAATCGTCACCTGATCCCAGGAAACAACTATGTCAGCAACAGCAGCGAGTCATGACCAATAAGGTGCTGAGCGCAGTTAAGCCGGGTGACATCATCTTTATAGGAGACTACCTAACGGCTTATTTTGATCCGGTTAATGCCGGCCCCGCCTTCAAGGAAGCCATTCAAGATTACTCAGCCCGGTTGCGAGAAGTTTCGGAAATACTAGTTGCGAAAGGAGCAACTGTTGTTATTTACCTTAATGCCCCCAGATTTGATGGGTTGGAAGGCATGTCAGAGGGTTACTGCTTCCCCCAATGGTTCAAGCCTGCCTTGAGCCCGAATTGCACCGTCGAGGCCAAGCCATTTCTAGCTAGGCGGGAACGCGACTTTGGTTGGGTCAGGACCTGGGCTGATGGTAAGCAACGAGTTGTCTGGGATGGAGTGGAGGCAACGACTTGCGGCCCCAAGGTTTGCAGCGCATCACATTATAAAGATGAGGCTCATTTCTTGGATTATTATTCATTCCATATTTTTCAACGGTTTCTTAGGCTTCATCCTCATTTGCTGCCGTCTTAGCGGGCGCTCGCCTGTTGTGATCGGCTCACGATAGAATCATCAAATTCTGATCTTCTCCATCGTGAGCAGCAGCACCCTCTCAGCCCCGATCGCCCCCGGCACCGACTGCACAACCGCCTTCCGCGCCGCCTACGAGAACCGTTACACCTGGGAGCCGGGCTTCGGAGGTTATCAGGGAACCTGCGTGTGGGAGCAGGGGGAGCGCCGGGTGGAGGGCCGTTTCCGGGTCGGCGCCGACCTGAAGGCCAGTGTGGAGGGCATCGAGGATGAGGCGGTGCACAAGGCCGTGGCCTCCCAGCTCTGGGAGGTGGCGATCCACCGGGTGCGGCGGCCCTTTGAGCAGACCCACGCCGCCAACACCTTCACCGCCGGGGATACCGATGCGGTGGGAACCGAGGTGATCGTGGGCGGCAAGGGCCAGGGTGACCGCTACCGCATCAAGGACGACGTGGTGACGATGGTGCACCGCCACATCCACGGCTCGGTGGTGACGATCTTCACCACCGAGGTACTGGACACGGGCGCCGGCTACCTCAGCCACACCTACACCAGCCAGTACAGCGATCCGGCAAGCGGCTCACTCCGGGGTGGCCGCAGCAGCTTCACCGACACCTTCATCCCCCTGCCAGGAGGTGGGCCGTGGGTGCTGGCGGAGCGGGTGGTTGTGAGCGAGCCCGATAGCGCAGTTGCCGAGGAGGGCTCTGCTGTGGGGCGCCAGACCTTCCGCTTCGAGGATCTGGCGCCCCTCAGCTGAGCCCTCCATGAACCTAAAGCCAGCTGTTTCTTGAGCCAGAAGGGTGGGCGGAGGGTCATTCCGCCCACCGGATTACGGTGGCCTCGGGGTCACCGATTGTGGAGCCTCACTCGCCTTCCGGCAGGGGGCTAATCGTCTGCAGACGGTCGTTCAGCTGCATCGCCATCGATTGCCGGCCGATCGCCAGAACCTTCAGGGTGTCTTCATGCATGCGCAGCTGGGCGTCGGCTACCTGCATGCCACGCACGAGTTCCTTGATCTCATCCGGCAGGGAATTGAGGTCGTAGCGCTTACCCTCAAAGGTGAGCACGGGAGGTTGCTGGTCGGGGGTCTGCACGGTGGATCAGGAAAAGACTGAGCAACCTTAGGCAAGGCTCGAACCGCCAACCGTGGACCTCAACACGGGTCAGCCCTCGATCCGAATCAGCTGGCGCTGGCAGAGGTCGCGGTAGCGGCCGCCGCGGGCCATCAGGCTGTCGTGATTGCCCTCCTCCACGATGCGACCGGACTCCAGCACCAGGATCCGGTCCGCCTCCTGCACGGTGGAGAGCCGGTGGGCGATCACCAGTACGGTGCGGCCGGCCATCGCCTGATCCAGGCCCCGCTGCACGGCCTCTTCTGCCTCGGCATCGAGGGCGCTGGTGGCCTCATCCAGCAGCAGCACGGCCGGATTGCCGAGCACCGCTCGGGCGATGGCCAGGCGCTGGAGCTGGCCGCCGGAGAGGTTGCTGCCCCCCTCCTCGAGCCGCGCGCCGAAGCCGCCGGGCAGGGCCTCGATGAAGCCATCGGCATTGGCCAGGCGGGCCGCCTCCCGCACCTGATCGCTGCTGGCCGGTCGGCCGAATGCGATCGCCTCGGCCACCGTGCCGGAGAACACCCGACTCTGCTGGGGCACAAGAGCCACGGCGCGGCGCAGCTCGCGAGCCTGCAGATCGGCGAGATCCTGGCCATCGAGCAACACCCGGCCCCGCTGGGCCGTGTTGAAGCGCAGCAGCAGGGAAAACAGGGTGCTCTTGCCGGCACCCGAGGGGCCCACCAGGGCCACCACCTGACCGGGGGCGATGCGCAGGGAGAGGTTCTGGAGAACGGGTTTCTCCGGGGCGTAGGCGAAGCTCACCCCCTCCAGCACCAGCTCTCCCTGCACCTGGCCGAGGGGCCGGGCGCCGGTCCGGTCCGGTGGTTCCACCGGTTCGGCCTCGATCGCCCGCAGGCGCCGCAGCGAAGCCTGGCCCTGCTGGAACTCGTTGTAGTTGGTGGTGAGGTGGGCGATCGGATCGATCAGCATCAGCAGGGCTGCCACGTAGCTGCTGAAGCCGGCGCTGCTGAGGCCACCGCTCTGGATGCGGGCAGCACCGATCAGCAGCACCGAAAGAATGCCGGCGGCCTCGATGAAGCCCACCACCGGGTGCTGCAGGGCCAGGAGCCGCAGGGTGCGGTAGCGGGCGCGGCGGTGCAGGTCCACCTCGGTGTCGAAACGCTGCTGCAGCCAGGGTTCGGCGGCAAAGGCCCGCACCAGCGGCAGCCCGCCGATCGCTTCGCCGAGCAGGGAGGCCAGGTCGCTCACCTGCTTCTGGCTGCGCTCGGCCGCCCCCATCACCCGGGCGCCGAACAGGCTCACCAGCACCGCCACCACCGGGGCCAGCAGCAGGGTGGCCAGGGCGAGGGGCCAGTCGAGCCAGAGCATGTAGCCCAGCACCGCCACCAGCTGCAGGGCGCTGGGGATGCTGTCCTGGAGGGTCTTGTAGATCACCTCCCCGACCCGGTCGGCATCCTCGGTGAGGCGGTAGGTGAGGTCGCCGGCCGAGAGCTTCTCGAGGGCGCCGAACTCGAGGCGCTGCAGGCGGGCGAAGAGCTGACGGCGCAGGTCCTGGCTCACCGCCAGAGCGGGCCCAGCCAGCAGGGTGTCCTGGCCGAACTGGGCGGCCTTCTGAACCATGAATACCGCCAGGGCCAGGCCGATGCTGCGCAGCACCGCCGGGAAATCACCGGCCCCGATCGCCGGAATCAGCTTGCCGGCCAGGGAGGCCAGCAGGGGCCAGCAGGCCACGAACACAAGCATGCAGAGCCCCCCGGCCAGCAGGCGGGGCCGATGGGGCTTGAGCAGCGGCCACAGCCGGCGAAATCCGGCCGGCGAGGGGGCAAGCATTTGGGCAGCCTAGTCCTGGGGTGCAGAGTGCCCCCGGCAGGACAGCCATGGGGAGCGGAAGCCGGTGGGCCAGTCCCCGGGGATTGGGTTGCTGTGCCAACTTCATGCCTGCCAGCGATGAAGGCCGTGAAACTCGATCAATACCTCAAGTGGCATGGTCTGGCCGCTACGGGCGGTGAGGCCAAGCAGCGGATCCAGCGGGGTGATGTGAAGGTGAATGGGGCAATCGAAATCCGGCGGGGGCGCCACCTCGCCCCTGGGGATGCGGTGGAGATCGATGGCAGGGAAAGGATTGTGATGCCTCCTGCTGCGGAGGCCGCTGGGCTGGAGGCACCGGATCGCCTGCCCCCGTCTGGGGGCTGATCGGAAGCGCCCGAACGGAATGCGGCTCGGCCTGCGATGGCGACCGTGGCAGCTGCGGGGAGAGACTTCCCGCCCGGTGCGGAGTTGGACCGGTTCGCAGCGTTTCGGCTAGGGGAGCGCAGGGCTGGTGGTGCGGACGAGGTTTTAACCTTTGTCGATTGTTGTTTGTGGGGAGCCGCCGGTGCGCAGGACCGTCATCGCCGGGAACTGGAAGATGCACATGACCTGCGCCGAGACGCGGGAGTTCGCTGCGGTCTTCCGTCCCCTGATCGCCGATCTGCCCAGCAATCGCCAGGTGGTGCTGGCGCCTCCCTTCACCTCGATTCCTACCCTCTGTCGCCACCTGGAGGGGGCCGGCGTTGCGATTGCCGGTCAGAACGTGCACTGGGAGGAGAGCGGCGCCTACACCGGCATGATCTCGGCGCCGATGCTGATCGAGCACGGCGTGACCCACGCGATCGTGGGTCACAGCGAGCCTCGCAAGTACTACAGCGAAACCGACGAGCAGATCAACCTGCGCGCCCGGTCCGCCCAGGACCATGGCCTGATCCCGATCCTTTGTGTTGGCGAGAGCCTCGACCAGCGGGAGGCCCGCGAAACCGAGCGGGTGATCCACCGCCAGGTGGAGCAGGGTCTTGAGGGCATCGACCCCCTGCGGCTGATCGTGGCCTATGAGCCGATCTGGGCGATCGGCACCGGTAAGTCTTGCGCCGCCGAGGAGGCCAACCGCATCTGCAGCCTGATTCGGGGCTGGGTGGGCAACCCCGATGTGGTGGTGCAGTACGGCGGTTCGGTGAACCCCGGCACGATCGATGAGCTGATGGCGCAGAACGACATCGACGGGGTGTTGGTGGGGGGTGCCTCCCTGGATCCGATCAGCTTCGCCCGCATCGCCGACTATCAGGTGCCGGTGGCGGCCTGAGGGAGAGGCCGAAACCGATGGGCCCGCCGCCGTCGCGTCGCCCCGCCTCCCTGGCCGCCTGGCTCAGCGCGAACGCTTTCCATCCCGCCCCAGGTGCCCTGGCCCCCGGCGCATCAGCCGGGCCGGCTTGGTCTGGCGGCCGCCCACGGGTGATCGGGATCCTCAACCTCACCCCCGATTCCTTCAGCGATGGTGGCCGACTCGCCACGGTGGAGGATGCGTTGCGGGCCGCAGGGCGGATGCTCGCCCAGGGCGCCGATGGGCTCGATCTCGGCGGGCAGAGCACCCGGCCCGGCGCCAGCGATGTGGGCCCCGAGGAGGAGGCCCGCCGGGTGCTGCCGGCCCTGGCGGCGATTCGCGCCGCTCATCCCGAAGCCATTCTCTCAGTGGACACCTTCCATGCCCCTGTGGCCGCTGCGGCCCTGGAGGCCGGTGCCGACTGGATCAATGACGTGGGCGGCGGCCGCCGCGATCCCGCCATCTTGAAGGTGGTGGCGGCGGCGGATTGCCCCTATGTGCTGATGCACAGCCGGGGCGACAGCACCTGCATGGATGAGCTGGCGGTCTACGGGGATGTGGTGCTGGAGGTGCGCCAGGAGCTGCTGGAGGGCAGCGGGCGGGCGATGGCGGCGGGCATCCGCCGCGAGCGGCTGATCTGGGATCCGGGGTTGGGCTTTGCCAAGACCACAGAGCAGAACCTCGAACTGCTGCGGCGCCTAAGCGAGCTGGCTGGCGATGGCTTTCCCGTGTTGGTGGGCCCTTCCCGCAAGCGCTTCATCGGGGCCGTACTGGAGGAGCCGCGCCCCCGGGCCAGGCTCTGGGGCACAGCGGCGGTCTGCGGCCAGGCGATTGCCGCCGGGGCCACCATCCTGAGGGTTCACGATGTGGGCCCGATCGTGCAGGTGGTGCGAATGGCTGCGGTGCTGCGGGGGTGAGCGGGTGTTGCGGTTCCGATCCTGCGCGTAGCCCTGATCAAGTAAAGCTCAAGCTGGCAGGCTGGCCGCTTTTTTCAGGAGACCCTATGTGGAGCAAGGGCACCCTGCACCAGCGCCACCGGCAAACCGGGCACCCTCTGGAAACCTGCATCGCCCGTGACCATCACGGCGGAGGGGCCGAGTTGCTGGCAGCAGGCGGCCTGCAGCGCATCGGGCGTGCGCAGGTTGTGATCAGCCCGCAGGAGCGTGGCCTGCTCAACCACCGCGGCCGTGAGCTCCACCCACTGCAGATCCGGTCGTGAGAAGAAGCCCTCGAATCGCTCCAGGGCCGTCGGGTCAGGTCTGCGCAGGGGCCCCACGCGGCATTCAAGCCAACTCAGGCGGCTGATGGCCAGTCGAATGCTAGACCCGGAGGCGTGCGCCTTTGCCGCCAGTTGCAGGAGCTGCTGCTTCACCGCCGCCGCCCACAACGCATCGCCATCCACCAGGTCAATCAGGGCGCTGGCGTCGAGAAAGGCGATCACTAATCGTGCTGCTCGTTGAGCTCTGCATCGGTAGCGCCGCCACTTCTGCCGGCCGCCGCTGGTGGCAGATCCAGCAACCACTCCAGGCAGGAGGGGCCGGCCGTGTCCGGCTGGGCCGCCGAGCGCTGCAGATCCTGATAGGCGTCAGCACTCAACACCACGGCGGCCGGACGGTTGCGCTTGAGCAGATAGACCGGACCGGCGCGCAAGGCTTCCTCCACCGCCGCGATGCCGCGACGCTTGAGCTCGGCGGACCGGAGCACATTGAAAGGTTGCTCGCCCATGGCTCCGGTCGGCAATAGCCCAAGCTTAGGGCCATAGCGAAGTTTTGGTACTGAAAACAGTACGGAGCGGTATTCCCCACGGGCTGCCGGCCGCATGGGGGGACGCTGGCTACCCTGGCCCGGGGCCCTGTCTGAAGGTGGTGGGGTTGTTGAGTCAGTTGATATGGAAAGGGAAGAGTGTGTCCGAGCATCCCTGTTTCACCCCTGCAATCGGCGCCATGGCGGAGGGGCTGCGTGATCAGCTGCGCCACTTCTGGCTGCATGCGCTGCCAATGCTCTATGAGCCGCAGGGGCATAGGGCCGAGGTAGAGATGGAGTGCCGTGGGGTGTGCGCGGTGGATGATCTGAAGGTGATGTATGCACCAGCGGGCATCAATGACGACGCCGACCGCGTGCATGTTGATTACTAGCAGATCAAGTTCCATGTGTCGCAGGCTGATCATGTGAATGCTGAGGCGCTGATCAACCCGAAATCGAAAGGCACCAAGGATCCGGTGCAGAGGCGCTCAAGCAGGCCTGGAACGAGCTCTGCCAGCCAGCGGTGACCCCCGGCTGATCCTGCGAACCAATGGGCCATGGGATAGCACCTGTCCGCTCAGGGCCCACCTCCGAGATGATGGACGTCTGAACCACGCCTTCTTCACCTGTGGTTCCAACACAAGGGCGGGTAAGATCCACCGGCGCTGGCAGGAAATCTGTGGTGCCCCCTCGGCAGAAGCATTCGCAGGCTTTCTGCGGGCGTTGCGCTTCCAGACATCTGCCCTTACCCTGGCCGACACGGAGCCTTGGTTGCGGGATCGCTGCCGATTGGCGGGCACCAGGGTGCTCAGAGACGATTGGAGGTTTCCAATCAATAGGTGTCACCAGCCAGTGGTGACTTTGCTTGCTAGTCGATCAGCGATAATCGTGAATGATCACTGATCAACTAGCTTGCTTTTACAGACTGGTGTGAATGCAGAGAGTGGGCACTGATAGGACGGTACTTGTTCTTTGTTTCCACACTCCTTTGTCTGTGGATGGCTGTCTGCCTTTGGCTTCACATCTACATGTTCTCTTCTTGGTCGGTGTTGATCGTGCAGTCAGACGTCGGTTTGGCGACGCAGAGCAAGACAAAGCCAGCACTGACCTGAGATTCATCTAAGTAGGACTGGTCACTTTGATCAACCGTGCCAGAGGTGATTTTGCCAGCACAATCGCCGCATTTCCCAGCCCGACAGCTAGCGCGTAGATTTATACCTTGCGCTTGAGCAGCATCCAGGATACTTTCATCATTAGAGCCCACGTTAATTGTTCGGTCTAGATTTTTGGCTGGGTTGACAAGCCTAACTTTAAATGCACCTGCTGCATTGGCTGGTTTTCCTTCAAATAAAGGCCTTCTCAGCACAATGGTTGTAACTAATGTGGCTGAACCATATAGAAAAAACTTTCGTCGATTAATTCGCCTGTTCATCTTAACCTTTTAACTGAAGAAATGGATTATTAGCTAATCATAGCCACCAAAGACCGCGGGAAGGTTAATGGCCGACTAAGATTCTTTTAAGGCGCTACCAGTGGAGGCGGATGCAGAGGTGATCTAGATTGACTTGCTGATAACTTGGATGTGTTTGGGTGTGGCCATGTTGGTTTTACCTGCTTAATGTTGTGTCTTAGCAAGGACTTTCTGGCGTTGTTGTCTGCTCTTTGTTAGAATTTTGCGGTCAATATGCTCACATCCGGGAGGAATGCCTAAAAATAGTTGCCTGGCCAAAGTCCGATAACCACTCCAAAATATAATTGCTGCCTTTACTCTAGCCTAGAAGCGGTACGAATAGTCGTGGAAAGTGTTCAGGTGCTGTGGGCGTAGTGCAACGAAAGAATTTAAGGGATTTGGCAAAACCCCACCCAGTAATACTGGGGCAATATTGGGGTAGCAGAGACAGAGACTGATACTCGCATTGTAGGTATTGACTGGTTGGCGGGTACTTGTCATGAACCAAAGAAAAAGAGCTGCAAAACTTTCTCTCTACTTTTTTCTCTGACGAATTCTCTCCAGGCACTGGGGGAGTCGGTTTCTATCAGCAAAGCTTCCGCTTTGTTCTTGGTATTGTAATTGGATTGCACCCATACGAATCTTAAGAGCTTAGACAGGACCGTTATTTATCTATACCTGCTAGTGCACTCGATACCGTATCCCAAGAATCACTTATAACGTTCATTAAGACGCTATCTAATCAGCTTCTCTTTCACTATTCACGGATAGATTTGAAGTTAGGCGATTATGGTAAAAGGATCACTCCAGCAGTTGCTTGCGAAACCTGGAAAGCTGGTGGTCTATCCGGGTTTAGGACTCACCATTGGCACAGCTCTAGTCGGTACGGTGAACAGTCCGGTGATACTATTAATCTGAGTAGACGAGGCAAGAGCGGGGGAGGTAAGTTTCTTCGTGTTTACGATAAGGGAATTCAATCTGCTGGGAAGATTGAGGCAACAAGGGTCGAGCTTGAGCTATCAGGCGAACTGAGTGAGTGCCTTTTATTGGACAGTTCTGGCCTCTGACATCGTTAACCCCGGGCGGGAGGAACAGTGTTCAGTCTCAGTGTAGACCTCATGGGGAGTTCTGCCTCCTAGGGAGCTGTGCGGCCTTACATGGCAGTACCTCCATAGGAAGCAGGCGAGGCTGATCTCAGCTTCCCAGCCATCGCTGTAGGCACGCAGGTAGACCTCTACTCGGCTCCGCCGAGAAGCCTGCGGCTACGTACTTGACTGTGCGCCACAGCTGTTCAACGAGGATGTTGTCGTAGCAGCGCTTTCTACCTGACCAGCTGATCTTGATCTTCTCGGTCTGCAACTTGGCCACGAAGTCGGATGAGGTGAACTGACAGCCTTGATCGGAGTGGAAGATCCCTGGCTTGCGGCCGCCCTCCAACGCTATCTCAAGGGCATCCAGACAGAATTCCGTGTCAAGGCTGTTTGAGAGCTTCCGGCTGAGTATATTCCTGGAGAAGAGATCAACAATCGCCACCAGGTAGAGGAAACCTTTCCGCATCGGGATGTAGGTGATATCGGTGGCCCACACCTGATCCACTGCCGAGACCATGCTGAGATCCGCCAGGAATGTGAATCGCACGGATGGATGACCAGGGACCGTGGTGCGCATTTCTGGTAGATCGCCCGTAAACCCATTCGCCGCATGAGGTTTCGCACTCTGTCACGGCTGATCGGGATCCCATCTCTGGCTAGGTAGTCCACCATCCGGCGGCTGCCGCTGCAGGGATCTTCCAGGTAGAGAACATCGATTCTGGCCATGATCCGCAGTGTCGATTCCCGCACCGGTACAGGCCGGTAGTACAGCGTGGATCGAACCAGACCAAGCAGCACGCATTGGTGGCTGACGCTGAGATCGGGATGGTCGTGATCGACCAGCTTGCGCAGTTCACGGGCATCAGAGCAGCTGCCGCTTCCACTGGCTCACCTGGATTGGGTCGCACCGGAAGGTGCGCTGCATTGCGCAACCCCGATGGCATGGTCGGCGGCGATCTCCTGGATCGTCGTGCGGCCACTGATCGGCTCTATGGCGACCCTGGCCTTGAACTCGGGACTGTGGGTGCGGCGCTTGCTTATCTGTGGGAGCCCCTTTCAGGGGCGGTGCCCCGCCTCAGAGGTTAACGATGGGGGCTGTCCAGAAAAGCCAGACCACCTCACGGGAGAGGATCAAGAGCTCAGCTATGCCTGCCTGGAAGCCTTCCCTTCAGAAGGAGCTTACCTTGAAGTTGTCACTTGTTTCCCACTCCTCTCTGGTCCAAATCCATTCGCATCACATAAACAGTTTACCCAGGGAATGGATAACGGTGGAAACTGTGGATTCAAGCGTATCTGGGGTGAGGCCAAGACAATAGGCGAGGCGCCGGATCCATGAACCCCAACAAACGCTCCTCCGAAGCAGAAGGCCGCCAATTTCTCGGTGGGTCCTTGGCTATGGAGCAGAAGCTTCTTTCCCAGCAGCTGGAGCTCTCAAGTCATTCCATTACCCACAACGGCGTGATGGGAGATGTTAATGAGCAGTTATTTATTGATGCACTCAGGCGTTATCTACCTAGGCGCTATGGGGTTGAGCAAGGTATCGTAATTGACAGTAAGGGCAGCACCAGTGATCCGATTGATATCGTGATCTACGACCCGCAGTACACACCACCATGGCTCAAGCAGATGTCACATCGTTACATCCTGGCGGAAGCGGTGTATGGCGTGCTGGAGGTGAAGCCAGCCCTCAATCGCGACTACCTTATCTATGCCGCAAAAAAAGCAGAAACTGTGCGCAAACTGGAGCGAACTAGTGTGCCGATTCCCCATGCAGGTAAATTTCGCTTCGAAGCTAAAACGCTGTTCCCAATCATCGCGGGCATCGTGGGTATTCGTTCGGAGTGGAAAGATGGCCTTGATAGTCGCCACTTCCGCAAAACCATCAACCAACTGCTGGGCGATCAGACCCTCAACCCTAGGCTTAGCAATGGAGCATCGAGCCTTTGAACGCTCCTACCCCATCTTCGATGCGACGATGATCCATGGAGTACTCAATCTCAGCCTTCCGGAGAACTCCCTCGTCTGGTTTCTATTCACCCTGTTGAAGCCGTCTGCAGGATCTCGGCACCTCTCCTGCGGTCGATGAACTTGGCTACCGTGAGGTGTTAGCCCACGCGACAAATTAAGCAAATTATGATGCACGAGATGTTCATGCTCCGGAATGCTCGCAGCCCTGTGGTCACCCATCAGCATGGCATCGCCCAAGGCCTAGGCCTCTCCTTTCATGGCGTGGAGGTTCGATTCATAGGAACGCACGGCTGGCAACTCAGCCCTGACTCACCCCCTCAATCCGATCCTCAATCTCCTGATAAATCTCCTGCAGCTGGGCGATGTTTTCGTCGCTGGTTTCCCAGTAGCCGCGGCCGTTCACCTCCAGCAGGGTGCCCACGATGCGGCGGAAGCTGTGGGGGTTGAGCTCCATCAGCCGCTGGCGCATCTCGGGATCGTTGATGAAGGTGTCGTTGGCCTCCTCGTACACGAAATTATCCACAGCGCCGCTAGTGGCGCTCCAACCCAGGGTGAAATTGAGCCGTTTGGCCACTTCGCGCACCCCCTCGTAGCCGGAATTGAGCATGCCCTCATACCACTTGGGATTGAGCAGCTTGGTGCGGGAATCGAGGCGTATCGTTTCACTCAACGAGCGCACCTGGGCATTGGCGGTGGTGGTGTCGGCGATGTAGCTGGTCGGGGCCTTGCCGTCGTCCCGCAGGCCGGCGATCAGCTTGGTGGGATCGGAGTCGAAGTAGTGGCTCACATCGGTGAGTGAGATTTCGGCGGAATCGAGGTTCTGGAAGGTGACATCGGCGGTTTTCATGGCCGATTCAAACACTTCACGGTTTTGATTCATCTCGCCGGGGTTGTCGGCGTTGAAGGCGAATGTTTTGCGGGAAAGATACATTTCCTGCAGCTCCCCTTCCTCTTCCCAGGTGCTGTTCTCCACCGCCAGGTTCACATTGGATGAATAGCTGCCGCTGGCGTTGGAAAACACGCGGGTGGCGGCATCCCGCAGCGAGATGCCCTGCTCAGCGGCCTGCTCCTGGCTGTGCTTGCGCACAAAATTCAGCTCCAGGGGCTCATCAGCTTCGGCGGCCATCTTCACCCCCTGGTCGATCAGGCCCATCTGATTGATGAACAGATCCCGGAACACCCCCGAGCAGTTCACCACCACATCGATGCGGGGCCGGCCCAGCTCTTCGAGCGAGATCAGCTCAAGCTTGTTCACCCGGCCGAGGGAATCGGGCACGGGTCGAACACCGATGAACCAGAGGATCTGTGCGAGGGATTCGCCGTAGGTCTTGATGTTGTCGGTGCCCCAGAGCACGCAGGCGATCGTTTCCGGCCAGGTGCCCTGCTCCGCCTTCTGGCGCTCGATCAGCCGATCCACCACCACCTTGGCGGCGGCGATGGCGGCCCGGGTGGGAATCGATTGGGGATCGAGGGCATGGATGTTCTTGCCGCTGGGCAGCACGCCGGGATTGCGGATCGGATCACCGCCGGGACCCGGGAGCACATATTCACCATCGAGGGCCCGCAGCAGGCTCTCCATCTCCATATCGGCGCAGATCTGCTCGAGGCAGAAGCGCAGGTAGGCGAAGGTTTTATCCAGCTCCGCCTGATCCACGTCCCCGAACCCACCGCTGCGGCAGGCGGCCAGCCAGGGGGAGGGCAGCTGGAAACCAAAGCGCTCCAGCAAATTGAAAAACCAGCTGAAGTTGCGGCGCAGGGTCACGCGGCCATCGCTGCCGGTGACCTCCTTCACCATGGCCCCAACCGCGGTGCGGCAGGTTTCGGTGATCAGTTGGTTGAGCTCCACATCGGCGAGCACGCCGGCATCGTTTCCCTTGTAGACGTCGGCGATGGTGCGGCCGCGGCTCTCGGCCAGCAGACCCGGCAGCGAGCGCAGCCCCTCCTCCTCTCTCTCCAGGGCGGCAATGTTGACCAGGGTGGCGATCGCCTCCTCGGCGGTGGGGGGTTTGCCGATCGTGTGCAGGCCGCAGGGCAGCAGCCGGCTCTCGATCTCCATCAGCTGGCGGTACACCGCCCCGACCACGCCATCGCGGCCGCCGAGATCCAGCTCGGAGCCGTCCAGATCCGGCAGCTCCACGTCCTTGTCGAGGTTGCACTGGCGCGCCGTTTCCACGATCGCGTTCACGATCTGCACGCCTCTGGAGCTCTCGCGCAGCTGCTGATAGCTGCCCACCAGCTCGCCCAGCTCCTTGAGGCCCTTATACAGACCAGCGTTTTCAGCAGGCGGGGTGAGGTAGCTGATCGTGGAGGCGTAGCCGCGCCGCTTGGCGATGGTGGCCTCGGAAGGGTTGTTGGCGGCGTAGTAATAGAGGTTCGGCAGGGCGCCGATCAGGGAATCGGGGTAGCAGGTTTCGCTCATGCCCATCTGCTTGCCGGGCATGAACTCCAGCGAGCCGTGGGTGCCGAAATGAAGCACCGCATCGGCGCCCCACACCCTCTCGATATAGGTGTAGTAGGCGGCGAAACCGTGGTGGGGGCTGGCGCTGCGTGAATACAGCAGCCGCATCGGATCCCCCTCGTAGCCGAAGGTGGGCTGCACTCCCACAAACACGTTGCCGAAATGGCGGCCGTAAATCAGCAGGTTGGTGCCATCGCTGTTCAGATTGCCGGGGGGTTTGCCCCAATTTTCTTCGAGGCGCCCTGAATAGGGGGTGAGGCGTTCGTATTGGGCCACGCTCATGCGGTGGGCAATCGCCAGCTCCGGCGCTCCTTGCAGGGCCTCGGGATCGGTGAGCACCGCCTCCATCAGCGCCTTGGGCGTGCGGGGCATCTCGGCCACGCTGTACCCCTTGAGCTTCATTTCCTCGAGCACCCGGAAGATCGAGCCGAACACATCGAGGTAGGCCGCCGTGCCCACGTTGCCCTTGTCGGGGGGGAAGCTGAACACGGTGATCGCCAGCTTCTTCTCGGCGCGGGGCTTGATCCGCAGCGAGGCCCAGCGAATCGCCCGCTCGGCAATGGCATCCACCCGGTCCTGCAAAGTGTGGGCCTTGCCGGTGGCGTCGTCGCGGCCGGAAAGCACGATCGGCTCGATGGCCCCATCGAGCTCGGGGATGGCGATCTGCAGGGCTACCTGCACCGGGTGAAGGCCCAGGTCGCTCTCCTCCCACTCCTGGGTGGTCTGGAACACCAGGGGCAGGGCCACCATGTAGGGGCAGTTGAGGCGCTTTAGGGACTCGATTGCCTTGGGGTGGTCCTGGCGGGCAGGGCCTCCCACCAGGGCGAAGCCGGTGAGGCTCACCACCCCATCCACCAGGGGCACCTCGGGGTTGAGGGGGTCGTAGAAGAAGGCATTCACCGGCTTGGAGAAATCCAGGCCGCCGCAGAACACCGGAATCACGGTGGCGCCGCGGTATTCCAGCTCCTGGATCACCGCCACGTAGTGGGCCTCATCGCCGGTCACGATGTGGCTGCGCTGCAGCACTAGGCCGATCACGGGACCCTTGCGGGCCTTCTCGGAGAGATCACTGCGGCTGGCGCTCCAGTTGAGGTACTCCTTGAGGTCTTCGAACATCGCCGGCGCCAGGGGATGCCAGATGCCCAGATCGGGGAACACCACCGGGTCGGCCACCAGCAGCTCGGGCCGGTCGCCATCGCTGCGTGGGAACACATATTTATCGGCCAGCATCAACAAGAAGTTGCGCAGGTTGTCCGGCGTGCCGCCCAGCCAGTACTGGAAGCTGAGCATGAAGGAGCGGGCATCCTGGGCCTTCTCCACCGGCAGGTACTTGAGCACCGCCGGCAGGGTGTTGAGCAGCTTGAGCATGGCGTCCTGGAACCCCGCCGAGGAGCCGCCCTTCTCCTTGCGCTTCTTCATGAACTGGGCGATGGCGCTCTTGCTCTGGCCGAGCTGGGCCATTGAGAAGGTGCCCAGCTTGTTGAGGCGCATCACCTCGGGCATCGAGGGGAACACCACCGCCGCCTTGAGCCGGTCGCGGTGGGGAGCCACGGCCTCCACAACCTTCTGGGCCAGGTCCTCGATGAAGATGAGCGAGGCGATGAACACATCGGCCGCCGCTACGTCAGCGCAGAAATCGGCGTAGTTCTGCGGGTCGCGCAGCTCCTCGATCAGGTAGCCGCTGAGCTCGATCGCCAGGGCGCCGTTGTGGTCGTTGATCGCCTGGGCGGCGGTGGTCAGGGCGTTCTGGTACTGGGGCTCGAGCACCACGTACACGGCCTTCATCACGGCCCGTCCCTCGGCGGCGGTCCCACTAGCAGGACTGACCCGGCGGTTGGCGGAGCGGACCTGCGTGAACATGCGAACCGTCGATTGAGCAATGTGAAGCAGCCTACGGAGCGACGCCCGCCTGTGCGACCGGAAACGCAAAGGCGTTACAGGAGCGCTGGCGGCGCGCTGGCCCCCCTGATCCCGCTGGGCGGGGCCATGGGCAGCGCCGCCCCATAGGCTCGGCCATAGCAGCGGTGGCCGCCACCACCAGCGGCCTGAACCCTCCCGACCGGCTGCGCTCCCTTTCCATGACGAGCACCCCCCCACCCCTCTCCCCTGCCCGGGCCAGCGGCGCACCGCTGACCGTGGTAGTGGCCGGTGCCTTGGGCCGTATGGGTGCCGAGGTGGTGAAGGCGGTGCGCGATGCGGCCGATTGCACCCTGGTGGGCGCCATCGACACCACGCCGGGCAAAGAGGGCGCCGATGTGGGCCTAGAGCTGGGCCTAGGCGAACTGGAGGTGGTGATCACCGCCGATTTCGAAGGCACCCTCTGCCAGGCAAGTCAGGCGGTGCGCAACGCCGGCCCCGGCGGGGGGGCGGTGTTGGTGGATTTCACCCACCCCAACGTGGTCTACGAGCACGCCCGCGGCGCCATTGCCTACGGGGTGCATCCGGTGATCGGCACCACCGGGCTTTCGCCGGATCAGCTGGCCGATCTGGCCGAATTTGCCGCCAAGGCCTCGGTGGGGGGAGCCGTGATCCCCAACTTCTCGGTGGGCATGGTGCTGCTGCAGCAGGCGGCGGCGGCGGCGGCTCGCTTCTACGACTACGCCGAGCTCACCGAGCTGCACCACAATCGCAAGGCGGATGCCCCCAGCGGCACCTGCATCAAGACAGCCGAACTCATCGAAGAGCTCGGCAAGGCGTTCAACCCGGCCCAGGTGGACGAGCACGAAACGCTGGCCGGCTGCCGCGGCGGGCGGCGCGAGAGCGGCTTGCGGCTCCATTCGATCCGGCTACCGGGGCTGGTGGCCCATCAGGAAGTGATGTTCGGTGGCCCCGGTGAGACTTACACCCTGCGCCACGACACGATCGACCGCTCCGCCTACATGCCCGGCGTGCTCCACACGGTGCGGCGGGTGCGTCAGCTCAAAGGGCTGGTTTACGGCCTGGAGCGCTTGCTCTGAGCCGGCAGCGCGGGACACTGGCGCCATGCTGATCCCCCTGCGACCCGGTGAGCTGGAACGTCTGATTCCAGCGGTGGCCACCGGTCCCCAGTTCAATGCCTGCAGCCGTGAGCCCCGCATGCTGCTGCAGCGGGTGCTGATCTCCGTGATCGGCGGCGTGCTCACCCTGCTGATCAGCCAGACCCTGCTCTTTTCCAGCAAGCTCGGGCCGGTGATGCTGGTGGTGGGGGTGGTATTTCTCCTCTACTTGCTGTGGGGGCCCATCCTGGAGGCTGGCCAGCGCAACGCCACCCTGCGCCGCTATCCGGCGGCCGCGCTTTTCGAGGGCAGGGTGGCGGATCTGTTCACCCGCGAGTTGGTGGAGAGCCGGCGAGAACAGGCCAATCGCGATGGGCGGCTGGAGCTGGTGGAGGACAAACGCACCTGGCTCTGCCTGGAGCTGGAGGACGAGGAGGGCTACCTCGGCCAGCTGCGCTTTCCCTTCGAAAAGCGCCATCAGACGATCCGGCGGGGCATGGTGGTGCGCACCCTGGTGCTGAGCGAGCGGCGCGATTTCAGCCGGATCGGGGCGATCACCGATGGCTGGTTGCCCCAGCTCAAGGAGTGGGTGGGGGAGTACCCCTATCTGCTGCGACCGGCCTTCGAGGAGCTGTGCCTGCGGAGGCTGCGCTGAGCGGCTGCCCTGTGGCGGCGAGAGTTCCGGCGTCGCCAGAGGATCGCCGCCATGGCCTGCTGGCGGTGTGATCGGCGGACGGGACCCGGCCGGATTCGGAGAACCGCCCAATCCGGACCAGCCGAACCACGCCCAACCCCGCAACATTGCGTTACAGTTCTTGCAACACTTTGAAACCACCTCCATGGCTTCCACCGCTGCCGCTTCCGCCACCATCCGCGGCGCCACCGTCACCACCGAAGACGGCGGTCGCCTCAACGCCTTCGCCACCGAGCCCCGCATGGAAGTGGTGAGCCCCGAGAGCGGCTGGGGCTTCCACGAGCGCGCTGAAAAGCTCAACGGCCGCATGGCCATGCTCGGCTTCATTGCTCTGCTCGCCACCGAGTTCGCCCTGGGCGGCGAAGCCTTCACCAAGGGTCTGCTCGGCCTGGGCTGATCACTCCTGCAGTAATCCTCGGCCTGGATGACTCCCTAGAAGTTTCGCCACCTCTGGATTGTCATTGATTCCGATCAACCGTTCTGCAGTTCACTCTGCTGTAGTTCACTCAGCCGCAGCAGATTCTGCTGCGGCTTTTTGTTGCCTCCCCCCTGATGCCCTCCCCACTTCAGGCCCGGGTGATCGGCGCGGGTCCTACCGGCGGCCTGGCGGCCCTGGCCCTGGCCGATGCGGGCTGGACCGTGTCCCTGGAGGATCCCCTCAGGCCCGACCAACTCACGGCCCGGCGGCGGGCCTATGCCTTCACCCAGTCCAGCCGCAGGCTGCTTGAAAATCTCGGCCTCTGGGAAGGGGTGGAGCCCCTGCTGGTGCCCTTCCACAGCCTCCGCCTCCTCGATGCGGCCCTCCAGCGGGGGCTCACCTTCCTTCCGGATGACCTGCCGCAGCCATCCACGTCCGGATCGGTGGCGCCCATCGGCTGGATCGGTCGCCACGCTCCCTTGATGGAGCATCTGCTGGAGAAGCTGGTGCGCCATCCCGCCATCACCCTGCACCTCGGAGAGTCCACGCCTTCCGCAGCCATCACGCCTCCCCAGCTGGTGGTGGCCGCCGACGGTCCCGCCTCCGCGACCCGCACGGCCCTGGGGATCGGCAGCTGGGGCTGGGACTACCGCCAGCAGTGCCTCACGGCGGAGGTGGAGCTGCGGGGCAGCGAACCCAACCAGGCCTGGGAGTTACTGCGTCCCGAGGGACCCTTTGCGGTGCTCCCCCTGGGCAACGGCCTCACCCAGCTGGTCTGGAGCGCCCCGGCGAGCCGCTGCCGCCAGCTCGAATCCCTGCCGCCAGCTGCCTTCCTCGACAGCCTGATGGCCGTCCTGCCCGATGCTCTCGAACCCGATGCCCTGCGGGACCAGCCCCGGGGCTTCCCTGTCGGGCTGCGGCTGGCGCGGCGACTGAGCAGCGGCAAGACGGTGCTGGTGGGCGAGAGCGCTCACCGCTGTCATCCGGTGGGCGGCCAGGGCCTGAACCTCTGCTGGAGGGACGTGGCTGTGCTGCACCGGCTGGCATCCAGGGCCGCCACAGGGTCCATGGCCCCGCACCGCATCGCCGCGGCCTACGGTCGCCGCCGCTGGCCCGATCTGGTGCTGGTGCTGGTGGCCACCGACCTTCTTGTGCGCCTCCACTCCAACCGGAATCCCCTGCTACTGCCGCTGCGGCGCAGCGCCCTGGCGCTGCTCGCCGCGGTCCGACCCCTACGGCGCCTGGTGCTGGGGGTGATGACCGACGGTCTGCCCCGCTTGCGGCCCGGGCGAAGCCTTGCCAGCCTGGCGCCATGGTGATCTGTACAACGCCCCAGCCCGTTCCTTCGGGTGCCCTGCTGCGCTTCCTGCGCCACCGCCTCGCCCTCAGCGAGAGCGCCCTCGCCCTTGGCATGCGCCAGTCACAGCTGGAACAGGCTCCGCTGCCCGTGGTGCTGTGGCGCTACGGGTTGATCAGCCTGGAGCAGCTCGATGCCGTGCTGGCCTGGCAGGACAGCGACGGCTGAGTCTGCGACCGCCCCCTCACGGTCTCACTGGTAGATGATCAGGGATTCCACTGGGACACCGGCGGGCAGTTTGTTGCGGCCGTTCAGGTCCGCCAATTCGATGACGAACCCGAAGCCACAGGGCTGGCCACCGGCCAGGGTCACCAGTTCGGCCGTGGCCGCAGCGGTTCCTCCAGTGGCCAGCAGATCATCCACGATCAGCACCCGGGGACTGTTCTCAAAACCATCCCTATGGATCTCGAGACGGTCCGTGCCGTATTCAAGGCTGTAGTCGATGCCGTGAACCTGGCCCGGTAGTTTGCCGGGCTTGCGCACCGGCGCGAAGGGCAGAGAGAGGGCCGTGGCCAGCGAAGTTCCCACGATGAAGCCCCGTGATTCGATACCCACGATCAGGTCGGGCTGAAGCCGGCCGCAGACCTGTCCCAACTGACGCACAACCTCCTGCCAGGCCTGCGGATCCCGGAGCAGGGGCATCATGCAGCGAAACAAGATGCCGGGCTGGGGAAAATCGGGATGCTCCCGCACCCAATTCCTCAGGATGATCTGCCGATCTTCCGCGGGATCATCTCCCCACTGTGCCTCGCGTCCGGGCGAAGCCGCCGGGATGCCCCCGCTCGGGACCGGTGCCGGCTGGGCGGATTCGCTCGGCGTGGATGCGCTGCTCATCGGAGGCTGTTCGGGGGAAAGGAGGGGCCGACTCAGGGGTGAACTGAGGGGCGGACGGGGACGGACGGGATGGGAGCCGGCGCGTCCGGATGACGGATGGGGCCGCCCGCTGGCATCATCGCAGCCATGGCCTTGGCATCCGCTGCACCAACCACGATCACCGCCGCCCCCAGCACAGGGCCGGTTGAGCGCTCCCGGGCCCTGCCCCGGCGGGGTCTTGAGCGGCTCGATCTGATGCTTCTTTGCCTCGAAGCTCTCGACCTCAACGGGGGCGAGGCCTTGGTGCGGCTCAGCGAGAGCCTCGGATTCGGGAGCCGCTTCCCGAATCGGGTGGAGCTCTGGAAACGCCGCTGCCACAACCCGATGCGCCGTGCCTGCCGTCGGGGGGACTTGGAGATCGACGACGCGGAAGCCCTGATGCGGATTCTCTGCGGCATGGCCGATCGCCTCTACCCGATGGTGCGCTCCTTGCTGTCGACAGCCGAACCCGCCGACCTCACCGCGCACCGCTGGGGGCTGTTTGAAGGGCGGCTTGCGGAACTGCTCAATGAGCGGATGAACCCTCGCCGGAGTTCGGTTCAAAAACTGCTCGACCCTGTGGAGGGTGCCGGCGAGCGGCGCCACCTGGTGCAGTCCCTGGCCCTGGTGGCCGGCGCGGGAGGCTATGAACGGCTGCGGGCCAGCCTGCTCGATGCCGCCAGCTGAATCCGATGGTCGTTGCCTACCCGATGAAAAGATCCCTTGTCTACGACCAGCAGAGCTGTCAGCTGCGGGTGGAAGGCCTGCCTGACCTCTCCGCCGACCATGCCGTCGAGGAGCTGGGTATCCTCACCGGCTGGAACCTCCGCTGGGCCGGCCGTCCGGAACTGGAGGGGCAGCGCAGCCACCTGGAAGCCCTGATCGCGGCGGTGCTGCCCTACGCCCGCCACCTGGTGAGCGGGCTGCGGCGCGGCTTCGGCGAGGAATCGGGCCCCGTCTGGATCGGCCCCAGCGCCGCTGGCCCCGGCCATACCCTGCGTCTGGTGAGCGGCCAGAACGGCAACCCCTGTCTCGATCTCGACCTTGACGATGCCGAACTGGCTGATCTGGTGAGGGTGCTCGACCAGCTGCGCCTCGATCCCCGCGTGAAGCTGCCGCTGGCGGTTGCTTCCCCCCGCCCCCTCCGGTCCGGGGAGCTGATCCGCCGCATTCCGATCCAACGCCGCCTCGCCGCCCCGTTGGGCGGCATGGCGGCGTTGGCCCTCGCCACCGCCCTGGCCGTGCTGCTGCCCCCACCATCCAGACAACCGTCTCGGGCCCCGGAGGCCGGTCTGGTGGCGCCGCCGGTATCCCCCAGTCAGGCTCAGCCCTGAAACCCACCTCCCCGCGCTTGACGCCGGCGCCACCTGCATCACACTGAATTCTGCTGGCGTGAAACCTCAAGCCATGGCAATCACTTGGTCCGAATTGCGCCGCCGTGTGACTCGCCTCGGCGCGGCCCTGGATGTGGTGGTGCGCAGCGATCCGGAAGTCTGCGGTCTTAGCGGCGAGAATTTCTTCCTCTCTCTCCACCATGGCGGCCAAGGAGACTGCAGCGTCCACGAACTTTCCCTGATCGATTGCCCCAACGAGTTGGTTCTGATGGAATTTGAGCGCTGGATGCGCGGTGCCGGCCACGTTCTTGATCTTTGAAGCCCGACTCCATGGCCGATCGCCTTTTGCTTGATCTGCCCGGTCCCCCCCGGCGGCTGGCCCGGCGGCCCGAGGGTGTCCCCAGCCCCAACCCGCGCCGCCGCCGCCCTGATCGCTGGCGGCAGCTCGGCATTGGACTGGGCCTCAGCGGCGCCGGAGGCGGGCTGCTCGCCTCCCTGATGTTCATTCCTGAGCGGTTCGACACCCTGCTGCTGGTCAGCACCGCCATCGCCAACGTGATCGAGGGACTGAGCCGGCTTGGCGTGGGTCTTCTGCAGTTGACCGGCGTGCTGGTGGTGGCGTTGCTCGCCCTGCTGGCCTTGATCCTGCTGCTGGGAGGGATGGTCCGGATGGCCCGATGCCTCGCGAGCCCCCCCCTCAACCGTGGAGCCGCTGCAACCAGAAGCCAGCCAGTTGCCAAGACGACCAGAGAAAGATGAGCAGGATCAGCCACTGAAGCCAGGGAGGCCGGGTGGAATCCGGAGGAGCCATCAACGCAGCCTCAGGGTGTTTAGCGAAGGCTAGGAGGGACAGAACTCAGAGAGAGAGGAGGGACGGATGGGCTGCCAGTCGTCAGCAATGACACGAGCAATGACACACCATCCCCCTGAAATGCCGGTGAGAAAGCCCTGGCACCAGCGGGTGAATCAGGGGTGAATCCCCAGGAATCGCATCGGCTCTCAACAGGATCGACCCTGCATGGCTTGAATGCCATTATCTCTTTGGCTCACCATGCGCGCCGGCCCGTCTTGACCCGCAGACGGCGGCCACGCTGAGACCGCACCACCATGAATCCCCTCGTGCGAGCCTTGCTTGAGTCGGCCGCCTATGACCATCCGGTGGCCGGCGTCGAGCTGATCGAGACCCACATCTCCTGGATCTTCCTCACCGGCCACTTCGCCTACAAGCTCAAGAAACCGGTGAATCTCGGTTTCGTGGATTTCAGCACCCCCGAACTGCGGCGCCGCTGCTGTGAGGAGGAGCTGCGCCTGAACCGGCGGCTGGCGGCGGATCTCTATCTCGGCTTGCGGGATCTGCACGGGCCGCCAGAACGGGCGCACCTCGGTGGCGAAGGCCCCGTGATCGAAGCCCTGGTGCAGATGCGCCAGTTCCAGCAGCGGGATCTCCTGCCCGAAGCCCTGAGCAGGGGGAGGGTGAAGCCGGAGCAGATCGATCGCCTGGCGGATGATCTCGCCCACTTCCATGCTGGAGCCGCCCAGGCCTCGCCGGCCGATCCCTGGGGCACCCCCGAGCGGGTGCTCGAACCGGCCTTGGCCAACCTGGAAACCCTGGCCCAGCTCGGCCGCTTCCCACCCGATGGGGAGGCGATGACGGCCTGGACCCGGCAGGAACTCAGACGCCTGCAGCCCCTGCTGGAAGCGCGGCGCGAACAGGGCCGCATCCGCGAATGCCACGGTGATCTGCATCTGGGCAACATGGCTCTGCAGGAGGAGCGCATCCGGGTCTTCGACTGCCTGGAGTTCAGTCCTCCCCTGCGCTGGATTGACCCCATCAGCGATCTGGCCTTCCTGGTGATGGATCTGCAGGAGCGTTGCCACGGCGAGCTGGCCCTGCAACTGCTGAACCGTTGGCTGGAAACCGGGGGCGACCACGGCTCCCTCCCCCTGCTTCCCTGGTACCTGGCCTACCGTGCCTTGGTGCGCGCCAAGGTCACGGCCCTGCGCCTGCAGCAATCGAACCTGGCGCCAGAGGCGGTTGAGCCGCTTGAAGCGGAGCTGGGGACCTATCTGAACCGAGCCCGCCGGGCCATGGCTCCGGCCCGATGCGCCCTGGTGATCACCCATGGCATCTCCGGAAGCGGCAAGAGCCACACGGCCCGCCAGCTGCGGAGCTGGGGCTGGATTCACCTCCGCTCCGATATCGAGCGGCTGAGGCTCCGCGGGCGCTGGGGCTGCGCGAGCGGTGAGGCCCCAGTGGAGCCTGTACAAGATCCCAATCCCTATGCCGCCACTGTGACCGAACACCTTTACCGCAAGGTGTTGCTGGAGGCCGCCGAGGCCGCGCTGGCGGCCGGCCTTTCCGTGGTGGTGGACGCCACCTTCCTCAAACGGGACCTGCGGCAGGCCTTCATCGAGCTGGCGCGCCGCCGACGCACCGGCTTCGGCATCCTCGCCTGTTCCGTGCCACTGGATCTCGCCCTGGTTCGGCTCCAAAAGCGCAGGGCCGAAGAGGAGAATCCCTCCGAGGCCGATGCCGGGGTGGTGATGGCCCAACTGGACTCCCTCGAACCACTCGATCAGGGGGAGAAAGCCTGGATTGTGGACGGCAACGACAGACGACTCAGGTTTGATCCAGGCGAGCTGCCGATCCCCTGATCAACGCTGCCTTGATCGCGAAGGGCCAGGACCTCGGAGCGAGATCGATCAGAACCATTCGGGAACGGCGGCCTCGCGGCTGTTCACGTTCGCCTCCGGGGTTGAGCGGCGGAACTCGAGGGTGATGTTGCGCTTCTGCACGCCATCGGCGGCCACCGCCTCGATCGGGTAGAGCTGCTGGCCGTCGCGGAAGGGCACCTGGATGCGGAAGGTGCCCTCCGGGGTGAGGGGCACCTCCTCGC
>Ga0315905_10000300_pt1 | contig 54301 bp, 77 predicted proteins | sample LakEriMetagenome_5_FD_203522 | JGI IMG/M metagenome (GOLD analysis project Ga0315905, IMG submission 203522) | Freshwater fungal communities from buoy surface, Lake Erie, Ohio, United States - Buoy 4 MA121 | ecosystem: Environmental > Aquatic > Freshwater > Lake | place: USA: Lake Erie, Ohio...
CACCTTGTACATAAGCTGAAGAACCTGCCGCATTGGCAGCATTGTAAGCCGCTTGTGCCAAAACATTGGCTGAGTTAGCAAAGTTGTAGGCCGCTTGTGTAAATCCACCTAACTCAATATTATTAACGACAGCAGTTTTACCAACCAAATTTGCTCTAATAATATCAGCATTTAAATTGGCCGTTCTAAACGATGGGTCTGTGATATTAAGTTGGTTATTTGCACCAAGTTCTGGTATATAATCTTTAAACAAAAACCATTCTTTTGTACCAAAATCACGAACAAAACCGGCATGAGCATTAACACCGTCATTATAATGTGAAACGAAACCAATATCTTTCAAGTCACTAAAATAATTTCCTGTTCCCAAAAGGATCAATGGATCAGAAACCTCGAATGACTGAGTGTTTGTGGTAATTAAATTACCTTGTACGGTTAAGTTTCCAGTAACAAATAAGTTTTTATTGTTGATGATGTTGACATCACCATTAATATTACCACCAGAAGAACTAAATTTAGTATTGGAATTATCGTATGCTGCTTGAGCAAGTACGTTGGCCGCATTAGCTTTATTGAATGCTTCAAAACCAATAAGTCCTTCGGCAGTATTTGCTTTGTCGAATGCTGCCTGTGCTAATGCGTTTGCAGAATTGGCTTTGTCGAAAGCACTTTGGCTAAAACCAGTTAAGAAACTAATGTTGATATTGGCTGCTTGAACACCAGCCAAAGCAATAGATATATTGGCATTTTGTGCCACATCCACGGCAGCCAAAACTATTGTATTAGCAGACGCACTATTTGCTTGGTTATAAGCCGCTTGTGCCAGTACATTGGCTGAGTTGGCTTTATCAAATATTTGTTGAGTATTACCAGCTACTAATGTATTGGCAGATATCCATTGACGACCACCAGGATAATTAGAGTTATAACTTAATATATCTCCGGTATTGGCTGCGCCTAGATTTGGTTCTGCTGAACTTAAATCTAAAAATTGATATCGGTCTGATGTAACATTAGCAGAGTTACTTGTGGGTACACGACCGCTAACCAGTCTGGATCTATTGGTCATATTTTATTATTGATTTGCTGTTTCTAGATATGACAAAATTAATTGTCCTGAATTATTTGTGCTACAACTGGCTGAAAGTGAATCTCCAGTTTGTAATATTAATTTTCCTGTTAACAAAGTACCCGCATCATTAATTGGTATAATGGTGTTTTTAATAATTGATGTTGTATTCGGACCTCTAAGAAAATTTGCTGACGCTGTAATTGAACTTGTAGCATTAATATTTGATACTTGAGCCAATAGAACCACGGTTGTTACACTAATTGGACAAGTGTATACAGTTTGTGGAGTGGTTGTTAAATCTAAAGTTACTGTTTTAAATGTATTTAATGGAATGGCTGCCATTTTTTATCCTTCGAGCGCTAAAATATAAGGTGTCATTTCTGCAAATAAACTTTTTGTAAATGTTCTACCAGCAATAGTTGCTGTAGATTGATTAAGTACTAAGTCGCCTACAATAAAATTACCAGATTCATCTGTTGCTGTGGCGTAAACAGCACCTTCTGCAATTACAATAATTTGATTTGCTGAATTTGCAACACCACCTAATCTTGGTAGTGCATTAATTGTTGTTCCGGCACCAACAAATTCAAAAGTTTGTGCTGATGCTCTTAATTGACTTTGTTGGTAAAAACTAAGTTGTGTACCGTTAGCAAATACTGATGTATTACTTAGTGCAAATGTAACCGTACTATTTCCGTTTGCACCTAATGGAGTTGCAGAACTAACGGTATAATATGTGCTCGGATCATCACCAGCAATTTTCATAACCATGGTAGAAAAAGGAACTGTTGATGTTACAAAATCTGTATTTGCAACTATATTTTTAATATCAAAAGTATTATTGTTGGCAGCTTGAATGCCGTCCAACACCGCAGTCATAGCAAGAGCACCTTTGCCATTAGCAACAAGACCACGATTACCAAAGTTTACGTTACAGTTACCCATTGAAGCCGAACCACCAGTTTCCGCTAAGAAAGAAGTGTCACAGAAGATACCATAGATAGAAACTAATTGTGAGTAACCATCATTTAAAATATGTACACCAGTACCATTATTATTTACTTGAGTATATTGTGCAGAAATCATACTCTTATTACCAGTAGCTCTTGATCCATCAATTTTTAATCCTGTTCCACCAAGAGTAGTAATAGAAGAACAATTATAAATGTATGGACTTCCAGTAATATAAGTTGTATATCTTGTATTGCTAGTAGCTGGTGAAGTTCTCAATGGAATAAAAAGATTGTAAGAAGAACTGCTATCAGGAAAATTAATAAAACTAGTGCTTAACGTAGCAATTTTTGTGTTGCCATCATAAGCAGTAATTGTTTTAGTTTGATTTGCTCCGGCACCTGCTGTGATGGTAATATTCATACTAGTATAATAATCATCATAAGAAGATGCAGATGCATCCAATCGAACAGTAGTTGCAGTACCACTTTGTACTGTACCAGTTTCAACTATTGGAGCTGGAAATGAAATTGCCGAACCTGAGTAGTCAATAAATTTTACACCAGTTACATAACCATTGTTGTTCATCCAAAAAATATCTTTTGTTGAATCAATCGGCTTAATAATAGTATTTCTTTCTCCTGCACCACAAATCTGTACTTGTTGTGGAACAATAATAGGAGTAATTTCGGTGTATAAACCGCTATGAATAAAAACTGTATCTCCTGGTACTGCTGCAGCTACTGCTGCACGAATGGTTGCTTTTGATGCACCTGGAGTCGTACCATCGAACTGGTCATTACCTGTTGTTGAAACATAATAAGTTTTGCCAGCTGGCGTAGAAGAAATATCAACTACATGACCATTTTGTAACTGTAAAAATAAACGACCATCAGTTAAGTTTACTGCCAATTCACCAGGAGCCAAAGTATTGGCTGCTGGCATAGAAAATACCGTATTACTTCTTTTTAATTGTATAATTGAAGTATTTGCCATTAAAATGTACCTCCGTCAATCAATGCCAAACTTGCAACGATAGCATTTTCAGCAATAGCAATAACATTTGAAGTTACAAAGCTATTTGTATTAGCTTCATAAACAATTGCAAAACCTTGGCCTGCACCTGCTAGACTTAAATCAGTAGCGCTCTTTAAAGTTCTACTTCCGTAGGTGATAGAGGTTGCTCTTGGATTTGTAGGAGTTCCTACTGTGACTTTTATATTACCAAGTGCCATTATTACCTCGTAACTGATGGAGATACATCAACAACACCTTCTAAGATTCTGGTGGCATCACCAGAAGGTGTCTTAATGATTGTATCGTAAACATAACGTCCGGCTGCTATGTTGGCTGTTGTAGGAGTACTCATGGACAATGAAACTGTGCCTGTATTGGCATTAACAATTGCAAGAAATGCTGCTGTAGCATTGGATGAATAATAAGACTTACGAATTTGACTATTTGCTGTATATCCAGTCAAGTCATAGATATCACCATAGACATCATCTAAGGTAATTGTGGTACTGAATGAGGTTCCTTGTTCTATGTAGAGATTTTGATAGGCAGCTGGCATTTAAAATTCCTGAAGTCATTATTCTTATTGGATATTTATGTCAATACCTACCTCACCTTAAAAGTAAATTCGCTTTTCCAACTCTAGGATAGCGTCCGGAGAATTCTGGGGCCGGAACGCAAAAATTCGAATTTTTATTTTTTAAGACTATTTACTTCGGCCTTGAGTTCTTTTATCGCCTCAATCAAAAGTGGTATAATTCTTTCATAATGAATTGTCAAATACTTCTCATCAATTGGAGCAGGTACGACCACCTCAGGCAATACTGCTTGTACCTCTTGTGCGGAAAGGCCAACTTCTGATTTAACATCATAACCTAACGCTTGTGCGGTTTCGTTAGCTTCATAATGAAACCCATTCAAACTCATTACTTTATCTAGAGCACCTTCAATATTACCTAAACGAGTTTTTAGTCTGTCGTCTGAGTAGTATGCGGTAATGTTATTAACTGCACGAATTTCGCCAGCCGTACCTGAACCTGCTGTGCCAACTCCAAGAGAATTAATTTGAAAATTTGCACCAGTACCAATATTTTGTGGAGTAGATAATAATATGTTTCCTGTACTATTATTTGCAATAACTTGGTTAGCGGTTCCAGTAATTGTTCCAACAATTGCGCCACCTGCAATTTGACTACTTGTTATTGAACCTGGAGCAATTTGACTGCCTGTTATAAACCCAAGAATTTTAGTATTTGCAATTCCAGTAATCCAAGTTGGATCGGAATAGTATAAATTGCTGTAAATACCATTAGTTACAGTATTTGCGTTACCTGAGGTTCCCGTGATACTAATATTCCATTGGCCAGTATTATAATTATAGGCGGTAGCACCACCAACAATTAAACTACCATTAAAGGCTGTAGTTCCTAAAAACGATGCACCATTTGAAACAGATAGAGTATTTAAAGAAGTTGCACCACCTACTGTGAAATTTGTTCCTACTGTGGCACTATTGGCTACAGCAAGTCCAGTATTTCCATTTGCAAACATGGTATTTGAGAATACGGAAGAACCAGTTACAGTTAATGAAGTTCCTGTATTTGAAAATGTGCCTTGTCCAGCGGTTAATCCGTTTTGAACTGTTACAAAAGATCCTGAGCCGACAACTTGAAGTCCACCGCCAATAATTGCATTATTTGCAACAGATAAACCTAATGATGGATCATTGAAATAATATGTACCGGCCGCTTTTGTAAAACTATTAGTTGAAGCTTGATTGTTTTGATTAATCAAGAAATTTGTTGCAACCACCCAATCGCCAAAGGTATTGGCATAACTAAGTGTTGGAATTGTATTAGCTGCCATTTGACTTTTCCATTAATTTTAAAATTAATTGTTTGATTTCTTGCATATCACCTTTAAGTTCAGAAATATCTGATTTCATACTATTTATTTCGTTTTTTTGACTTTCCAAAAGCTTTCTTTTTTTCATATATTCGTTTAAACCATTTTGGTCTTGATTAATTAAAGCCATTGTTGTTGTATCACGAACTAAACTGGTGCCTGGTATTTGAACTATCATATTAGAATGTTGTGTTTACGTTAGATGGTAAAGCAAGAGCTCGCATATCTGTTACATATGGAACAAAAGTATTATCGGTTGTTGTTAAAACAATTTTAATTGCAAACTGACTAAATGTTGTGTATGTTTGGCCAGTTGTTGAACTTACATAACTTACATAACCTACATCAACACCTGCTGTTCCAGGAGCAAAAGCATATTCATAAGTATCTGTTCTAGTTAATGAAAATTGTGTATTGCTGTTATTAATTTTTGTCATTAACTGCCAAGAACTATTATTAAGGCCTTGAGTATCATTACGATTTAATATTTTGTAATAAACATTAATATCGGTATTTGGTGGCCTGTAAGCAGTTAAGTATACATTAATATCACCAGAATCGTTACCTTGTGCCAATTGAATTGGTCTTGTTACATATTTAGCAAGAGCAGGACCACCAACTTGAGAAGTTTCACCAATTACGTTGGCGGAAGCACCAGTACCTGGAGTGGTATTGGCGTCAATAATTGTAATTGTTGGTGTTTCCAAATAACCTGAACCACCGTTGGTGATATAGATTGATTTAATAACTCCATTCTCTACGTTAGCTTCAGCAATTGCAGGAGAACCACCAACTCCTGTTGGAGCAGATATTGTTACAGAAAGGTTTGCGTTATTACTGTAACCTGTTCCACCAGAGGCCAATTGAATTAAATTGTTTGATATTGAGCAATTATTGATGTTCCAATTAATTGCATAAGCACTTAAACCAGCATCAGAAATTACTGGACTAACAAAAGAATCAGTAGAGGATAGTGTTGCATTTAATATAAATGAGTTATTCGAATATGGTAAAATTACTCGTTCTCCATTACCGTCATCCAAATAAATGTCATCTGCCGTTGCAGTACCGTATTTTCCAGGTGTAATATTTTTGTTACCAGCACTTGAACCGCTTGCTAAAGTAGCAACATAATTATATGAAATTTGTGTTGTTGTAGGAGTAAAATCAGTTGTTGTAATATTAAATGCGTCAACATAAGTTGTGGAATTTGAAATTGAATTCAAAGTATTTGAAACGGTGTTTGCATTTGTATAATAATCAACCGATTGTTCAATTAATTCTCTTTGTGGAGATAATCTTGGTATCACATAAGGAATTTGTGGTGTTGCACTTGTTGTAAATATACATTGGTCTGCAACCATCATTAAAGCTTGGTTTTGGTCAACGCTCCATGTTTGAGAATTTTGAGATATGAACAAACCACCAACATAAGGTGCACCGCCAATTTTAGTAACAACAGAAGGTGTATTATCAGTTGGTAAATTCTTGGCAGAAGAACCTATAGCAGTATCTCCGTTAGCAGCAGTCCATACTGTGTATTGGTTACTGTCCGTCTTTACAATAAACGCATACAATACATCAGATTGAATATAAACTGGTACAGAAAATTGGAATACCGTTGCAGTTGTGCCATCTAAGTACTGTGGAGTTTCAGAAGTATTCACCATATCTGGTGTCAGACTAACAATAGAGTGATCCAAAATGTCGCCATTAGGATAACCGTTTAAAGTACCAACAATATACAATGATACAGGAATATTTTCTGTGGTAGGTTTAGACCTAAAGAACAATTTAATGGAATTTAAGAAGAAACCATTTGGATAATTTCTCTTAGATACAATAAATGATTGTGCAACTGGATCCCAAGGACTTATAGATGTTGAAACCGATGTTAATTGTTGTTGTGATGTTTGAGTAAATGTACCTTTGGCACCTGCAGGAGAAGCACCAAAATCTACACGTTGTTGAGTTGTTTGTAAACCTTCAGCGTAGTAAGTTGCTTCTGCATATGTTGTTGCTGAAGTTTGATTGCCTCCAGTACTATTGTCTACTCGTAATACTCTTTCGCCAGTACGGAAAGTACTGTCTGGTAAATTAAAGATACCATAGAAAGATCCGGTTTCATCAGTTGAAATGCTTCCAATCGAATAAATGTCGCCATTAGCACTAGTAATAGAAGAAGCCAACACAGCAACTTGGTTTGCACCATAATAATTAGAAATTGTTGCAGATTGATTTTTACCTGTACCAGCACAAATGTAAATTGTGTTGCCGGTATAGTAACCATCTGTTGTTGCGGCCAATTTAGACAATTGAATTGATGTTGTCGTGTTGGCGTTTAAGATTCTACCGCCAAAATGTTTGGTTGAGGCTATTGTACCTGATGCTGTATTACCTTGGTAAATTCCGTTTACGTCAAAAAAACCATTTACTAAAGATAAAGAATTATTATATGTAATAGAAGAAGGATCAGCCGCAACATATAGTCTTGTGTTACTTGTATTGGCATAATTGTATACCCCAACAACTCTTGCGGTTGGAGTGAATATACCACTTAAATAATAACCTAATACATCGTCTTGTTTAAATGCACCAACAACATTTGTTAATTCAATAATATTTGGTTTACGAATATAATTTATAATACTTGTGTTATCAAAATATGCCGTAATTGGAGAATTTGTCAATAAGCTTCCAGCACGAACAACAACTTGTTGTGGCCTAATATATGGCAAAACAGAAATGTCAGTAATATATCCGTTATTTAATGCATATGTACTACCAATTCTATCATACGGACCAAGAATGTCTGATTTTGCTTGTTGCAAAGTCGTCACACTTGATGTAGTTGAAAAACCAACCCGACCAAACGGACTTGGATTGATTCCATGGCCTTCGGTAAAAGTTGTTGCACTAGTTGTTGTTCCTGAAATTGTTTTCCAGTCACCAGAAGATAACACGCTAATATTTTCGCTAGCTTGAAACACTTGTAAATCTGGATTGGTAATTAATAATGCTGGAGAATAATTTGTATCAACCCAATTATCCATATTTGGAGATAAAGATAACACGCCTTCACTCGTTACATAAGCAAAAGGATTAACATTGGTTGTTCTAGAAGCCAATTTTTGGCTAAACACATTTGCTGTTGTGAAAGGTAAAGTAAAATAATTTACATAACCATCATAACTAATATTATAACCTAATGCACTTGAGGTTGCTGAAGAAGGCAATCCCATGTTGTAAGCTAAAGCTGAAGATTTTAATGGATAATTTTTAACACTTTGTGATGCCGTCATTCTTCTTTCACGGCGATTAATGGTAGCAGAATAATCCTGACTTAAAGTATCGGCAGTTGCGTAACTAGAGAAGTCATCAACAATAATACCGTTCTTAAATCGATTTAATCCATAAGCATCAGAAATTTGCTGAGAAGTTGCAGTTTGTTCTAATTGGCTTAAAGATGTGTAATATTCAACATTATTAATGCGATTTTCCAAACCAGCAATATCTTGCATTGTATATCGTTGGTGTTTAACTTTTTCGATGGATAAATTTGGCATAAATCCAGAAGGTGCTTCTGTTGGCAAATAACCAGTATATGGATCCAAAGATAAATTTGCTATTACAAGTGAACCATCAGGCTGAGCAGGATATAAAGGAGTTAAAGATGAAGTTCCTTCAATAATTTTAAAACTCTTATCTTTTGTTAAAACTAATTTATCTTTTCTACCCAAATAATAATTATAATAACCTGTAAAAGTAGACATATCATACGGCAAAAATACTCCATACTTTGTTGTATCACCAGTATTTGAATAGCGGAAAGTAAATAAAGTTTGAGCATTCAATCTTGCTGGTCTAAAATCCAAACTATCTCTAAGTGCATATACTATACCGGCTTTACTAGTATATTGTGGAATTTGTTGATAAACTTCATTCAAATAAGATTGTACACTAAAATAACCATCTCCACCAGTATGTTGATAGTAGTTCAAAACAACTAGCATATTACCAGAAGGTTTAGGGTATCCAGGTTTTAATGTAATTGAAGCGTGGTCATAGAATCCATCTCTTTGACCGTTATCAAAATTAAATCTACTAGTTATATCATATGAAGAACCTGCAATCAACATAGAAGCAGTTGGTAAAGTACCTACGCTGCCAGTATCAATAACACGAACAATATTTTTAACATCTGATAAATATAAACTTTGTGAAATTCCTGGATTTACTATTCCGGCATTTTGTATATAAACTTGACCTTTTGATGTTGTGGCCGTATTATCAACAAATGTATATGTTGCTACTTGAGTATTACTAGAATTAATAACAGATGTGTTTCCTGCTATTAATGTTTTATTTCGTAACAAGTGAGCGGTATTGTCAGCATTGACTGCATAGACAGTAGCAAGAATAGTTGCTGTAAATGTACCACCGACATCTGATGCTTGTAGTGTTGCAGTTGAAGCGTCTGCACTTAAAACTACTGTTCTTCCTGCTGTTGTCCAAGGAACAATTTCTCCTACATTTAATGTACAACCTCCACCAATAGCAGTAACAACAATAACAAAATTTTGTCTAACTAAAGAAGATGAGAGTGTTGATCCACCAGTACCAATGTGACGAATAACATTTGAATAGTCGCCAGTATACTGTAACGCTGTTGAAACCGTAGAACCAACACCAGTAGAAGTGAAACCAACATTTCTCCACAACTGTTGGGTGGTATATGTTGTGCTTGTTAAGTTGGCAACATAAGGACTTCCAACAGGGAAAATTAATTCTGGATATGTTGGATTTTGTAATGTTGTTAATCCTGATGGAACACCATTTGCTTTGCTTGATTCGTCAATAATAGCAGTAGAATATATTTGTGCGGGGAAGGACGATTTATTTGCAAACACCACGGTATTTGCATATTTAATATCAAAATTTAATGTATATTGTGATGTTGTGTCGGGAGTTGTAGTCCAATTTTGATTAATTGTTGCAACTTTTGATACGCCGTTATAAGCAACAATTGTTCGGCTATCACCAGCATTTCTACCATTAAAAATGCTAATGGTCATACCTGGATAGGCAGTATTTGATGTGGAAAAATAAGATGGAAAAGTTACAGTATTAGGTGTTGCAGTTGTTACATTAGCACTAATACTATTTGCTTGTAAACTGTCAACATATAAACGATACACATAAGAATTTGCATCTGTGCCATTAACCTTGTCAAATTCTAATCCACGAATATATCCTGTTGCAACAACAGTTGAAGAATAAGAACTAGAAGTTGCAACACTTACATTTGCAACAGACACACAATGAAAATCTACGTTTGAATATGTGGTTGTATCAAAGAATTGTCCGTTTGCACCACGAACTGTATCAACATAAAAATAATTACCATAAGACATATATGTTGGATTATTATTTTGTGCTACGGTGGTTCTGGAACGCATTGTTGTTAAATCAATAGGTGCTTGATTTTCAATACGATAACCGTGAACATAAGCAATACCTTTACCAACACTCATAATATAACTATTATTTGAAGCGTCTGCGGTGTTTGCTTTTGGAGTTAATTTAAAATCATTAACAATATAATCACCATTGGTCTCATAATCACGCTTTGCAAAATAATCATCAATAACATTATAAACTGTTCCGTTTACAATTGTTTGCACCTCACCATTAATTACACGAATCAATTCAATGAATGAATCATCGTTACCTAATAATAATGGCCTTGTTTCTAATACTAAATCAATTTTATAACGGTCTGCACCAGGCGCTTGATAATTCGAAGCACCAATAGCCGGATCTAACAAAGAAGAATCATTTAAATAAGTTGTAATTGATTCTACAATGTCTAAACCAACTCTTAAATTTGGAATACTATCATATTTGTTTAAAATAACAGATTGTGGATTAACCTGTACAAAAGTGCCTTTAGTAATTACTTCACCCGATGGTGCGGTATAATTGGAAGAAATATAAAAAACACCCTGAGAAACAGAAGCAACAGAACTTGAACCGGTAGAAGCAGAAGTGATAGCTTGACAAATTGGTTGCAAAGTTGTTGCATCATATACTATGTCACCATTAGTAAATTGTACGCCAGATGTATAGGTTAGAATTATTGTAGGAGGATCTCCGCCAGCACCTGACCCGCTGGCAGAAGCTGCAGCAATAATACGAGCTTTAACAGTACCAGTAATATCTTGAACTGATTTTCCAACAAAAGTTATTGGACTGATAGTTACATTATTAAAAGTTGTTTGTAATTTAACATAAAAACAATTTAAATTGGTGGTTATCTGGCCGCCAGTAATAGGAGTATTTTGCTTAAAAATATTGTCAGCAAAATTAGAAATTTGATTTTGAAGAATAGATTGAGTTTGTGTTAATTCACGAGCTTGAACGGCAAAGCCAGGCTTAAAAAGAATACGATGGTAATTCTTTGCAGGATCAAAATCATCATAATACGGATCAACGTTAAAATTTAAAGACATTTTATTCCTTTAGTATCCTAATACAAATCTAAATTGTTCTATTCCATCCGAACTTCTTTGAGTACCACTTCTGTTTTGTATTTGCGCCAAATAACCAGAAAATGGTACAAAGTTTGGAGTATTGTAAGTTAAAATAGTTCGAGCTGTTTGTGATGTGGTACCAAAAATTGGTAGATTAATACTTGGTGTTCCCGTTATATTTATCAGCCTAACCACATTGGTTATAGAATCAAAACTTAACATAGTTGCACTAAATGTTGGATTTGTTTCACTACCTTGATACACAGTTTCACCACTTACAAATGCACCAAAGCCTGTTGATACAACTAAATCGGTGCTAGTAGAGTAAATTTGTCCGTTAGCAGGATAAGGGTAGCTTTGCAAAGATGTCGGATTAATTAAAATCCCACTTTGATAATAGGTTACATCGGTTGGAATATTTCCAGCCTCTGAACCATCAAATTCGGCAGTAATCATTGCAGCCTTGACACCCAATTCAGCTATGGGATCAAATCCGTGGCCACCAATTGGACTTACTTGCGCCTCGGCCGTTGCACCAGAACCAATAGCTGATGAAATGGTCACTGTCGCATAACTATAATTTGTTCCTGCGTTTAGTACAACTATGTCAGTAATTGATCCGGCCACATTTGCTAACGCCAATCCTTGAGCGCCTGTACCATCACCAGTAATAGTTACTGTAATTGCACCGTTTGCTGTATCATATCCAGAACCGCCGTTGGTAACATTAATTACTTCTATGTCACCAGAACCTGCTGCATTTTGAATTGGGTTTGGTGTGTTTTGTCCTACTGGCACAGGTATCCAAGTTGCATCCATAAATGTTTTTTTAATACCAACATCGATGGTGTACATATATTTCCATTTGTAACCATCAGAACCTTTGAATATGTTATTTAAACCATAGTTTCCTGGTTGAAAATAAGGTTCTACTGTTGATGGTGTGCCAAGGTTATTCCACAAACATTTAAATACTTGGTCAAAACTATTACGAACATAATAATTTATAACATTAAAACCATTTTGATCCACTTGAAACATATCAATATCATCTTTGTAATAATTATATGTTGTGCCGGATAACCAATCATGTCTTTCTATTACTGGCGAAATATTATTTTGATTAACTATTTTTGCAACAAACATATTTCTAAAAACTTGTTTAATATATTGTTGAGTTTGTAGTGGTGTATCAGGATTTAAATCATTTGCCCATGGTTCAATACGAGAAAGAAAAACGTAAATTGAACTAATTGGCAAACCAGTAACAGGTAATACCGCAGTGGGTGAATAGTAAGTTTGCTCTACCTGAGAAACTCTTGCATTGTAAGTTAATATATTTTTATATGCCATAATTTATTTATGCGTGTGTAATAGCTACAAAAGTATTTGCTAATGTTCCATCCATACACCAGTATTTTACAAAAATACTTGATGTTGCTGGAATACTATATGTTGTTGAATTAATGGTTGAATTAATTGCAGAACATCCGTGAGTAAATGTTTGTCCATTGCCAGCAGTATTAGTAATCCAAGCCTCAACTACTTTACCTGCAACAAAACTTGATAGCGTTACAACCAAACCGGCTGAAGTCTGAGCACGAACAACTGAGTTATTTGCAAAGTCAATTGTAATTGCTGTTTGTGAACTTGGGTAAATATTTGGTGTATAAATGAATCCTTTTGTTGGTGCCACAGTACCGGTGAATGATACAGAATCACCATTAAATGAAGCAATTTCATTAACAACATTTGAACCCGTTGGTGTATTCCAGAATCTTATTCTAGAACCACGATTTGTGTCAGAACGATTTTCAGTAGCCACAAAATCAATTCTTGCATCACCAAATGGTGCATATCCTGTATCACCATAAGAGTTACCAGCAATACGCAACAGAATATCATTGTTCTGTGTTGCTGTTGGTGCACCTACTGTACCCCTGGCAGTTCTACCAGCAATAAGAGAATATGCTGTATTTGATGTACCAACAGAATCAATCAACACCCTAGCAGGAACGTTTGATTTGCCAGTCAATTGCATTAGTGTGCCGGCTTGTGTTGGTGTTTGTGAACTTCCTGATGCTGTGATTCTAAAGGCAGCTTCTGTTGATGAGAAGTTTGAATTGGCTAGAACAGCGGTGCCATTGACTGCTAAGTTATTTGAAATATTTAAAGTGCCACCAAAAGTACCTGTGGTATTGGCTAATGCGTTATTGGCCACTACGGCAGTAGTATTAGCAACAATACCAGCAACGTTAGCTTGGTTTTGAGCAGTTTGAATTCGAGTATTTTGAGTTGTTTGTACGCCAAGCGCATACTGTGATAAAGTTGTTGCCGTTTGAATATTGTCGTTTTGAGTTAAATTGACAGCATTTAAAAAAGCAATATTAGCATTAACTGCAGCAACACCACCTGAAATATTGGCATTAGCTGCTGCAACACCAGCCAAAGCAATTGCTACATTAGTATTGGTGGCATTAAGACCAGCTTGTAATACTATTGAATTTGCTGAAGCATTGTTTGCTACTGCTGATGCTGTGGTTGTATAATTAAAACTTGCTGCATTAGTAATTTGTCTTGTACCATCAGCAAAAGTAATGTAGGATTGAGTGTTTAATACCAATCCGTTGGCAGTCATTAAAGCAACAATGTCTTGATTAGTAACACCGCCATTAATGAATACAGTATTTGCTTTATTTTGTGTACCAATAATCAAATTACCTGTTGGACTAGTAGTTGTTTTACCCACCATGTAAAGGTAACCATCATATGGTTTAAATGCTGGATAACCAGCAGCAACACCGTTATAACTTGCACTTTCGATACCCATGTCAACAAAACCAAAGGTGTTGTCAGAATCGCTAGTAGATGCTACATAATCTGCTGAACCATTGGCATTAAAGTTTTGATTATTGATTTGTAAATATGTTGGACTACTACCTGAAAATTGGCCTATAACATTATCAAATTGTACAACATTATTTCCAACAATAAGAGTATTATTTAAATATAAGTTTCTAGCAATTGCCTGAGCAGTAAATTGACCTGTCAAGTCTGCGTCCAAATCTACACCCACAAAAACGGTATTTTGAGTATTTGCGGTAAAAGTTGTTACCAGAGGTAATTGCGATATTTTTATTGTTGACATTTTTTTAACCTAATAGAATTTCTAAACCATTCTCCGTTATAATTATATTTCCATCTTCAGTAGTAATTACAGGGAAATATTGAACTCCTACTGCACCAAAATCATAGACATTACTTGTAACAAATGTTCGATTGACCGTCATTAACGAACCAGAATTTGCGTATGCCGACAAATTACTGGTCAAATAAACAACATTATTCTGGTAATCAACATTGGATACTGTTCTAACTGAATTGTTTGAAATTACAACAGTATCACCAGTAAATACAATATCCCTTAATGGTTGTGTCGGATTACTATAAGTACCATTATTTACAATATTGTAAGAACCAGTCAATGATGATATATTTATTCGATTACTTCCAGCATTTGCGGTTACATAAGCAACATTCGCAAATGATAACCAAGAATGATCCACCAAAGTAACTGTATTAGAACTCACATTAACCGATTCAATTTCAGACTGAATTGCAAAACCGTTGGCGGTGGTCATTAAAAGTTCGTTGCCAACTGCCAGAATTTGTTGTAAGTTTGCACCATATAAAAAGGTGAAAGCAACGGTATTGGTACTTGGATAGCTAGTGTTTGCAACCATTGTGGCAAACGATGGCGCACCAGTATAATAGGCCAACGGGAATCCTTCATGAAAACCAGTAGAAGTTGAAAAATCAGTTTCGGCCAACGATTCAATTGTATATCTTCCAAGAACTTTTAAACCTGTTGGATGTAATAAATCCAATAGTACTTTACGATACTTGGCAATTTCTACACCTGACGTAAGTTGGTAAGTAAAATTATTATATTCTTGATTTTGTAAAACTGAAAATCCGCTTGGTTGACCTTGAGTATTTAAATATTGGCCAGAACTACTATTTAAACCGTTTACAAAAACTGCGGTAGCTTTAGCAGTACCATCACCGTATGTTAAAACACCACCAGAATCATATCTACTAGCAGTATTAATTGTATTATATGAATTTGTTAGTGTTATAAATTGTTGATTGTTTGAATTTAATTTTAAAGGCAAATCATAAATTGGTTTAGACGAGTAATTATAAACTCGAACATTGTAAATTATTTGAGAAGAATTACCACTAAAGGACAAAATGGAATAAGAATCTACTGTTGCCGTATAAGTAGCGGCCGCAAAACTGGATCCTTGAAATAAAATATCACCTTTATTTGGTAAAAATAGTGTAGATGGTACAACTACTGAAAGGTCTTGTACCGCCAATGAAATATTTGGTGTTGAACTATAATCTTGTCCAGGATCCGTAATAGTAACTGATGTAATTCCACCAAGTCTATCACCTTGAGCCGAAAATGACGCACCAACACCTAATACACTAGGAACATACAAAACAGCTCCACTCGCACTAGCATTTGCAGAATTAACTGATATTGATGGTAGACTATATTGATAACCCATTCCACCTAAAGCAAACTTTTGTGGTGTCGTTCTGACATAAGTTATCGAAGTGATTGTATTTCCGTTTGCAATATTAACTGAAGCTACGTTTGCAAGAGCTCCGTAACCGGATCCACCAGTAAATACAATTTGGTCATTTGCACGATACCCTTGGCCACCACTTTGAATTTGAATAGGTGCAAGAATACCTAAATTGGCCAAATTTCCTTGGCCGCCACTTTGAACTGGATAATATGACGAAGCAAAAATTTCTCTTACAGTTGAAATTCCTGTACCTGAAGATGTTAATAAAACCGAAGATATAGGAAAAGTGGTAAATTCTATAAAGCTAAATGCATTAGCTAGAGTTGTATTTGCGTTAGCACTTTGATTAATAGAAAAATTATAAACACTATTTCCTAATGGTGGAGGTCCAAAACCTGCCGCAGTATTTCCAATATATGAATTAGCTACAGTAGCAATAATATCTGTTGGCACAAAATATACATTTGCTTGTTGGCTTGGATCCGCATTAACAGTTCCAACTACTGCATTAGGTAATACTTGAGCATCTGCATTTACGGTAATTACTGTATTAGGACTAAATCTGTAACCATAACCACCGTTAACAAGACCGATAGAAGCAAATGAACCTTTTGATGTTGTAGCAACTTCTGCTGCAGCACTATCAGTTGATCCTGGATCTAACCCGCCATAAAAAACTAAAGGATCTCCAGGTTGATATAATAATCCTTGGTTGTTTGGATCAATAATTATTTGGTTAACTTGGCCAACAATTGGACCTCTAAGTATGTAATTTGCCCCATTTATATTAATAATATAATCTTTATTATTTGAATCTACAACACGAACAAATTCACCAGAACTAAATTGTCTTACTGGATTAGAAATATAAACTTGCATTTTTGTGCCAGTAAATATTACATTTTCAATTGTTGCAAATGATTTGGTTGTTTCTCCAAACACCCTTAGACTGCCTGACGGTAAATTATTAAGTAATAACCAGTTTTGGTCTGAGGTATCAACATTAAGATTTTTAGCCACATACCAAACACCAGAAGATGCTTTTAATACAGCGTCTTTTGTGAAAAAGAAATCAACATCAGAATTAAAAAGAATTCTAAAAAGAAATTTGTATGATGCAGTAGTTCCTTTTGATTGGTATAACTGTTTTGCTATTTTAATAACTGCAGGTTTATTTGCAAGTATTTCTTGAGGAAAATATGAAAGATATTCTTCAGTAAAATAATTAATAAATTCTTCTGTTGTGTTATCAATATCAGCATAATTTAATATATTTTTTGAACGGTCTGTAACATTATTGGTTTGTTCCAACCATTCATAGTATGCTTCTAAGAAAGCAAGAAAGTTGGCGTATGACGAATCTTCCCGAATAAATGCGGGTAATTGTTGAGGTATTAATAAAGATGTTTTTTGATTATTTGGAATCATTTATTAACTTTGAGCAATAACATTTACGGTAATTGCTGTAGGACTACTGCTATCCAATGTTAAAATGGTATTGTACGAAGAAGATATTAAAGACGATACTGGTGTCGCATCAACAGAAAGTTCACCTAAATCATTGTTAACATCAACTGGCGCAAGAGATACTAACGAAATAATACCTTTTGAATAATCAATTGTTCCTGCATTATTATTAAGTACAGTTTTAACATTTGTGACATTATTATAATATGTTCTTAATGTACCAAAACGTCCTTGTAGGTTAACAACAACTGCACCTAATTGACCTGTTGTGTCGCCGTTGACTGGAGTGATTGTTGCAATAGCAGTAGTATAATTGTTACCTGAAGTATCTACAACAATTTTTTGTATTGTTCCGCCAGCAATTTCCGCATGAGCCGTTGCACCTTGTCCATCACCTAAAATAGTAATAATTGGTGCAGATTGATAACCATATCCTGGATTCAATACAGATATAGTATCAACACCATAGGTTGTTGCTGGCACTTCTTCATAAAATACGCCATCAATAATGTTTTCTGTGTTTGCTGGATTAACAAATTGTAGACCAGGAGAACTAGAAACGCCGCTTAATAAAACACCTTTTTGCAATGGAGTATTATAGTATAAATTATATGTTGATGAATCGGTTAAACTTGGAAGTACTCTTTTTTGTAATTTTAAAGAATATTCACTATTAACAATTGAAGGGTCATAACTTTGAACAGCATTCAATAAATCGTATCCATTAAATGTTGAATTAAAAGTATTTAAGGAAGTATTTGCAAAAGCTACAATTGCTGCTTTTACACCATTTTCTATTTGTAACGCTGTTTTTGTTGTTTTATTTGGGTTGTAAACAACATTAACAGAAACATTTATAAAAGTAAAATCTGGATCTACAATAGTAGGAGTTACTGTTAATACACTAATTGGGTCTATAATATTAGTAATAATGCTTTGTTTTTGGGCATCATTTAAAAGAAAAGAACCTTCTGGCTTCATGGAGATAAACACTTGGCCAAAAACTGGCGATTCATTTTCTTGTCCGCCCCATACAGAAACAGAATCAAAAGCAAAACCTAAATTGTTTTGCTGAATAGCAGTAATATAATCTTCTTTAGTTACCGCACGATTTTGTGCTGCATAAGCTTTAGGTGCTTGAAATTTAATTGAATCGATGGACTCTTTGTCGCCACCTTGCGATGCAGGAATAACTCCTGTTACAGAAGAACTTGTAAATCCTCCAATATTATCCATCAAAACAAAACTATTCGCACCTGTAGCCAACGTACCATCAGTTGAAATGTAGGTCACCACAACAATATTTCCGTCTTGTAATTCATAACCCAATACACCATCACCAAAACTAATTTGATAATTGCCATTTAGTGATTCTTGCAAGAAGTATACTTGGTCAGTTGGTGTTAAAGTTAAAAAACTACCGGCAGGTTGATAAGTTGTATAAGAGTTATTTGATGAATTTTCTTGTACAGTAACTTGAATTGATGTTGTATCAATTTTTGAATCAGGAATTTCAAAAACATATTTTGGATTGATTGTTGAATCGACTGTATAGGTGTATGCTGCTGGAATGCCTTGTTTAATTTGTAAATTGGTAAAATTGGCAGTACCACCAGAAGTTGCAACAGTCGTTGCGTCAGTAGAAACAAAATTATAATTTACGCCTTGTACTGATTCGGATATAAAATTACTATAACGTGGCAAAGTAAAAGAACTAGATGTAACACCAGTAAACGCAACATTGATATATGCTGTTGGTGCAATAGAAGATTTTGGAGTGTAGTTTAATAATTTTGCATGGGAAACAACCGAGCTTCTTTGTAAGGCAGAATCCAAAAACATCTCGTTGGCTACCATGTTTAAATAATAAGCATTGTATTGTGTATTATATGCCAAAATGTCCAAAAGAACAGACATGGCAGAACCTTGAAAGTTATAATCTTTAAAGGCATCTTGTGATTGCAAATAAGCAATAAAATTGTTTTTGATATTACTGAAATCTAATTCAGTTAATTGTATATTGTTGTTTGAAGATGCCATTATCTGGACCTTTCAAGAAGTATATTTACCGATGTTGGCAAGGTATTATTTCCTATGTAAAATGTTAGATTAATCGTAAATGAGTTTTCATCAATATTACCGGTAACCGTAATATCTTCTATTTGTACTCTAGGTTCATAATTTGTTATAACATTTTCAATTTCGGTTTTAATTAAACTGGCCGTCAAAGTGGTGGCCGGTTCAAATAAAAGTTTGTCGATATTTCCACCAATATCTGGTTGAAACGGTCTTTCATAGAAATTGGTCAATAAAAGATTACGAACCGAACGAATAACCGCTTGGTCATCAAAGCTTCGAGCAACATCTTTCGAACCAGGAACAAGGTTAAATGTGAAGTCTAAATCGGAATAAAGATTGGTTAGTGTTGCCATTTATTATTTATGATGCTTCCTATGAATTAATTCGTGTAATTAACTTGTCGGTGCCAATAAAGTTGTTACACAGATAAGTTTGAGTTTCGCCCATACTTGAAAATTGTCTTACTGTGTTATACTTGTCGGAAAATGTTTTTAAGTTACCATAAAATGCTACGTCTGCACTTCTCTGAGATGACAGTAAAGTGTTGGTATTTGATATGTCCGATACAATCTGGTTAATTTGTGCCGCTGTTAATGATGTGTTTTGACCAACCTCAGGATCACCACTAATACTATTGGCAATCAAAGCAATGTATGGGTAAATTGTGTTGGATTGATTACTAATTTGCGGTCCAATCAAAATACTACCAAAACTACCCAAGATAGGTGATGTATTGGTTATGTTATCCGTTTGATTGGTGATATATAGTGCTGTTTTTCCAAAAGAAATTGCTGTTTCATAATAGGGGTTGGTTACATCTTCACCATTAAACGGAGTTATTCCAGACAATCTATTAGTGTGAGCATTAAAAGCTACCGATGTCGTAGACAAAGTTCTACACGCCGTTTGCGCAGTTGCTAAAGCCGCACAATTGGACACAGCAATATTGGCCGCAATTGTATTGGCGGTTGTAAGAATTGTATTTACATAAGTTAATACAGGATTTTGAAAATAACCACTCACAGCATTATTTGCAATATCTTGTGCTTGCCATGTTTGAATAAAAGCAGGTTGCTTTTCTAAATGATTAACAGCATCAGTTGAAAGTGGTTCCACATAACCATTCGGGTCACTAAAACTATAACCTAGTGTTGCATATACCCCTGTTGCATTATTAACTGTTGACATAATTAAACTCCGAAGAAACCGGTCAAAGGTTTACTGGTTGGAAATCCTCTATTACCAATATGCACATGAGTATTATAGATGTTACTATTAATAGTATCAGTCATCAAAGTGGCCTCCATAATACCAAATTCACCAAGTGGTGATTGTACCAATACCAAAGAAGTTATTGGGCCTTGAGAATACATTCCATTAATACCAGCATATACTCCCACACCAGCATTAACTCTGGATTCGGCAGAAACAACGTCAGCCGAAACTGAACCTCCAACTTCCAAGTCTGACGCTATGTATATATGGTCTCCAGCAGACAGGTACATCGCACCAGTCGAACTTGAAGAAGATTGAATACTCATATCGTTATCCGAGATTAACTGCATACCATTGGTTCCTGCAGCTCTGGCAACCATGTCACCCACCACTTGAAGATTATAGTTGCCATCAATCTTTTCACTCTTATTACCTAAAACATGGATGTTTGAATCGCCATTAATGGTAATGTTACAAGTACCATTAATTTCTACATTTTTACCTTTAACCGTAATTTCATAACCAGTACCATATACTTTGTGTACCTCATCGCCATTAGGCTGCATTTCAATAAAAGTGCCTGAACGATGAGATAAACGAACCCTCTCACGGGTTGGTGTGTCATCCATCTCAAACGAATGACCAGATTCACTTTGTTGTATATTGTTATATGGATATTCTGGCTGAGTGTCTGCATTAGCTGCTGATTCAGGTTGTGTCCATAAAACAGATGACGGATTATCCATTATATACCTTTTTTAAACTGCGTTGCAACATTGGGTAATTGAGTAACTGCACTAGAAATTGCTACGGCACCAGCGGCCGCTGTGGCAGCCATAGAAACGGTCTGATTAAATGTTTGTGCGGCCTCTTTGGCAGCTTTAAGTTCATCACCAAACCCACCACTTGCACCACCAGTAATATCAGTTAGAGCATTACCTACTGCAGCATAAAGATTTTTTAAACAATCCTGTAACATAGCTAACAATCTTCCAGGCAAACTTAAAATATAAGCAATCATGTCTTGTATTTTTTTAATATATTGAACAACAAGAGCTTCAAAATCAAGAATAGGTTGTATTATATTTTTTTGTATATACTTTAACTCTTTAGTGATTGATTTAAGTTTATTATACAACCATTGACTTTCTCCTGTTGCATCAGAAAAACCTAACGCTCTCATTACGTCACGAATCGCATTTCTAATATTAATTGCTTGAGAATTTAAAAATCTTTTTAATGCATTATTTTTAATAATATCCAAACTAAAATCACAATTGTGTGATAATGTACTATTGGTAAAGCTAATAGCAGTATTGGCAACCTGCCCTATACCGAGGGCGGGAGTGGTAGGTTGTCCAGCAGTATTGAATATTCCTGTATAAGGACTAAAAGGTGGATTTTCGGCAGTTCCAAGATTTGGTTTCATTTTAATTCCTATTGTTTAAGTCCAGGCATTACACCAAACATTATAGGAAATTGTCCTGATTCTCCATCCATAAAGAATCCAACAACCCAATCTCCTACCATTGGTGCAGAAAACGATTTCGAATTATTTATTGGGTATAACGGATGCGCAAAAGGTAAATCTTCAGATGGAATTAATTCTTTATTTTGTGTATGCCAACCAAAGATACGAACTTGACAACGACCCAATCCTAACGGATCAATTCTATTTTCTACTTCTCCAACCCACCAAACAAAACCATTTAGGCCGGCAAAGTTGTTAATCATTTTAGACATTATGCAATTCCTTTAACCGTATTCTGCCACAGAGCAGAATTGTTATCTGGTGAAGCATATTGTTTAGTTGTGCTTTCTTTTGTAATTTCAAGCACAGTTTTGTATTCATTCATTGTAATCATGTGACGAACTGCTGTAATTAAATATTTTCCTGAATAAAACGGATCAGGTTCTTTGTTGTTAGGATTTTTAGATAATAAAGACAAGTTAAGGTTTGTACCAATAGTAAGACCAGGATCTCCAGGTACAGAAATTTTAACTCTTGTATAATTTGCCAATGCTAACTGTGCTGTTCTATATGGTATGTAAGTTTCAGCATAAATGTCTTTACCAACAGAATCAGGTCCTTGCTCAGCAATGTAAGGTACTAAATTTTGTTCAAAATTTGAGAATATTAATTTTGTTACTGCTTCTGGAGTTTGGTTAACTCCTTCACCAAATCTATTTTTAAATGTATTGGTGATTGGATGTTCGTTTAACATCGTGGCTTCCTGAATATAACCAGCATAATCAAAGTTAGTTTCTTTATAACGTCTTGTGACTGGATCCACAGATATTAATTTATTGGCAAATATACCAGAATTAATTGCTCCCAATGAATCGTAAGAATTTAAAATTTCATATGTCGTAACATTATGTATTCGTTTATTTAAATCATATGTGGCATTATCTATATTTTTTGGATCATAACTGTAATTATAAAAAACAGGTTCTTTCATCATAGATTGAATTGACCTAAAATTAAAACCAAACTTATTTTCATAAAACAACATATCAGCACCAGGTTTGTCTGGTTGTGGTCTGGCATACCCCGCCATATAATTAATTGCATCAAATGGTTTTATTGTTGGTATAACAAAATCATATATGCCATAGGTTGAATCAATTTGAGCAATTTTTTTGTTTGGTACTTTTAAATAATTTTCTAAAATATCAATAACATTATCTGAAATAGATTTGGCACGATATGATTTACTTACTTTATATTGTTCAGACAATAACATTTCTTCAGAACAAAAATACAAAGAATAAGATTCTGTATCGCCTTTACCTTCTGGTCGCCTTTTGTCTACTTTATAAACACGGAATATTTTATCAATCCAGTTAGAATTTTGATTGGTTTTACCAAATGTCATCCGCAGATATTCATTACCGGTAAGGTTTAATGTTTCAATGTAACCCATAGAATCAACAACCATCAGATAACCTGACGCTGTATTATTAAACAAATCTTCTTGATATGATAATTCGGTCAATAAATTTTTCATGTCCATACTATTGGATGCTGATAGTAAGGTAAGATTTATTAACGCATAGTCTTTTGGATAAGATACACCAGCTGGCGTTGGTGCTGAAGAAGATATGTCCGCCACTTTATGTACCCATTAATGATTTAAGTTGACTTTCAAATTGCGGTGCATAAATTGCATTTATTAATTTAATAGTTCTTTTTGATTCATTTTGTTCAACTTCCCAATCATATATGTTAACAGCCTCTTTTGTAATCGTTTCTTTTGCTGATGTGCCATTAGAAAATGTTACTGTTTTTGTTGAAGGCAATGTTGTTAAATATGACGGTTCATCAATTATATAAGTCTTTGATGTTGTTGTCAATGATGTTTCATCAGTTGTTGTAATAATTTTACGATATTCATATACTGTTGAAGATGTGTATGCCAAAACGGTATTGGCATTAGCCGCAACGGAATACTTATTATTTAAATATAATGTAAACTGCTGAGAAGATAGTGGCCAATCCCATTGCGGATCTAATATTTGATTTGAAAACAAAACCAACCAATAACGATATGAATCGCCATAATATTTGGAAGCAACAATGTCTGGTGTATCACCATCTTGTATATTATATTCATAAAACATTAGAGGGTTTGTCATTAAATTTTGTACAAGTTCCGCTCTTGCCAAAAGATTAGTTAAAACAATAGCATTATTTTTATTGTCGTTAGTTAGAATTTTTGGTAAGGTATTAAAATATAACATTATCTTAAAGTTCCTTTAGCAATTTTATCTCTATCAACAATAACAATTTCTTTAAATGTTAAATTGAGTGTTGTTTGTACTGGCGCACCGTTTTCATGTACAGCAAAACCATTTGGTGCATAATTAACGTCAATATCAGTTAAAACACAATCACCATATTTTGGTGTATACTGATTTTCGTTTTGGCCAATTTTGAATTGTACATTAAATATTGAAGGCGAAGTCAAAAACATACTTTGTGTTGAATCGGTTTTGCCGGCTTCAAATCCAGGCGAAAAATGATATTTAAATGTTTTAATAATATCGTTAACTTCAGTAGATTCTTCCAAAGATTTTGGAGTAAACATAAAAGATAATTGAAAACTACGAAAACCAACACCTCTAAAAATCATCTGCAATTGTGGGTTAATTGCATAACCTTGGCCTTTTAATATAACGTCACCAATCACTTTAGCATCAATTAAATTACTACCAATACCACTCGCACCCAATAAGTTTGCAACTGTTGCTGTAACTGCTGGATCTGTTGATGCTAAATTACCTAAACTTTTTCCTAAATCTCCAGAGGTAAAAGTTCCTTGTTGTCCTGCATTAGTGGCTAATTGGTCAATCATCCTTAATGTAGATATTCCTGTGCCCATATCACCTAAACTCATTTCTTGCCAGTCGGCTGAATACTGTGCCATTAATGTATCTGGCATATATAAAGAAATATATGCTTTCGCTTGTGTTGTTGTGGGTGAAATTTGTAATGAGGTGGGAATATATTCACCAATCTTTTTATAACCATCACCAACTCCCTCTGTGGCTCGTCCAATTAATTCTTGTGTAGTTTCAGAAGAACCACTAGCGGCACTTTTAATTCCATTACTTATTGCTTCACCAATAGCTCCTGTTGCCTGAGCAATACCATTAAGATTGATGCTTTGGCCAGGAGTTGTTGGTCCTGTTGTTGAATACCCAGCGGGTATAACTTCTTTAATTGAAAATTGTACATAATGATTTTTAGTGGCATCAGTAGCAAGGTCAGAAGGATACTTTAAGGTTTGTACTCCTTTGCCACCATACAAAGCGGCAAGTGGACCTTTAGCAATTTGACCTAGGGGGCCAGGTAGAGAAACGCCAGCGACTGATGTTGGTATGGAGATTACGGCCATTGATTAACTCTTTAAATTGAAATATACATAGTATTTATATGGCTTATTCAGGACGATTCACACCAAAATACCCTCAAAAATATGTTGGAGACCACACCAACATCATCTACCGTTCTTCATGGGAAGTAAAGGTGATGGATTGGCTTGACCGTAATTCCGATGTTATATCATGGCAATCAGAAGAACTCATTGTTCCTTACAAATCTCCTGTTGATGGCAAATGGCACCGTTACTTTCCAGACTTTATTGCTAAAGTAAGAACCAAAGACAATAAATTCAAAACAATGATGATTGAAGTTAAACCAGACAAACAAACCAAAGAACCACAACAAAAAAAACGTATCACTAAACAATACATAAACGAAGTGGTGGCGTGGGGGGTGAACCAAGCCAAATGGAAGGCGGCTGAAGAATTCTGTGCTGACCGTGGTTGGGAGTTTAAAATTCTTACTGAACATCACCTAGGAATCAACTAAATAACGTTATGGCCTCTAAACTTACACTGCTCACACAACAACTATCTGCAGCTCAAATGCAAAAGATGTCCAGAGAATCATATCAATGGCTCTTGAAAAAAATTAATGAATTACGAAATCCTTCATTAATTCCAAGAACTATTGCTAATGAAAGGTTTAGACAAACTAGAAGATTATTTAAAGGTAGATTATACCAATTTTTTTACGATCCAAAAGGTAAGGCAGATATGCCTTATTATGACCGTTTTCCTTTGGTATTAATATTGGAAAAATATGATGATGGATTTTTAGGATTAAACCTACATTATTTACCAATTAAGTACAGAGTGGCATTTTTAGACAAACTGTTAAATTACGCCATCCTAGACGATGAAGATAATCCAGCAAGGTTACGCATCACCTATGATATATTGACGGCCTCCAGACGGTTTAGAGAGTTTAGGCCGTGTATTAAAAGATACTTATTTAGCCAAATAAGGTCAAAAATACTTACCATTGAACCACAAGAGTGGGAAGTGGCAATTTTCTTACCTACTCAACTGTTTAAAGGTGCTAAACCACAGAAAGTATGGCAAGAATCAGTAAATGAAATAAGGAAAAGTTAATGCCTAGTAGCTTAAACGATTTTCGTGCCAGTTTTGTAAAAGATTTGGCCAAACCCAATCGGTTTGATGTAAACATTCCCGTACCACTAACTTTGTTTCCTTACCGAAATACTGGCAGAACTTTATCATTGCGCTGTGAATCTACCGAATTACCAAGTAGAACATTTGCCACAACGGAACAAAAGTTTGGTACCAATCCAACCGAAAAACATCCATATCAATCTCAATACAATGATATCACCATGACATTCATTGTTTCAGAAAGTATGGAAGAAAAGTTATTCTTTGATGCTTGGATGGAATATATCAATCCGTCTTACAAGTTTGACTTTAGATACAAATCAGATTACATATCAACACTACAAGTTAATCAGTACGACCAGCAGAATAAAAAAATATATTCTGTTAATTTGATTGATGCATTTCCTATTTCAGTAAATCAATTAGATTTGGATTGGTCATCAGATGCGTACCATAAATTAACCGTGGTGTTTGCTTACACATACTGGCAAAACAATTCAATTCAAGCATTGGGTTCCAGTTTGTTACAATCTATTACATCGGAAATTGCTGCCGGAGTTAATGATTTTACAACACAAATTCCAAATAGAGCTGATTTGACAAATGTTTTTAGAGATAGAAATAGTTTGAATGGCAGCCAAGCTAACAGAGATTTTGATTAATTTTTAATATGGAGTGAAAATAAAATGGCTTTACCAAAAATTGATGCACCAGTGTATGAAATAGATTTACCATTATCCAAGAAACACATTCGATTTAGACCGTTTTTGGTTAAAGAACAACGTAACTTAATGATGGCTTTGGAATCAGACGATAGACAAACTATTGAAAAAAATATTCGTCAAGTGTTACACAATTGTACTTTGACTGAAAATGTTGATATTGATTCGTTACCAATTATTGATGTTGAGTTTTATTTCTTAAATTTGAGAGCCCGTTCTGTTGGTGAAATTGTAGAAAGCAACTATCGTTGTGAGAACATGGTTCAATTAGAGGATCGCACAGACCCAACACCATGTGGTAATTCTATGAAAACCAAAATTAATCTTTTGGATATTCAAGTTGAGATGGGGGCCACAAAAGAGATTATTAATTTAACCAACACAATTAGTATCAAATTAAAGTATCCAGAGTTCTCTGTGTTGGAATCGGTTGCAAAAACCAATAATGTAACTGATATGGCATTTGATATGATTATTAATAGTATCGAACATATCTATGATGGCCAACAATACTATTATGCCAAAGAGAGTACCAAAAAAGAATTGAATGATTTTTTGGAATCATTGAATCAGGAACAGTTTGCACAGATTGAACAATTTTTTGAGAATTTGCCAAAGTTAAACAAAAAGATTGAAATGAAGTGTGGCAAGTGTGGTTATGACCATTCCATTGAAGTCGAAGGCCTAGACAGTTTTTTCGACTAACATTTCGTTATGACAATCTGAAGAATTACTACACTACTAATTTTAGTTTGATGCAACACCACAAATATAGTCTTACGGAACTTGAAAATATGATTCCGTGGGAAAGAGATATTTACGTTACTATGCTTATACAATATATTGAACAAGAAAACGAAAAAATTAAGCAAAGACAAAAAGGTAAATGAAAAAGAGTAGCGAAGAACTATTACAAGAACTTCAAGAAGTGGATGCTTTAATTGCACAAAAGCGACCACTTACTGGTACAGACCGTCAGCGCCTTAAAGAAATACGAGAAAGAGGTTTTCTTGCCAACATCAGAAATGGTGCGATAGAGGGCAAACCTCTTAAACAAACTATATCAGAAAATTTCAAAGCCAAAGTAGTTGGCATCAAAGAAAAATTCAATCCATTAAACATCGCTAAATCGCTTGTTGGTAAAACAGGCGCATCTTTACTTGGCAAAACATTTGGTGCCAATAAAGATACTATGAAGTATTTCTTAGGCGATAAAAAATCTTCAATGTCTTTATCATCCGGTGGAAAAATTGGTAGTATCGATACGGCATTTTACACCACGGTAACATCTGGACAAAGAGAAGGTCTCCGTAAAGGTAACTCTGTAGCCGATGTGGCAGGCAAACTGTTTAATTTAGTAAAAACTCATAATGAAAAAAATAAACTTAATTATGAATTAGAAAAAAACTTTGAGCAAGAATTACATGAAGAAGAAGAAAGACGCCACAAACAATTAATTGAACAAATTAAAAAAAGTCAAACTACAAAATTAGGTAAAATTAAAATTAAAAAAGAACCTAAGGTTTCTCCTAAAAAAGAAACAGTAGATAAAATACCAAAAGAAGAAACTAAACCAGCAACAAGTACCAAAGAAACACCTACAATTCAAACACCAAGCACATCAGCATCTAAATCTGGACCACTTAGTGCTGGTAGTTTAGCAGTAGGTGGTGCAGTTGCTGCTGGTGGTAGTATGGCTCTTATTATTAAAGAGGAAGGTTTTGCTAAGAAAGCCTATCCTGATGGTGGAAAAATTTCAATTGGTTATGGTCACCAAATTAAAGATGATGAATACAAACAAGGTTTTATACAAGCGGGTGACGAACAAATTCCAATTTTGGGTAATAAAGGAATAGACACTATCATTACTAAAGAGCAGGCACAAAAATTATTAAAAATGGATATGCCAAAGTATGAAGGACAAGCAAAAAAAGATTTAGGTGATTCTACTTGGAGTAAACTTAATGATAATCAAAAAGCTGCACTAACTAGTTACGCCTATAATGTAGGATCTTTAAAAGGTTTAAAAGGTTTGAAAACCGCAATCGATTCGGGAGATACAAATAAAGCTTCAGAAATTATTAGAAATGGTATTGCTACCGAACAAGGCAGGCCTCATCCTGTATTAAAAGCCAGACGAGCCCGTGAAGCGGATTTATTTCTTTCCAACTCACCTATATCAACAGTAGCACCAATTCCACAAAGTGGTGCCGTATTGAACAACCAATCAGTTCAAAACAAAGATTTAAAAGGCACATCCAAACCAAACAACATTGTTCTAAATACTAGCCAAACAATAAACAATGTGGGTGCAGGACCCTCCACACAAGTATTACATACAGGCAGCGATTTAGATTTACCACTTTTTATGGGTGCATAACATGGCCATTAATTCATATCAACAAGCTTCTAGAGTAAACAAAAAATCATTAGGTGAACTCATTCGTGAGAAAGCTAGTAGTGGAGAATTTGGCGCAATGAAATCGATTACTGGTGCCATATCAGATAAAATGGCCGCCAGAAGTAAGGGATTCAAAGAAAAATTTGATTACTTAAACATTGTTAGAATGTTAATGGGTAATACAATGTCATCGATAGTTGGTAGTGCAACTGGCCGCAAAAGAGAAGATATTGAATATTTTGCCAACAAAGGTGTGAAAAATAAACAAGGCCGAGCGAATCAAATTAATGAAAGAACTAGTGGTAGTAAACTAAGCAGTATTGAACCGGCTTTATACACCAATGTTTCAGATGGCCAAAAACAAAAACTGAGAAAAGGTGATGGTGTTGCTGATGTGTTGGCAAGGTTATACAACCTAATGAAGGCTGAGTACATTGCTGAAAGCAAAAAACTTAAAATTGAAAAAAACTTTAAAAAAGAAAAAGATAGAGAAAAAGAAAAATGGCATAAAGAACTATTGGATGCTTTATCTAAACGAGGTGGTACAGCAACCCCAATAAAAGAACAAAAAGAAGGATTTAACCTTTTAGATTTTATTGGTAATATATTTAAAAATGTGGCCGCAATGGTTGAAAAAGTTATAACTTCTATTGCAGAAGCACTTTGGGGTGCTATCAAATTTCTTACTAATGGTTTAGCTACTGTTGCTGGAATGTTAGGTCTTAAAAAACTGGCTGAAAAAGCAATAGGTCAACTTGGCCAAAAAGGTAAAGAAGTACAAAAACCTAAAAAAGGAACAGAAAAATTTACCAAAGAACAAGAAAAAGCTTTAGATAAAGAATACGGTAAAAAAGTTGAAAAGGCCACCGAAAAAGAAATAGAGAAAAAAACCGAGAAAGCAGGTGTTAAAGGTGCTGCTAAGTCCGCCGGTAAGTCCATACTTAAAAAACTTCCTTTTGGATTAGGCCTTGGTGCCGCAGGATACTTCGCTTATGATAGATTAAAAGAAGGTGATGTTGTTGGTGCTGGTTTAGAACTTGCTGAAGGTGCAGCTGCAATAGTACCATTTGTTGGCACTGCATTATCTACTGCTATTGGTGCGGTAAGCATGGGTAGAGATATATCTAAGTCTACCTCGCCAGAATCTAGTCAATCACAGTCAGTTCCAACCGCAACACCCGAGGCACCACAAGCCAATCCTATTACCAGCAGAGTACAATCAGCGATTGATGAAAATGTTAATTTAGAAAATGCTGAGTTTGCTGGTATGCATAATGTTGTGGTAGATGCTTCTACGAAAGTCAATAGTGTTGGTGCTGGAGGCCGAGGCGTACTACTTGATACAACGGTAAATGTTCGTACTGATGACCCCACACTTCAAAAAATTCTTAAACAAAATCTTAGACCGACTTAACCAATAAAAAACCCCGCCGTAGCGGGGTTCGTACACACATGGGAAAACTTAATCTTCTTCTGCCAACTTGGCAAAATAAGACATATCATCATCATCTTCATGAATCTTTGGTTCAACTGACTTAGGAGCAGTACGAACTTGCTCTTTAATAGTTTCTACGGTTGTCTTTGGTGCAACTACTTCACCATTCAAACCAAGAACTTTGTCAAGGCGTTGCTTCAACTCATCATAAGATTTAAACTCTTTACCAGCAGTCAATTCATTCAAAGAGAACTCTGACTTCCAGATTTTCTCTAATGCTGCATCATCATCTAATAGAGCAGTTGGTGAATCAAACTCTGACTTATCATAGTTCTGATAACCTTCTACCTTACGAATCTTCAACTTGAAGTTAGCACCTTTCCACATATCAAATGGATTGATTGGTGATTCATCTTCAAACTGTGGATTCATTGCTTCAGTAATCTTATCAAAGATTTTCTTACCAAAGCGGAACAATTTCACTTTGCCTTCATTTTCTGGATGTTTAGGATCCGAAACGATATACACATTGGCAACATAATTTAACTTACGTTTCTGTTTGCGAACAACATCTTTATTCGCTTCAATGCCAGAATTCCATAATGTAGAATTGTGTTCACATACTGGACATTGTTGATTCTTTGTGGTCAAACAATTATCAATTAACCAACCACCAGGTCCTTGAAAACCATGGGAGAAGATTTTAACCCAAGGCAGACCATCTTCACCATCGGCTTCAGATGCTGGTAAGAAACGGATAGTGGCCATGCCATTACCTGCTTTATCAACTTCTGGTTTCCAATAGTTATCGGACTTTTCAGAACCTTCGGATGTTTGGGAGAGTGCCTCAACTGCTTTAGCAAGTTTGTCGAGGTTGCCGGATTGGCGTTTTAGATTTGCGAAACTCATAGTATTACCTTTCGTATTAACGGAGTATAAACGGAATATATCAAATTACTTCTCATAATCAACTGCTAGTATATCATAGTATTTAGGCGTTTGTCAAATGTACATATGCAATATTGCCATAGTACTGTGCCAGTCTTTATGTAGAATACCAATACCACCTTTTGCTGTCCATTGAGTGATGTTTATTTCAGTATCATCAATAAGAATGCAATCTGGTTCTGCATAGTTCTGTTTCAACCTTTTACCTGGTACTATAATAGGGTAAAACGTAATGCCGTGTTTTTCCAACCACAACATTTTTTGTTTAGAAACATCATCATGGCGTTTTTCGCTTGACGATGAGGTAAGCATCTGAGTAAGTACATTGGATTTTCTCAAATATTCCAAACCTTCTGCTGCGCCTGGCATTAAATCTAGGCTAGCAAACTGTTGTGTAGCAATAAACTCACTAAAAAACTTATCAAATTGTTTGTGTTTCTCTGCATCTTTTGGTGCCATGTTATAGAGTTCTCTATATCGCTTATCAAAATCAGCAATAACTCCATCCATGTCCAAATAAACACATTTAATGTTAGGCCTGTTCATGTATCTTTTTCTTTAAAATATGTAAAAACTTTTCTTTATCGTATTGTATAAATGGTGTATATCTTTGTATTAATCGTTTGTGTGTTGGCCAAATAATATCTTCGGTGATTTGTTTTTCCCATCTTGGCATACAACCCACCAAATCAACCAATATACAAACTGATTCCAACGATACCTGATTCTTCATCAATTTTGTGATAATCATTGGCCATCCGCCATCGATGGGCTTTAGTATATCATCACGGTTAACAAATTCAGCACCATCTACCAAATCAAACAAATACATTATATCATTCTCAAAGGTATAAGTCAAGCTTTGTTGCCGTTTTTGCCACTTGGCATAGTTCTCATCACCATCTTGTAGTAATTCACCAACCCAATCACCTTTACCTTCTATGAAGTTTGCCACATAGAATGATTTCAATTCTTCCAAATCATACTTGCGAGATAACTTGTAGAATTGGTATTTGGATTTATTTGTGGTAAACGACTGCTTTGATACATTGGTCTTGCCGCTGTATTTAAAGTAGTTGTATGAATCGGAAGTAAAATGAAGCTTCAAGGCATTCCATAATGCGTATGCTTCAAAACCGGTATTCTCGGTCATATTGGTAGCTTAGAAGTTTTCTTTAGTAGATTTAAGTCTTGTGCTTCCAATTTAATCTTAGCCTTTAATGCGGCAGAGATTAATGTGGCAGACACCTCGATTTCTAAACCACTTTCTTTACAATGATGGCATATTGCATCCATCAAGGTCAATTTTTCTGTCTTAGCAACCTGTTCAATCAAATCACTAAAATGTTTTATTTCATCTTTAGTAGGCATTATGTTATACTTTCAATTATTAGTTTCTTGCATAGAATACATGGTTACCTATCTTGGCCACTACTCGGTTTTTCCAACCAGGATTTACATATACTGCATGATAGAATTGTGCATTTGTGCTTGCTATTTTATCATGTAATATTGGTTCTGTCAATGCTTTGCGTGCTACTATTTCCGATTCTTCCCAAGCGTATTTGTTTCTTACTGCCAAATTCTTTAAACAAGTCCAACTAAATTGGCAGGTACCTAATGTTCTTTGATATACCACACCACAAATGGTAGATGGAAATCTAGAATCATTAACACGATTGATGGTAACTTGTGCTACTGCCAGTTTGCCTTCGTAAGATTCTCCGGCTGCCTCAAAGTAAATATTTTTAGCTAAGCAGTCTAATTGTTTGTTGAAGTCCTCATTGACTTCTTGTTTGATATTATTATCCTTAATTTCTTGTGAAATAGAAGGTATTGAAATTAGTAGTGAGGCGGCCAAAATTCCGACCAGCACTTGTTTAATGTGATGAAACATTATATCTCCTTGTTAAGGCCGACCTGGCGAACCAGGTCGAACATCTCCAATTACGAATTTGATTTCGATTTTATTTTAACTTCAGGTTGTGGAGGGGTTTGAGAAACGAATAGATTGAGGGCTTCCGCCTTCTTAACTATGTCTGTTTCTGTGGGGAATGGTGGCAACTCGGGGATATCAGGTGACTCTAAACCGGCAATCTTTGCTGCCTCGACCTGTGTGTGCCATTGTTCTAGTTTAGCGCTTCTGTTGTATGAATACTCATCAGATACTAAACCTTGCGCCATCTTTAATAATTCTAGGCGAATTTCATAGGGTGTCATATTGTTACTCCTTGTGTGTGTTTATGTGTATTACCAGCGGTTTGTGTGTTGCTGGTGTTTTATTTATCCAGGTGATTCTGTTGCTAAGTTCACCTGGCGAAACTCCGCTTACCTATCAGGCAGCAAGTGCATACTTATTATCGTTTGCGTTTAATTTAAATAGTTTTTACGGCTTCTCTGCCGATTCTCCATTGTTCTAATTATTGCCATGTCGAATCTAGGCACCCCCATCAGAAGTATATTGCCACAACTATATTGTGTGTTTGCTACCGATAACTCGGTTCGTCAATATACTTTTGGTGGAGGTGGTGGGAATCGCACCCACGTCCACAACAACGTTCAAACAACTTCTACGAATTACTTTACCGCTTCGGTATGTTTATGCTTAAGGCTTTTCTTTAACAATTTAAACCATAGTTTTTTAATCAATGGCGTATCATGCTTAATTTCAGCCTCATATAAATTTTTAATTAACTCTTTAACTTTCATTTTCCGACCCACCACTTATTTTAACGAAATAAGAAACTATTGTAACATAAAACTATTTAGATGTCAACCATCGTTGGCATTATTACCGTTTTATTGGCACCAACCGACCTTAGCTCCACCATAGTATTCCCGTGCATATCCTTGTTGGATCAACATGGAACGCAACGATTTACCATCTAACAATACATCACCTAGGACACGACCACCATACTTGTCCCAATCCATTAATACCACTTGGCGAGTTTTGGCTGCATTGATAGTGCTTTTGGTAAATGCCGTGGCCGCTTGACCTCTTTCATTTTCAGAGGGACATTGCGCACGATGGCCTTTTTCTGGAGTGTCCACACCAAATACACGAATTGATAATTCTTTCTTTAATGGATCTGGTAACCATAGTGCTTGAAATGCCACAGTATCACCATCAATAACTCTGGTAATGGTTGCAGTATATGTTACGCCTTCTTTTTGTTTCTGTGCAAATACTGTTGTTGAAGTAACCAATAATAATGCAATCAAAATGTTTTTCATCTTTGTTCCTTGTAAAATTTAATCGCCTTCACCAAACCAGGAATATGGTCTTGTGTCCGTTGTTTAAATAACAACGGTTGTTCATTTTCTACCGCCATTATAATTACAAGATTATTTATAGGTGTACCAATCATTTCTTCATACATCAAAGCGTATGCAGCTGTTTGCCAATAGTAATCTTCAATGTTTGCGCTTGATTTAATCTTCTTGGATGTTTTAAAATCAATTACAGATAGTTCACCATCGAATTCACCAATACAGTCTACACGACCTGCCATTTCTAATTGTTTGGACCATAAGGCACACTCTTGGTAATGAATATTGTCGATTCGATTAAGTAATGGTTTCAATGATACAAACATTTCTTTGGCATCAGGCATAATATCACCCAATGATTCATTATTGAGATATCGTTCACAGAGTGTGTGAACATTGGTACCACGACTAGTTGCCTTCTTTGATACACGATTGGCTTCTTCTTCACCAACTCTCTTACGCCACTCCATAATGGCTTGTTTCTTTTGGGCACCAAGCACAGTAGTTACAGAAGGTAATTTGGTACCATCTTCTAGTGTATAGTAACGCTTTCCATCAGGAAAGGTTTCAGATTTTAAGTCAGCAAGGACTTTTGGTGGACAATAATTAAACATAATCTATATCGAATACAAATACATTACGAGGCAAATCACTATTATGGACACTAACAGCATGATATACTTCTGGTGAATGTATTACTAATTCTCCTTGTTTTGGTTTTAAATAGTACCTATCACATTCATCATATTCATGAATATATGTATCTGCTTTACCGTTGCGTATAAAAACTAAATCTGAACTGCCTTCTGGTACATCAACATAAAAAATTCCAACGGCATCTGGTCTAAAATTCTCTGGTGAGTATTGGGTCATTTCAGACATATACTCATCCAGTTTAACATGATTATGGCATAATCCTTGGCCATCACGAAATAGTCTATTTGCCCAACTTCTTTTATAATACACCGATTTTACTTCTTTGTCAACACCTAATTGTTTGTGTACCAAAAGAAATTGTTCTGTAATCCAATTGGTTAAGTTTGAAGCACCAGGTAAGTGAATTAAATCTAAGTATGACTGACCAACAGAAGTTAAACCGTTACCCTTATGTGAATCGCCTTTGTCATTTCGTTTTCTGTTTTTCACCGTAGGCATATTCAAAACGTGGTCAACACTTTTTGTTAAATCTTCATTACGATAAAGTTCTTCATTTTGACATTGTATTCTTACGATTGTACTATCAAAAACATTTTCAATAATCATTATGTATTTTTAAGTTCCTCAATATAATCATTATGGTGAAACATAAAACTACTTTCTAACTCAAATAATTCGGTCAAATCATTTTCAGTTTTTGTAAAATCTTTAAAATCTCGGTTTAATATTTTTTTAGCCATCTCAGAACTATAATACTTTATACCAGATCCAACTTGTAACCAACTACTTTCTGAAAACATTGGTATATGTTTTATGCTTGGATTGATTCTGTTTGTTTCCAAATCATTTAGATAGGTTAAATTGTGTTTTTCAATTATATTATCTTTTATTATTAAATTTAAATCTTCAATAAATGGTAGAATTTTATTTTTTGTAGAAAAATTTATCCAAAATTCACTATCGTTTCTCTTTGTTTTATAGTGGAAGTGTATAAAATTTAAAACATCTAAATTTGTCCGTTTCATAGAATCATTAAAGTCTTTAATTATATTTAAGTCTTTTTCTAATATTTTTTCTTTGTTGTTTCCCCAACTCTTTAACATTAGAATAGTTACCCATATGCTTGTTGCTTCTAGAGGTTCAACAAAGCTCGAACTTAAACCCATAGCAACACAATTTTTTACACAAACCTCCTCAAAACAACCGGGATCAAAATTAAATGCTCTTGGGCTTGTTATTTTGTGGCCAAAATATTCTTCTAATTCTTTAATAATATCTTCATCTGAAACAAAATTAGAATCGAAAACATAACCACACCCATGACGACCTTGCACGGGAATTTTCCACACCCATCCATGTTTCATTGCAATTGATTCTGTATATGGTGGCAATTCTTCGCCATCATTATCAATGAAAAAAGGAAGTGCTCGGTTCAATGGTAAATGCTCTTTGTATGATTTCCATTTAGAACCATAATGTTGACCAATAATTAATCTTTTAAATCCTGTGCAATCGAACACAAAATCGGTTGTCATTAATCCTTGTGATTTTAAATCAAAACTTTTAATAAAACCTTCAGAATCATTATTAATAGAAATTACTTCATCATCAATTAATTTAATATTTCTTTTTAGACCAACGGACTGTAAATGTTTTGCCAATAGATTGGCATCAAAATGTAACGCATATGCTCCGTATGATTCGTAATTTTCTTTGTGTATTTTTACTTGATTTTTTTCTGAAATATATGATGTTAGATTGATATCATTGAATGAATCGCCAGATGAAATCTTATTCAAGTAGTATGGTTTAAAATCGGCATTTGCTCGCTCATCGGTATTCTTAAAGTAATCTTGAAACCCGTGATAATAATGGCTACCATCTCCATTCCAATTAGTAAATTTAATACCGTTTTTAAATGTACCTTTGGCGTTTTTAATGATATCAGAGATTGGAATATTCATTTCGTTCATCAGTTCAACGAATTGTGGTGTAGTACCTTCGCCTGCACCCAATATTCCTATCTCACTACTTGCAACTACAACCACTTCATCTTTTGGACAAATATGTCTAACATAAAGAGCTGTTAACCATCCTGCCGTACCTCCACCAATAATTGTATATTTCATAGTGGTAAAATGTTGGTGTGTTCTTCTAAAGTTTTTGGCATAGTATTATTATAATATTCTTTTATTTTTTCAACTATATTGGGGTGTTGTTCAACATCTTCACAAACTTCAATTGGAAATGTACCTGAATATTTTGTAAAGATATTTGTATCGTTTGAATGTTTCATATCACAATTAATAACAATATAATTTGAGATACTATTGTTATATAACTTAATATTTTCCACAAACTCAAATTCATTAATTTTTTCCAACAATTGAGCTTGTATCACACTAATTTCCGTTATGGCTGTGGCCTTATGAATTTGTTCAATGATATCGGTCTCTGGATTTAAATAATAAAAAGAATCCAAATAATCGGTATTGATACACAATGTACAATCATTATCTGTACAAGACTTTCTATCAAAATAACCTTCCATCAACATATCAATTTGACTTTTATTTTGTATAACTTCTTGTGGAAGAGGTTCTGAACAAAATATTTTTGGTATAACCAATTCAATAAAATGTTCATTTTTAAATAACTTAAACATAAAACACTCAACACCACCAATCAATTGTTTGTATTCAATTGGATTATTATAAATCTCAACACTAGTGATATTTACCATACTATCAAAAAAATCAATTTTTTCTTGTAAATTTGGTGTTATTGTTACCGACATTTATACCTCTACTCTAGATTTTCCATAAATTTCCACATCATTCAATTCACCAATTTTTTCTGCAACAACTTTAATTGGTATAATTTTTCTTGTGGGTTTTTCTTCATGTTTATATACTGTTCCAAAAATATCTTGGCGTGATAAAGGTAAACCTTCACCTTTAATCGTAACAGGAATATAACCACCTGTTATTTTTTCTAATGCCAAAGCAAATAAACTAATGGCATCCGAATAAGCATTATCACAAGTTACATCCCAATGTTTTCCGTCCAAATACATACAAGAACCTTTACAGATATGTAGAACTGGACAATCCGAACAACTCACACGATTCATCCAATGTGTGGCAGATGTTAAGCTAACATTATCATAATCATCTAGATTACCACCATAATGTGGTTCACCATTCTTACTATTCTCAACGATAGAAACGTTCTGACAAGTTACAATATTACCTTTTAAATCAAGTGCAACTGTTGTTGGTTCTTCCATACCACACTTTTGGCCAACATATTTGTTTTCAACATGAGCCAATGTGCCTTTAATAAAATTATCAATTTTGGTAAAGACCATACCAAAATTAATACTGCCTTGGGAGGCGTAAATATCGCCAAAAGATTTTCTTCTGTAATTAAAGTGTTCGTCTAATGTAATTAATGAATTATTTACTGCTGCATCATCATACGCATCAATGAATCCACCTTCACCAATTGGAACTGATGGATCACCAGTCAACTCAGCAAAGAAATCATAAATTGCTTTACGGTCAATATTTTTATTATTCAACATGGCATTAAAACTAATTCTGCCTTGTGGCCTCATGATGTTATAAAACTCCAAGATAATCTTTTTCTTCTCAGCGTCATCAAACGGATCAGGACCACGAACATATTGGCCAGGACCATCGTGACTGATGCCAACACTAAATCCCATGTAGTAGATCCAAGAACAAATCTCTCTTGTTAATAGTGATCCATTGGTTACCATACTGAAATTAACTTTCTTTTTCCAATGGCTATATCTTTCAGCAAAAGCTTCGGCCAAAGGTTTTAAAGTTTTCCAATATACTAATGGTTCGCCACCCCAAAATTCTACTCTTAAACCAGATTCTTCAGTAATGTTTAATGCGTCCAGTTTACGCATAAATTCTTCAATATCTTTTTTGCTTGTTTCTGGTGGCCTTTCAACAAATCTTTGACTGCAATAGTCACAGGTGTAATTGCAAGATAAACCTAATTGAATTTTAATCAAATCAATATTTTTTGATTTTTTAAGTGGATTTTCTTTCGAAAAAGGTACAGTTTCTTTTAGATTAGGTTTTTTTATTTCTGGATATTCATAAACAAAACCAGTTTCATCTTTCAAAATTGAATTTACATTATCATAGTAAAACTTCTTACCATCAGTAGAATTTTTTTCAGCATATATTTCAAATATCATAATAATCCTTTTTTATTTACCAACAAGCACAAGCACAAATCCAACAAGCACACGCACAGTTAAAACTTACGGTGGAGGTGGTGCAATTATAAGACGGAGCGTTTTGTGTACAATTATATGAACAAGCACAATTACAATTATTTTGCAAAAATGGTTGGCTATCACAGTTTGCACAATTAATTGCATTACAATTTGAACAATTCGAACAATCTGATGGACCTGCAATTAAACAATTGCTACAATTTGTGTCCCCACAATTACAGTTACTTGTACAATTACCGTTTGGACCGCCAGATTCAGAGCAATTACCATTGTTACAATTACCTTCATTGTTGCTTTGATAATATGCCTTACTGTAAAAGGCCGCCATATTAGGAGATGCTGGCGCCGATTTCAATAACCCATTCAAAAAGTTTAAAGATGAGGAAAAAGTAGGCGCTTGGCCAATTTCCGTATTGATATTGGATATGGTTATGGGTCCCGAGGCTGGTAATGTCATTTACAATTCCTTAAATTAATGAGGTATTTATCTACTAATATTTGATACTGATCCATTATGTATATTTGTAGTAATACTAATCCTTTTGTCATCCGACATATTTTTCTCAACCTCATGTAAAACATATGCCGGAAATAACACCAATTTACCCTCTTTCGGCTTAACTCTTTTGTATTTAATGCCACGAATACCACCATCTTCCAACCATTCCCAATTTACACCACCTCTAGGGTCAACCAATAACAAATCACCACAATCGGCCGGAGATTTAACATAGTAAGTACAGGTTAATAATGAACCTCCATGGTCATGTAGTGGGTTACCCACACCTTTAAGATTTTCATTAATCCAGCCAAACATAATACATGGATTGTAAGGGTAAAAGTCTGGAAAGTATTCAGTTACCGTGTTATCCAAAGATTCAAATATTTTATCTTTTAAAATATTCAAGCACGGAGTTGAATATTCCCATAGGTTAGTGCGTGAATTTTTTGGTATCGTACCATTCAATTCTTCCAATAATTTATCATTAAAAAGATAGTTTAAACCAGTGTCTATTTCCCAAACGGGAGTTGACCACCACTCATGTTTCGTAATCATAATGTTTTTCTTTCACACGATTCAAATTTTTCATATCAATATTAATTTCATTAATGAAAAAATTAAGGCTTAATCTACAATCATCAATGCTTTGGCCAAAACCAAAATTGGGAGAATGAAAATAATCTCCACGATACAATATCATTTTATTGAATTCATAACTAATGTTGGTTTCTTCACCATTTCTGTATATTTTTGTTCCATGATTATTAAATTTATCCACAAAGTTTTCATTTAAATAAATTAAACCAGAATATAAAGAGGTGTCTTTGTGTACCCAAGAATTATTTGGTATATGGGTATCAAATAAACAATGAAACAAACATATGGATTGTAATTTAATTTTGGACGGTACGCTGTCTTTAAAGAGTTTGGATACTATCTTATTATTTAATTCATAACACAATTCTTCACTTAATATATCAGAAATGTGTAATGTTCTTATACCACTATAACCAAACTTTGGATTGGTCATCGATGGGTTATCTTTTGTTAGATAATATTTTTGTTTTTTGGCCAATTCAACAATTTTGTGTGGGTCATCAAAGAAATTGTTGACACATAATATATCGGGTATCATTTATTCTCTATACCTAAATTGTGGTTCTTTACGGTTTTCAAACTCTTTTACTTGTTTGACATATTCAATTAGTTCTTGCTTTACTCTGTCCTTGTTTTGATATTCGTAATACAGCCGCTGTTGTTTGGACATTCCTCTTTTTTTGCTCATTGTAATCCCCATTGTTATTGTTATCGGATAGGTTTTGAGCTTTTACTACGGGGGCAATTTTGTTATCAAATTTGACTCCTTTGTAGGTGAGTAAAACAGGAAGATTATTGATTACCATTCTCTAGGTGTCTTTGTTTTATGACCACCCATTGTATTACCAGGAATAGTTTCTTTCATACGGTTGATAACATACTTCTCAAACGCCGATTCTGGTTTACCAATACCTGGTACAGACAAACGGTTACCATCGGAGTACACAGGAAAGTTTTCAAGAAAGATATGCTGTTCTAGTTGGGGATTGTCGACCTTGAATTGGTCCAACACGGTATAGGACATACGGTGTTCTTCACGTTCATTTGTTTCTTTATTTACAAAGGTGTAGGTCGGCATACTGGCAAATCCTTCATTCTCATATTAATCAACCATTTTGGTACTGGCCTACTATTTATCTTACCTTTCCATGACCACAAATGACCTTTGCTCATATTGTAATAGTTATGGTAAGATTGTAATGAATTGCCTGGTACTTTACATTCATCAGGCATAGCAGGTGTAGGACCAGTAAACGGTTTATGTGGAATATTTGTAGGCAGTACCGCAAGGTCTGGTATTAATCGAGCACAAGCATGAGTTTTGCCATAACGATAGGTGAATTCTTTTAGTAGTTCGCACCACATATTGTATAACCATACATAGTTCTTATCAGATTGGCGTAACCATATGGCGGATGGGTGGTTCATCATTGTAGGCTTCATGAGGCGTTCTTCACGACCATCAGGTAGTCGCCATGCCTTGATTGAACGGTTATTGGCAGAAAGTCTACGGTATTCTTCACCGTCAAGTACACGATGTGTTGTGGAAAGCAACTGAGCATACTCAATTACCATTTTGCAAACGTGCTTATCAACGTGCATTTGAGCACACTTCACAGGATCATTATCTAGATAAAATATATTCACTTCTTCACCTTATTAATAGTTGCAGTAGATGTTTTTTCATCTATTGTCATATAACCTTCACAAGCAATATTCCAGTCATCACCAAATTCATTGCCGGATCGTTCTGATTGTGATGGCACATTAATCTTTACATTTTTAAAAATAAACTCATCACCATTTTCAAATACACGCCACGCATGGTCTTTACCGCCACGACCTGGTTGGCCTTTTGATTTGTTAAAACGAATATGATATTTGTTCATGCGTTTGTTATGGCCAAATTAAAATGAATTAATCTTAATGGTTGTTTACTTGGATTTCTTTGAATGGTGTGTGGCAACCAAGAATTAGTTAGAATCATCAAACCAGGTTCAGGCGTATAGTTTATCATGTTGCTTGCAATCGTTGCTTGAGTAATATCCATTTCAGGTAAATTGGCATAAACTTTAGCAGGTCTTGGATCATGAAACACAACTCTCGGTCCATCTTTTGGGGTATCAAGGAAATAAAATCCAGATATTTGATTACCCATGCCGTGAATGTGTTCTTCGTGGCCAGAACCTGTGTGGTGTTCTTGAGCCCACATTTCAGTATATACCATTTTAAAACCGGTTACATTGTAACCTTGCGAGAGCAATACTTGATGTGCAGCACCACTCACAAAACCAACAAAGTCACTAATCCTTGGATCAGTAAACATATTGTCACCTTGAGCAATAGGAAAAGTTTTATCTAGTTTAACTTTTTTCTTTGATTCATCAAGATATAGTTTAGATACTTTTCTTAGTGTATCAAGAAACTTTGGTTCAATCAAAGAGTAGATGCTACTACAAAAATAATTGGCGCCGTAAAGTTGTACTTGCTCACTTTTTAATTCGTTGGTGTTTTCAGAAACTTCACCAACTACTTTTGCTTTTTTTACCATAATTATTCCAATATATTATAACATTCTCATTAAGCCGACAATATCAATAGTTACGAGCAGAAGATAGTTAGCCAACATACCAACTGATTTCCTAGTATAAGCAGCCCAAGCATACATGGCGCAACCAAGAATCCAAATTGGATATAATATGAGTAACGGTGGGTTGGGTACTGTAAGAGCCATTGCGAGAGCACAACCAATGCTAATTGCCCATGCCAATAACTCCACAACAAAGCGGAGTTTATTTGATTTCCAATCGTCACTTATCCAACCAAACACATTATAAAATAAATCGTTCACTTCTTGTCAAATATACTTTCGGTATACATGTCCAAGTCATCACGACCATTTGAATATTTTTTACCGAGAGGTTCACCTACAAATTCTAAATTACCTTCAAGGTGAAAACCACAACCACGTAAAAAGGTTTCAAATTCACCAATGACACTATCTAAACAGTCAGCATTAAACTCAAATGTTTTTTTGGTGACGATTGCATCAGCAAATGGCATTGGTTCATCTTCACAGATAAATGTAAACTTGCTCATAGTTTTGGAATATCCAAGTCAACTGCAATATTTTTCTTTAAAGATTTTAGACGTGCGGCAATATCTTCACTCGATACTGTCTGCATAGCAAATTGTTGGAACTGTGTATATGAATCTTCTACCTTCATAACACGGGTACCACCAACTGCGGCCGCATCATTAAAGAACAAATCACAACCACCACTCTTTAAAGGAGCAACTTCTACAATTTGATCCAAATTAATAATAACTTTACACATCTTTTCTTTCGATGTAACTTCAACAAATAATGCCATCACTCATCTCCTTGGTTTGATTGGGATTTCGTCCCACTTAATTTAGCCATCTTGGCTCGTTTTTCGGATACTTCTGCTTCAATCAACATCTTCTTCCAATGACCTCGCTTATCAGTAGGTAGGCCTGATAGGATCCTTTTGGACTCTTTACTTAGGCAAAAATCTTTATTAGTCATTACTTGATTCCTTTATCACAATCTTGAACACGAATTAAATATACTGTATTGGTGGCAGGTCTTACAAAGTAACACTCACCTTTAATATTCCAAACTAAACGGTTTTGAATACCATCTTTATATTCTTGTAATGGTGGATTCTCCACAAAGAAAGAAACACCAGCAATTATAAATGAACCAATAATTATGCCAATGAAATAACCAGCAACATTAATTGATTTGATTTTATCCAATAATTTTGTAAACATCAATAAACCCCTTATTAATTGAGTAACCTAGGCTAACACAGAATACCAATAAAGTCAACAGAAAAACGGTAAACTTTCTTGATGTTTCACGGAAATGTTCCACTTCTAACTCGAGCATATCTTTCTGTGCCTCTAACATATAATTGGAAGAATCACCCATCAATTCAATAGTTTTCTTGGCACCTTCCAATGACTTCTTGGCCTGCCAGAGATAATAATAAGGTATCATATTAGTCCCACAAATTTTTGTAATAACTACCAAATAACTTAAAGCCGTTTGCTTTACGCTTTTGATGTGCTTCTAAACCTTCACGGTCTACTTTAACTTTACTTACATATTGACCATTTTCATTCCATGGGAATTTTTCATCACCACATTCAGAATGGTCAAAGAATTGGTGTTCATCATCGTCTTTAAGTTCTTGTTCAAATGCCCAAATCATTTCATTGAGAATCCAATCCCAACGCATGAAATGCAAACTATCGGTGTCCCATTCATTCTCTTTTGGTTCTGCCATATGACTACGCAGGTGTTCTGGTACATCTTCATCATCAGTATAAGGTGCGCCGTGTTTAGTTTCATTTAATTGAACTAACATAGGGTGAATGATGTAAGCCAAGGTATGATCCATTGACCATGTATCGTATCGGTCAATCTTCACATAACGAATTTGTGGACTGATTACCTCACGAACCTTTTGTAATGCATTACAAAATGGATTCAATAGTGGTACGACCTTTTCAACCCATGCAGGATGGTCAATCCATTTTTCATCAGCAATAATTTGTTTGTTGCGTGAACACTTTGACCAATTTGTCCAAAAGAACACATAGTCAATAATGGTGTATGGTGACAACCAAGTGTCTGGATAACCATTCATGTATACTTTCATTTAAATCTCCATATATTTTAATTCAAAGTCTTTTGCTCTTTGTTCGTGCTTCACATAACCTCTTGGATTACAAACAACTCTGGTGTCACCAACCATATAATCCGATACATTGTGCATATGACCGTGAGTCCACAATTTAATCTGTGGTCTATCTAAAATAAAATCGGATAAATCAGATGCAAAGGCACCATTCATTAGTGTATCACCTTTGTAACACTCAGCAATACTAATTGGTGATGGCGCATGATGTGTTACTGCTACATAACATTTTGTCTTATCTTGTGTTACAATGTTAATGAAGTCTAACATTTTCTTATGGTCTTCCACAGAATCTTCTACTGACCACTTAGACGGCGATTGATAATGATCCACAGCTTTAACAATTAAAGTGCCATCTTCATTTCGCTCACTCTCATGGTAAACATTTCTCTTGTGTTGAACCATACGATTACTATTTGTAATCACACTAAAATCACTCATACCTTTGCCGCAATGCCACAAGGTCAATGGATCATCTTTGTTCATATCAGTCCATAATGTACCAGCAACAAAGGTCACACTATTGTGTTCCCATGTTTCTTTCTCAAGCAAATGAATGTTTGGCAAATCGGCCAATTCAGCTTTTAACCTATCGTAGGTGTTAGCAATATCAAAATTATAGTGCTCGTGATTACCCATGATATACACAACATGAGGAAATTGAAATGCACACCGCTTAAAGAAATCTTTAACCATCATTCTTTCTTTTGGCTTGTGTTTAAATTGTTTTGCTGTGCAAATATCACCACTCAAAACAAGAACGTCAGCATTTTCCTCATTCTTTAAGAAAAGGTCCCCAAATTCTAAATGGATATCTGAGGCTAATGCAATTTTCATTAATGTACCTGTGGTTTTATTTTTTCGTTTTCAACAATATCTTTAGGTGCTTCTAATAATCTAAGAAAATCATCAGTATAATTTCCTTGTTTGGCCAAGTGTGTTAATCTTGCCAGCATAACGGCAGTTAAATTTAATCCAGGCACTTCATATGTAGTCAGCCATTTAATTAAAGCATTATCAATATCTTCAGATAAATGTTCTAACATACCATCATCAATCTTTGCCATTGCCATTCTCCCGCCAATGATTTTCACAACTTGATTTGGTTGCATTTAAATTGTATTTAATACAATCTTCAATAAACTCTGCTGGCACAACATCTTCTGGTGCAATGACCGCAGGCTTTGATTCAGTAGAACTATTTCCTGATGACATGGCAAATACAGTAACGCAAAACAAAATGCCTACGCCAGTCACAACAAAACGCCAATACATACCGACCAAAAAGATTATAATGCCTGCCAAAATAGCAAACTGTAATACTCTGGTAGTAATACCAATAGAAGATAAATTCTCAAATAATTCCATGTTTAATCTCAATAAGCATCGCAACGAACATCAACGGGTACCAACACTTTGCTACCATCAACCTTTTGTGTTACATATTCGGTTGTAGGCCGCATCTTGGCACGAACACATTCTCTTGCAGCATTAATAACTTCATTTCGACCCATAACTTCAGGACCTGTATAACCTTTAATTGTGTATGTTGTACCACAAGCGGTCAACGATAACAAAGATAATACTACTAATGTTTTTTTCATCATAACTCCATAATATGGTTAATTACTTCTCTTGCTTCATGTAACTCTGATACAGCAACGGAATGGTCAATATAATCAAGTTGCGACAGTTTAATAGCCTGTTCAACTTTAAATATTTCAACAAACCTATTTGCTTCTTGTTCGGTATTAAAGAAAGCAAACGGATAACCGTTCATTCTTACGGCAATCTTATTTGTCATTTGCCTGTATCCACTTTAACTGATATAGTTTTTAATGTTTCAATGCCTTCATCTAATGCTTGTGCTAGACCACTAAATCCGATTGTAGCAACAAAGAAACCTAAAACAAATCCAATAATTACATTAATCATATATAATCTTCCTCTAATACAATATATTCAATATACAAATTATCCAATTCTTCATCGGACTTCTTCATTAATGAATCAGTAGTAAAATAACCTTTTACTGATAACATCAAAATAATATCACTTCTTGAAATAGAATCCATAAATTTTCCTAATCAACTAAAATACCATTGTAACACAACCACGGATGGTGTCAAGTGGTATGTTGTTCCTAAGCAACACAAATTAACTTACCAATACCAACATACTCCTCAATAGCGTGTTTCAACTGCTTAGGAGACGCCTTAGGTGCAATGAACACATAGTCCAACTCAGGCTTCACGACACTATCAGACAGCACCTGGTTCAAGTATAGGACTGCCTCACGAGCATCATCAAATTCTTTCATGCCTGTATTATTAAATAACTTTGGCTTGGCAATGTATTTCATTTTTTCTTCTTTTCTTTTTCTAATAATTGCTCTCGCAATGCAGCACATTCTTCATTCAACATACGATTCTCACGAACCAACGACATATGTACATCTTCAAATAATTCCCACAACTTGTTGAATCTAATTTCGTTGATTTCTTTCAGACCAAATAATACATTGGTAATCTGGTCATGGCTTAAATCACGCTCGAGAATGGCCTCAGACAAATCATAGATGTCATCAGTAACCAACCAACACTTTTGAATCTGTTGTTCAAAATCAAATCTATCACTCATTTTTTTACCTTTTTCTTTGGATTGTAAAAATCATTATTAACTGATTCTTTTAACATGGCAACCAAACCCCATTGAATCAACAATGCGAGTGCTTCTTTATCAAAGTTAATAGTAGCATCAGCCGAACCATCTTCATTTTCTTCAATTACTTCAATTTCAATTTTCATATTATATCCTCACCTCATTAAAGCATACTGCACTATTTGCTACCACTCACTGGAGTCATCCGGATTAACCAGACTATTGCGGTAGTTACTCAGGCTTTGCATTACCCATGGCTTACAATATGCTTTAATAAGGTGCCACCGACTTACGGCGCTTCACAGCGAGCTGCAATGGCATAAAACTATTAAGCCGTTACTGTTGGTTGTTGGACTACAACAGGTTTTACAGGTGATGCTTTGGTCTGTAACTGTTGATTGCTTTTGAAACGACCATTGGCATCGAACTGGTCATTATTAACCAATTGATAACCGGTAACTTTACGGCCTTGTTTGATAACTTTTACAATACCACCGTCTTTACGAATATTGTAAATGTTGGTTGATAGGCGATACAATACTGCCTCTTGGTTTGTGCCTTTGAATACATCAGCAATTTCCTGAGGTGATACTGGTTTGCCACTTAATAATACTTGGGTGATTTTCTCATGACGATTAATCTTACCCTTGCGAACTGTTAAAGCCATTGTAATACTCCTTCAAATTAAACATAATAAAAAGCTGGTTTTATTTTATAGTCAAAAACCAGCAAAAGTAGACTGCGAGTTTTACGGGGTTCATGGTACCCGAAGGATGGCAACACCCTTACCATTTTAACCATGGTATCACATCTGTGGTTAATTGGCAACCTCGGTTGTGGTAGAATTGAATGCTGTATTAGCAGGTGATTCTACCGAACTATCGACCTTAGAATACAGGTCTAAGAATGCCATTTTGGTTTCTTCGTCAAAACGATTCACACACAATGTAATGGCTTTCATTCTATCTTTAAAGATACCATATGCCTTGGCAATATGTACCAATCGGCGAGTGGAGATAATCTCATCAGTAGCACCTTCTTGGTACGATTTACGAACCACATCAGCCCATTGGCATAGGTTCTCAACAAAATCTTTATCATCAAGCAATGGTGATAGAATTTTCTTCTCAGTTTTGGCATCAGGATATTCCTGTTCTACCGTAATTGGGAATCTTTCTAAGAAAGCATCGTCAAGGATTTGGGACAGATATTTGCCTTCGTCACTACCACGACCTTTGGTGTTTGCCGTTGCGATGATAGTAAAGCCATTCTTTGGATATACCATCTCACCAGATTTCTTATTGTAGTGTGGTTTGCCTTCCATGATGCCTTGCAAACACATCAACTTATTAGAACCACGGTCTACTTCGTCAATCAACAATACTGCGCCACGCTTCATTGCAATAAGAACAGGACCATCACGATTGACCACATTACCATTGACCAAGGTAGGACCACCAAGTAGGTCGCTCTCATCAGTTTCAACTGAAATATTAACACGAATACACTCCCTATTTAATTCAGCACACACTTGCTCGACCATCAAGGTCTTGCCGTTGCCTGACAAACCAGTAACGAATATCGGATAGAATGATTTGCTACTAATGATATTCTTCATATCTTTGTAGAAACCAAATGGTACATAATCAGGCCATTTTTGTGGCACAGCAGGTTCAGAATCATCAATCAGTTTTGGCTGACGAAACTCTAGCACTTGTGCTGTGTTGGTCTGATATGCCATTTCAACTTCAGGTTCAGGATTCTTTACAATAGTTTCAGATTTCTTTACAATCTTTTCACCTGATGGTGGTACTTTGTATTGACCACGGTCATAACGATATTGTGCCTTAGTAACCAACCAATAGGGATACGGTGCACCAGATTCATTACAAATCTGTGTAATGCCGTCACGGGTAATAATTGTTTCACTACCAAACACTTGCTCACACGCTACGATAAACTGCTTTGCATTTTTATTCATAACTACCTTTCAAAATATGGTACACCCAAGGAGAATCGAACTCTTATTCCCGCCGTGAAAGGGCGATGTCCTAACCGTTAGACGATGGGTGCATAATAACAAAATTAATCCAATAAAACCATATACGCTTCTGCGTTATTCTCAATAAACCAATTGATGCCTTTTCTTACACCATCGTAATCACCAAACAACTCACAACCTTTTAATGTGTCATACACGGCAACTTCTTCGGCTGTCAGCATAATGCCTTCGCCTGAAAATGGATTAGTAATGAACTCATCAACTTCACCAACAAATATATCTTTATACGGCAATTTCATTAGTCACCTCATTATAAAAATCAATCAATGCATCGTCTGACATTTCCAAACAACGCTCTTCAAGTAAATCACGGCATAAGCCAAGTAAGTCACGCTTTTTTAGTTTACGAATTGTTGTCATTTCTGAATCAACAATGGCATCAATAGCAGTTTTTAGTTTAATTTTTTTCATACACTCTCCAATTAAACATAACAAATACTGGTGGGTAAGGATGGATTCGAACCAACTCAGCCATAGGCAACAGATTTACAGTCTGCTGTAACTCTCCAACTTTACCGCTTACCCAATTTAATCAACCATTATACAGGTACCACATTATATGTCAAGTAATATCTGCTGGCTGTTGTGCCGAAGCAACACTTTCCGAATGCTTACATTTACCACGATAGGCATACCCGATACAATTACATTGATACTTACCAGATTCTAAGGTGACCGTATAGGTCTTGCCTGAATCGCTTTTAACTGACCAATGAGGCGTATTCTCAAGGTTAGGCACATCAAGCACCACCGTTGCGCCATATGAGTCCAATGCCTCATGTTTCACCTTGATAAACTTACGCCTACGGGTATCCATTGGTAATGGTTTATGTAATATCACCAATTCATTATTGCTCGCCTTCGCATATGCCAAAATATTGGACTTACCATCAAATAGGTAAGTATGGTTCGGCACCACAAACTCTGAATTGTCCCACTCTGTTACTTCTTTATATGCACTAATACTCATTATTCATATCCTTCAGCCCAAGTAATTTTTGGATTTTCTCTTTCATACAACTCAACCAATTCTTCCAATGACCACATAAAATCGGTCTCAAAGGTATTCAACCAGTCACTAAATCTACCCCAATCTTCAACAAGCATTGGTGATAAGCCAATTTCATCACCGTATGGTCCTAAATCTTCACCACGACAATCAATACGACCGGCAGCATAAGTCCAAAGCTCAAGGCCTCGCTCTTCATACCATTGCTTATTAATTGGTCCCATCCAGTTGGTACTATACCTCACGGGCATATTTTAATTCTTTCCAATTTGTATTCTCAGGCAGTATTTCAATTTTATAATCTGCCTTATCAATAAAGTTCGCTAACACACTGCCGCCATAACCATTGGTGCCATAACAATTCTTATGACAACGATATACCGATCCAGAGTGACCATGAAATTCATAATAGTTATCTGCCAATTCAACTTTAACAATACCGCTATTGAATTGCCACGAATCAGAGCCACCAAGTCCGCCATACCAACAAGCAAATACCTTATATAGCATTTCTTTATCGGTTGTAATCTTTACTACAAGCCATCTATCAGGCGTATAATCACTCATTAACATCTCCCGTCATCATCATCTTTCCATTGGTCGTTTTCACCAGTTTCAGTCCAAACATTCCAAATCTTGGCGTTAGGCCAACCTAATTTAATTGAATGAACTGCTTCCTCTGCTGAAATAGCGGACACTTCTTCATATTGAGGATGAACCGAATCATCCATAAATTCAACAAGATAATAATTCATTTTCTATCCTTTATTTTATTAATGGCTTCCATGGCATCAGGATATTCTTTCATCCATAAAACCAACTCATCATTCTTCACAACATCATCTAATGGGTTTTTTGGCTGTGTATTGACCACAATATTATACTTTGCCAATCTTTCCCAATCGATTTGATAATTGCTTTTATTCATCTTCACCATCATTAGTATAAACTTCTTCATAGATGGATTTAATAACTTCACCCTCATGCTCATCAGCACAATATTCTTTTACATCTTCAACTGTATATTGGCCAACATGAATAATTCTACCTGATTGAAATTCAACCATGTAAATTCTTTCAAAATCTGAATCATAACTCATGCTAATTCCTTTTCTTTACAAAATTCAGTAAACTCTTTTAGATTGCCTTTGAATACAAAATCATGTTTATCACTCATGGTGACACCAAACATATTACAACCACAATCAACCACTTCAATATACAAACCTTTACCACTATCATAGATGTGATATTCATAATCTTGACCACAATCGGTCATATCAGTAGGGTAAATGTAGAAACCACCAGGTGTTTGCTTGAAATAAGCAACCATCGATGCTGCTAAACAACTCATACCATTAAAAACAACTTCTTCAACAGTTTTGGTTTCAATCAAACCATTTACTAAACGACCACCACTCAAAAACTCTGCCAACTCAGCACCATGACCGGTTGGATAACCATCATATTGTCGGTACATATTGCAAACTGGTTTCTGCACATGATTATATTCTTCATATACAAATGTTAATGACCTAGTACCCATTATACAATCTCACTTTCTTCAATAACCCAACCTTCAGCACGCAACTGAGCACGGCCTTCTGGTGTTTTCTTCATAGCATCAAAAGCATCATGTATGCCATTAATACTTTCAATCAACCAATCACGGTTACGCCATTGTTCTGGTGTTGCAAAACGAGGACGAAAACCATAATAATCTTTATGAAAATCAGAGAAATACGATTGTAATTCTTCAACATTCATATCATCAAAATCACTCATACACCCGCCCATCTAATATGTTTAAATTCACCAGTTAATACATTGCCACGACCAAAGTTACGAGCAGGTGCTTTCCAACTTGCTGACTTTAGAATTTCACCTTGCTTAAACTGTTTGTCATTATCAAGCATAATCCAAGAATGTGAACTGCGTTGACCAATACTAAACTGGCCAATATGCTTCATAATGACATGAGCATATTTACGACCACGCTCATAATAAAACTCTATGAACTGGTTGCCACCTTTACTATCATAATCTGCCTGTAGGTGCGCCACATACTCTTGCAAACCAGTATCTAAATCTTTATAAGCTACCATATAATGATACTCCATCAATGTCATAAAAATCCAAATCTTCATTGAAGCTTGGGTCACGCTTAATCTCTGAAGCAATCCAT
>Ga0315905_10000301_pt1 | contig 54266 bp, 47 predicted proteins | sample LakEriMetagenome_5_FD_203522 | JGI IMG/M metagenome (GOLD analysis project Ga0315905, IMG submission 203522) | Freshwater fungal communities from buoy surface, Lake Erie, Ohio, United States - Buoy 4 MA121 | ecosystem: Environmental > Aquatic > Freshwater > Lake | place: USA: Lake Erie, Ohio...
GACGGCATCGGCCTGGCCCCGGACGGCCGTGTCACCATCCCCTGCTCCGAGGGGGAATGGACCCCCTCCAGCATGATTTGCGAGATCAAAAAAGGCGGATTTTACGGCTATACCGGCCCCAAAAAAGGCGCCACGCCCGACTTGCCACTGGTCTACCTGCCCCGCGGGCTCGACAACTCTGCCGGAGGTCAGGTGGCCGTCCCGGACGACCGTTGGGGCCCTCTGGCCGGGCGGATGATCCACTTCTCCTTCGGCGCCTGCACACACCACCTGCTGCTGCGCGACGAGATCGACGGCCAGGCCCAGGGCGCCCTGGTGCCTCTGCCCGGGGAGTTCCGCAGCGGCGCCCATCGCGGCCGCTTCCACCCCGCCGACGGCCAACTCTATGTGGCCGGCATGCAGGGCTGGGGCAGCTACGCGGTGGATGATGGCTGCCTGCAACGGGTGCGCCACACCGGCGCCCCCGTCCAGCTCCCCCTCGAATACAAGGCCCACGCCAACGGCGTGATGCTGCGTTTCAGCTTGCCGGTGGATCGCGAGTTGCTGTCCCTGCCCCAAAGCTCACTCGCTCTGGCTTGGAACTACCGCTACGGCCCGGCTTACGGCTCCCCCGAATTCTCCAGCCGGCACTTCGGCCTCAAGGGGCATGACATCCTTGCCATCCGCCGGGTGCATGTGCTGGGCGATGGCCGCACGGTCTTCGTGGAAATTCCCGACCTGCAACCGGTCAACACCTTGCACCTGCACCTGCGCGTCTCGCCCGCCTGCCCGGTAGACCTGTTCGCCACCGTGCACAAGCTCGCGCCAGATTTCACGCTGCTTGCCGATTACCAGGCCCGATCCAAGGTCCTCCAGCCGCACCCCATCCTTGCCGATTTGGCGCTTGCTGGCAAAACGGTCCCCAACCGCTGGCGCCACCCCTTGCCCGGAGCCAAGCCCCTCGAGGTGAAGGCCGGCCCCAACCTCAGCTTTGTTCCCGGTGAAATGCGCTCCAAGGCCGGCGAGAACCTCGCCATCACCTTCACCAACCCCGATGTGGTCCCCCATAACTGGGCGCTCATTACCCCGGGATCCCTGCCGAAAGTGGGCGACCTGGCCAACCGGCTGATCTCCGACCCCGATGCCGCCGCCCGGCACTATATCCCGGATAGCCCCGAGGTGATCGCCCACTCCGATGTCGTCTCCCCGGGTGAAAAATTCACCATCTACATCAAGTCTCCCCCCAAGGGGCGCTACCCCTTTGTCTGCACCTTCCCCGGCCACTGGATGGTCATGAATGGGGTGCTGGTGGTCGAATGACCTGAAAAACCGACCTGAAAGCCTCCAGGTTCCTAAAATGACCCGTGGCGAGTCACTTGTCGCACGGGATTTGGAAATGGTTGAAAAATCACGGGCCCATTCACTGCCTGGCGGAGTCCAGACGGCAGGATCGGTCCTTCAGGCAACCGATAGCCCCGAGTTGGTGGAACACGCGATCCGCCGGGGCGAGGGCTTGCTCACCTCCAGGGGCGCCCTGACCGTGCGCACCGGCCCCTACACCGGTCGCCAACCCAAGGACCGTTTCGTGGTGGCCGACCCCGCCATCGCCGACACCATCGATTGGGGCGCGGTGAACCAGCCGGTGGATCCGGCCCAATTCGAGTCCCTTTGGCAAAAGGGCCTGGCACATCTCGCCGCCCAGCCTGAATTGTTCGACTTGCGCGCCCACGCCGGCGCCGACCCCGCCCATTCCGTCAATGTCCGGGTGATCACCGACCAGGCATGGCAGGCCTTGTTCAGCCGCTGCCTCTTCAGGCAGGGCGCGCTGCCCGGCAGACCCGAGGTGACTATCCTGGCCGCCGGCACCTGCCCGGCCACGCCGGCCGCCGGCGGCGCCCGCAGCGAGGTCTTCGTCGGGCTCGATCTCGCCGCCCGGCGCGTGCTCATCCTCGGCACCCGCTACGCGGGCGAGATCAAGAAATCGATCTTCAGCTTCCTGAACTGGTGGCTCCCCTCCCAGGATGTGCTGCCCATGCACTGCTCCGCCACCGTGGGGGCGGCCGGCGACACCGCGCTCTATTTCGGCCTGTCCGGCACCGGCAAAACCACCCTGTCCGCCGATCCGCGCCGCAAGCTCATCGGCGACGACGAGCACGGCTGGTCCCCCTCCGGTGTCTTCAATTTCGAGGGCGGCTGCTACGCCAAGACCATCAACCTGCGCCCCGAGTCCGAGCCCGAGATCCATCAGGCCCTGGGTTTCGGCAGCCTGCTGGAAAATGTGCCGCTTTTGCCGGACTCACGCGAGCCCGATTTCTCCAACACCGCCTGGACCGAGAACACCCGCGGCGCCTACCCCCTCTCCCACATCCCCGGCCGCGTGCCCGATAGCGTGGGCGGGCACCCCGCGCATGTCATCTTCCTCACCTGCGACGCGTTCGGCGTCTTGCCGCCCGTCGCCGCCCTGTCCCCCGACGAGGCCCTGCACCATTTTCTGCTGGGCTACACCGCCAAGGTGGCCGGCACCGAAAAGGGTGTCTCAGAGCCAACCGCCACCTTCAGCGCCTGCTTCGGCGCCCCCTTCATGCCTCGCGATCCGTCCACCTACGCCGCCATGCTGCGCGACAGGCTACGGCGCCACGGGTCCCGGGTCTGGCTGGTCAACACCGGCTGGGCCGGCGGCCCTGCCACGGGTCCCGGCGCCGGTTCCCGCATGCCACTCGCCTTCACCCGCGGCATCGTCGACGCCATACTGGCGGACAAGCTGAACAACGCCCCACTCCGGCCCAACCCGATGTTCCGCCTCTCCACGCTGATCGAGGCCCCCGGCTCAGGAATCGAGGCGCTTAAACTCGACCCCCGACGCCTTTGGGCCGACCCCGAGGCCTACGACCGGGCCGCGGCAGACCTGGCGGAACGCTTCCGCAAGGCCTCGCCAGAAAAAATACCCGCCTGATCACATTCTGGATGCCCGACCATGAAAGTTCCTGATTTGCCCGTCCTAAAACGCCTCGTGGAATCCCAGGTGGTCGGTTCCCACGAGATGGAGCAGGCCTTCGCCCGCGTGGAATCCTCCGTGTGGCAGGGCAGCCAGGAGTCGGCGCTGGAGATCCTCGCCAAGGCGGGGGAGCTCACCGCCTTCCAGGTCTCCCGCATTCTCGACGGCAAGCTCGACGAGCTGATCCTCGGCAACTACATCGTCCTGTCCAAGCTGGGCTCCGGCGGCATGGGCTCGGTCTTCAAGGCGCGTCACAAGCGGATGAAGCGTGTGGTGGCCCTGAAGATGCTCAACAAGGAGATGCTGGAGAACTCCGCCGGCCTGCAGCGCTTCCAGCGCGAGGTGGAATCGATCGCGCGCCTGTCGCACCCGGGCGTGGTGGGCGCCTTCGACGCGGACGAGGGCCCCTTGGGCTTCTATCTCGTCATGGAGTTCGTCGAGGGGGACGACCTGCTGAACCTCGTGACCAAGGGTGGCCCCTTCAAGGTGCCCCGCGCCGTGGAGGTCATGATCCAGGCGGCCAAGGCGATGGCCTATGTCCATGCCCAGGGCATGGTGCACCGCGACATCAAGCCGGCCAACTTCCTGGTGGATGGCGCCGGTCGGGTCAAGGTGGCCGACCTCGGCTTGGTGCGGTTGGAAACCGGCGACTCCTCAAGCGCCGGCACCGACGATAGCGAGGGAATCACCCAGGCCTGCACCATCGCCGGCACGCTCGAATACATGGCCCCCGAGCAGGCCATGGACACCAAGAGCGCCGACGCCAGGGCCGATATCTACAGCCTTGGCTGCACCCTCTGGTATTTGCTGACCGGCAAGGTGGTCTACCCGGCCGACACCCAGATGAAAAAGGTGCTGGCCCACCAGAACGAGCCGATCCCCTCGCTCAAAAAAGCCCGCCCCGACACCCCGCCCATCCTCGACGCCGTCTTCAAGAAAATGGTCGCCAAATCCACGGTGGACCGCTACCAGACCATGGACGAGGTGACGGCCGATTTGGAGAAGGTCGCCAAATCCCTGGGCAACCCGGTCGATCCACCCGAACTGGCTGCCCGTGCCGATGAGTCCACCCAGATCGTCGACAAGGCCGAGGTCCTCAAGGCACCCGCTCCTTCCACCAAACCGGTTGAATCCACCCTGATCATCACCCAGTCCGACACCATGGAGCGTCCGGTTACCGTTGGCCTCTTGGTCGAACCCAGCCGCACGCAGGGGATGATGATCGCCAAACAATTGGAGCAAGCCGGCCTGGCCACGGTCCACCGGGCCGCCAGCGCCGGCAGCGCCCTCGAAGCCCTCCGTGATCATCCCATCGGGCTGGTGGTTTCCACCTACCTGCTGCCGGACATGACAGGTCTCGACATGCTGGCCAGACTCCGGTCCGAAACTGAATTCAGGCCCATCCCCTTCCTGCTGGTCAGTTCACTCGACGAGAACCTGCAATTGCCGGCCGACCCCGCCCTGTCCGTCCTGCACAAGCCCTTCACCCCCGAGCAACTCACCGCGGCGGTTCAAGCGCTTCAGGCCAGGGCCGGCGGACCGCGCAAAAACCCAGCCACACTCAAGGTCCTTCTGGCCGATGACAGCCCCTCGGCCCGCCGCCGGATGCGCATGGCGCTTCAGGAGCTTGGTTTCACCGATATCACCGAGGCGCACGATGGCAAACAGGCTGCCGGCTTTTCCGATGGCCGCAAATTCGACCTCATCTGCACCGATTTCCAGATGCCCGAGATGACCGGCGGCGAATTCACGGCCCACGCCCGGGGATCCGGACCCAACACCGCCACTCCCATCCTCATGTGCACCAGCGAAACTGACCCGCAACTGCTCGAGCAGGTGCGTAAAGCCGGCGTCACCCGTCTGGTCGGCAAAACAGCCAGCAACCAGGAGCTTTCAGAGGCAATCAAGGTTTTGGCCGGTATCTGATTTCCATTCCAGCTAACCCAAGCGACTCCCAACCGTAGGCGTGTTGATTATTTCTTAAATTTCTGCAATAAATTACTAAATATTCAGCCATATATTATCCTCGAGACTCTGAAAGCCAGACGGCACCCCGGAATCCACCATGCCAAACATTCCTCCGGTTTCCCGACAATCGCATTCGGATCCGTTGGATGACCTCGCTCCCACCAATGGAAACAGCTTCAACGCCCAGTCCCTCTCCCGGGATCTGGTGGCTAGCATCGTAGTCTTCCTGGTGGCCTTGCCCCTATGCCTGGGTGTGGCCCTTGCCTCGGGCGCTCCCCCGCTCTCGGGTCTCATTGCCGGCATCATCGGCGGTGTGGTGGTCGGTTTCCTCAGCGGATCCCATACCAGTGTCAGTGGTCCTGCCGCCGGCCTCACCGCGGTGGTTGCCGCGCAGATCGCCACGCTGGGTTCACTGGATGGCTTCCTGCTGGCGGTCGTGATCGCGGGTTTGATACAGGTCGCCTTGGGTTTGTGCCGCGCCGGATTCATCGCCTCCTTCTTTCCCTCCAGCGTCATCCAGGGCCTGCTGTCCGCTATCGGCCTCATCCTGATCCTGAAACAGTTCCCCCACCTTCTCGGCCATGATCCCGACCCCGAAGGCGAGATGGCCTTCAGCCAACCGGACAGTGAAAACACCTTCACCGAACTGATGCGAATCCTGGGTGATTGGCATGGGGGTGCCGCCGTGATCGGGGTGATATCTCTGTTGGTCCTGGTAGCTTGGGACAAGGTGAAAATCCCTGTCCTTTCCAGGCTGCCCGGGCCATTGGTGGTAGTGGGGTTGGGTATCGCCCTGGCCGATTTGTTTAATAGGCTTGGTGGTCCCTGGTTGATTGGGGAAGACCATCTGGTCAATGTTCCGGTGGTGAAAACCCTGTCATCCCTGCCCGAACTGATGGTCCATCCCGATTTCAGCCGCTTGGCGGAACCAGCCATCTGGGCCGCCGCCGTCACCTTGTCGCTGGTGGCATCCCTGGAGACGCTTCTGAATCTCGAGGCGGTGGACAAGCTCGATCCCCGGCATCGCTTTTCCCCCACGAACAGGGAGCTGATGGCCCAGGGCGCCGGAAACATGCTATCGGGCCTCGTGGGCGGCCTGCCAATCACCTCGGTCATCGTCCGCAGTTCGGTCAACATCAATGCCGGTGCCCAAAGCCGCCTCTCCACCGTGTTACACGGGTTGCTGTTGTTTCTCTGTGTGCTGCTGCTACCCGGCCTGCTCGGTCGCATTCCCGTCTCCTGCCTGGCCGCCATCCTCCTGCTGACCGGCTTCAAGCTGGCCAGCCCGAAGGTTTTCGGCAAGATGTGGCAGGGCGGCAAGGATCGTTTTGTCCCCTTCCTTGTGACGGTCTTCGCCATCCTCTTCACCGATCTGCTGGTGGGCGTCGTCGTTGGCCTCGCGGTGAGCCTCGGCTTCATCCTCGCTAGCAACATGCGCAAGCCACTGCGCTCGCAGGTCGAGCGCCACCACACGGGGGAGATCCGCCGCATCAGCCTGGCCAACCAGGTCAGTTTCCTCAGCCGGGGCGCCCTTGAGCGGGCCCTACAGATGGCCAATACAGGCACACACCTGCTGATCGACGCCAGCGAGACCAACTACATCGATTCCGATGTGCTGGAGTTGATCCGCGAGTTCCGGGATGTCACGGGCCCGGCGCGCGGTGTCACCGTCAGCCTCCGGGGTTTCCGCGACCGTTTCGGCCTGCCCGACTCGATCCAGTTCCAGGAGCATGTCACCCGCGAACTGCAGGAAAAACTCACCTGGAAGGATGTGCTCGACTTGTTCATCGAGGGCAACCGCCGGTTCCATTCCGGACACCGGCTGCCCCGCGACCTGAACCGTCAACTGCAGGCGACCGCCAGCGGGCAACATCCCCTTGCCGTCGTGCTCAGTTGCATGGATTCCCGTAGCCCCGCCGAAATCCTCTTCGATCTCGGTCTGGGTGACATCCTCAGCGTCCGGATCGCGGGCAATGTCACCAGCCCCAAGCTCCTGGGCAGCATCGATTACGCCGTCACGGTCGCCGGTGCGAAACTTGTCGTGGTGTTGGGCCACACCCGCTGCGGCGCGATCGCCGCCGCCATAGAGCGCAATCTCGCCCCGGACCCGGATCGTCTTCCCCCCATCTCCAACAACCTGCTGCCCATCATCTCCGACATCCGCGAGGCAGTTGTCGCCGCCTCCGATTCGTGCAGGACAACCGGCATCCTCACCGACAGCGAGGCCTTCCGGGACGATGTCACCCACCGCAATGTGGTGATCAATGTCAAACGCCTGCTGGAAGACAGCGAGGCCGTCAGTAACCTGGTCCGGCAGGGGCAGCTCGCCGTGGTCGGAGCCGTATACGATGTCAAATCAGGCCGGGTCGAATTCATCAAGGTACCTGGGGGCATCCCCGAAAATGAGGCCGGCCTCTACATTCCAGCCTTCCAGGCCGATTCAGACCGTCAAGCCGTTGTTCCCGGTTAGCCCAGCGGACCGGACAAGGATGGATCACTATGGCAACCATCGGTAAAACCTTTCGGTCCCGATGATAGGTGCGCCCGTTGTTTCCGGCTCAGTAATAGAGCGTGTCGCCCTGTCATTTTCTTGATACATTCTGTTGCGCTGTGAACTGACGAAAGCCTGGCTGAAACTCCATCACCCGGTAACGCATGCTGCCAAAAATCGCAAACGCCCTGCCTTTCACGGTGGCCCTGGTGCTTGCCCTGTGCCACCGTCCGGTCCAAGCCCAGCATTTCCCGATCGCGGACGGTTGGGCGCGGACCAAGGTCAACACCTCGATCTTCCGCCACAACGCGGTCTGCTCCTTCAAGGATCAACAGGTCGCCGCCTTTTACGATCCCTCAGGCAGGGTTATCTTGGCTAGCAGGCGCATCGGCGAAAGGGATTGGCAGATCCGCCCCACCGGTTTCCGCGGGCGCCCGGCGGACGCGCACAACGGCATCAGCATCGCCTTTGATGGCCGGGGAATCCTCCACCTCTCCTGGGATCACCACGCCAGCCCCCTGCGCTATGCCCGCGCCAAGGCCCCCGGCAGCCTCGAAATCTCCAACCTTGAACCCATGGTGGGTCGGCAGGAAAACCGGGTCACCTACCCGGAATTTTACAACCTGCCAAACGGCGACCTGCTGTTCTTTTACCGCGACGGCGCTTCCGGGGCCGGCAACCTGGTGCTCAACCGTCTGGATGCCCGGTCAGGAACCTGGACCCGCGTGCACGACAACCTGATCGATGGGGAAGGCAAACGCAACGCATACTGGCAGGTCGCCACGCATACCGACGGGGCGATCCACCTCTCATGGGTTTGGCGCGAGACCCCGGATGTCGTCACGAACCACGATATCGCCTACGCAAAATCCACAGACGGCGGCCGAACCTGGATGAACACTTCTGGCAAAACCCTGAATCTGCCGATCCGTGAACAAACCGCCGAGCTTGCCGCCCGTGTTCCCCAAAACAGTGAACTGGCCAACCAGACCAGCATGGCGGTGGACCATCGCGGAAATCCGGTCATCGCCAATTTTTGGCGGGATCGTCCCGGGGATGTTCCCCAGTACAGATTGGTCCGTTTTGATGGGAGGGGTTGGATCACCACCCAAGTAGGTGAGCGCCACCTGGATTTTTCGCGCAAGGGCGCGGGCACTAAACGCCCGCCCGTTTCCCGCCCGCTCCTGCTCCTTGACCCCGGCGCCGATAAGACCCGGGCCATCGTCCTGTTCAGGGACGCCGAGCGGGGCCGCAAAATTTCCGCCGCCATCTGCGACGATTTGGATAAACCCCAATGGACCGTCACCGACATCACCCCGGAATCCGTCGGTCAATCCGATCCCCTGGTGGATATCGACCTCTGGCATACCCGAAGGCAACTGCACCTGTTCACGCAGTTTGCAGGCCAGGGCGACGGTGAAACCCAGGAATCCGTGGCGCCACAAAAGGTGTCGATTTACCAGTGGATGCCCCCGGCCAAATAACCCCCGCCCCGACTGTGCCGCTCCCGCCCATCGGCCTACTGGCCACCATCACCTTTCTTTGCGCGGCGATTCGCGACCCCTGGTAATGCCGACATGGCGATGGTGTTGCCATCATTGTCCCCATCCGCGTTCTCCGGTTCCTCGGACAGATTGCCGGCGACCGCGGAAATGGTTCCCTGCACCGCCAGGTTCCGCGTGATCCCGGTCAGGTCGATCTGCCGCGCCCCAAGCGTGGCGTGGGTCGATGGGTCGCAGGTGATCAAAATCACCTGCAAGCCATCGGATGCCGCGGCGTCCAGCATCGCGTGCATCCGTCCCAGACGCCCCGGGTCGGCATTCACGAACGAGTCATCCAGCACGATCGGCAGGCAACCATCATGGTCGGCCGCCAATAGTCCGGCCAGTGCCAGACGGAAGATACCCGCCACCTGCTCCCGGGTCCCGGCGCTCAAATCGGCGAAGGGGTGAAGGCCCCGCTCCGGTCGGTAAAGTGCGAGCCCCCCCAGGCTTTCCCCGGTGCTGGTCACCCGCAATTCGGCCCCGTGCCCGAAGACGATGCGCGCCAGCCGGTTCACCCGCTCCAGCAACGGGCGCAGCACCTCCTGGCCCACCTCGGTGGCGGCGCGCTGGAATTCATCCCGCAGTAACTGGATCCCATCGGCCCGCAATTTCTTGGCCCGGTGGTCGGCCTCCAGCACCCGCAATCGCTGCTCACCGGCCAGCACTTCGGCCCGCGGGTCGTCGCTCGGGAACACGCTCAGCTTGCCGTCCAGAGTCGCCTTCTGGTGGGTGGCCTCCGATAGCTGGGCCGCCAACTGCTCCCGCGAGCGCCTCAATCGCGTCAGCGCCGCCTGCAACTCCTCCGGATTCAAGGCGTCGATCTGGTCCTGGATGGTTTTTGCGATCGCCTGGGAACCCAGATGTTTCGCCTGCGCCTCGCCCAGCGACATCCTGCGCTGCTCGGCATCCCCATGCTCCGCCAAAAGAAGGGAAAGCCCTCCTTCCAATTCCGCCAGCGCGGCCCGATTCCTTTCGAGGGATTCCCCGGCCTTGCCCCATAGCTCACGCAACTGGGTCACACGCCGCGCCAGACTCTGGAATTCCGTGTTCAAGCGGTGATTGGCCGCTTGCGCTTCCCTTTCGGCCTCCTTGCTCGCCTGCAACCAGCCCGCGATTCCCTCCTCCGTTGGAATGACACATTCAGGAGCCAAGGCTGCCAGCCGTTCCTTTTCACCCAGGCGGACAGACTTCAGCCGCCGGGCCTCGGTCAGTTCCTGACCAAGCCGTTCCAGCCCCATCGCCTTCAGTTGCCGCTTGGCCCCTCCCAGCCTGGCTTCCAGATCCACCCTCTGGTCCCGCGCCCGGGATGCGATCGCCAAAGACTCCACCTGGCAACGGGCCAGCCCTTCCGCCAAGGCGGCGCGGGCCCTTTCGACTTCCCGCCTTGTCTTGGCAAGGGTGTCCGCGCCCCCGGGTGTCAGCCGTACCACCACACCGTCGCCCACCGTCAGCTCAGCGCCGGAGGTCACCAGGGTAGTCATGCCTTCGGCGATGGGCGCTCCGTTCAAGGCCACAGGTCGGTCAGCCTTCACCAGTTCCAGTTCCAGCGCCATCGACTTCAGGCCGGCCTCTGCCACCAGCACTTCCTGCTCCAGGCCGTTCAGTCTCGACAGGGCCTTGTCATCCACCGGGGGAAGCGCTGCCAGGTGCCCTTCCAGCTCGGCGATCTCCGCCCCCACCTTCTCCGCATCCGCTTGGGCCGCCTCCAGTCGCGCAAGGGTTTTCTCGTGTTCCAAAAGGTTGGCGCAGGCTTGGGCCAACTCCTGTTGCAACCGGGCGATCTCCTCGGCCTGTGCCGCCTTGCCGGCCTCTTCATGCAGTCCGTTTTCGCGCGTCTCTGCGGTCCGAACCTGCTCTAGCAGGTCCAAAACCTCCTTTTCCGCCGGCTCCATGGCCTGGCGCAGTCCCGCCGCCCGGGTTTGCCGGTCCAAAATCTCCTGGTTTGCCTTCGACAAATGGCCCAACGCCACGGCGGCAGCATCCAATTGACGCTTGGCATCACCCAGTTGGCCCTGCAAGGTGGCCAGGTTATCTGCCTGCTGTTGGGCGCGCTCCCACTCGGGCTCCACCCGTTCCAGTCCCAGCTTCGCCTCTTCCAGCCTTCTTTGGGCATCCACTTTGGCCGTGATGTCCGCCTCCAGGCGATTCAACTCCGCCACGGCGGCCTGCTGCCTCTCCCTGGCTTCCTGCAGGGCGGCCTCGGCCTTCTGCAGATCCGAGTTGGCGCGCACCCTTTGGGTGGCCGTGAAGGTTTGCTCCCACAGGTTTTCCACCTGCGCTTTCACCAGGCTGTCGGTCTCGCTGCGCAGCACGCCAACGGCTCCTTCCCGGGCCAGGCGCTGCTCCAGCCGTTCCTTGGGCAGGCTTTCCCCCAGCGGATCGTCTCCCGCACCCCCCTGCCAAACCCACAGGTGAGCCCAGGCCTTTTCCCTGTTGGCCGCGTTGCTTGGGGCATGGCCGGTCAACTCCCCCAACCGTTTCTCCGCGTCCTCGCCGGAAAGGGTGCTTCCGCCAGGCAGGGTCAATTCCGCCACCGAAGTCTTTCCACCCTTGAACACCTTGCGAAGCTGGTGCCTGCCCCCGTTGGCCTCGAATTCCACCATCACTTCAGGGTGATCACCCGTGGCCGGCTTGGGCCGGATGCCATTCAGAAAGCCATCCCCACCGGTCCGGTGCACCACAAACAGGCAGGTGTGGATCGCTTCGGCCAGCGTGCTTTTGCCCGACTCATTCGGGGCACCCAGCAAGGCCAATCCCGAAGGCGAGTCCAGTTGGAGCAGGCCGCTATCCCGGATGATGCGAAAATTGCGAACGCGCGCTGAGATCAGTTTCATGGATATCTCGTGGGATGTTGAGCGAAGATTTGGTTTGGTGCCTCAGGCCCGGCAGACCAAACCGTGCAGGTCTCGCAGCGCCGAAAGGGCTGTGGCCCCGGCCTCCCCGGTCGAGCCCCGATAACGCTCAAGCAGTCGGCCCGCCACGGTGCGGATCAGCGGGTCGCCGGCACGGCAGGTAAGCGCCTCGATCTCCTCTTCGGTCGGGTTGACGGTCACCCGGTCGCGCACATCCAGCGCGATCAGCCCCGGCCGGATCGACTCCAGCATCCGCTCTAGCCGATCCCGCCCGTCCAGACCCAGCGAGCCGGAAATCTCCAGTTCCATCAGGTCATCGTTGACACGCGCCTTCAGCAGTTCATGGAACTCCAGTTCTAGGGTCTCCAGTTCCTCGCTGGAATGCACTTGCCGCTCAAGCTGGTGCCATAACTTCCGGGTGGTGCTTCGCTCCTCCACCTGCGGATTGGCCCCCCGGTTAGTCGTGACTATCAAGCAATAACCAGGCCGGTTATCGGCCCCTTTGGGGAAACGGTCAATCTCCGGGGTTCCCGAGTACCAGGCGTTGGCGGCCACTTCCTTCACGCCGTGCCAGTCCCCCAGCGCCACATAATCGATCTGTCCAGAAGGCAATTGTCCCAGTTGGATCTGGTTGGGAGCATCTCCCTCCCCCGCCGCCGACCCGAATTCCCGCACCGATCCGTGCGCCAGAACAATGCGGGGCCTCGTTCCGAACGAATCCCAGGTTTCCGCGGGCAGTTGCCTTATCCAGGCGGTGGTGTCGGTGGTCTCCATCCGCTTCAAGAGCGGGCAGGGCAGCACCACCACCCCCTCCATCTCCACCGGCTGGCACTCGGTCAGCACCCGCAAGTTCGGGGCCAATCGCCGGCTTTGCTCGGTGAACTCCTTGGTCTCCCAGAGCGACCCGGGCCCGCCGTGGTCATGGTTGCCTGGGATCAGCAGCACCGGCACACCCATCTGGCCAATCCGGCCCAGCGCCGTGACTATCGTGTTGGCCCCGGGTCGGTTCGAATCGAAAACATCCCCCGCAACCAGCACCATGCGGGCCCCCTCGCCGCGGGCCAGTTCCCCCAGCCGGTCGATCGCGTCAAACCGGGCTTCACGCAACCGGTTCTGCTGCTCGGGTGAGGTCACCCAGCCATAGGGCTTGCCCAATTGCCAATCTGCGGTGTGCAAGAATCTGAATGCCACAGCACTCTCCCGGGCGGAAAAAACCAAGAATCCCATCGTTCAGTTTACGGACAGGTTCCAGACAGCCCCCGGCCCAACCTGGTTTGGCCTTTTATCCCAAACCATTCACCGGGCATGACTTGCGTGTCCTGGCACGGCGCCCGGACGCCTTTTTTCCTGGCCGAACCCGGGTGGGCGCGGCAAATGACAAGCGCGCCTTGGGCTTTGCAATCACCAGCCTGAACCCAATCTTGCCCATGACGCACCTCCCTTTTTGCCCGCATATCCTGAATACGCGTGAGGAGTGCGAAATTTTCTTCGCCAAAAACATGCCCGTAAGCGAGGTCAGCCATGGCCGATGGCTATGAACTGGAAGCCCTGGTCAATTTGCACACGCTATTCATGGGCCAACCCCTGGCCTCCACCGGCATTTCTGTCCAGGTGGAAGGCCGGGAGCGGCGGCTGCTGATCTCCGGATTGCAAAACCATCCGCTCGGAATTCCACCAACACCACCCAGGCAGGAATGATTCCCGGCCCGATCATCCGTCCCAGGAAACTCCATCCCACCCAATCACCCGTTCCAGCAGGCTGACCACCTGGCTGGAAAACAATGCGAACAACTGCTCACCCTTAAGTGCCGAGGCCGCCGACGGGGTTCCAATATAGCCCGGGGTGGTCCGTTCCCTGGTGATCCAGGCCCGATTCGCAGGAAGGAACGGGCGGCCGAACGGCACCGGTGGCAGCGACTGGTATTCGCCCACCAGATGGCGGTGCAGCGAAAGCATCATCGAGGTTTCCCATTCGCAGGCGTGACCCATCTCGGTCTGTACCAATTCGGGCACCAATTCCGGCATCGGCTTGCCGCTGTCTCCCACGGCCCAGTAGGTGGCGTGCAGCAACAGCGGCGTGGGATCATCCCGGGTCTCCTGACGCAGCTCGAAAAGCGCCTGCTGGGCCGGCACCATGTTGCCCCCATGACCGTTCAAAAACACAATCCTCCTGAAACCATGCTTCAGGAAGTTCCGTGCCATCTCTTTCAGCAGGTCAAGATAAGTCCGGGGCGCCGCGCTCATCGTCCCCGGAAAATCCAGGTGATGCTCCGAGTTCCCCAGCCACATCAGGGGTGCCATCAGAATCCGGTCGCCAAGCGCCGTGTGCACGCGGCGCGCCACCTCGCCGGCCAGCATGCTGTCGGTGAACACCGGCAAATGGGGCCCGTGCTGCTCCAGCGCCGCGATCGGTATCACCACAGGCGTCCGCCGGTCCATGGACCCCACACGCGGCCAGGTCATCTCGTGCAAGTGCATGGTCGCATTCCTCCCGCTTAGCCCATCAATCCCGCCAGTACAACGATTCAGACGGCGCCTGGTAACCAATACGCAGGTGCGGCGTCCGCACCACCTCACCCTGCGCCGCCAGGCTGTCCACCCCTGCGATCACCATGCCAGAGGTGAGCAGCGTCCGCTCCACCGGCACCGGCGTCCTACCCGTCAGCACCATCTCCTCGATCTGCCGGCACAAGGGATGAAAAAAGTCCGCCGTGGTCGAACCGTGCTTGGGCATCGGCAGGTGGAACACGCAAGACATCGGATCAGGCTCACCCGCCACCTGGCCCGACCAGGTGAAATCCCGCACCCCGGTCAGATACGATGAACTGCGGAACCCGCCCTCATGCTCGAAGAAAAACCCCGTGATCGACTTCAGTTGCCCCCGGGCCCAATCCAGCGTGACCGCGTCGGTCACATAACCGTCAGCGGCCGGCAGGTTATGGCTTCGGTTCAGCGCGGTGACGAACAGCTTGCGCGTGGTCTCCCGGCCGGGGCTCGCCAACTCGGCGTAAACAGCCTCGTTCTTCAGCGCCCTAACCGAGATCACCCCCCTCTCTCCTCCCTTGCGCCGCTCGGCCATGCACTGCGCCGTCTCGAAGGCGTGAAAATCATAGCTGTCCACCCCGCCATAGGCCACGCACAGGCTCTCGATGAGATCGACTCCTTGCGGCACCTCCGTCTGGGGTTCGCGCCGTGTGACCGGCAGCGATGAACCAGCCAAAAAGGCGAAGCCTAACCGGCGCGCGTCATCCACCATTTCCTTGCACTCCGCCCACTCCGTGGACAGGTGCTTGTCGTTGAACACCGGCACCGCTCGTCCGCTTTGCTCGAAAACTTTCACCACCTCCTTGAACCAACGGTACCGGGGATATTGCACCATCCCCTTGGCGCTTTTGGGGTACGTTCCGTGCTCGCCAATGATGACCACGCCATCCACGGCCAGTTTGCCGGTGCCCAGTGTCAGCGCTTCCGACACGGTGGGGTACAGTTTCAGGTTGTGGCGCTGCGCGCGCCCCCGCGCCAGATCCCCATCGGGAAACTGGTCGATATACACCCCGGCCACTTCCACCCGTGGCTGTTGCCATTTGCCCGCCCACGGATAACCCAGCGTGAGCCGATCCAGAAAATGCTGGGCATGCGCCAGCGGCCTGACCTCGGTACCCAAAAAGGCGATCTTCTTTTTCCCGGCCTGCCCGGCCCGGGCGACCAATCCAAATGTAGGGCAGGATAGCGCCATCGCGGCGCTGGTGAGGAATTGGCGTCGTTGTGGCATGGGAATACTCCCGCTGAAGGCGGCTCGTAAGGCAGGATTCTCGATGGTAACGGTTTTCCTGCTCCAAACAACGAATTTCCCCGGCCTTTGCCAGGGATACCCAAGCCTTATAATGATGGCCGTCGCCTCTTGGTTCGGAGGAATCGGTATGGCTGGCGTCTCATGGTACAAGCGCGTCCAGATTCTTCCCGGCTTCGCGCTGATTTTCAGCAGCCGCGGCATCTCCTTCTCTTTCGGCAAACGGGGCTCCTCCATCAAGGTGGAGGGGCCCGGCAAGTGGAGCCGGGGCATGGTCTCGGGTATCTTTGATTTCCTGAAGAGGATTTTTCTGGGCGGCAAAAAATAACCGCCCCCATCCAGGGAGCGCGCCCGCATGCCGTCACTTGCCCGCTGGTTCCTCGTGATCACCTTGGTGTCGGGCTCACTCGCCAAGGCAAACGCCCAAAACAGCGTGCCACCCTACAAGGACCCCAACCCCGCCAAGCGCATTTTCACCGCCCGCGCCAGCCAGATCGATCCGGCAGCCCGCCCCCACCCCGAAATCGATTTCCTGTTCGAGCGGGACGGCAAACCGGTCGACACCCAGCACGCCACGGTCGACACCCGTGTGGCTCCCAGAGGCAAGCTGGTCATCTGGCTGATGGGACACAACCAGCCACTGTTCGACAGGCTTTCCTCCTACGGCCTGCACGCCATCCGCGTCCACTACGCCAACGGCTGGTTTAACCGTTTCGGCAAGGAACCACCTCCCGCCGATGAGCAGCACCTTGGCAAGATCCGCCTCGAGGCAGCCACGGGCGAGGACTTCAGCCCCCTGGTCACCATCCCCAAGCCCGATGGCATGGCCCACCGCGCGCTGATGTTCGTGAAATGGTTGGACCAAAAAGACCCGACCTCTAACTGGAACCAGTTCCTCACCCAGGACCGGTCCGACCTCCTTTGGGACAGGGTGATCGTCAGTGGCGCGTCCCACGGCGCAACCACCTCCGCCCGCTTCGCCAAGCACAAGCAGGTGGACCGCGTGGTGATGTTCTGCGGCCCGCGCGACCAATACGAGAACTGGCAGGCTCTCCCCTCCGCCACCCCGGCCAACCGCTACTTCGGCTTCAGCCATGTGCTAGACACCGGCTGGTCGGGCGACCACTACTGCCGCTCCTGGGAGATGCTCGGCCTCCAGCAGTTCGGCCCACTGGTCGATGTGGACGCCACCCCTTCTCCCTACGGGTTCTCCCGCAGGCTGATCACGCGTGCCGATGTGAAAAACGATGAAAAAAGGGCCCACAGTTGCGTCACCCCCGGCGGCGCCGCGGTCAAAGACGCCGGCGGCAATTTCATCCATGAGAAAGTCTGGGAGTACCTGTTCACCAGCCCCGTTGATCAGGTGGGCCAACCCGTGGCCGCCGATCCAGACTGCCGCAAAAACCTTCGCAAATAAGCTCCAACCAGGAACCCTTCCATGTCTTCCCTGGCTCTCTGCCTGCTATGCGCCATGCCGGCGCAGGCTCCCGCTTCCATGGACCTATCCCGGGCGGTGGTGGTCACCCGGCCTGGCAAACTACCCGCCGCCGAAGCTGTGGCATCTGTCGTGTTGGTGGAGGAGGTCGCCAAACGCACCGGCGTCTCGCTCAAGACCAGCGATCAGTGGCCCCCCGGCGATACACCTGTGATCACACTCGCCATCACCGATACCGAGAATCCCTGGGCTGACCAGATCACAGGTCCAAAACCACCCGCCAAAGCGGAAAGTTACTCCATCACCGTTTCCGCCACGGAAGGCCAACGCCCCCGGGTGACCATCCAGGGCCGGGATGGCCGCGGAGTCCTCTTTGGTGTGGGGCGCCTGCTCCGAACACTGGAACTGGGCAAGGGCAAGGTGAAACTGGGCACGCGGTTCACGGCGCAGGAAAGCCCCGATGTCGCCATCCGCGGCCATCAGATCGGCTACCGGGCCCGCGCCAACAGTTGGGACGCCTGGACCGTGGCCCAATTCGACCAGTATTTCCGCGAACTCGCCATTTTTGGCGCCAACTGTGTCGAAAACATCCCGTTTGAGGACAACGATCCCTCCCCTCACTTCAAGCTGCCGCGCGACGAGATGAACCTTCGGTTCGCCGACCTGTGCGACAAGTACGACCTCGATCACTGGGTCTGGGTGCCCGTGCAGATCAAGCTGCCAGCCCCCCAAGGCGAACAGGAATTCCTTGCCAGGCAGGAGGCGTTTTACAAGGCCTGCAAAAGACTCGACGCGGTCTTCGTGCCCGGGGGCGATCCCGGCGACAACCACAGCAAGGACCTGGTCCCCTTCCTCGAAAAAATGGCCGCCTCCGTCGCCAGGCATCACCCCAAGGCCAAGGTGTGGCTCTCGCTGCAGGGCTTCAAGAAGGCGGACATTGACCATTTTTACGCCTATGTGGATGACAAAAAGCCGGACTGGCTGGGCGGCGTGGTCATGGGCCCTTCCAGCCCACCCTTGGAAGAAACCCGCAACCGCCTCGACAAACGCTACCCCATCCGCTGGTACCCGGACATCACCCATGTGGTGCGCTGCCAGTACCCGGTGCCCTGGCTCGACCCGGCCTACGGCGTCACCTTGGGCCGCGAACCGGTCTGCCCCCGCCCGCGCGACATGGCCGCCATCTACCGTCTGGGCAAGGGTCACACCAACGGCTTCCTCACCTATTCCGATGGCGTCCACGACGACTTCAACAAGGCCCTCTGGTCCCAACTGGGCTGGCGGCCCGATCTCAACCTCCGCGCCTTCGCCCAGGACTACGCCCGTTTCTTCTTCCGCCATGATCTGGCCGAAGCCGGCGGCGATGCGCTCCTCGCCCTCGAGACCAACTGGCGCGGCAGCTTGGCCGACAACGGCTCGGTGGATGGCACCCTGAGGCTGTGGCAGGCCATCGAGCAGGCCCACGGCCCCTTGGCGGGCAACTGGCGCCTGCAAATGCACCTGATGCGCGCCTATTACGATTCCTACACGCGCCATCGCCTGATCCACGAAATCCGGCTGAACCAGCAGGCACAGGTCAGGCTGCGCAATGCCCAAAAACTCGGCGCGGTCGAGGCGATCAAACAGGCCCGCGCCGAATTGGCCCAGGCTGACGCCCACCCGGTGAAACCAAAACTGCGCGAGGCGATTATTCGCCAATGCGATGACCTGTTCCGATCGGTAGGCCTGCAAACCAGCATGAACAAACACCAGGCAAGCGGTTCAGAGCGCGGCTGCGTGCTCGACTTCCTCGATTACCCGCTCAACGATCGCTGGTGGCTGGAGCACCGCATGGAGCAGATCGGCAAATTGCCGGAACCCGAGCAGGCACCGGCCCTGGTGGGACTGGGCCGCTTCGACGAGATCGGCCCCGCCGGCTACTACGACAGCCTCGGCCATGTCGGCAAAACACCCCGCCAACCCAAGCTGACGGATTCAGGCGAGCAGATCCGCTGGGGCGACCGGTTCCCTGCCCCCACCCAGCGCTGGATGACCGAATCGCGCCGCCCCATCCGCTTCGCCTGGCATACCTACCAGGACGAACTGCCCGAGGGACTCACCTACACCAACCTAGACCGCCGCGGCGGTTACACCGTACTCCTGTTCGCCCAGGGCGATTCCCCGCTGCTGGTGGATAGCAAGCCGGCCAAACGCATCCGAGTCGGCCCAAAATATGACCAGGTCACCGAGCAGGAATTCGAGATCCCCGATGATGCCGTCCAGGACGGCAATATCACCCTCACCTGGGACAAACTCGACCAGTCCCACCTCAACTGGCGTGACCGCCACTATGTGACCGAACTGTGGGTGAGGAGAGGCAAGGCTGGCCGGCAATAAGTCAGTCCCAAGCAAACAATAAGGCTATTGATTTCGCCGCAAAGCTGGTTATACTTTTGGTATGAAAACAGCCGTGTCCATTCCCGATGAAGTGTTTGAGGCCGCTGAGCGTCTCGTGGAGAAATTGCAGACCTCCAGAAGTCAGCTCTATGCAAAGGCATTGGTGGAATTTCTCGCCCGCCACGACGAGAACCAGATTACAAATGCGATGAACAAAGTAATGGATTCCCTGGAAGAACCCGTGGATCCTTTTGCCCGCGAGGCTGGAAAACAAGCCCTGAAAAGGATCGAGTGGTGATTCGGCAGGGAGATGTCTGGTGGGCTGATCTTGAGGCCCCCACAGGATCAAATCCTGGCTACAAGCGACCTGTCGTGGTTATCCAATCCGACCAACTCAATCGAAGTCGCATTGCGACAGTCGTTTGCGTCCCCCTGACCAGTAATCTCAAGTGGGCGGATGCGCCCGGAAATGTTCGTCTGAAGGCAAAGGAAACTGGCCTTCCTGTTGATTCGGTGGCAAATGTCTCTCAGGTAATCTCTCTCGACAAAAATCAATTGGCCTCCCAAGTGGGCACTGTGACACCTGCCCACTTGTCTTCTATTTTGTCAGGGCTGGATGTCATTTTCGGCCGGTAAAACAGCTTCACCCGCCAAACCCAGGCACCTTCAGCCCAAACGGGTTCTCCCCCGTGTACGCCGCAGCCAGAATCTGCGCCGGATGCCCAACCCAGCGCCCCGGGTGACCGGCTCGCAGGTGCCGATCAATCTGCAGGGTGCACCCCACATTGCCGGTCAGCACCACCTGCGCCCCGGTGGCGGCGATGTTACCCGCCTTGCGCTGGCCCAGCGTGGCCGACATTTCCGGCTGCGTGATGTTGTAGCTGCCCGCCGCGCCGCAGCAGTGGTCTGATTCGTTCAGCGGTGCAAGCTCCAGCTTCTCCACCATCGCCAGCAACTGCCGTGGCTGGCTGCGGATTTTCTGCGCGTGCGCCAGGCCGCACGCGTCGTGGTAAACCGCTTTCAATGGCACCGCGTACTTCGGCTTCACCGGCCCCAAGGCCACTAAAAATTCACTGATGTCCTTCACCTTGCCGGCGAACAGCTTGCCCTCCGCCGAGTGTGGATCCTTCTGCAAAATCTTGCCATAGGCCTTCAGCACCGGGCTGCATCCACCCGCGTTGGAGATGATCGCGTCCAGCCCGGCCAAGCCGCCCGGCACCTTGGCGAAAGCGTCACAGTTGTTGCCGGCCAGGCGGGCCGCCTCGGCCTCCAGCCCGGCATGCTCATGCAGCGCCCCGCAGCAATCCTGCGCCTTGGGTATGTGCACATCGCACCCGTTGTGCTGCAGAAGCAGCGCCGTCGCCTTGTTCACCTGAGGATAAAAGGCGTCCGCCGCGCAACCCAGCAGCATACCCACGGTGGCCCGTTTGGGCCCTATGGCCGGCAAAAATTCAGGCAGGTCATGCGACGGCCCGATGGCCGGCAAAATCTCCTGCATCTGCCGCAGCGACTTGGGCATCAGCTTGGCCGTCAGGTTCACCACCCATCCCAACCCCAGCCGCTGCATGATCTTCACGGGCAGAACCGACCACGCCATGCGGCCGCGGAAAGGCGTGAGGTTGAAAAGCATCCAACGCTGCAACCAATTCAGCGTCGGGGCCGGCGGCTTCAGCATCGTCATGTCGGTCTTGTAGCTGTGGATCACATGGTGGTACTGCACGCCCGAGGGGCAGGCCGTCTCGCAAGCCATGCACTCCAGGCACAGGTTCATGTGCGATTGCGCCTCCTCGCTCAAGGGCGCGCGGCCGTCGGCGATGGCCCTCCACAGGTAGATGCGCCCGCGCGGGCTGTCGTTCTCATTGCCCGTCTCCACATAGGTGGGGCAGGCGCCAAGGCACAACCCGCAGTGAACGCAGTCCATGAACAGTTCGTAGTCGATCCCCTTGCCAAGCTGGGCCATGGGGAGGCTGGTCTTCTCACATGTGGTTTCGGCGGCCATGGATGCGTTCACCTGTCTGGAATGATCGAATTGTGTGTCGTGTTGGCCTGGTGATTACAGGTCGGTCAGAAAACGGCCCGGATTGAACAGGCAACCCGGGTCGAGCTGCCGTTTGATTTCTGCCATCAGGGGATGATCCTCCCGGCCGGGCCCGAACACCATGCGGGCGTCCCGCGCCGAAGGCGCCGAGCGGGCCACCACCAGCCAGCCCGACTTGGATTGCGCCAGCCGCTTGGGTTGCGCCAGGTGCCGCAGGCGCTCCACCTGGGCCATCAGGGGCTCGCGGGAAGTGTCCGGGTCGCCCCACGCGTTGACGATTCCCGCACCCAGATGGGCCACAACCCCGCTGGCGGGGGCCCAGGTTTCAAGCGCGCGGGCAAGGCCAACAGTCTCCCCGGGCAGCACGCCGGCCCGCAGCCCCGTGCTCCCATGGGGCCCGCCAAGGGCCGCCAAAGCTTCCCAGGCCATGGCATTCGAAAGCAGTTCCACCACCTCGCCCGAGGCAATGGAGCGCAGCTCGTCCTTCAGGTTTTGCACCTGCCAACGCACCGCCACCTCGGCGCCATCAAAGCCCACCAGCCCGAGCCATCCCGCGTTGGGAAGCGTTTGCCCCGCCATCCGGGCGAATTCCCGGGCCGCTCCCGGTGACAACAGGTCCATCGAGATGGGCCGGGTACGCCCCTGATTCAAGTGGTTTGCAAAGGCCTCCAAGCGCTCGTCGGCACCCAGGGGCACCAGGCACAAGGCTGTCGCCTCGGGCCGCGGCTTCAGTTTGAAGGTCCCCTGCACCAACGGCCCAAGCGTTCCCAGCGCCCCGATATGCAGCTTCCCCATGTCATAACCGGCGACATTCTTCACCACGCGCCCGCCCGATTTGGTCGGCCGCCCGTGGTCATCAATGGCCGTCAGTCCCAGCAGGTAATCCCGCGGCGTGCCATACCCGTGTCGACGCGAGCCTGAACCGTTGGTGGCCAGCAAACCGCCCAAGGTGGCTCGTTCCGGGTCGGGGCAATCGATCGGCAAATCCTGGTTCTCGGCGGCCAGCACCTCGCGCAACCGGGCCACTGTCATCCCCAGTTCCACCGTGACCGTCATGTCGCGGGCCGGGTAATCGATCACCCGGTCCAGCTTCCGGGTGCACAGCGCCAACCCAGGCTTAACCGGCGGCAAGCCCAGGTACTGGCGGGTCCCGCCTCCCAGCGGATACACCGCCTGACCGCCCCGGGCGGCCTCCTGGACCAGTTGGCCGTATTCCTCCTGCGTGGCGGGATGTTTCACCGCCACCCCATGGCCCTGAATGTCAAATGGCTCGTGGACTGACATGGTCGATCCGTTTCGTGGGTGTGAGTGCTCAGTGGGGTGCGCGCCGACCCGGCTTCAGCGGGCGCGCCGAGGAGGGTTCCGAACAGGCGCCCGCTGTGGGCAGCATCTTTCCCGGGCTGCACAATCCGGATGGGTTGAACGCCTGGCGTACCCGCGTCATGGCCATCAGGTCGTCGGGCGAGAACAGCTTGGGCATGAAGTCGATCTTTTCCACCCCGATGCCATGCTCACCGGTAACGCTGCCCCCCAGCTTCAGGCAGGTGTCCAGAATCTCGTGGCTGGCCTCCATCACCCGCTGCACCTGCGAGGGGTCGCGCTCGTCAAACAGCAGGATGGGATGCATGTTCCCGTCGCCGGCATGGAAGATGTTGGCGATGCGGATGTCGTGCCGCTTGCTGATCTCATGCATGATGCGCAGCATTTCCGGCAACCGGGTGCGGGGGACCACGCCATCCTGCGTGCAGTAACTGGGTGCCAGCCGGCCCACCGCCCCGAAAGCCTGCTTTCGGCTCTTCCACAAGAGCATCCGCTCCGCCTCGGTGTTGGCACGGCTCACCTTGCGCGCCTTGTTCTTCAGGGCGATCGCCTCGATCCGGGCGGCCTCTTCGTCAATGCCCGCCTCCAGCCCGTCCACTTCCATGATGAGCACGGCGCCCGCGTCCAACGGGAAGCCGAAGCCGAAGGCCTCCTCCACCGCGCCCAAAATCAGGTTGTCCAGCATCTCCAGCGCCGCCGGAACAATCCCCGCGCCGATGATCTCCGAAATGGTCATCGTGGCGTCGTCGATCGATTCGAAGATACCAAGCAGCGTCCGCACCGACTGCGGGTTGCGCACCAGCCGCACCCACACCTTGCTCACCACGCCAAAAGTGCCCTCAGACCCGACAACCAACCCGGTCAGGTCATAACCAGGCGCCTCCTCCACCGGGCCGCCGATCTGAATCACCCGTCCATCAGGCAACACCAGTTCCACACCCAGGATGTGGTTGACCGTCACGCCATACTTCAGCGTGTGCGGTCCGCCCGAGTTGGTGGCGACATTCCCGCCGATGGTGCAGGCCCCCTGGCTGGAGGGATCGGGCGCGTAGTGCCAGCCATCCCCCTTCACGCGGTTGGTAAGCCACATGTTGATCACGCCCGGCTCCACCAGCGCGTACCGGTTGCGGATGTCCACCTCCAAAATCTTTCGCATGCGCGCCAAGGAGATGATCACACCGCCGCCCACCGGCAGGCAGCCGCCCGCCAGGCTGGTCCCCGACCCGCGTGGGAGAAAGGGCACGCCCAGCTCGTTGCACACCTTCACCACGCCCACGATCTCCTCGGTGGAGCGTGGAAAAACCACCACCTCGGGGCGGTTTTTTTCCATCGTGTAGCCGTCGCATTCGTAGACCATCAGCTCGGCGGGCGAGCTGATCAACCCGTCTGCCCCGACGATTTTTGTCAGGCGGCCCAACAGCGTCGCGGTCTTGTCTTTGGCAAGGGTGGCGGTCATGGCGTGTCCGTGCGTTTGCGGGCGGGGTTGCTGGCGGTCGGGTCGGGGTTAGTATTGAAAACCGTTCTTGCGGGTATGCACCCATGGCTTCTGGTCGGGCTCGGCGGGACCGCGGGCGCGACGCACCTCGCCCACAACCAGGTCGTGGTCTCCCGCCTCATGCCGTGTGATCACCACGCATTCCAGGCAGGCCAGCGTGTCAGGCAGCAGGGGCGGCCCGCCCTCCGGGACATGGCCACCCACCGCGTGGAACGCCTCCGGCCCGGGGGGCTGCCCCTTGCCAAAGTGACCCAGCAACTGCTTCTGCCCCTCGGCCAGCACATGCACGGCGAACGGCGATCCCGCGTGCAGCAGTTCGCCAAGGCCCCGGCCCTTTTTCACGGCCAGGCTCACGCAGGGTGGCTCGAATCCGCACTGCTGAACCCAACTGGCCAACATACCCTGGGCCTGCACACCGGCCCCGGCCGTCACGATGAATAAACCGCTGGGCATCCGACCCAGCGCCGCCCCGATGGCCTGACGCTCCGGACTGGGGGAGGGCTTGCCCTCCGGACTCGATCCGCTCACTGGCTCTGACCCCTTATTTCTCTTCCGTCAGCTTGGGTATGAGGGTGGCCATCTCGGTCTTGGCCTCCTCCTCGTCGGCGAACTTGCGGGCGATTCGGCCGGCCTTGTTGAAAACAAAGATGGCGGGATACCCCTCGATCTCCAGCCGGTCCATCCATACCGTCTGGGTCTCGGCCAAATGGTAGTTCGGGCCACGCACCTTCAGACGCTCCAGGATCTTCCGGGCTTTCTCAATGCTCTTGTCGCGCCCCTCCTCGACATCCAGGGAGGTTTCCACATGCAGGGTGAGCACCACCACACCCTTGTCGCGCCATTTTTCCGCCATCTCGACCAGATGGGGCATGGCCTTGATGCAAGGCGTTCAGGTCCGGTGCCACACATCCACGATCACCACTTTGCCCTGCAGCGCCCGCACCGCGCGCGACAGTTCGCTGAACCGCACCGATTTCAGCTCCACGGCCTCCTGCCGGGCCAGAAGCCCGGCCAGCGCCATGGCTAAAAAAGTGCTCATGGGATCCCTCCCGAAAACCAAAAAATCGCTTGAAATACAGCCTAACCTGCCGGGGCCGGCCAGTCCATGTCACGGGGAACGGAACCATCGGCAGGTCCTGGCCAAAAACCCGGTTTTTCCAGTCAAATACAAGAAAAAACCCGGCAAAGCTCGCTACCCAAACGGCCCAGGGGATAGACCCCGTGGGCAATCCCGCCCTTCACCACCGCGCCGGGCATGCCCCACACCACGCTGGTGGATTCATCCTGCGCCCACACCAATCCGCCGGCCCCGCGGACACTCCTCGCGCCCTCAAGCCCATCCTGGCCCATCCCGGTCAGAACCAAAGCCAGCACCCGACTCCCATAAACCCTGGCCACCGACCTGAACAGCGGATCGACCGCCGGCCGGCAAAAATTCTCGGGAGGCTCTTGGTGCAACCTCAGGCGGGCCTTTTGTGGCGGCCCCTCCACCTCCATGTGCCGGTCGCCCGGGGCCAGCCAAATGGTCCCGGGAAGTACAGGCTCCCCGGCTACCCCCTCACGTACCGGAAGCTTGCACCGGCTTGATAGCGACCGCGCAAGGTTGTTCGAGAATCCCTCGGGAATATGCTGAACGATCATCACAGGAGCCGGGAATTTCGCCGGCAATTCCGGCAGCAACTTTTCCAGCGCCCCAGGCCCCCCGGTGCTCACCCCGATGGCGAGCACAAGCGGTGGCGACGGGGGCGAATAAAGCCTCGCCGGCGATTCCCGGTTTCCGACGGCCGCTCCATCGCAACGTCTGGCCAACAGACCACGCAAGTGGGTGGAGCTCCAACCCGCGGGAAGGGCTGCGCCAGCGGGGGGCTTGGGAATCCATCCGAGCGCCAATTGTTTCAACGCCTCCGGCGGACCGTTTTCACAACTGCTCAACAGGTGGATGCCGCCACTCGGGCCCGATGCCGATTTATTGGCCAACTCCATGATTTCTTCGCGGGTGAAAACACCGTCCGCATCCACAAGCACCAGGGCCGGCTCAGCGGTCTCCCATTCCCGCAGTGCCTTGGTCACGAGCGGAAATGCGAAAACCCGCCATTCGGGTTCCTTGGCCCCGATCTCCTCCAGCAACGCGCGTCGCGTGTGGGTGCTGGCCTCAATCAAATAAATCGATGGCTTTGCCATGCGGCTATCTTAAACAAAAATCGGCCGGCCCGAACCGGGGCCGGCCGCACTTCCAAGATCATTTCTCCGGGTGGTTCATGTCTTGAACCCGCGAACCAGCTCCTCGAGACGCACGCTCAGTTCCCTTAGCGACTCCGTGTCCAGGCTGGCCTCCTGGGCCCGCTTGCTGGTGTTCCCGGCTGCATCCGCAACCCCGGTGATGCTGGCGGCGATCTCGGATGTCCCCTTGGCCGCCTCGGTAACGTTGCGCCCAATCTCGCGGGTGGTGGCCGATTGCTCCTCCACCGCCGAGGCGATCGAGGTCTGGATCTCGTTGATCCGTGTGATGGTCGCCTGGATTTGCCGGATCGCATCGATCGCCAGGCGGGTATCCTGCTGGATCGCCGCGATCTTGCCGCCGATATCCTCGGTGGCCCGCGCGGTCTCCTTGGCCAGTTCCTTCACCTCGTTGGCAACCACCGCGAACCCTTTGCCCACCTCGCCAGCCCGGGCGGCTTCGATGGTGGCGTTTAGCGCCAGCAGGTTGGTCTGCTCGGCGATGCTGGTGATCGTTTTCACCACGCCACCGATCATCGAACCGCTCTCACCCAGCCGGTTCACCAGCGTCCCGGTCGATTCGGCCAGCCCGACGGCGTCACCCGCCACCCTCGCCGCCTGATGGGCCTGGCTTGCGATCTCTCGGATCGTCGCCTCCATTTCCTCCGCCGCCGCCGCCACGCTACGCACATTGGCGTTGACCTGCTCGGCTGCTGAGGAGACCACATGCACCTGGGCCGATGTCTCCTCCGCGTTGCTGGCCATGCTCTGCAGCAGGTTGACTTGTTGCTTCACAGAATCGGCGAGTTGCCCCGCGCCCTCCCGTATCGGGGAGACGGCTCGACGCATCCCCTCGACGGCCCCCTCCAGCGCCGAAGTCATGTCGCCCAATTCGCCGCGGCCTATCACCTCCACCTTCTGGGCAAGGTCGCCCTGCGCCAATTGAATCAACCGCAGCCGGCTGGAAGAAATCGGCAAAACCAGGCTCCTGCCGATCCAGAAGACCAGGGCCAATGCCATGGCCAGCGCCAGGCCGGTCAGGGAGACCCCGGTGAGCCGCGAGCGGCTGAAAAGGCTGATCCGGTTTTGCAGGGCCTTTTCCAGGTTCTCGTCACACCGGTTGAAGGCCTCCTGGCAGGTCTCGAATGCCGAAAGGACTTTCTTGCCGAATCCGCCCGCCGAATCCCATTTCACCGACTTTGAAACCATTCCGTCGGCTTGGTCGGCCAAAGCCGAAAGATCCCGCCTCACCAGATCTGCCACCTGGTTCAGCCGGTCAGCTTCGATGGTCTCGCCGAAAAAGTTCATGTCCTCCGCGAGGGCGGTTTCAATGCCCTTGCTGAAACGGGTCAGGTTGTCCTCCCGCATCCTGCGGCTGGCGATCCCCAGTTCCAGCATCCCGCTCGATTCGCCCTTGCCGAAATAACGGGCCATCGACGATAGCCTTTCGCAGATGCCCGGCAGGGCCACCACGCAACAGTCCATCAGGTAAAAACTGTCCAGGTCCGGGTCCAGCACCAGGTTGGAGCTGTCACCCACATGGGCGATCTGCTCCAGCAGGATTTTCTCCACCTTGGCCCCGGCCTGGGAATCGGACGAGCGCCACGCGCTGCGCAATTCCTCCGGTGTGGCCCAGGTCCTCTTCCTCGATTTGAAGCCATCCTCGTCGAACCCGATGGCCTTGCCAAACTGGGCCCCCAGACGGTCGATTCGGTCCAGCGAGCGCTCCACCGCGTTGGCCGCTGTGGAGATCTCCCCCGGTTCCGCCTTCAGGGCCACCAGTGACTGGTGCCTTTCAAAGGCCAGAAGGGCTTCGAAAAGCACCCGGTTGGCGCCCAGACCGCTGATTTCCTTCTGAGCGAAATCAATCTGGCTACTGACGGATTTCCAGTAGATCCAAAGCAGCACCACCAGCGGAAGCAGGAAGCTGAGCGCTATCCACACCAGCCTGGCGGCAACACGCCTGCCCGAGACCCATTCCAACCAGAAATTGCCGTTCATGATGTTTCACCCGTTGCTGATAACCGTGAAAACTTGTCCCAGGCGGACTGTCAGACCTTGGCCGCCACCTTCTCCGTCTCGTTTCCCATCCAACCCAGGACCCTGCATGGATCCAGTATCAGAAGCAACTCACTGTCCCCATCAACCACACCCAGTAGGGCCTCGCGGAGTCGCCTTGGAATGTTGGATGGCACCGGCCGGAGCATGCCCGGCCGGATCTCCTGCACCTCCTCCAGGGCGTCCACCAGGAAGCTGGTCAACTCACCCTGGTGGATGCAGACAACCTGGAGCAGGTTCCCCGATTCAGAGGGGGCCAAGTCCAGGCTCTCCCGGAGGTTGAATGCCAAAACGATCTGCCCCCGCAGATTCACCAGCCCGTCCATGGTCCCGCAAGACAGGGGAACCCGAGTGATCGGCAGGGGCTTCAGCACCTCCTGCACATTCCGCACATCCAGGCCCAGCCTCAAACCCGCCAGCCTGAAAACGCAAACCCCGAATCCCTGTTCCTCCAAGACTTTCGGGGCGGCTTGTGTGTCAGCCATGGGACACCCCCCGTTCACACCAGTAAGCCGGGTCGATGATCTCCGTGGTGTGCCCCCTGACCAGCGCTGTGGCGGCCACGCCGGGGGAAGCCCCTCCCTCGATAAGCATCCAGGGTTCCTCCACGGTGTTCAGGATCTGGTTGACCATCAGGCCGGCAAGCCCCGACTTGAGGCGGTGCACCACCACTGGCTGGATTTTCCTCGCCCCGCCCGTGGATGGGCTGCCAATGGATCCTGCAAGATCCGTCAGGGGCAGCAAACCTCCCCGGTAGGGGACGACAGGCCCGCGGGCCGTCAACTCGATCCTGGAGGTTTCGATCTCCTCCAGCCGTTCCACCAGTTCCAGCAAGAAGCCGTGGCGGCGGCCCGGGACCAGTTCGACAAGCAGCAGGGGTCTCACTTGCTCGGCGGAAACCTGCGCCCCCGGGAACTCGCCGGTTCCGCAGCCCGCCACGGCCACCCCGCCGGCGTCGGCCAGGCCCGCTATATCGATGATCAACGCGATCCTGCCGTCGCCGAGCAGGGTCGCCCCGCCGTACACCGACAGGTTCCGCAAAGGCGGCGGCAAGGGCTTGACCACAATCTCCTGCGCGTCCAGGATCCGGTCCACCGCCAGCGCGAAAATCCGGTCCTCGCCCCGGAGCACCACGATCGACAGCGCGCCCTCGTTTATGGCTTTTTCAACACCGGATTTTTCCCTGAGGATTTCCCCGAGATCCAGCAGGGGCAGCAGCATACCCCTGAAACGCAGCACCCGCGTGCCGGCCGTTTCCTCCACCAGGGCCTCCAGCCTCTCGCCCTGGATGCGCAGCAATTCGATAATCCCCGACTGGGGCAGCGCCAAATGCGTTTGCCCGGAAACCACCACCAGCGCGTTCAGGATCGCCAGGGTCAGCGGGATCCGTAGCCGCACCGTCGTGCCCCGCCCGGGAATGCTGTCCAGGTCGATCGACCCGCCCAGATTCTCGATGTTGGTCTTCACCACATCCATGCCGATGCCCCGGCCGGAAACCTGGGTAACCGCCGAGGCGGTGGAGAATCCCGCCAGGAAGACATAACCCAGCACTTCCTGGTCTGTTTGCCGGTCAACCACCTCCCGCGTGGCGATACCGCGCTCCACCGCCTTGGCGCGGATCGATTGCGGATTCATCCCTTTCCCGTCGTCCTGCAGCTCGATGATCACCTGGCCCGATTCATGGCGCGCGCGCAGGGTCAGGCTCCCTTCGGGCCCCTTGCCTGCCTTCAGCCTCTCACCCGGCCCCTCGATCCCATGATCCACCGCGTTCCGCACCAGGTGCGTCAGGGGATCCTTGATCGCCTCGATCAAGGTCTTGTCCAACTCTGTGGAACCGCCCTCCATTTCCAGCCGACATTTCTTGCCGACCTGCTGAGCCAAATCCCGCACCACCCGTGGCAGGCGCGACCACAGGTTGGAGATGGGATACATCCGCATTTTCATGACCGCTTCCTGCAGCTCGGTCGTGACCTGGTTGAGCTGGCGGGAGGCGGCGGAAAGGGCGGGGTGGTTGAACTGTCCCACCTGCTGGATGATGCGGTTTCGGGCGAGCACCATCTCCCCGGCCAGCGCCATCAGGCGGTCAACCAGCCCCAGGTCGATTCGGACCGAATTTTCCTTGTCCTTGCTCGGCGGACCCAGGCGCCCCAGCACCACCGAATCGGTACCCATGACGGATTGCTGGGAAACAATCGACTTCTGGACGGATAACTGGCTTTGCGGTGGCTCGACGGGACTCGCTGGGGGTCGGACAGGCCTGGCAGGGACCGGTGTGGTGGCAACCGGATTGGCCAACTGGCGTGCCAGCTCCTCCAAATCCTGGGAATGGAGCTTGTCCCCGTTGCCAACCGATATGGAGGCGAAAATTTCCCGCAGGGCGTCAATCACCCGCAACAAAAGGTTGCCGATTGTCGGGCTGAAGGGCAATTCACCGGATCGCAGCCTGGCCAGCAGCGATTCCGCGGCGTGGGTGACGCTTTCCAGAGTGGGGAAATTCAGGAAACCTGCGGCCCCCTTCAAGCTGTGCAACAGGCGAAAGGCGGCGGTCAAGTTTTCAGGCGTGGGCTCGATCGCCTCGGCTTCCAGGAATAGCTTTTCCAATTGGCCGAGGCTTTCCTGCCCCTCCATCAGAAATTCACGAGTTGCCTCATCCAAGTCACTCATGGGTAAACAGTCACCCAAAGACACCCTACATACAGCGCAAAACCACCAAATAACCAGAATTGCCAAACCAGCTGAATGGGTGAAGATTACTTGGTTAGTTTGGGAATTAATTTTTCAATCAGCGCTGGCGCAATTGATACAGTTGCTTCAGGCAGGCGAGTAGAAATATAAAGATATCATGATAAATAACAAAACCCCCGGGGGAGAATTCCCCGGGGGCTTTTCCGGTTTGGGCGCTACCGGAGGGACGACGATCAAGGGCCGATGGCTATCGAGCCTCGTTCCCCGGTGCGGATGCGGACGCAATCCTCCAGGGGTTGGATGAAAATCTTCCCGTCCCCGATCTTCCCGGTGGGCGGCGTGCGCGAGGCATGCACCAAAGCCTCGATGGTCGCCTCGACGAATGGCTCGTTGACAGCGATCTCGATCTTCAACTTCGGCAGCAGCCTCGGCTGTACCTCTGACCCGCGGTACACCTCGGTGTGCCCGCGCTGCCTGCCGCAGCCGCGCACCTCGGAAACGGTCATCAGGTAAACATCGATCTGAGCCAGGGCAATCTGCACGGCCTCCAGCCGCTCAGGCTTGATGATGGCGGTGATCAGCTTCATGTCTTTTCTTCCCCCAGGTTGATGAATCGGTACTTGGCGTGTGTTGGAGTCTGTCGGTCCGCGGTGGCCGGAAGCCGGAAGGCCGCCGACCACCGCCTTATGGGTCGGTGGGAAGTCCGGTCAGACTTCCGTGGTGACTTTCACACCTTGCCCGAACGACTTTTGCAGAAGGCGAGTCAAGGCTTCCTTCACCTTGGCCTGGTCCCCGCCCGAGAATCGGAACTTGTTCTCCGAAACCGTGCTCAGGTGGGGGTAGATCAATAAGAAATCAGCCGACGGAACCCCGGGCCCATCCTGACAGAGGCCGCTCCAGGTGCTGATGAGGGCCTCCTTGGACGGTCCCTCCACCAGCAGGGCAAACCGCTTGCCACCCGAAGGCGGGGCGATGGCCGCACGCGGCATCGGTCCTGGCCGATCCACCGAGGTCAGCAAGGAGGGACCGTAGTCAAAGCCGATCTCGCCATGCTCGGTCGCGTCCAGACCTTCCATCTCGCTCTGTAGGTCGGTGGTGAAGTTCCCACCGGTCAGCGCTTGAACCAGAATCGCCAGGACAGCACTTAACCCGAAGGCGTAGATGCCCGAAAGCGCCGCCGCCTTGAATTGGATGCCAACCTGACTGGTGTGGGATTTCTCCCCCTTCTTCAGCTCCTCCTCCTTGAGAAGAAGCTTCTCCAGTTTTTTGGCCTTCTCCAGCGCCCCTCCGGCCTGGGCGCTCTCCACAAAGGCCTTGTCCAGTGGCCCCTCGGCCTTCTTCTTGTCCTCATCCTTCTCGGCCTTGGACATGGCTTCTTTGGCAGCGTCCAAAGCGGCCGTCGCCTTGGAGGCGGCTTCCTCAAGGGATGGCAGCTTTTTGGAGATCTCATCCACCGAGCCCAGCTTGGACTCCGCCTTCAGGGCCGCTATGGAGGTTTCAATGTTCATGAAAGCGGTATAGCCATAAGCCCCGGCCGAGTTGACCGCGCCATGGCAGAAGATGCCCGTCAGAACCGCGCCCAAAAATCCACCCACCCCGTGCACGCCGAAGGCGTCCAGGCTGTCGTCATAACCAAGCGTCCCCTTCAATGCCACCGCCCCGTAGCAGACGATGCCTGCCAGGATGCCGATGGCCACACCACCGGAGACATAGATGTAACCAGCGGCCGGAGTGACGGCGACCAAACCGGCGACAATACCCGAGGCAAGCCCCAGAGCCGTGGCCTTTCCTTTGTGCAGCAGTTCCACCAGCATCCAGCTCAGCCCGGCAGCGGCCGCGGCCGCCTGGGTGGCAGCGAAAGCCGAGGTGGCCAGGGTTCCGGAAGCTCCCGCGCTGCCGCCGTTGAAGCCGAACCACCCGAACCACAGCAGTCCCGCACCCAAAAGGGTGAGCACCAGGCTGTTCGGCTGGACAGGTTGCTCGGGATAGCCAGACCTCTTCCTAAGCACCAAGATACAAGCCAGTGCAGCCGCGCCGGCTGCGATGTGCACCACGGTGCCACCCGCGAAATCCAGCGCTCCCATCTGACCCAGCAGCCCCACGGCAGAGCCGCCGGCGCCCTTCACCTTGTCCACCGGAACCGCATAGAACCAGTCGAAAGCCCACACCATGTGTGCCAAGGGGCAGTAAACCACGGTTATCCACAACAGGCTGAAAATCATGAACGGCCAGAAGCGAATGCGCTCGGCCAAGGCTCCCGAGATCAGCGCGGGCGTGATGATGGCAAACATCCCTTGGAACATCACATGCGCGTAAACGGAGATGTTCAGCCCGGGAAGCAACTGGTCCGCCTCAATCCCCTGCAGGAAAACCAGATCGCTGCTCCAGCCAATCAATCCATAACCACCCACCGATTCACCGAAAGCCAACGAATAACCGATCCCAAGCCAATAAAGGCCCACGAGCGCCAGACAGCCCATGCTCTGCATCATCGTGGCCAGCACATTTTTCCTGCGCACCATGCCACCATAGAAAAGGGCCAACCCCGGAACCATCAGCAATACCAGCGCGCTGCTCACCAGCATCCAGGCCGTGTCACCACGCACCTTGGCGTCCGCGATCGCGGCGTCCAGTTCGCCCTTCTTGGCGGTGGTTTCATCCGAAAGCGTCTTCAGCGCCTTCTCCAAATCGCCGATCTGGGTTGTCAGCTTGCCCACCGGATCCGATGACGGGGCCGATGCCGCCGCCGGGGGAGCATCTTTTTTCTCCTGGCTGTATCCCGCCGATAACCACCCACCTCCCAAAACCAGAAAGGCGAGCAAACCTGTCAATAACCGTTGACGCATGGACACGATCCTCCCGGGAAAACCTTGGATTCCATGCTTCCTTATGCAACCCCCATGCCACGAAGCCCCTGGGCCGAACAAACAGCCGCCCGGCTGGAACATTTGCCGGCGAAATCGCTTGTTTTCCTGCTGATTTAAAAATGGCGGCTGAACAGGTGAAAAGTGCCCTTAACCTGCCCCCGCACAAAAAACTGGCACGGCTCGCCACCAAAACAGGCTTCAAATTGGCGTCCCCCTCTGGGCAGCAGGGGGGTTGAGGTGAAAGCCAGTGCCCGGGCCACCAAGGGATGAGGGGCCTGTTCCCGCCATGAAACCCCCAAACCCTTTGCCCCGCGGGAAAGAGCACACCTACCAACTGGAAACGGTTGCCAACCGGGGCAGTCACGCCATCATCTGGAAGGCCATCCGAAGCGATGGTGTGCCGGTCGCCATCAAGACCCGCGACAGGGAATCCGGTTTCCCGGTCAAATGGCTGGAACAGGAAGGCGACCTGCTCCATCACCTGACAGGGCTTGCGGTTCCAGGAATCATCCCACTGCTCGAAATCCTCGAATGGGACGGCGAACCAGCCCTGGTTTTTCCATGGCGGCCGCTCACGCTTGCCGGTCTGGAAAAAGCGCCCTGGTCACGCCTGCGCCCGCTGCTCGCCTCCGTGGCGGCAAGCCTGCGGCACCTCCATCAACTCGGTTGGATTCATGGGGATGTCACACCCGGCAACATCCTGCTCGATCCATCCGGCCAGAACCCCTGCCTCACAGATTTCGGTTTGGCCAGGCGGTTGGATGCCGGCGACAACGCCTCCCGACCCGCCATCGGCGCCACACCCGGCTTCGGTAACCCGAACAATCCCACCCCGGGCCCCCACACCGACTGGCACAGCCTAGGGGTCTGCGCGTGGTTGCTCTCCATCGGTGCAATGCCTACGGCCAAGGCGCCAGTGAGCCAACTGGCCCATCTGGCAAGGGAGAGGGGTCTTGCCGAGAACCTGGCTTGGGACCTCGCTTGGTGGGTGGTGAAAGGGTCCTCCCCACGCCGATTGGTCGGTTGGCTCCAAGGTAAAAAAGCCCGCCTGATACCCGGCAGATACAGGACGCTGTTGCAAACAGGCCACTGGCTGCTGCCAATCCTGATCGTCCTGGCCATCCTGGTGCTGCTTTCTGCTTGGCTTTTTTGGCCCATTCCCTGAGGCGCCAAAGGGATCAAGCCGCAGGTGGTTCAGCGCGGTGGCAATGGGTATACTTCCAGAAGCTCACATCCGAGCCACACCGCCCGGAATGCAGTTTTGGCGACCTATGACCAATTGTTCCAACCGCATCCGAAGGGCGTTCACTCTCATCGAGTTGCTGGTCGTCATCGCCATCATCGCCATCCTGGTGGGCCTGCTGGTCCCCGCCGTGCAGAAGGTGCGCGAGGCAGCCAACCGCATGAGTTGCTCCAATAACCTCAAGCAACTCGGCCTCGCCCTGCACAACTACCACGACTCCCGCGGCGAGTTCCCCATGTCCCGCCGGGGCTTCAAGTCCGGCGCCATCAATGAGGCGGCCCAGCGAAGCTGGATTCCGGACACCCTGCCGTTCATCGAACAGGGTGCCATCCTCTCCTCCTGGAACCTCAATGAAAACTGGTGGATTGATAGCAGCACCAGCCGCAACGGCACCCTGGCCCAAACCCAGATCAAGCTGCTCAAATGCCCCACCACTCCCAACGGCGACCGCCTGCAAAACAAGACGGAAAACCCGCCTCCCAACAAGGTCGGCGCCTGCACCGACTACTTCGCCCCCGAGGGTATCGCCACCACCTTCAACACCACCGCGGGCCTCACCGGGGTAAGCCAATTGACCGGCGCCCGCCAAGGTGTCCTGGCTCCCTGGGCACTGGCAACAGACCCCCGGCCCACCAGCCGGATCACCGACATCCTCGACGGCAGCTCCAACACCATCCTGGTGGGAGAAAATGCCGGCCGTGAGGATCTCTATCGCAACGGAAAGCTCATGTCCGTGGCGGTGGCCAACGCCGCGGCAGCCAACTGCGCCCGCGCCCGCGGAGGCTCATGGGCCACCAATGACAATCCCTACGAGATCGGCCAGGCCATCAACTGGTGCAACGGCGGGGCGGTTCCCGGGCTTCCTCCGCTACCCCTCAAGGTCAACGGCTCCAACGAGTGGGGCTACCTCTATTCATCCCTGCATTCCGGCGGTGCCAACCTGTTGTTCGCGGATGGATCCGTCCGCTTCACCGCCGAATCCACACCAGCCCGCACGCTGGGAATCCTGACCACCAAGGCGGGCGGGGAAGTTGCCCCAGATTAATCTTCTGATTACTTTTGCAATATTAATTTATTCCGGTTAGTGATTCGAAGACGGTACAGTTGGCCGTCATGGCGAATTTGTATCTCGGTTCGCCCGTCGAACAATGCCATGGCATCTACGATTTTTGCTTTATTTCCCTGTTTTTCATAGTCTTTTTCATCCAAAGTTTCATCCTGTTTCATCATCAATTCCACCCACAAAAAGCGAGCAAAATCCCTTGCCCAAGTAAATCGTACTAGTATGATACTATTAATCAAGAGAATGAGACTCTGTCTCAACAACAGGTCCCCTTCCTGATAAGGCTGCTCAGCAACCGCAGTGGCTACCGCCACAACCGTGCGCGATGCGCCTCCATGACCCGGTCAACCCATGGAGTTGCCCCGATGTCTGTCCGTTCAAACCGTCCTGGTTTCACCCTGATCGAATTGCTGGTCGTCATCGCCATCATCGCCGTGCTGGTGGGACTGCTGGTCCCAGCCGTGCAGAAAGTGCGCGAGGCCGCCAACCGCATGAGCTGCTCCAACAACCTCAAGCAATTGGGACTGGGCATCCACAATTTCGAGGGCACCAACGGCTATTACCCCCCCTCAACCATCTCCACCGGCGCCGCGGCATCCCAACCATGGTCGGGCCAGGCCTTCGTGCTGCCCTTCCTCGAGGGGGACAACATCATCAAGCGGATCGACTTCAACGCCGGTTATCACAACGGCATCAATAAAGATCTTTACCCGCCCAACGGCGTGGCCACTATCCGCGTGCCGGTGCTCCACTGTCCCTCCGACCCCAACAACCGGGCCCGCATGAACACCACCACGGGCATTCCGGAGCACTACCCCCTGTCCTACCTGTTTAATGTCGGCTTGTACCTGGTTTACAACCCGGTCACGCGGCAGGACGGCGGCGGAGCCTTCGGCCCCAATCAGCGTTTGACCCCAAGCTCCTACACCGACGGGCTCAGCAACACCATCGGCATGGCCGAGGGCAAGATGTTCTTCCCCCGCGTGCAGGACGCCGTGCTTCCGAATGTGCCCCCGACCAACCCGGGCTCCGTCGCCGGAACCGTTTCTGGCGGCGCTTGGTCCTCCAACAGCGGCCACACCGAATGGGTCTGCGGTCGCGCCATCCACACCGGATTCACCACCACCTTCACCCCCAACACCCGTGTGACCCGCAGCGAGGGTGGCGTGGACTATGATTTCGATGTGACCAGCAGCCGGGAAGGCCGCAACCAGACCGACCCCACCTACGCCGTCATCACCGCCCGAGGCTATCATCCATCCGGGGTGAACGGCCTGATGATGGACGGATCGGTCCGGCTGTTTTCAAACACAATCTCCCTGGCAAACTGGCGGGCATTGGGCACCCGCGCCGGTGGCGAGGTCGCCACCGACTGAGAAATCACTCTGGGAAAGTGCTAATGAGTCCTCTCTGGACAGGCCCCGAGGCGATCCCGGGCCTGTGGCCGTTTGGCTCTTGATCAAAACCACACAAAAACTTCACCAATCCCACCCAATTCCATCATCGTTTCCACTTCTCATTGCCCCATCATCTGGCAGACGGGAAGGCATCGGTCTTCCCGGAACGCATCATGGTCTTCGGGCTGGTCGGTTGGAATGGTGTTCAAGCTGCATCCGCAAGTTGGAATCGAGCACCGGCGAATCCTCGTTCTGGATTCCGACAGGCAATCCGTTTCCCTGCTGATCAATCAACTGCGGGAGGAAGGCTTCCTGCCGGTGACTGGCCGAGGCGGCGCCAACTGGTTCGAAAATCTCAAACGCCTATGCCCGTCTTTGGTGCTGATGAACCGTCGAATACCCGACGACGACGGCTTCAGCTTGATAGCCCGCATCCGCACCAATAAGGAAACCGAAAAGCTGCCCGTCATCTTCACCTGCGACCAAGAGGATGAAACAGACCAGGTCGTCGCTTTCCGTCTTGGCGCCAACGATGTCGTGGTCAAACCGTTCAGTGCCCGCATTCTCTCCGCCCGCATCCGCCTTCAACTGGGCCTCGGCAACACCGATTCGGAAATCCAAACCCGATTTCCCGAACGGTTCCTCCAGGTGGGCAACCTCCTGTTCGATTTCTGGGCCCATCAGGCCCTGCTCGGCGGAGAACTCCTCAATCTCACACCGACCGAATTCCAATTGTTGTCTGTTTTGGCTAAAAAACCCGGCTCGTCCATGACTCGCAAGGAGATGGCTGAGGCCTTGGGCAAAACGCTTGAAAAGGGCCGTTTGCGCCTCATCGACACCCACATCAAATCCCTTCGCCGCAAGCTGGGCGATTCCGGGCTGGTCCAAACCATCCAGCGCGAGGGATACCGGATCAATCCGGATATTTGCTCCAACGCGCCAATTTGAGGTCAAAGCCTTCATATAAAATTCGCTAATTTTTAACCGAAATAGGCCCTTTTTCTTCACAAAGGCTGGCTAAAAAAACTTCGGCTTTGCTTCATTCCCATGGAGATTGACCGATGCTTTTTTCCCACAGACGCAGGGGCTTCACCCTGATCGAATTGCTGGTCGTGATCGCTATCATCGCAGTGTTGGTGGGTCTGTTGGTCCCCGCCGTGCAAAAGGTGCGCGAGGCCGCCAACCGCATGAGCTGTTCCAACAACCTCAAACAGTTGGCACTGGCCGCCCACAATTTTGAAAGCACAAATGGGTTCCTGCCCCAGGGGCCATACGACGGGGACCCCCGTCTCCCCGGCATGCAGTACAACGAGGCCCCCGGCCAATACGAGGGTTCCACCTGCTGCAATGCGGCCCACCCCAATGGTTGGAGCCACTGGTTCAAGCTCCTCCCATATATCGAGCAAGAAAATGTCTACAGGTTGGCCAACTTTGACCTGCCACCCATCCACAGCGGACGCCCCGCCAACTACAACGGCGAGGATTCGGTCGCCCGTTGCCTGGTAAAAACCTTCTACTGCCCTAGCAGACGCTCCCCAACGGGCTACGGTTCAGCACTGTTCGGCCGCTGCGACTACGCCGGCAGCGCCGGCTTTTATCAGGGTGAAATGCACGAGAACTGGGGCGATATCCCTGCACCGCCCCTGGGCATGACCCCCCGTCGCAATGAGCGCACAACCGAGAATTTTGGCAACTTCGGTGGCCGGCAGGGTTACATTGGCTGGGGAGGTCAAGGCGCGAGAAAAACCGTTGTGAGCGCCACGGATGGTTCCTCCAATTGCATTCTGTTCGCCGAAAAGTGCCTGCCTCCTACCCGCCATGGGGCCGATGGCGGCGATAATGAGCGGTGGAACAACGCCGGTTGGGATGAGTGCGTCATTCGTTTCCATTTTCCGCCCAAGTCTGACACCGATCCCTCCATCAAAATCACAGGTAGCCCTGGCAACCCGAACGATGGCTCCAATGTCTGGCGCCGCTACTTTGGCTCAAGCCACTCCGGTGGCATGAACGCCGCTCTGGGTGATGGCTCAGTCCGTTTTATCTCCTTCACGGTTAACCCCCAGTCTTTCATGCGCGCCTGCGTGATCGATGACGGCGTTCCCAGCAGCCTCGATAATTGATCTCAATGAAGGAGAACATGAATATGTACCGTTTATTCTTGGCTCCCATCGTTTGCTTCCTTCTGACGGGTTGTGGCAGTGACAAGACGGTCATTCCGACAAAGGAATTGACCGAGGAGCAGAAAAAAGCCGTCGCCATCGAGGATGACAAGATTTTCGAGGAAGAAGGCGGCACCAAGCAAAAGCAGGGCAAAGGCAAGCGCTGATCCTTTTCCTGCTTCCCCCGGCAGGGAGCCCCCCTGGCTCCCTGCCGGTTCTTTTATTCACCGGTCAGCTTAATCGTTTCTTTCTTTTGCCAGTGAGAAATAAGATGCCTTGCCCCGCAAGAAAACCCCTGTTCGGTATACTTGTTCCACTTTTTTCCCTTGCCATCGGCGGATGCGGACAGGCCGAATCAAAAAAGGTGGGTAGCCCGGGCGGGCCCCTCCCTCCCCCGCCCGATACCGCCAATCTGCCTTCCGCCAAGAGCGTGCGTTATGCCAACTGGGCAAAGTTTGACCTCGGTTCCGGCCAAAAACGCTTGAGAACAGTGACCAAGCCAGAAGGCTGGGTGAAAGAGACCCACACCCAGATCCTGAAGGAAAAAACTCCGGAAAAGGTGGTGGTCGAAACCCAGATAACCGTCGAATGGTCCACCGGCCAAAAAGATGTAAACCCGCCCATCCCCATGGATTTTCCCGCTTCTTTCAAGGTTCCCCAGGGCCTGACAGCCGAGGCCATGGAAGCCCCATCCCTGAAGGCAAAAAAAGGGGCCGAGGAAGAAATCACCGTTTTGGGCAAAAAATACAAGGCCCTCACCTACGAGTGGAGCGACAGCACCGATGGGGGCGGCCCAGTTAAAAACAAGGTCTGGTACAGCGATGACATCCCAGGCCGGCAACTGAAGCTCACAGCCAACTGGTCCGGCACCGCCAAGGCCGAGGAAGAACTCCTCGAAATCTTGCCCGCAAAGAAAAAATAACCCCACTACAGGCCCCCGGTCCTCACCGGATGTGCCTGGCGGCATCCGGGTTATCTTTGCCCGATAGTGCCCGGCAGGTCATACTACACCTTTTCATGGAATAGTTTTCCAGGCGGGGATGTATGCCTACTGCCCGAAAAATCGCAAAAGACAACCGGCAAACCATTCATCTCGAAAACCGCCCGCTCCTGTCCCCCGTCCAGGCCGGCGGGCTGGCCGCGGTATTCAAGGTGCTGGCCAATGACACCCGCCTGCGCATCCTCCATGCCCTAGTCCGTTCCAGTGAGTTGTGCGTGACTGACCTGTCAGCCTCCATCGCCATGAAGCCCCAGGCCATATCCAATCAGATGCAACGCCTGGCTGATCTCGGAATCGTCACCTCCCGTCGTGAGGGTAACAACATCCGCTACCGCCTGATCGACCTGTGCGTCCGCTCACTCATGGACCAGGCCCTTTGCCTCATGGAGGGTGTCAGCGGCATCCGGGCCGGAGAAAAAAACAGATGCTGTTCCTAGAACCTGCCACCCGCCGAAAAATGGCCTCAGAATGCTTCGGCACATTCTGTCTGGTTTTCGCAGGCACCGGGGCGATTGTCATCAACCAGATAAGTGGAGGCGCGATCACCCATCCCGGCGTGGCGCTGACCTTCGGGCTCGTGGTGATGGCCATGATCTACGCGCTGGGGGATGTGTCGGGTGCGCACCTCAATCCCGCCGTCACACTGGGCCTACGCGCTGCCGGATTATTCGAGAAACAACTGGTCCTTCCCTACCTCATCTGCCAGCTCACGGGTGCCGTGCTGGCAAGCCTGACCCTGCGCTTGCTATTTCCCGACAGCACCGACCTCGGCGCCACCCAACCCTCGGGCGGCCTGATGCAATCCACCGTCCTCGAGTTCCTGCTCACACTCATCCTCATGTTCACCATATTCGCCTTCGCCAAAAGGCCCGGTGCCGCCAGCCCCCTGGCCGGTATCTTCATCGGTGGGGTGATCGCCCTGGAAGCACTGTTTGCCGGCCCCATCTGCGGTGCCTCGATGAATCCGGCCCGGTCACTGGCACCGGCTGTGGTGGCCATGGCCCCCCAACATCTGTGGATCTACCTGGCCGGCCCCCTGGCAGGCGCCCTCATGGCCGTTCCCCTTTCCGCCCTCATCCACGGTAAACCCGTACCCACCCAACAATAAGCCGTCTGATCCCAAATCCCGGGAGTTACCATGTCTATTGCCAAAGGTCCTATTCCGGTGTTTTATCCAACCCTGAAAGACTACCTGGCCAAGCGCGTCCTCGAGAGCGACCAGATTCCACCGGACCGAAAAGCCGAACTGGAAGCGGTTGCCCAGTATGTGCGCCAAAAGCTCCACTCCGGCCAGACCGCCCGGCTGACCTTCATCTGCACCCACAATTCCCGCCGAAGCCACCTGTCCCAAATCTGGGCCCGCGTCGCCGCCGCCTGGTTCGGAATCAATGGGGTGGAAACATATTCCGGCGGTACCGAAGCCACCGCGTTCAATCCCCGGGCGGTCAATGCCCTCCAAAGCTGCGGGCTACAGATCGAGACCGATAATCCCACCGCCACCAACCCCGTCTACCGTGTGCGTTATTCCTTGGAGGCCCCGCCATTGGATTGCTTTTCCAAGGTGTTTGACCACCCCCCCAACCCGTCCACCGGCTACTGCGCGGTCATGACCTGCTCCCAGGCCGATGACGCCTGCCCCATCGTCTCCGGCTGCGACATGCGGGTCGCCATCAGGTACGAAGATCCCAAGGCGGCCGATGACACGCCCGAAGAGGCGACACGCTACGCCGAGCGCTCCCGCCAGATCAGCCGGGAAATGCTCTACATGATTAGTCAAGTCAATAAGCGAGCATGAGAACAATAAAGGCGGGCCTCCTGATGGAGTCCCGCCTTTTGGAATTAACTTGGATGTAAGGCCAACTTCACGCTAAAAGCAGTAATGTCCACTCGAGCCGACTTCTCCTCGAGGTTTCGGTCGGTGGTTCCAAAACGACTATGCCTCGCTGGGAAGCTGATCTTCGTGGTATCGGTGTTGAAAAGCACCTTGAACTTGGCAATGAGCACCATCAGAGCAAAGGGGACCTCCTTTCACACCCACGAATCATCGCGGCCGGCGAGCCGCTTTTCTTGCTAAAAGAGGTCCCTGCCTTACGGGCCGCACTACCCACTTGAACCTTGCCTGTCACTTCCACATATTCGCTTGTGGCAGGGGTGGCTGGGCCTCGCAACAGGCAAAGGCCGCTTAAAACACCATCAAAACCACGGTCAAAATGCCAAACAGGCCGGTCATTTTCGGCCCCTCAACTAATGAAAAACCGCCTGGAGACCATCGCATCCAAGCGGGAAATCAAACGTTGGCTAATTAGTCAATATTGAGCGTTTCGCCACCCTCGGGAGTCAGTATGCTGCGCAAAACTTGGGCTGAGATGTTGTCACGCACAAACTGCACATGGCCGTCGCCCCAAATTGCGTTGCAACCTCCGGAATGAAAGGAAAACGGCTCGCCATTGGGGCCGCAGTTGTTGACACTCCAGGGGCAGGTCGATCCACCACCAATGGGAGTGGAATGGTTGTTGATCTTGGCCACCTTGTTGTCGGTCGCGTTGTGGGGGCCGGAAACACCGTTGCTGTTGTCAGGCTCGGCCCAGCGGTAGCTGTTCCGCAGACCGGTGGGGGAAGCGGCGCCCGAACCGCCATATGCCATGTAATTGGATTTCATGAACGGGCTCATGGTCTCGTGGGCCCTCCCGGCGTCTTCGATGATGGCCACTGTGTTGCTAGTGCCGTCAAGAACAGCGGCGATGTTGCGTCCCTGGCGTTTGACAACCACAACGCCGTTGGAAGCCGTGACGGAAGTGACTGCCGGGGGCCTGGCGGAACCCGAGCCAAGGACCTCGTAATGAAGCGTTAGCAATCCGGAAACCCGGTTCGCCGCCACGGTCGATCGCGCTCCCGTGGTGGGATCGATGTCGATATACGCGACAGGCATGTAGTCGGTTTGACCGTAGCCGTTGGGGTCGCCTGGGGCGCTGTAAGAAGGACAGAGAAAGGTCTTGATCACAGACTTGCCGGCGCCATTGGCTACATTGGTCGGGTGGTCATAGGGAAGGCTGATGTCAAACATCTTGTAGGCGTTATCCGCTTCCACAAAGGGCAAGACCTGGGTATGGGTAGAGTGGATATCAAAAGCCGTCACCAGGCCAGACCCGGAGTTGCCTTCGCCACTGGTCGGCAGATAACCCATAGTGGCCTGGTAGTTATGCAGAGCCAGGCCGATCTGTTTCATGTTGTTGGAACAATTCATCCGGTTGGCCGCCTCGCGCACCTTCTGCACTGCGGGCACCAGCAACCCAACCAGCACTGCAATGATGGCGATCACCACCAGTAGCTCGATGAGTGTGAATGCGGCAAGCCGAGCACGAGCATGGTGAATCATCATCTTAATTCCTCTAGTAACCCATTAGGGAAGGCTACCCTTGGGATTTAAAAGTTTAGCTTAGGAAACTTGGCTGCCAAATGTGTGGAATTTTTGAAAATTGCGTGTGAATTAAATAATGAATCCAAGAATCCATGGGCTGATTGGGTGCGCTTCCTCCAGCACGCGCAAAACCTAAAGCAGCTTGCGTCATAATTGATCACTACTTTGCCACTACATTTGTAAATAAGCGGGAGGGCACACATTTCCTGTATTGGCAGCATCTGGCACAGGCCTGGTGCCTCCCCCGTCATCGGGACCAATCCAGAACCTCCATGGGATCCTGCAAACTGGTCCAGAGCAGTCGGACCAGCAGCCTGTGGATCTCCAGGGATGACAACCGCACCAAATGCACTTCACCGGCCAGTTTTTTTGGGAGGGCCCCCGGCCACCTTGCGCAACACCGCCAGCTCCGCATGTGCCAGCAGCGACAATGTCACATGACGGTACCAGCCTGTCCAGGACCGCACCTCGTAATCGGCCAGACCGACCTCCTGCTTGGCCGACTCGAAGGCCGCCTCCATCGACCAGCGGGCGCCAGCAACCTGAGCCAGGCTTGCCAGGGACGTGCGGTCTGGCCCGGCCGCCAGATAGAAGGCCATTTCCCCGTCTTCGAGGCTCTTCCGAATCAGCAGCCATCGCTGCCATCCCGGCGCAAGGTCATGGTCGACCAGAATCCAAGCCCAGGCATACCGCCTAAGCCCCTTGCTTCCCGCGGCGATTGTGATGGTTCGCCATGCCCGCTTGGGCACAGCCCCGGCCAGAGCATCGACCCGAAACGGATGGAAGCTGACCCAGACCGACTGGTTGCTCCGGACGGCCAGCACATAGGGATGTCCCTGCCCTTCCAGCCAACGCCTCAGATTGCCATCGTTGCCATACACCTCGTCCCCGGTGATCCAAGCAGCCAAGACCCCCGCCCGAAATGCCCGTTCCAGCATCTTCCTGGCCAGTTGGGGCTTGGTGGCGAAGCCGGTCTGCGAGGGGATGCCGGCTTCCTTGCACCGTCCCGGATCATCTGTCCAAGCCTCGGGAAGATACAACTCGCGGTCGATAAATGCCGTGCCGGATCGTGTGTGGAGGGCGAGAAAGACCCCGACCTGGGCGTTCTCGATACGCCCTGCTGTGCCAGTGTACTGCCTGCCCACGCCGGCCGACTTCGTCCCCTTCTTGAGAAAACCGGTCTCGTCCAGGAGGGGTACCGCCCTGGGGTCACCGAGGGCGCTGACAACGTACTCCCTCAGGTCATCCCGGACCCCGTCGGGGTCCCATTCGGAACGACCCATCAGGTACTACAGCCCGTAGGGGTCCGCATCCCCGATCTGCTCCACAACCTGCCAGGCGTTTTTGCGCTGGACAGGACCGAGCAGACCGGCAAGGTAGGACCGCACCCGGTCGCGTGTCTCCCGCCGGGAAAACCGGCCGCCGATGCGGTTGGCTACCGCATCCAGTTCACGGTCCAAAGCCTTCACTTCACCCAGCCCGATGTCCATCATGGCGACCATCCATGGTCTCAGCCTTGACAAGCATCGCATGAATCAATTCTAAATGACGACATTAGCACCATTATTTTTGTAATTAAAAAAAGACTCTCGAAGTCCTGGAAAAAGACCTTCCTTGGCCCAGGCTGCCCTGACCCCCTTGCCAACCCATTCAGTAAAAACAAAAAGGCCTGGCCACCCTGAGGGCGACCAGGCCTGAAGATCCTCTAGACGATAAACTATTTCACATCCAGATTCAATTCCCCGGCTCCTGCCTGCACCGTCCGGTCCATGCTACCGGACTTGAAGGCTTCGGGAACCGACTTGAGGAGACCCTCGGATGTTTTCTTGTCATCCTTGGGCAGTACATACCAGGTATATTTGCCTGGTGTCGCCTGGGCCTTGAAGGCCCCAACCTTGTCGGTGACCGCATGCGCGTCGGCACCGTCACCCAAAGGCTGTAGAACCACCTTCACATCAGCGAGGGGCTTGCCGTTCAAGGTCAGCTTACCCGTGGTTTCCTTCTTCTCGCCCATGGGTGCGGCGCTGGTGCCACACCCGGCCAAAAGCAGGCTGAACCCAGACATCCAAACCAACAATCCGCGCACCACTCTCACTCCTGATCGAAGATTGGGGTCTTGTTCAATCACCATTAATCCAGGTTCACTACCTGGCCATCATTGGCGCCCACGATGGCTTTCAGCACCAGGGCGTCGATGGAGTCGCGCACAAAACGGACCGAACCGTCTCCGAAACACGCGTTTACTCCACCCGAGTGGAACGAAAAAGGCTCATCGTTCGGCCCGCAGTTGTTGACACTCCAACGGCACTCGGCCGGCCCGCCAATCGGACTACTGTAGTTGTTGATTTTCGCGACCCTGGAACCAAGGGACTTGCTCGGCCCTGAAACACCATTGCCGGCCGCATCCGGATCGGCCCAGGCATATACCCGCCTGGCGTTGGTGCTGATGCCATCCCCGAGCACGGGGTGACCTGGGCTGGGCACCGGGGAGTTACGGGAGGAACCAGCGCCAAAATTGGCTATCGCGGGATGCGCGCGCCCTGCGTCCTCAATCACCAGCAGCGTGTTGGACGACCCGTCCTGGCAACTGGCCACGCTGGATCCTTCAGCCGTCAACATGCCGAAGAAACGACCCCGGTAGGACGCGGTTCCGGCCCCTACCACGCGGGACCTCGTTCCCTCGTCAATGTCGCTCACACAACACACCATATAGTCGATGGCCCCCAGACCCTCGCCACTCGAACGGCCTGTCCCGGAAAGCGGGGTGGTGGGGCATACGAATGTCTTGATCTGGGTCTTGGCGGCCACCCAGCCGGAAGGAAAGGCTGGGTCGTCATAATCAATCCCCTTCGAAAGGGGATGAACAAAGGCCTTGTTATAACTGGCCGGTGTGGGGCTGCTATGGTCGAACATCTTGTACACAGCTTCCTGCTCAATATACGGCAAGATCTGCGTGCACCACGAATGCATCATGTACAGGGTGGTGTTGGTGCCGGTCGAGTCGATCTGACCGGGGTGCGGCAGCTTGCCCTGGCTCGACTCGTGGTTGTGGAACGCCAAGCCCATCTGCTTGATGTTGTTGGAGCAGCTCATTCTATTGGCCGCCTCGCGCACCTTCTGCACGGCGGGAACCAACAAACCCACCAGCACGGCGATGATCGCGATCACCACCAGCAATTCAATCAGCGTGAAGGCGGATCGCCGCGCACGCGCTCGGGATGTCATCATCGGGAGAGAACCTCACGGACCCTTTGGCGCCGAGTCCCTCCATGGGACTTGGTCATATCCTTCAAAATCATGGAAGATAATTGTGTGGATGGTTTGAAGTCGGCATGTGTTTTTGATGAAGAAATCGAGAGGAAACGGTAACAGCGCACGCGAATGGCTCCTAACAAATCTGCAATCCGTTTTAATCCTGTGAAATTTCAGTGCTTTCCCGTTGTTATCGCCAGGCATCTAGGTACTTTCTGCTTCCGGGCCACCCGTTCCTGCTCTCATAGGATTTTTCAAAACTCCTCGAGCCTTCACCAAACCTTCGCATCCCACGAACCCGATTGAATTACATTTCGCTCAGAAGGAATTGGTTCTTTTCAGCTGAACTGGCGGGCACGGAAGCCATACCATGCACGATGCGCTGATCCTCTCGGATTTGCACCTGGGCGCTGACAATTCCCAGGTGGAAAACCTCACACGGTTCCTGGAAGCGGTCAGGAACAAAACCACCGGATTCGCCACTCGTTGCCTGATCCTTAATGGCGACCTGTTCGACTCCTTCGACATGCGCCGACTTTCAAAATCGCACTGGCGGGCGCTCCACCTTCTGCGCAAACTCACCAGGCAACTCGAGGTCCACTGGATCACAGGCAACCACGATCCCAACGCTGATCTACTTTCCACATTGCTTGGCGTGGCGTTTCATGACGAGTTACGATTCCACTCGGGCAGCAAGCGGGTGCTGTGCCTGCACGGGCACGCCTTTGACTCGTTTGTGGACAGGTATCCCCGCCTCACCGCCCTCGCCGACGGGGCCTATCGCATGCTGCAATGGGTGGACCGCTCCCATAGAGTCGCGCGGTTCGCCAAGAAATCATCCAAAACCTTCTTGCGTTGCAACCACAAGGTGCGTGATCAGGCCATCCATATGGCCAAGGCACGATCGGTGGATATCGTCTGTTGCGGGCACACCCACTTGCCCGAGGAACATCACGATCCGGCCACCGGGATTCTTTATTTCAACAGCGGGTCCTGGGTTGAACTCCCGTGCACCTTCCTCGCTGTCCGGGAAGGCTTGGTGGAACTCCGAAGGTTCGATGCCGATTGTTGTACGGGCTCATTGGCCCGACCCATTGCACCAAAAGGTGGCAGGGCAATGCATTCCGTACTGGCCGAAGTCTGAAATTCACTGGCAAGGCAATGGTTTCCCCGCGGTTATCGTCGGGCCTAGACTTATTCCGCCGCCCAGGTTTCACCCGATTGATAATGTCTCCGCTCCAGCAGGAGTGACCCAGAAAAGTCAATCACCTGTTCGTGGACCCCGTCGAGCCCCACCAAAACCAGCGACCACCGCTCGGCCCCTTGTCGGCTCGACCAGGCTCTGTTGATGACAATCCGCGCCTCCGCCAACCTGTCCATCCTCGACGGTCGCCCGTCCATGCCGTTTTCAGCTAAAAGTGAGCTAATCCACGGGCTCATTTGCGGGAATATGGCCACAAGCCAACCGGCCAATTCCCACTCCTGCTCTGTCGGAGCATAGCCGGGTCCGATATTGCCAGAATTTTCAAACCGCAGCACCACTGGCTTGCCGAACAATGACAGGTCATCCAGATGGATATCCAGCCTCGAGGGGTGAACGATTCCGTAACTCGATGGCCCGTATAAAAGGCCCATCGGCAAACCGTTGGCTCGATACAGCATCATCCCACCCCCATTCCACTCCAACCTGGCCCTGATTCCGCCACCGTCATAATCCTGTGAAAAGCCCCCGCTTCTTCCCCTGCACCGGGTTATGGCGGTGCCTGGACGCCGGGGAAGAAACGGGGACAAGGTCAATTTTACCCAATCGGCCTCAAACAAACCATTATTAGCCGAGTGATAATAGCTTAATTTAAATGAAATTTGGGTGAAACCTCGGGTCAAGACGCTTCCTCTCACGCCCTGTTGACACCGGGCTTGCCCGATTCCACCACAAAGCTGGCCCGCGTCGCCACCGCGCCTCCCGGTTTGGTGACATCGTCAACCATCACATAGTCACTTTGCCATTGCCCTGGGGTCACCCGGCAACGGACATACCCCCGCTCGGTGGAATGATACTTCACAAAGGGGTTGGCCGATTGAAGGCGTTCCAGATACTCGGGCTTCTCCTTGCCCTTGCCACCGCTGCTGATGGAGCTGCCCACAAATTCGGCCGCCACGATGGGGGTATCCAGTTTGCGATCGTCCACGCGCAGGTCGTTCACCCAGTTGCTGTGGATGTCACCGGTCAACACCACGGGGTTGGCGATCTTTCGTTCCAACAGAAACCGTGCTAGCTCCATGCGCTCCGAGGCGTAGCCCGGCCACTGGTCCATGCTGAATTGGCCCTCAAGCTCGGGGCTCTTCCGGCCAACCGTTGCCATGCCCATCATCACCTGCTGGGCCAGCACGTTCCAGGTGGCGCGGGAGGCCGCCAAACCCTCTTTCAACCAACCCTTCTGGCGGGAACCCAGCAGGGTTGCCTTGGAATCCATCGCCGCCCCGTTGATCGGCGAGGCCCGGTCGTTGTTGGGCTGGTCGGTGCGGTACTGCCGGGTATCCAGCACCAGGAATTCCGCCAGGTTTCCGAACGACACCTTGCGGTATAGAAGCATGTCTGGCCCCTTGGGCAGGCAGGCGGCGCGCAGCGGCATGGCTTCGTAATAGGCCCGGTAGGCGTTTGCCCGGCGCTTCAAGAATTCCGCCGGATCAACACCCTTCTCCTCCGAAATACTGTTGGCGTAGTTGTTGTCGAACTCATGGTCGTCCCAGGTCACCACCCACGGAAAGCGGGCATGGGCCCCCTGCAGCAGGGGATCAGATCGGTACTGGGCGTGGCGTCTACGGTAATCCGCCAGGGATACTATCTCGTCCCCCACATGCTTGCGGACCAGTTTGTCCTTGCCCTTGTATTCATAAATGTAATCTCCCAGATGAAAAACCAGATCCAGGTCGTCCCGCGACATCTGCGAATAAGCGGTGAACAGCCCCTGCTCATAATGCTGGCAGGACGCGAAGGCAAAGTTCAACGACCCCGGCCGGGCATCAGCACCGGGCATGGTGCGGGTGCGTCCCACCGGGCTGGTGGCGTCGCCCGCCCTGAACCGGTACCAGTACCACCGGTCCGGCTTCAATCCCCCAACCTCGACATGGATCGAGTGCCCGAATTCCGGTTGTGCGACCTTTGTTCCCCGGGCGACAATTTTGCCGAAGCCTTCGTCCTCAGCAAGCTCCCACGATACCTCCACCGCCACGGGCTTCATCCCGTAATCTTCCTCCAGCGGCTTTGGGGCCAATCGGGTCCACAGGACCACGCTGGAGGAATCCGGATCCCCGGAAGCGACACCAAGCATGAAGGGATCCGAGGAAAAATTGGGCCTGGAATCCAACCGCCCAAACACTCTCCCGGCCATGGCTGGCATGCTGGAAAGCGCCGCCCCCCAGGCCATGAAAAGCCGGCGGGAAACCCCACCCTCGTAACGGACCATGTTGTCTAGCTGATGAAACGGAAACATGGCGGTCTCTCCCGGACAAAAGTAATCGAATGGTATTTTTTTTATCGCCGGCCTAAGCATTTTTTGTGAAGAGTCCAAGACGGTTTCCTGAAGATTGTGAGAAAACAAAACGCAATGCAAATGACCAAGGGCCGGATAAACTCCGGCCCCTGGTCATGAATCTGTGTCAAAAAGAGGTCACTTGATCTCAAGCACTCCCAAATCCGCCTTCCCCTTTTCAATCTTCACCGTGAGCGGTGTGGTGTCGCCCCTCTGGTAGGCGGCGGGAATACGCTTGGCCTCCGCGGCCAGTTTCCCGGCCAATTCTTCCTTCTTGCTGTCCGAAAGCGTGGGATCAACCGCCACCGAAACCACCACCTTGTACTCCCCCTCCGGACCCCCATCCCCCGTTTTGTAGGTGGTGATTTCAAAGGCACCGTCCGCCCCGGTGTTGGCCTGCGGCCGCAAGTTCGTCCCCTGCCCGGCCGGAATGAATGCCAGCGCCAGGTTCGCCCCGGGTTGCCCCTTGATTGTCACGCGCCCCTTGGCCGGCACAACCGCGACCTGCGGCTCAACCTTGGACCCGCCGCACCCAAGGGCAACACTAAAAACCGCCATCGCGAGCATGGCCTTAAAAAACAACCCTTTAAATCCACTCATCGCTGCTCTCCCAAAAATGGAAAAAAGAGGGGCGCGGCAGGCCGCGCCCCTCTTTTTTTCTCAGTCCAATCATCAGTCGGCGTTGTAAACCTCTCCGCCGTTGCGTGTGATCATCGCGGCAACGGTGGTGATATCGATCGCGTCCCGCAAAAATCGGCAGGAGCCGTCACCCATCATCACATTGGCTCCGCCCGAGTGGAACGCGTAAATCTCGTTGGCGCTGCTGCAGTTCACCGCGCAAGGCCCGCCCGATGTCATGCCATCGGTGGTGAAACCGTGCAGGCCAAATTGCCCCTCGTTGTCAGCCCAGGCAGCACCGGATGTCCATTGGTATGAGTCGGTGCGCAACCTTCCCTTGGCATACACCTTGGGTCGGCCGGCGTCTTCCACCAGCATGATGGTGTTGGAGGTGCCGTCCAAGCAGTCCGTGATCTTCGTCGGCAGATTGTTCTGCAGCATGCCCCAGCGGTTCCCATCATTCAGGCTCAGTTTGATGAACCCGTTGGCATACGCGCTGCCCGCGCTGATTTCCACGGCATTGCACACCTGGTAGTCGCTGGTGGCGGCGTTGATGTAACTGTCCACAGCGGCATAGGTGGCAGGTGAATTGTCTGTGCGACTGCTTGGTGCCGATGGGCATTGGAAGGTTTTGACCGGTGACTGATAGAAGGGCCGCATATCCGCATGGTTCCAGTTCCTGCGGTTGGCACCAGTCGCCGTCGGATATTGCTGCATCAACGACTCAAATCTTTTGTAAAGGGCATCCTGCTCGATGTTGGGCAGCAGGAATACCAAAACCGAGCGGTTCGAGTTGCCATAGATCGCCCGGCCCGCCGTGTTGCTCACCCGGGCGGGCGGAAGATTGTTGTCATTGGTCCCGGCGAAGTTGTGGCAGGCGATGCCCATCTGCCGGATGTTGTTGCTGCAGCTCATCCGGTTGGCAGCCTCGCGCACCTTCTGCACCGCGGGCACCAGCAAACCCACCAGCACCGCGATGATGGCGATAACCACCAGCAACTCAATCAGTGTGAAACCACGGCGACCTCGGAATCGATTCATGAATCACCTGAAAAGAATGGAAAAGTTCTAGGCTTTAATAGCCTATGGACTTATATCTTGCAGCATTAAGCTCCATTCACAAAGTCGATTTTCATGAAGATTTATTGAAAACCCAAATCCGCCGTCCAATTAAAATTCCGGCTCAAACCACCTGCAAAAAACCGAAGCCCTAAGCTTTTTCTATCTTCATTTCACCCACGCGCATTTCTCAACATAGTTGGGCTTTAATCCACCGTTGCCTTGCCACTGAGCAGGAGTCGAAGTACCGCGTTTTTTCCCACGCGAAATCAAGGCACGCTGGCTACAAACCTTTGCCAACTAATCGTTTACCAACCGGTTTGTTTGCAGGAACCCCGGCAAGCCCGCCACCGAGGGAATCACAAAGTCCGCCCCCGCTGCCCGAAAATCCGCCTCGATTTTCCCAAGCCTCGCCCTCAACTCAGCCTCCGGTAAAGCATCCACTTCCTCTAGTCCCAACCCCAGCGCGTTCCCCGTTTGGGAAACCGCCACGGTCAGGCAACCAGCTGCCTTGCCAGCCTCTATCCCAAGCGGGGTGTCATCCACAACCAAAAGCTGGTCCATGGGGTAAATCCCCAGCCGCTCGGCGGCCCTGAAATTCAGCCAGGGCGCCGGTCGACCCGCCGCCACCTCATCCGAACAGACCAGCACATCTGGCTGGTAGCCGCCCTGCGCCGCCACCGGCGTGACAGCCTCCATCAGCTCCCGGGTGTAACCCGTGGAACTGCCGATCTTCATGCCCCGCGACCGGCACCAGTCAATCGCCACGGGCACGCCGGGGATCACGCCCGAGTACTCCCGCAACACCGACAACTGTAATGGCAAAAACTCCTCATACAGCCGCTGGACATCCCCGTCCGTGGGCAGCTTGCCGTGGCGGTCTTCCCAGGCCCGGGCAACGCGCGGCAGGTTCAGCACCGCGGCGATATGCGCCCGCTTCGCCATGCCCATCGGGCCGCGTGTCTCGGCCTCCGTGACCGGCACACCCGATCGGCGAAAAACCTCCACAAACACCCGGGCCGGTGCCCGGCTGCCGTGATCCACTGTGGTGCCGGCCCAGTCAAGCAACAGGCCGCGGATGGGGGTTCGGGGCTGGCTCATGGTTCCTCGTTCCAAAATTCTTCGGCAATGCCGAACGACATGGTCATGCCCGACCCGCCGGTGCCGGTGCTGACCGAAACCCCCGGCAACGGGTCCACCCGAAAAGCATACCCGGCCGGATATTTGGCGTAGATACCGCTCCATCTTCTGCGGATGGTCCAATCGGGTAGGTGAAACACCTTCCGCAGTTCGCGAAGCATCAGCTCCTCGATCACAGCCTGGTCAAACGGCGTGATCTCGTCGCCATACTCGTGGGAATCCCCAAGAATGACCCGCCCATCCCTCGGCTGGCTGGCCATCACATGGATGCCGT
>Ga0315905_10000303_pt1 | contig 54162 bp, 43 predicted proteins | sample LakEriMetagenome_5_FD_203522 | JGI IMG/M metagenome (GOLD analysis project Ga0315905, IMG submission 203522) | Freshwater fungal communities from buoy surface, Lake Erie, Ohio, United States - Buoy 4 MA121 | ecosystem: Environmental > Aquatic > Freshwater > Lake | place: USA: Lake Erie, Ohio...
TTATGAAAGGCAGTCCGATAGAATCAAAAAAGAAGTTGCAGAAAAGCAAAAAGAACTAAATAGAGTGCCTGGGAAAATATCTAACATTGATAAAGTACTAAAACTATTCACAAAAATAGCCCAAAACCCCTATGAATTCTACGATTCTTTAAATTACCCCGAAAAAAGAAGGTTCCAATCTATACTTTTTCCGAAGGGAATTTATTATTCAATTGAAAAAAGGGAGTATCTAACAAGTGAAACGAATATTTTGTTTGACCTAACAAGAAGTATATCAGCAAGTTATAAGAATGAAAAAAGTGGGAGTAAATCAAAAAAAGTTGATTCGTCCCACTTGGTACCCGGAGTGGGAATCGAACCCACACTCCTAAGAACACGAGTTTGAGTCGTGCGCGTCTACCAATTCCGCCATCCGGGCATGGAGTTTTGTGTTTTGTGGGTGCAAATGTAATCAAAATTTGAAATAAACAACAAAAAATACTTAAAAATATACTTCCTCAGTCGATTTAAATTCCTAAATTTGCACCTCAATTTACACAACACAATAACTAACTACACCCGAGGCAATTAGTACATAAAGCTTAAAACAAAAAAATATAACCGAATTGTATGAAGCGCAGCGGATTAAAAACAACAAATTGATAGCAATGGCACATCAAGAACCCGAAGCAAAAATTTTTGCTTGTTCCCAAAGTGTACACCTTGCGGAGCAAATTGCCAAGAATTATGGCGTTCCGCTAGGTAAAGTTACGTTCTCTAAATTTAGTGATGGTGAGTTTCAACCTTCTTTCGAGGAGTCCATCCGTGGGTTGCGCGTTTTTATTGTTTGTTCGACCTTTCCGTCGGCCGACAATTTAATGGAGTTGTTATTGATGATTGATGCGGCAAAACGTGCATCGGCTAGACACATAACACCTGTTATCCCCTATTTTGGATATGCCCGGCAAGATCGAAAGGACAAACCGCGTGTGCCAATTGGCGCAAAATTGATTGCCAAGTTGTTGGAAACCGCGGGAGCTACGCGAATCATGACCATGGATTTGCATGCCGATCAAATTCAAGGTTTCTTTGAAAAGCCCGTAGATCATTTGTTTGCTTCTACAATCTTTTTGCCCTATGTACAAAGTTTGAACTTAGCTAATTTAACAATCGCATCTCCCGATATGGGCGGTTCCAAAAGAGCTTATGCGTATTCTAAGTTCCTTACATCTGATGTGGTCGTTTGTTACAAACAACGCAAAGCTGCCAATGTTATTGAAACGATGGAATTGATTGGAGACGTTACCGGTCGTAATGTGATTTTGGTAGACGATATGATCGATACCGGCGGCACTTTGGCTAAAGCTGCCGACCTCATGATTGAACGGGGTGCATTGAGCGTTCGTGCGATTTGTACTCATGCTATTCTCTCAGGAGATGCCTATGAAAAAATAGAAAATTCGCAATTAAGCGAATTAATTGTAACCGATTCAATTCCGCTTAAAAAGCAATCGGCGAAAATAAAAGTGGTAAGTTGCGCCCCTTTATTTGCAGAAGTAATGCAAATGGTTCAGCACAACAGTTCCATTAGCGGAAAATTTTTAATGTAATTAATTAATAAATTTAAATAATGAAGTCAATTTCAATCAAAGGATCTGAAAGAGAAAGCGTAGGCAAAAAGGCAACGAAGGCCGTACGTGATGCTGGAATGGTTCCTTGCGTAATCTACGGAGGAGAACAACCAGTACACTTTCAAGCAGAAAGCAAAGCTTTCAAAAGTTTAGTTTACACTCCAGATGCGCACACAGTTGCGATTGATTTAGGAGGTAAAGTGTATAATGCTATTTTACAAGATATCCAATTCCATCCGGTATCTGATGCTATTCTACACATCGATTTCTACGAATTAAACGCCGATAAAGAAATCGTTATGGAAGTTCCTGTTAAAATCACGGGTACTTCACCTGGTGTACTTTTGGGTGGTGTATTAAACCTAAACTTACGTCGTTTAAAAGTAAAAGCATTACCAAAAAATCTTCCTGATTATGTTTATGCAGATATTTCTGAATTGCAAATGGGGAACAAGTTGTATGTTACTAAATTAGGTAGCGACAATTACAAATTAATGCACCCAGACAATACGGTTGTATGTCAAGTGAAGATTTCACGTGCTGCTATGAAAGCCGCTCAAGAAGCAGCAAAAGCAGAAAAGGCAGCAGCAAAAGGAAAGAAAAAATAATCTTTTCAAAATATATAATGAAAGCATCGGACATCTCCGATGCTTTTTTTTTGAACCTACGAAAAATTTTAAAGTATTTTTGCAACTATGAATTGGTTGAAGAATTTTTTCCGAACACCTTCAAAACTAGAAAATACAGATCCTATGAAAAAGTTTCTGATTGTTGGCCTTGGCAATATCGGGGCAGAATATAGCAATACCCGACATAACATTGGATTTAAAATTGTCGATTTTTTTGCCAAAAAAGAAGGTATTCCCTTTCAAACTGCAAAGTTAGGCGATCTGGCAGTTTGTAAAATTAAAGGGCGTAGCGTTTTTCTGCTCAAACCAAACACCTACATGAACTTAAGTGGTAAAGCAGTAAAGTATTGGCTGGAAAAAGAAAATATTCCAAAAGAAAATCTATTGATTATTACTGATGATTTAAACCTGTCTTTTGGCACGCTTCGAATCAAAGCAAAAGGGAGTGACGGTGGGCATAATGGTTTGAAAAATATTCAATTATTACTCAACACTACCGAATATGCTCGTTTTCGATTTGGAATTAGTGACCAATTCAAAAAAGGGCAGCAAGTAGACTATGTTTTGGGAGAATGGGATGAGGAAGAAAAAACTAAATTGCCCGAACGCTATGAAATTAGTGCTGCGGTTATACATTCATTTATCCTTGCCGGATTACCTAACACTATGAACGATTTTAACGGCAAATAAGAATTCTAAATTGGCTCCAATAAAAAAAGCTCCCAAATTTGGGAGCTTTTTAGGTTATAGTGTAAAAAATTATTTAATCACAATTTTTCTTACTTCTTTTTTAGAACCGTCTTTTACAGTCACCAAATATACTCCGGCTTCAACCGTACCTAAATTTAACGTTTCGTCAAACATTCCATTATTCGTATACGCTCTATTGTATACTTCTCTTCCGCGGATGTCATGAACTAAAACATTAATATCGTTTGATGCAGGGTTAAATTTAACGTTGAAAACTCCATTATTTGGGTTAGGATATACCATAAATCCATCCAAGGTATAGGTTTCATTATTTAATTGTACAACAGATGTACAAACTTCAATTGCCCAATTGTTTATTGTTCCTGTGTCGTCATTATAGAAATCCGCTGCTGCTAAAGTCCATGTACCGTTTGCAGGTAAATTATTGAACGCTGATAACGGACTAGAAGGTGCAAAAGTACCTGTCATATTAGCCACACAAGAAAATGCTGGTGAACCATCACTAACCGTGATATTAAAATTATCGTTTCCTGCACAAGCTCTGTTCCATACATTTACAAATGTAGTGGTGTTAGGATGCGCCAATTGTAAAACTAAATCTTGAGGATAGGTATGGGTTACATTCATCGTTACATTAACATCGGAAATATTTCCTGTTGCTGGAACTGAAATAGTACTTGTAACTGCAGCACCTTGGGTATTAGCACCCAAGCCATCTGGAATAACTACAGGAGTAGTATTTGTATAGGTATTACATGATGTAGTAACCGTATATCCAACCGAAAAATTATTGCTGTTCACATTAAAGAAAATATTATTACTTGCTTTAACCATCAAACGACAATTTACCGCTGGTGTTAATGGCATCACTACATCTACCGAACCATCGTTAGGCGTTGCAGCAAGCAATGTACTCCAGGTAACTCCATTATCTGTAGTTAGTAAAATATCTACATTAGCACCTCCCGTAATCGTATTTGTACTGTTAACAGCCCAAGTAACGGTTTGTGTAGACCCTAAATTATAAGAGATCCCAGATGTATTTTGAGAAGTTACGGTTAATGGTCCTTTCGTTGCATCAACAGTAATTGTTGCATTAGCAGTACCTGTTTGTCCTACTTCAGAATTTGCAACATAAGGAGCATTATCACGAACGGTTAAACGGAAATTTAATGCGCGTGAAACTGAACTTAAAGCTTCAACATTAATTCCAGCATTTCCAGCAGTAGTCTGTCCTCCTGCAAAAACAGTAGCCATAGTCGGACAATAACGAATTGGAGAAGTGGATGGCGTATAGGAAATCCAGTTTGGACCTCCTGCTTTAGCTACTGCAGCTACACTATTTGCAGCTGTAAATGTACCCGCTGTGTCAACATTTACTTGTTCCCAACTATACGTTAACGCGTCTCCATCTGCATCATTACCTGTGCCTATCAACATAAAAGGTGTACTTCTAGGAATCGTGAAATTACCACCCGCTGTAGCAGTAGGCGTAGCATTCACTCCAGCTAACGGTGTAGAAACAGGACATGTTTTCGTGTTCAAATTATTTTGAATTTGTGAAATCGATAATACGTGATACGAATCAATCGAATTATTAGCCGCGTTGAATCCAGTAATCCCAGCATAACCCATAATAGTTAATCCTGAACCTACCTCAACATTATAACCTGAACCTTCATTGGCGTGCGTAAACGTGTGGTTTGCACCTAATTGGTGACCTACTTCGTGAACCACATAATCGATATCAAATGTATCTCCTTCTGGAACACCGTCACTTGGAGAGGTATAGGCACTTCCTTTATTTCTATCGGTTGTACTTGCCGTATCATTGGTACAAACACATCCAATACATCCTGCATTACCACCACCACCAGAAGCACCAAATAAGTGACCAATATCATAAGCAGCATTATTAGCCGCTAATGCAGTTCCAGTACCTGTTAATCGCGTACTTAAAGTATTTTGAAGCTCTGTATTCCATGCACCAGCAGATCCAGCTGCAGCTGCAGAATAAGGATCGGTTGCCGCATTGTAGAAAATTACATTTGTTGATTCAGCCACAATGTTTAAGTGTAACCCTAAATCTTTTTCATAACATCCATTAGCACGGGTCATTGTTTCATTAAATGCAGCCAAAACTAAGTTTACTTGTGCTGCACTTGTCGCACCAAAATAATTAGAATATTCTGCTGTACATGATTGAGCTAAACGCATTGTTTTCAACACACCATTACTTGCCATTGCAGCATTTCCTGAATTGCGGTTGGAAGGAGAAGTCATTCCTCCAAACTCATCATTCACATCACATTTCCAAGATGGAGCGGGACCATTATTATTTTTACTATACACTACATAGATTAAGCCATCCGCAGAAAAAGGCTCCATAAATTCACTAGAAGCACCTGCTCTAAAGACTACAGTCTTAATACCACGTGAACTAATGCTTAATTTCATATAAGATGATGGATCTGTCTTACTCTTACCAGAAAATGCACGAATTTCTGGAAACTGCGCTTGCAAGTCTGCTTCAAAATTAGACGCTTCATTAACAACAAAGTCTTCCAATTTACCTTGTGCATTAGGTAACGTGATCACACAAGTAGCGCCTGGCTGATCTACTACAGAAAACAATTGTGTTTTAATTTGGTTGAAGTTTAAAGTATACAAATCATACTGTGTAGGAAATGTACTTCTAAACGTTCCTTTGGCTCTTTCAATATCTGCACGCTTTTCGGTCAAAGCCCAATATCTATTGGATTGTGCATTTGCGGTGGCCAAACTCAAGAAAATTACAGAAAATAGTAAACTTTTTTTCATTTTAGTTAGATTGGTTATAATAGCTAACAAATATAGGTATTTTTTTGAAGAATCAGCAATAAACGAGTGTAATCATACCAAATTTTGTTTTAAAACATAAAAATGCCCTACCTTTGCAGCCACATATTTTGCATTGAAAACCTATTTCAACATATCGGAATTCTCGAGTATTAAAGGAACTGTTGTTACGTTAGGCACCTTTGACGGTGTTCATTTAGGGCATCAGAAAATACTTTCTAAAGTTACCGAAGCTTCAAAATCATTAGGCCTAGACAGCTTGGTACTCACGTTTCATCCGCATCCAAGAACGGTGCTACAAGACGGAACAGACCTCAAACTTCTGAATACTATTGAAGAAAAAATTGAATTATTAGAAAGTTGTGCTATTGAGCACTTAATTATTCATCCGTTTGACAAAGCGTTTTCTCGTCTAACTGCCGAAGAATTTGTAAGCAACGTCTTAGTGAAGCAATTCAATGTAAAAAAAATCATCATTGGTTATGATCACCGGTTTGGACGAAACCGCACCGCTACTATTGTCGATTTAATTGAATTTGGAGAAAAGTTTGGATTTGATGTTGAACAAATTTCTGCAGAAGAAATCAATGAAATTACAATCAGTTCAACCAAAATTAGAACTGCGCTTCAAAATGGAGCGATACAAATTGCCAATCAGTATTTAGGGTATGCCTATCGCATAACCGGAACGGTAAAAAAAGGGCAACAATTGGGGCGAACTATAGGCTTTCCAACAGCCAACATAAACCCTACATCTCTTGATAAATTAATTCCTTGCAACGGGGTCTATATTGCACGAGCTACGCTACAAAATAAAACCTACGAAGGTGTTATGAATATTGGCATGCGTCCAACAGTAGATGGACAATCGCAACATATTGAAATTCATTTATTTGATTTTAACGCCTCCATTTACGATGAAAAAATTACGATTGAATTATTGGAATACATTCGTCCAGAACAAAAATTTGAACATCTTGATGCACTTAAATCCCAGATAACCGCAGATAAAGAAACGGCTATTCGTTACTTTCAATAGCTGGGGAAGCAGTATTGCAAAACCAACGGAAATCGTTACCTTTGAAACACTTAAAATCGTTCACACTATGAGTGAAATTAGACATAATTGGACTAAAGAAGAAATTATTGCGCTTTACAACAAACCGTTAATGGACTTATTGTATGAAGCCGCATCAGTTCACCGTATACACCACGATCCTAATGTAGTTCAGGTGTCAACTTTATTGTCAATCAAAACGGGGGGATGCCCTGAAGATTGTGGTTACTGCCCTCAAGCAGCACGTTACCACACCGATATTGAAGGAAATGACTTGATGTCGGTTAATCAAGTAAAAGCACAAGCATTACGCGCCAAATCATCTGGATCATCGCGCGTTTGCATGGGAGCTGCGTGGCGCAATGTTAAGGATGGTCCCGAGTTTGATCAAGTTTTAGAGATGGTTCGTACCATTAATAAATTAGACATGGAAGTATGTTGTACGTTGGGAATGTTAACCGAAAACCAAGCGCAACGACTAGCTGAAGCAGGATTGTATGCTTACAACCACAATCTAGATACCTCTGAAGAGTATTATAAAGAAGTGATTTCAACCCGTGGATTTGAAGACCGTATTCAAACTATTGAAAATGTTCGAAAAACCAATGTTACGGTTTGTAGCGGAGGTATAATTGGAATGGGAGAAAGCGTTGAAGATCGAGCAGGAATGCTAGTTGCTTTAGCCACATTAAATCCTCAACCGGAATCGGTGCCCATTAATGCATTGGTCGCTGTAGAAGGAACCCCTATGGAAAATGAAAAGCCGGTTGAAATTTGGGAAATGATTCGCATGGTAGCGACTACTCGTATTGTGATGCCCGAAACCCAAGTGCGCTTGTCTGCAGGACGAACTGAAATGTCTCGTGAAGGTCAAGCCATGTGTTTCTTTGCGGGCGCAAACTCCATTTTTGCAGGCGACAAATTATTGACTACCCCAAATCCCGATGTTAATGAAGACATGAAAATGTTTGAAATACTCGGATTGCAGCCGCAAAAACCATTTATCAAGGTAATGCAACCCAAAACCGTAGAAGCAGAAGATTCTCAATTCCAACCTCTAGGAGAAAAACCAAAATGGTCACGTCCTGGTCACGCGATTGAACGCAATGTAAAGGCTTCAATTAAAGGAAAATAAACTAAATAAAGTGATTAAAAAAGTCCCGAATAATCGGGACTTTTTTAATGATATAATAACTTATAAAATTACTTTTCGGGTAACGATAATCCCTGAAGCTAATTTAACTTTAACGAATACGGTTTGGCTATTTATTGCTAAAGGGGGAGTCGATAAAACAAGTGAAGTATTATTACCTTGAATAGTACAAATTGTTCGGCCTAACACATCCAAAACTTGTATTTCTGTAATTTCTTCTTGTGCTGACTGCACCATAATTATTTGGTTATTCACCGATGCAATAACACTTTCTGTTAATGTATAGCCAGCATTCAAAAGACTACCACCTGGAAGTGCAAAGTGTAACACAAAGCGATCATTGTAGGTTCCTTTATTTAAGACTACAGAAAAAGGACTCGCTTTTAAATCATGGAAATTACCTGTGGCTTTATCTTCTAAATAAATCGGTTGGGCTCCAGAAAACAATCCATCGGTTTTATAAATCGCGAAATCAAAAGTGCCGTTTACATTGCAATTAACACCTAGTGGAATGCTATCATTACCAGTAAAAGGAAGCCCTTTTCCTTGGATTGTAAAGGGTTCGTCTTGTAATAATGAATATATACTTAAATCGCCTGTTAATTTAAAAATACAATCGTATAATGAATCACGGCCATCGGTAGCGTTTGAAGCATATCCGACTAAAGTACGGTCTTTTGATCCTGTTGTGGTGTTAACAAAATCCAACCATATTCGATGCTTTTGATTTGTTAACCAATTGGAACGAAAAAAATCAGTATTATCATAGGGCATAAAAGATGCGTCTGCTCGAAGGCTATTCGCAAAAGTTACGGTGTTGGGGGTAGCGGCAGTATGCAACATATTGACCATAAACCCTTGCCCTGAGGCAATCTTGCCTGCAAATGTATCGGGCTCAGTTGAACCCAAACCATTGTACTTAATATAATCTGAAGTTGGATTATAATTATAAAGATAGTTGTTGTAAAACGGACTTGTAGAAAACGTAGGGTCTAATCCATGCTTCCAAATCCAAAGTGAACCTTCGATTACCGATTGATTTAACACTAAAAACGATTCTGCATCAATTGCAGAAGGATACGGATTACCAATTAAATTCCAATTGTCATCGTAGCGCGTAGTTAACGCATTATCTGGATTGGTTAAATCGGCATCATAATCGACCCCATCATAATTGCCTCGACTAATTGAGGTATTTAATTGACCATTATTTGGCTTTCCGGCAAAAGTTGCCGATAAAGCTACAGGCACCGAGGCATTGTTGGAGGCCCTAGCTATATAACCATTGCCCGAAGTCATCATTCCGGTAGCGGTAATCCAGTTGCCTAGTGTCCCATTAGTATTGGCATACGTTGGGTTCCAAAAATAATGATAATCGGTTGGCAAATTGGTAACCAAATAATTCTGGGTGGGTGCACTCCAATAAATATAATCGAAATGCTTGGCCTGTGCAGTTCGTGTTAATCGAAATTTCATTCCGGTATAATCTCCATCATTCGTATCAGTATCATCCACTTGCACCAATTGACCCGAATTATTGACAATAATGTCTCCGTTGTTTGTCAATTTTTTAAAGGCAAAAACATGATCTCCTGTGCCAATAGTCAAAATTTTATTGATTTTTAATTCTAAATTTCCTGATGCGTATAAATTATTGGATACCGCAGTATTAAAATCATTATCTAAAACTACAGAATAAAATTGCTCAAAATTTGAATGGAGATTTGCATTGATTACTTGTGTTGCACTACCCACAAAATGCACGGTCCCATTTCCTTCTTCAAATGCAGCATTGGAAACACTATTAGTCCAATTGCCATACAAATACAGTTGACCATCTATTGTAGACGAATTAGCATCATCCATATCTACAACTCCAGAATTACTAATCGCTAAATTTCCATATACTTTTAAGGTATTCAAGGCATTCCCTTGTAGTTGAACTTTACGACCAGAAACTGTCAAATTGTTGCATTTTGCCAAATCAGAATAGGTGTCTGAATTGGGCGCGGTATAATCCACAACAGCATCATTTATCGCTGTATTATCTACAACCACATCGGTGAGTTCATCGGGAATAGAAAGCAAACTCCAATTATTACAGTCAAACCAATTCGTTCCAGCCGAACCTGTCCACTTATTAAAAGAATCGGATATAGCAATAGAAAATGGGGAGATTGCAGGACAAGTTCCTAAACCTATCGACCAATTCGTCGTATAATTTAAAATAGAATTAATCAAATACGGTTTGCTCCCTATGGTATAAACAGAAGAACTTGTATTATAACTAACCTCGTAAGCTCCTGTAACCGTGTTGGCTTGCATAGAGGCACAAATAAGCTGTGGATGTTTACGGGATTTTCTAAAGTTAATCCCACTAATTGCAGTTAAGTCATCTGATAAATTATACCACAAACCACCATCTTGAACCCCAGAAAGTACGGTTCCAACAAATGTTGATCCCGTTATATTATAGGAAAAATAGCCTTGTAATAAAAACATTGAATCCGGAGAACTACTAGACACATTGACACTCCCATGACTAGGGAGTAAAGCCCCATCTGCAGTTTTACCAACTACAGAAAAATTGGCATAACTTGAACCTAAATTATCAACGGCCGTAATTGTTGATCCGGTTCCAACGCTAGCGGTTGTAATACAAAAAATCGAACCTGCAGGAATTGGAATTGATCCATTATAAGTAAATTCCAAATACGGCACATTCCCGTCGGGAGTAGCAATACAACTATACCATTTGTCTGTTCTTACATTTGCAGCAGGCATTCCTCCCGTTTCATACGTTGCATTAGCCCATAAAAAACGAGTGCCAGGATTAATTTCAATCACACTCAGTAAACGGATAGCATCATCGGCTCCAGTCACCGTATTATCATAGGCAATTAATAGCAAATCGCCTGTTTTTAAAACTGTAGGCACTATATTTTGTGGTGTACATGCAACTTCGACACCCGAACTCCATTGAGAACCTATTCGAACAAAAATTTCAAAATAATACGTCACACCATTGGTCAATCCAGTAATATTTATAGTATTTCCACTCGAATTATACAGCACTTGATTAAAAGCTGAAAAAACGGGATTTGCGGTGTAGGCACTCCCATCACCAGAAGGAGTAAAAGAAATTCCCGAAGAATTGGTTACTACAAGAAGTACTTGATCAAAACATACAGCATTAGGATTTGCCCATTGAATTAATCCAGAACCGTTACCTGCAGTGCTCGATGCATTAGATACATTGTTTAATCCTATAAGCTGCGTTAATGTTTTTGAAGTAGTAGAATAGACGGAATGGGTAGGACCATTAGAACGATACGTATATAGATCAAAAACATAGGTAATTCCTGCCGTCAAACCCGTGATAGTGGCACTTGTCCCCGTGCCGATATAGACAACTCTAGACAAAGGAGCCAAGCTTCCGTATGTTGGCGCTAAAGAAAAATCGGTATTGAATGTTTGAGAAGTTGCCACAATAGTTCCAACTGGTTCTGGAGCTAAGCCCCCTGCCCTTGCCACGATAATATAGCCATCAAAAGGGCCACTAGCTGGGGCTGACCAAACTAGTTCTTGGGAAGAATTGGATGTACACCCTTTTGCTAAAGTTGATGGAGGTAAAGGTGCTTGTGGTGCAATAGTTTGTGAGCCACCATTGGTTGTTGTTCCGGTTTTGGCGCCTATTGAAAAAATTAAATTAGCCGTCGTAATTGCATTTAACGACAGCGTGTTTCCAACTACAGCTGTAGCTGAAATATCTGCCGTTATAAAAATATACCCTGTTGTTCCACCAACTATCGACTGTGCTGTAAAAGCAGGAAACGTTTTAACTCCTGCAGTTCCTGGAGTCGTTAATGTACTTAATGTAATGTCTGCGGCATCTAATAAATTATCAACAGAATAGCGCACTTTTAAATTCAATACATCCGCTGAGAGATAGGTGCCCGCTGTTACTACATTGGCAATTCCTTGCAAACTAGTGGTAACTGTCGAACTAATTTGAAACTTAAATAATACATGATCCAAAGTGGCTTGAGGAACAAATGCTGGAGTTACTTGTATACCTAAATCGGCTATCGTATTAATTGCATTAACCACAGAAAGTACGGCAGCATTTGAGTTGACCGCCGAACAGGGAGCAGTACCTCCTAGCACACAACGAAATTGATAGCCATTCATGGCAAAAGTTGCATTTGTAACATTCATTGTCGCTGTAGTGACCGTACTATAGGGCGCCGTATTGGTTAAATTTACCCAATTCACCCCATTATCGGAGGAAACTTGCCATTGATAAGACGTAGCGTTGGTTGCCCCAACTGAAAAAGTAGTGTTTTGCGCTGCTGCTATCGATTGATTTACGGGTTGCGATGTAATCAAAACCGGAGGATTTACGACTACTGCATAAGGCCCAACAGCCGATGCAGACCAACACCCTGTACCCGACGTAGGATCATAGGCACGTACAAAATAATTTCCAGAGGAAGTAACCAGCAGTGGTGAAGCCGCATTATTTGCTGTTGATGTTCCTGTTGCTGTGGATTGCCAATAATGTACTACCGGCGAAGTCGCCGTTCCGGAAAAAGTCAATGATGTTGATGAACAGGCAGGTGTTGTTCCTGAAATTGAACCCGAAGGTGTAGCAGGGGGCAAACATGAGGCTGAAGCAACGCCATCAATGATTACATTATCAATACTAAAAGTACCTCCACCGGCCTCAGCATTCCAACCATAAAAACGAAAGGTAATTGGGCCAGTTATTACGTTATAAGCGGTGCCTAACGTGATTAAATTACCTGAATTTGCTCCTGTTGAAGCATCTACAACTTGAAAAACATTGGTACCAACCACAGATAAATTGGCGTTTGCGGGTGAAATACTTGCAGGTAAATTGGTGGTATAATCCAGTGATGAGCGAACCGCATACTGCCGTATTCCCGTCCCTGAACGTTGCGAGGTAAATGCAATTGAATTAATATCTATTTGATAACCCGCTTGAGGAGTAATAGTTACTTGATAATATTTTGCGGTGTTAATTGCGCCAGAGAAAACATCAGAACCATTAATAGCTCCGGTATCCCATGCGATATATGAAAAACGAGCGGCTGCATTAGGATTAGCTGATACTCCAACCGATGAAAATGAACCAAAAGTAACACCCGTTGCTGTTGGAACTGCAGTTGGATCAGTTGTTCCGGAAGTTGTAGTAACGTTGGTAAATGGGTAGGTAACATTAAATGCTTGACCCCATAGTTGACTTGATACAAAAATGGATATTATGAAAATTAACTTTCTTAATTTCATGCGATTTTTTCATTTTTTTTCAGCCTTTAAAAATACATCCAAATAACAGAAATTCAATAGCTTTGTAATACTAAATTATTAACAAATCATCACTTAAAACATTGCATGCTGCACTCAAATTCATCACTTTCTTTTAAAGAAATTGTGTCCAAAATGGAATACTATTGTTCCTATCAGGAACGCTGTCATGCCGATGTAGCACAAAAACTTAGGGAATTTTCCCTTTCCAATGATGAAAAGGAGGAATTAATCGTTTCCCTATTACAAAATAACTACTTGAATGAGGAACGGTTTGCACTATTGTTTTCGGTTAGTAAATTTCACCAAAAAAAGTGGGGTAAATTGCGTATTAAAAATGAATTGAAAGCACGTCAAATTTCTGATTTTCTAATTCAAAAAGCGTTGAAAGAAATTAACTCCGATGAATATGACGCTACTTTTGATCTTTTGGCCGAACATCAATGGGAGCAGATTCGGGAACCCAATCCATTAAAAAAGAAAAAGAAATTTTGTGATTATCTATTGCGTAAAGGGTGGGAAACCGATCGAATACTTGAAAAAGTAACCGAATTAGAACGATTATCACAATAAATTTTATAATGAAATCAGTAAGGTTACCGCATTACCACCAAAACCTACAGCATTCACCAATACATTTTTTATTGGTTTATTAAGGGTAAAGGATTCGCTAAAAGGTGTGCCGAAAAATGTTTGTTCCTGCAGCATCAAAACCGCCAATTCAATACTTAACAAACCGGAAGAGCCAAAAGTATGTCCAATTTTCCATTTGTTTGTGGTTAACAGCGGCATCGATTCACCAAATACTTTTTGAATTGCTTTATATTCGGATAAATCGCCTTTAATGGTTCCCGGAGCATGCATAACAATAGCATCCACTTCGGATAATGGCAAATCGCCTAAAGCCATTTTCATAGATTTTTGAAAACAAACCGCATCTTCCGAAATTGAAATTGTATGTTCTAAATTATCGGTAGCAAAACCAACTCCCGTTATGTAAGCAATTGCATTGGGGTTATCGCGCTCTAAAGCTACTACACCCGCTCCTTCTCCCAAGACCATTGTATTGCGTATTTTATTTAAATCCATAGCTCTACAAGGAAATCCGTCGGTTTCTCGTGAATAAATTTTTATCGCATTCATTTGAGCCAACGTAAAAGCAGTCAAAGGGGCCTCACTCCCTCCAGCAATAAATTGATCTGCCATTCCCGATTCAAGCCAAGCAACGGCATTCAATACGGCATGAAGGGCAGTTGAACATGTAATCGAGTGCGAAATTTCGGGTCCTGCAGACTTTAAGTCATGGGCTACCCAACTGGACACATTCCCCAATGTGGTAGTTGGAGAGCTTAGCGTTGCGGTTGAACCCGTAGTTATAAATTCGTGATGGTACTGTTCTAATAAATGGGTTGCTCCACGCGAGGATCCAATATTGATTCCGATTGCATCCCCCGCCTGCCATCCTGCTTGCGCAACTACACGGCGACTGACATCCAAAGCCATAATTACGGTAGGATCTAAATTTTTGTATTTGGCATCGGAATGGCGCAATTGATCAAGCCGTTTTTGCTCTTCTTCAGGTAATGGAGCCACCCAATACTCCTTTTCGCCAAAACATTGCCTCTGTATAGTTGGAGCATGTGAAGTATAGGCTTTACGAATAATCTCCCTAGTTGAACCCAAAGGCGATACAGTAGCTATAGCGGTTATGGAGATACGGTGTTTCACATGAAGTTTTTGAGATTGCAAAGTTAGTTTATTTCCAACGCGCGCTCAACAATAGCATACACTTTTTCCAACTGTTCGTCGGTAATAATATAGGGTGGTAAAATATATACAATATTTCCAACGGGACGCAATATCACCCCGTTTTTAATGAAAAAGTGATAGAGTCGGTTGCGGAAGTCACCATAATAACTTTCCTGCTCCTCCCGACGAATCTCCAGCGCAAAAATAACCCCTAAAACGCGCGTAGTTTGAACACGTGGATGGTTTTTTATCCTATCGGAAAAAGCCAAATGGCGTTGATGAATATGTTGAATGTTGGCTTGTATCGGTTCTGACTCCAATAATTTAAGACTCGCCAAAGCAGCTGCACAACCCGTTGGATTTGCAGTAAAGGTATGCCCATGAAACAAAGCTTTATTGACATCGGCATCTAAAAACCCATCGAATAGTTGCTGGGTAAACGTGGTGATCGCCATAGGAATAGTTCCCCCCGTTAACGCTTTTGAAAAACACATCATATCGGGCTGTTCCGTTAAGTGATCACAAGCAAAGTTTTTTCCGGTCTTTCCAAAACCGGTCATCACTTCATCGGCTATAGTGAATACCCCATATGTACGGCATAACAAAATCATTTTGTCTAAAACTTCGGGAGAATACATCACCATCCCTGCGGCGCCTTGACATAAGGGCTCGAAGATAAACGCAGCAAATTCGCCTGTCTGTAACTGTTCTTCCAACACCTGTAAGACATGGAGTTCTTGACCTTCAACCGGAACCGGTATTCGGTATACATCAATTAGTGACCCCTGAAAGGCTTCCGTAAAAAAAGTTATCCCGCTCGATGCCATTGCACCAAAAGTATCGCCGTGAAAGGCATCGTTAAAAGCCAAAATACGACGGCGCGCTTCCTTTTTATTATAAAAAAACTGCAAAGCTGCTTTTAGCGCCACTTCGACTGCAGTCGATCCGTTATCAGAATAGAAAACTTTTTTTTGGTTAGAGGGTAATAAAGTCAGCAACTTCTCCGATAAAACTACCGCTGGTTCATTAGTAAACCCGCCAAACAATACATGTTCGAGTGTAGTTAATTGCTTGTAAATCGCCTCCGCCATTACTGAATTGGAATGCCCATAAGGATTTACCCACCACGACGCAATGGCATCAATATATTCATTGCCTTCTTCGTCCCACAACAAAGCTCCCTGACCTTTTACAATGGCAGGCAGTAACCCAATCGTTTGGTGTTGTGTATACGGATGCCAATTGTATAACTGGTCTTTTTCAGATAAATTCATATATTTTAGAGAAAAGAATAAAGAGAAAAGACCTAAACGTATGAACTCTTTTTTCTAGCTTCTTATTTTTTTACTTATTATTCTAATTTCAATAACGTATCACGGAATTGCTCGGCGTAATCGCGCACTACATTGGCATCAAAATAGGGTTCATTATTAATTCGTCCTAAAAATGGAACGGCAGTTTTATGTAAAATTATTGATTCTGTTGAAGGATTTTCATCTCCAGAAAAAATAATTCCGGCAATATTTAAATGACGTGCTTGTAATGCTTGTATCGTTAATAAAGTATGGTTAATACTTCCCAAGTAATGACGCGACACTACAATTACTTGATAATCTGCACGAATCAAGTCGATTACACAATCGGAGGTATTAATTGGTACAAATACGCCTCCAGCACCTTCAATTACCAAATGATTATCGGTTTGAGGTTCTTGAATTTGTGCTAATTCAATTGAAACACCGTCTATTTGTGCTGCATAATGTGGACTCGCAGGGGTATGTAAAGCAAAGGCATTCGGGTGGAATTGGGTTTTGGTATTCGACACCCTGCGTTGTACTTTGTGTGTATCGCTATCTTCCAAATCACCGGCTTGAATTGGCTTCCAATAATCGGCTTCAAGGGCTTCTGTAACAATAGCAGCAGCAACAGTCTTTCCTACATCGGTACCTATTCCTGTAATAAATAATTTCATGGATACAATTTTTTGACAAATTTCGGGAAGTCGGCTGAATTTACCATCCTATTTTAACGAAAGCTTATTATTTAAAGAAATTCTTCGAGACTAGATAATTCGAAGGAATACTCCTATCGAAATATAAGGCTTGTCAACTGCTCCAAAACTGCAGTTATTGCTTCCAAAGGGGTGTTGGCATGTAAGCAAAAACGAATGCGTTCTTGTCCTTCGGGAATCGTTGGCGAAAGTATGGGTTTAACCTCAAAACCTGTAGCTTGTAATGACTGTGCTAATTGGCACACATTTTCATTTCCCGGAATAATTGCGCAATGAATCGCCGATTTAGAATACACAAAAATAGGCTGGAGTCCGAGTCGCTTTATTTCTTGATTCATGTGTACAATACGCGATTGTAAAGCCGCCACTGTTTTATTCTCTTGTTGCAAAAATTGATAACCCATATAAATGGTAGCTACCGAGTGAGGTGACAAACCGGTAGTATAAATAAAACTTCGGGCGAAATTAACTAAATACGACTGCAAGTCACGACTCCCCAAAACTGCAGCTCCATGACAACCTAATCCTTTACCAAAGGTCACAATTCGAGCAAAAATGCGTGAATGCAATTGCAAATACTGAGCAACACCTTCTCCATAGTCGCCCATAACACCTAAGGCGTGGGCCTCATCGACAACTAAATAGGCTTGATTGCGCTCACATAACTTGACCATGGCCTCTAAAGGTGGAGTATCGCCATCCATAGAATAAACGGATTCTAGAACAACGTAAATCTCAAAGTAATTTTCTTTTTGACGTGCTAAATTCCATTTTTCCAAAAGCCGCTGTAAAGCATCGGGGTCATTATGATCGAACTTGTAGGACTTGGCCAAACTCAATTGCAAACCGTCGCGGATAGAAGCGTGGCAGTTTTCATCATACAAAATAACATCGCCTCGCTGGGGTACCGCACTAAAAAACCCAACATTAGCATCATAACCTGAGTTAAAAAGCAACGCGGATTCAGTTTGATGAAATGCTGCGATACATGCTTCGGTTTCAGTATAAAGCGGATAATTTCCTGAAATTAAGCGCGAACCCGTTGCCCCATTTTTTTTTAGGTTACGAGCGACCAATAAGTCGTGAACGGCATCAAATAGAGAACTATTTTGTGCAAACCCAAGGTAATCATTCGAAGAAAAATCAACCCCTTGACCATAGGAAGGCAAATGGCGTAACGCTTGATTTTCTTGACGGTAATGTAATTTTTGTTGTAATTTTTGCGGCAACTTCATAATTCAAATATACAGGTTTTATGGAGTAAGCCATTAAAACAGCAATTGGGACATAAAAATAACACTTACAAATCTCCTATAAAAAAACCCGACACAGAATTGTATCGGGTTTTATATCGTATAATTGGACGGCATTAATCGGCCAAAACAATAACTTTATTATCGTTCATTTCAATCGTTCCGGAGTTGATGGCGATACTGTAGTTTTGGTCGTTAATTTTGGTAAAACGACTTTTTACAGATTCATCAAAATGAAAAGATGAAGCGGTAATTTTAACGGCACCGTCTTTTAAAATTGAAACTATTGGAGCGTGGTTATTTAAAAGTTGAAATGACCCTTCAACACCAGGAAGCGTTACTGCTGTAACTTCTCCTTTAAACAACGTAGCCTCGGGTGATACTATTTCTAAAATCATAACTTGAGTGATTAGTGATTAGTAATTAGTGAATAGTACAGTACTGTTAACTGCGACTGTGCACTGGTTACTCAATTATGCTTCTGCTAACATTTTTTGACCCGCTTCAATCACATCCTCGATAGTTCCCTTCAAGTTGAAAGCAGCTTCGGGTAAGTGATCCAACTCACCATCAATAATCATGTTAAATCCTTTGATAGTATCTTTGATATCAACCAACACCCCAGGAATACCTGTAAACTGTTCAGCAACGTGGAAAGGTTGCGACAAGAAACGCTGTACACGACGCGCGCGTGACACCGCTAATTTATCTTCTTCAGACAACTCTTCCATACCTAAGATGGCGATAATGTCTTGCAATTGTTTATATTTTTGTAGAATTTCTTTCACGCGTTGTGCACAGTTATAATGCTCATCTCCTAAAATTAACGGAGTTAAAATACGTGAAGTTGAATCTAAAGGGTCAACCGCAGGATAAATCCCTAACTCAGCAATTTTACGAGACAATACCGTAGTTGCATCCAAGTGAGCAAACGTTGTTGCTGGCGCCGGGTCTGTTAAGTCATCGGCAGGTACATAAACCGCTTGTACCGAAGTAATCGAACCTTTCTTAGTAGAAGTAATACGTTCTTGCATTACCCCCATCTCTGTTGCTAAAGTGGGCTGATAACCTACCGCAGAAGGCATACGTCCTAATAACGCAGACACCTCAGAACCCGCTTGAGTAAAACGGAAGATGTTATCTACGAAGAACAATACGTCTTTCCCTTGGTCAGAACCTGCTCCATCGCGGAAATATTCAGCAATAGAAAGTCCAGACAATGCTACACGTGCACGCGCTCCTGGTGGTTCGTTCATCTGACCGAATACGAAGGTTGCTTTTGAATCACGCATCCCTGCTTTATCTACTTTAGACAAATCCCATCCTCCATGTTCCATAGAGTGCATGAAATCGTCTCCATATTTAATAATTCCCGACTCCAACATCTCGCGCAACAAGTCGTTTCCTTCACGGGTACGCTCACCTACTCCTGCAAATACAGAAAGACCACCATGACCTTTTGCAATGTTGTTAATCAATTCTTGAATCAATACGGTTTTACCTACACCGGCACCACCGAACAATCCAATTTTACCTCCTTTTGCGTAAGGTTCAATCAAATCGATTACTTTAATTCCAGTAAACAATACTTCTGTAGCTGTTGAAAGCTCGTCAAACTTAGGAGCTGCTTTGTGAATTGGCATCCCGTTTGCGCCTTCTTTTGGTAAATCACCCAAACCATCGATAGCATCCCCTACTACATTGAAAAGACGTCCGTAGATATCTGAACCAATGGGCATTTGAATTGGAGCTCCTGTTGCTTGTACTGCAGTTCCTCTGCTCAATCCGTCGGTAGAATCCATCGAGATTGTACGTACCGAATCTTCTCCGATATGTGACTGAACTTCAAGGATTAACTTCGTACCGTCTTGTTTTACAATCTCTAATGAGTCGTAAATTCTTGGTAACTCATGCTCTTTAGTATTGAACACCACGTCAACAACCGGACCGATGATCTGTGAAACTTTTCCTACTGCGTTTGACATTACTTATGTATTTATAGAATAGCGAATTAAATTTGAAAAAAAGTCGGTTTTTTTTCGAGTGCAAAGATACATTTTCAAAATATAAAATCAATAGTAAAAAGTGATTTTTTTAAGCCTTTTTTGATTTTTTCAAATCATATTCCACAAACCACCAACAATACACTATAAAAACAAAAAAACCACCGTAAAAACGGTGGTTTAGTATAGCTTGGATTCACTAACTTATAAACTTGCAGGATATAAAATTCGGAAATCACCGAAGTTGTACCCTTTAAAGTTAGATCCATAGGTTGCATTGATTGACTTCAAAAATTCGTTAGTAATCAAACCATATCCTCTTGGGCTTGGATGAATACCATCTAAAGAGAAACCACCACCAGTAACATATATTGAGGTAACTTTAAATCCGTCCTTAGTGATTCCACCGTTGGCAACTTGATTTAAAATTGAATTCGCATCAACTAATGCCAATCCTTTAGCCGATGCAATTGAAGCAATTGAAGCATTAAAAGCAGTTGTTGCTGTTTTTACTTCGGCTGTTTCTGTTGCTGTTAGTGTTGTGTTGTCTTGCATTGGAAATGAAACACCTACGGTATTAAAAGGTGCAGGAGCACTCGCTGTTGTAGAACCAATCACAGCACGAGCAGACAATAAAATATAATCACGTGATGCTGCAGCATTGCTTGCATGGCGAGTTCTTCCGTATAAATTACCTACAAATGTTGCTGTAGTTGGACCTAAAACTGGTGTCAAAGCACTTGTTATAGGACCTGATAAATCAGCTAAAGATTCGTCAGCAATTAACAATGGATTAGCTTCAGTAGTCGATGCATTTCCATCATCAGCAACTAGGGTTTGGAATCTTGCGGGCTGACCTGTAGCTGCACAAATTTGATTAACTGCACCAAACAAGGTGTTTAACTGACCTGCGCTTGCTGCAGGCAATCCTGGAATCGGATTTGTAGGTACGGTAGTAAAGAAAGGTGCAGAAGTTACATCAGGAATATTTCCAACAACCCCTTTAGCCCCATTAGCCGTTAAGCCATTCACTAATGTATTAAATACATTACTAAACACATTAGGATCAGTGATATCATTTCCACCATATGAAGCCGGATTTAAATTACCCAGTTGGTTAACACCCGTACCTCCTGAAGTAGCATACGATAAAACATCATTATTTCCTATCCACAAAGAGAAAAAAGTTGGGTTTTGAGCAACGGCATCAGCCAATACATTTGCAGTTGAGTTACTAGCAAAACGAACATAGTAAGGATTTGCTTGACCGGATAAAACACCGGCAGCACTTCCATAACCATTGGCAACTAAGTGAAAACTTTTTGCACCTGGAATACCCATATTATTAAACGGTCCTGACAAAACATTCGTGATTTCTGTAGAAGGTGTACCCGGAACATTTACCGGACCTGTTCCATTAAAAAACAAACGCGTTCCTTGAATCTGATTACCACCTAATAACAATCCACCTACATTATCATTCATATAAGGGATTTTAAACTCGCCACCACCGACTAACGCAAACTTTTGCGCTAACAGATTCGGATAGGAACCTTTTTGTCCTTCAATAAACAAAGCGTTATCAGAAAAACCAGCAGTAAGCGAATTTCCTAAGGCCACATATTTTGTAAAATCTGCTGTTCCAGCGGTAAGTGGCTTACCGTCAACCGAGTTTGGATCGGCAACAACATCATCATCATTGTTACAGGCTGTGAATGCAAGAGCAACCAAGAATAGCCATTTATAATTCTTTATCATGAGAAAAGATGTTTGAGTTAGAAATTAAGGGTTAAGAGTTAATGAGGCGAAATACTGACTTCCGATCATCCCGGCACCTAATACTTGTTGGTATTCATTTCCTCCAATATTAGTAGCGCCTAATTTAATGATTGCCTTCAATTTTGGTAACGCGTAATTAATTTGTGCATCTATTACGGTTGCCTCATTGATATATCCATCTACAAACGTTGATTCCCAACGGTATCCTGTATTCCATCTTGCACTAAGATTGAAACCTAAGTTTCCAATTAATTTATCATTACTGATACTTGCTTTTACGCGGTGTTTAGGTGTATTGAAGCCGGCTTCAAAACCTGGATCTTTCCCTTGATCAAATTCAAACTGTGCATAATTATAGTTTGCAGATAATTCAAAGTTTTTAGGTAATCTATAGTTCAAACCTGCGCCAAACCCTAATGAACGTACCTCAACATCGGTATTTGTATATAATTGGAATACACGGGTATTTCCTGTTGCTAATGCATCTACAGATTGTGCACCGGTATCGGTTGGTCCACCCAAAATATTTGGTGAATCTTGTGCAGTACCATACAAAGGAGCAACAACATTTAAATTCCCAATAAAATCATTGTAGATATTGTAATACCCCGTTAAGTCATAGGATAAATTCTTAATCTGACCACGGTAACCTAATTCAAAGGCTTTTACAGTTTCCGGTTTCACTAAATTGGCATTCGCTTTACGCAATAAAGCTGCAGCTGCAATTGGATCGGTACCTGCTAATGCCGCAAATTGCGATGCCGATTCAGCAGTATATGAATTATAATAAGCATTGTTACCATTAATAGTGGTTGATGTACCGCCTACAATTGCTTGACCTGAAGTTGAGGTTACCGGCAACGTTTCTGTAAAACGAATCAAGTTGTCGGGAGCAGATCCTAAAAGAACTGCACTTCCTACATTGAACCCGATGTATTGATCCTGTGTTGTTGGGTTACGGAAACCGGTCTGGAAAGAACCTCGGAAGTTATGATTTTTCTGTTCACCCGCAGAATATACCAAAGATAAACGTGGTGAAAAGTTTCCATCAAAGTTTTGCGATTTATCAAATCGTACTGAACCGGTAAATTTCAAACGGTCTTCCATGAATTTTTTCTGAACTTGGGTATACAAACCGTGTTCTCTGTATAAAATGTCACTTCCTTTATCGGTATAAATACGTCCTAAAGAGTTTAATTCATACATACGGAAAGAACCCCCTACTTGAATTTCAGCAAACTTAATCAAGTCTTTAAAATTATAGTTTGCATCCGAATGGTATAGTTTGGAATCGTCAACTAATTTAGAACCTGTCAACACGTCTGAATCGGAAATAACACGATTGAAAGCCGCTTTAAACTCAGGAGTTCCTGGGATTAAACGTCCCGTGTCGGCAACATTACGAGCAGCAGCATGAGCTTGAGCAGGCGTAGCACCAGCCAATGTCGATTGAACATAAGCTCCCGCATACTGACCAAACCATGTAGCGTCTGGTTTCCATTGACGGTTAACATTTAAACCGGTAAAAAGCATATCATAAGAATTGCCTCCATCTTCAGTAGTGAAATAGCCCCGAATGAAAAAGTTTTTACCTTTAAATTCTAACTTATGCTGTTGCATAAAGAACCCATTCAAATAGTATCGATTTGCACCTTGATAAACTGTATTTCCGAAACCAAATTTACTTTGCCAAATAATTTCGTTATCATTAGCCCATGGTTTTAAATGCAAGGAGAAATCTACTTTTGCATTTTTTACACGATTATCGGTTAAATCCACTTCGTTATAACCTGTACGGCTTACATTATAATTAGGTAAAATTTGTTGAAATACAGTAAATTGAGCCGGAGTAATTGCGCCCGCATTCAACATTCCTGTAGCAACTCCACGAAGATTAGTCGAAGCCTCATCACCGTAAACATTTATACCGTTATAATTGTGAAACGAACGATCCAAACCTACGTTATTTACAAGGTCTTTATCTCTGTAATCGGTAGCAAACCAATCGGTTCCTTTCATAAAAGAAAAATTGGCTTTTGCTGCAAAATGTTTTGAAAATGCATGAGCAACACGAACGCCATAATCCGCATAATCTCTAGATCCTGCCGCTCTTTGACTAGTTTGACCATATTTCACATAGGCAGAAATTCCTTGACTTGTAAACGGACTTTTACTGTTCATAAATAATATACCGTTGAATGCGTTAGCTCCATACAAAGCCGAAGAAGCACCTGGTAGCAACTCAACACTTTGAACATCAATTTCAGAAATACCAATTAAGTTTCCTAAAACAAAGTTCAATAAAGGTGAAGAGTTATCCATTCCGTCAACCAATTGCATAAAACGGGTATTTGCTACGGTTGCAAAACCACGAGTGTTAATCGACTTAAACGACATACTACTAGTGTTCATATGCACCTCCTTCAAGTTTTCCAAACCATCATAATACGATGGAGAAGCCGATTTTTTAATGTCCTTAATCGTCATACGTTCAATCGTAACAGGCGATTCTTTAATTCGCTCTGGCGTACGTGAAGCCGAAACTACGATTTCATCCAGTCGGGTATCTTCACTTTGTAACACCACCTCAACTTTTTGTGAAGCTGAAGTAATCGCTAATTTTTGTGAAGCAAATCCAATACTGGAAATTTCTAATGAAAAGGGTGGAGTTTTAGAAACTTTCAATGTAAACTTTCCGTCAACATCAGAAATTGTTCCTGCAGACTCGCCGGCAACCTTAACGTTGGCACCGGGAACAGGTTGGTTTTTATTGTCTTTAACCGTACCTGAAATTGTTGATTGTGCCATACTCACTGCACAAAACAACAAAGTAACAAAAAGATGATAAATCTTCATTTGATAGTAATTTGTTGGTTTATGATGGCAAAATACAACTATTTTTCAAAATATTATTTAAAGAACCTTAATTTTTCATTATCAAGGCCATTATACGGATTAAATATTTGTGTATTTTGAGCAAATTATTCGAATCCCCTTAGCAAAAAAAATGCAAGACCTTTGTCCTGCATCTATTTACTTCTTATTTATTGCTCAAAAAAACTAAATATCGTATTTTAAATTTTTCTAAATCATCCTTTACTTTTATTGCAAATCTTATAGTTGAAATAGCACGAAATCGCTATCAAAATAAGACCAATTCCGCCTAATCCAGGCGAATCATCCAACTCGCCGCCTATTAAAGCCAATGTCCCTACCACAGCAAGAATTATGGGAAATAGAAAATAAACTTTTTTCATTTACTCAAAATTACTGATTATCTATTTCCAAAAAGAACGAATAAAATCGTTACTCCACCGTAACTGATTTTGCCAGATTTCGAGGCTGATCCACATTACATCCGCGCATAACCGCAATATGATACGACAACAATTGCAAAGGAATCGTGGTAATTAATGGGGATAGTGCATCGGAAGTTTCGGGTATTTCGATAACGTGATCGGCCAACTCTTTTACTTGAATATCACCCTTGGTTACAATTGCAATGATCTTTCCACTTCGGGATTTAATTTCCTGAATATTACTTACTACCTTATCATAATGCCCTTGTTTGGGTGCAATTACAACTACCGGCATTTTTTCATCAATTAAAGCGATCGGTCCGTGCTTCATTTCTGCCGCTGGATAACCCTCTGCGTGGATATAAGAAATTTCTTTCAACTTCAATGCCCCTTCTAAAGCAACGGGGAAATTGTAACCGCGGCCTAGGTATAAACAATTGCTTGCATCTTTATAAATTGCAGCAATTTCTTTTGAAATGGTATTGGTTTGCAAGGCTTCGGCAACTTTTTCAGGAATCAATTCCAACTCTTGTAAGTACCGGAAGTAATCTGAATTGGATAGTGTTCCTTTTGCTTTAGCTAAACGCAACGCAATCATGGTTAAAACCGTAATTTGTGTGGTAAATGCTTTAGTTGATGCTACTCCAATTTCCGGACCGGCATGGGTATAAGCACCTCCGTTAGTTTCTCTCGAAATAGACGAACCAACCACATTACATACTCCAAATACAAAAGCTCCTTTTTGTTTAGCCAATTTAATAGCGGCCAAAGTATCTGCGGTTTCACCCGATTGTGAAATAGCAATCACCACATCTTTAGAGGTAATAATTGGATTGCGGTAACGAAACTCTGATGCGTATTCCACTTCAACCGGTATGCGTGCAAATTCCTCGATAACATACTCGGCAACCAAACCGGCATGCCAAGAGGTTCCACAAGCAATAATTAAAATTCGATCGGCATACAAGAACTTTTCGATATTGTCTTCAACCCCAGCCATTTGGATCAACCCAGTGGTCGCATGCAAGCGCCCACGGTAGGTGTCTTTTATTACATTTGGCTGTTCGTAGATTTCTTTCAACATAAAATGATCGTAGCCTCCTTTTTCAATTTGCTCCAAATTCATTTGCAATTCTTGAACATAAGGATCAACCAAAGAATCGTCTTTAATTTTTCGGATTTTTAAAGGCTTATGCAATCGAACAATTGCCATTTCTTCATCCTCTAAATAAATAGCATTCGATGTGTATTCAATAAATGGAGAGGCATCAGAAGCAATAAAATATTCATTTTCACCCACTCCAATCGCTAATGGACTTCCCAAACGCGCTACAACAATTTCATCGGGTTTATTTTTATCAAATACACAAATCGCATAAGCACCTACTACTTGATTTAAAGCAACTTGAACAGCTTTACCTAACTTCAATCCGTCTTTTTTCTGAACATCTTCAATCAAATTCACCAATACTTCAGTATCGGTATCTGATTTAAAAGTATAGCCCCGGTTGATTAGTTCTTTTTTTAAAGGTTCATAGTTTTCTATAATACCATTATGAATGATCGCTAAGTTCCCCGAATTGGATAAATGCGGGTGTGAATTCACATCATTGGGCACACCATGCGTCGCCCAACGGGTATGACCCATTCCGATAGTTCCATTGGTAGAAATTTCATTGTTGGCGCGTTCTTCAAGGTCAGAAACCTTACCTTTTGTTTTTGATACTTTCAAATCAACGCCGTCATAAAGCATAACGCCCGCACTGTCATATCCTCTATATTCAAGACGCTTTAATCCCTTAATTACAATGGGATAAGCTGCTCTATGTCCAATATATCCTACGATTCCACACATAATCTATTTTTTAGTCAGGTTTGGTATAGTAAACTTGTAATTTCATTCGCTTTGAATCCGGCACGTTTGGATTTGACCCAAAAAGAATGGTTCCTAACGGATTCACAATTGCCATAGCAGGCGAAAATTTATATTGTTTGGTTCCAATTGTAAAAGGCGTTTGCAAATAACCCCGATTCACACTATTTATATTTTCGGTAACAACCAAGCCTAGACGAACATTTGTTGAATCTTTAGTGATCAAATTTCGAAAATGATTCGTGATTCGAACCTTATAATAGTCCCCACGGCTATCCGACCCTTTAACTAAAATTCCACCATGAATAAACTTATTGTATTTAGTTTCAACAGCAGTAGAAAGATCATTGTAATAATCAATTACAGGGCGGTTATTGTCTAAATCATACAATAGTATTCGATTGGGTTCAACAGCAGTAGCCATTGCCGTTTTATCAATATAAAACAACAGATTTGCCTCATTAATTAACCATTTTTTACCATCACTTGGGTTGCGCAATTGATCCAATTCATCTGGTATTCCGTTGGGCGTATTTACGAGTGCACCACTAGAATTATATTGAATATTATCGGTCGGGTTAAACAAATCAATGACTCCCATAGATCCCTTACCTCCTTTTAACTGAATGCGCTCATCACCAACAACCATATTGGGTGTTGTTACCGGATTCACATAATCGGTGTCAAAAAAATTGACCGTGCGTCCTGTCAAATTCAACACGATTTTTTTGCTCACTTTTTTGATTGATGGGTCATTAACACTATTGTCATAAGCCGTTTGATTGGTATAATCCTTGTAAATAATAGTAATTTTCCCACGAGCAGTATTTAACCGTGCTAATACACCTTGATTTTCAGCGCCTACTGCCGCTTCAGCTTTAAAATAAAGACCTCTGAAATAATTTTTAAATGTATTATTATTTAAAAATACACCCGCAGGAGCATTAAAAATTTTATTTTGAAAAAAGGACTTATTCAAGTTTAAGAAAATTCCAGGCGCTATTGTTTCTTTAACCGTTCCGCTAGGCTTCTTAATTTTTATGGGTTGGGCACTAAATACAAACTGATCGTTTTGACTGTAGTCTGTTGTTGTAGGCGTATTTACATTCGTGTTGTCGTCATTCAATCGAAATGAACTATTCACAAGCGCCCCTTCAAATTGAGCTTGTTGACTTGAATAATAGCGTTGCGCTTGTTGAAGATTGGTTGCAGGATCAAAATCTTGTATAAAATAACCCGACTCATAAACGCCTAACTTGATTTTTGGTGAAACCACGTCTTTTTTATATTGTGGTAACAATGAATCGATTCGATAAATAGGTTCCCCCGTTCCGGCCTCTACATCGGTTACAGGAGCAAAATAAGGAATATGTAGATATACTGAATCAATAAGGTCGGGAGCAAAAAATTTTGGATTGTTATTTTCTAATTGTAGCTGTGTTACAAGACTTGCTTTTGTTTTCCCAAAAACAGGACTATTATAATAGCCAAGCGAATTGATCGGCAAATCATTGGTTTGTACATCTCCTGTACTTTTATTGAAGGCAACTACATCAAAGGTTGTTTTATTCAAACCAAAGTGTTCATCACCAACAATTTCACCACCAACATTGGAAAAGTCTTTATCACATGACACGAGTGCCATCGCAAAAACAACAAAAAGTGAATACACTAATTTACGTAAATTCATAAATCCAAAATTATAACATTTCTTTGTAGAAAGCAGTATATGCTTGCGCAAACGCTTCTTTAGGGGTGAAAGGTAGAAAAGGTTTCCCTGATGATTCTATAATTTTTGTTAAACCTGCATCCAAATTTTCTGAACCAACAATAACCGCATCAGAATGAGCTACCGCCACTTTCATCCAATTTTCATAATTTGGATCAGCCAAAGGGCTAACCGCATCGTGTGGGATACTATCAAACTTTACTTTATCAAGAGCTTTTACGTCGAGCAAACCTTCAAAACCAGTATTGTAGACCGATGTTACAATTTTGGTTTCCGAAAATAATGCTTCATGCTTGTAATAATGCTTCATGTACACCGGCAACATGGACGCCAACCACCCATGAACATGAATAATATCGGGAACCCAATTTAATTTTTTTACCGTTTCAATAACTCCTTTTGCAAAGAATATCGCACGCTCATCATTATCTGGATACAACACCCCTTCTTCATCTGTAAAAGTCGCTTTGCGCTTAAAGTATTCCTCATTATCAATAAAGTAAACTTGAATGCGCTCTTTTGGAATAGACGCTACTTTTATAATTAGAGGCATATCTACATCATTGACAACCATATTCATTCCCGATAAACGAATCACTTCATGCAATTGATGTCTGCGTTCATTAATATTGCCATAGCGCGGCATAAAAATACGTATCTGACCCCCTTGATCATTAATCATTTTGGGCACATCATACGACATTAATGAAACTTCATTTTCAGCCAAATAAGGTACCACTTCAGATGATACATATAATATCCTCTTGTCTTCCATAGGGTTGATAATTATTGGTTTTGGTTTTACTGTTGTTTAAAAAACATGCAAAACTACAAAATTTTATGGAGATTTTAACTAAACATAGTAAGTTTGTACCCTACACTTTAATTGATTTTAATGTTGGTTTTTGATAAAAAAGCAGCCCTTAGGGCACATTTAGACACATTACACGCGCCAAATCAAACGATAGGATTTGTACCAACGATGGGCGCTTTACACGACGGACACCTCTCATTGTTACAAAATGCAATTCAAAACAATACGATTACAGTGGTTAGCATCTTTGTCAATCCAACGCAATTCAACAATTCTGAAGATTTACTTAAATACCCCAGAACTTTAGCGTCTGACCTAAAAAAAATTCAATCTTTATCCAACTCGATTCTTGTTTACACTCCCACTGTAGACGATGTTTATGATGGAATCCCTGAATCATCTGCTTTCTCATTTGATGGTTTGGAGCATCAAATGGAAGGTAAATTTCGCCCAGGACATTTTGACGGTGTAGGGACTGTGGTAAAAAAATTATTCGAAATCATTCAACCTCAAACCGCTTACTTTGGCGAGAAAGATTTTCAACAATTACAGATCATTAAAAAACTAGTTGAAAAAGAAAAGTTACCGATCACCATCGTTGGCTGTCCCATTTACCGAGAAACGAATGGACTCGCGATGAGTTCGCGAAATGAACGCTTAGATCCAATTACACGAGAAAAAGCAGGTTTTATCTACGCGTCACTTCAAAAAATCAAAACCCTTTTTCATAGCCACAGCATCCCCGAACTGAAAGCAATTATTGAAGCTGATTTTCAGAAGCAATCGTTGTTCCAACTTGAATATTTTGAGATTGCAGAAGAAACAACTTTAGAAAGTGCTGAATCAAAAAAAGCAGATCACACCTACCGCGCTTTTATTGCTGTTATCGTAAACAATGTCCGACTTATTGACACAATTTCATTAAATTAATTATACCTTTGCACCATGCAAATTCAAGTAGTTAAATCTAAAATACACCGTGTAAAAGTTACGGGAGCCGATTTGAATTACATCGGCAGCATCACTATTGACGAAGCTTTAATGGACGCTTCCAATTTAATTGAAGGCGAAAAAGTAGCGATTGTCAATATTAACAATGGCGAACGTTTTGAAACCTATGTGATTAAAGGAAGTCGTAATTCTGGTGAAATCACACTAAATGGACCTGCAGCCCGTAAAGTACACGCTGGCGACATTATCATTATTATTTCCTATGCTTTAATGCCTTTTGAAGAGGCTAAATCATTTAAACCTTGGTTGGTTTTCCCCGATGAAAATACCAATTTATTGAAATAATTGCGTTTGAAAAAATCGGTTAAAAATTTACTGCTCTTATTTATACCGTTGCTTATTGGGTGTGGTATTATTTTTTACCAATTTTCTTCACTAACTGAAAATGAACTCAACAACATTGAAAACAGTTTATTACACGCCAACTATTTTTATATTTTTCTTTCGTTACTTGTTGCTTTATTGAGTCATTGGTCTCGTGCCTTTCGCTGTAAATTTGCCCTTGAACATTTGGGCTATACCACAAAAATAAGCACCAATTTTCTTGCGGTTTGTGTTTCCTATTTAGTAAATTTAACGATACCCCGCTCTGGTGAATTTACCCGTGCAGCATTACTTAAAAAATACGAAAACGTACCCTTTGACAAAGCCTTTGGAACCATTGTAGCTGAACGAATAGTCGATCTTGCGCTGTTTTTACTCTTTGTGATATTGGGAGTTTTGTTACAATTTGATAAATTACATCAATTTTTAATCGATCAACAGGTATCGCTAAAAACCATTGCTTTTGCAAGCATCGGGATAGTACTTTGTGGAATCTTATTTCTTTTAATTTGGATTTATGCCGAATGGTCGATTATTCGAAAATTAAAACAAAAATTGTCCGGCTTAACCGAAGGGATACTGAGTGTATGGTATATGGAGAAAAAATGGCGCTATATTTTTCATTCCATGCTCATTTGGTTATGTTATCTAGTCATGTTTTACATTCCTATTTTTGCTTTACCCGAGACTGAAAAAATTGGATTTGACATTGTGATTATGGGCTTTATTTTTGGGAGTTTGGCCATCGGTTTTACCAATGGAGGTATTGGTGCCTTCCCTTTTTCGATTGCATTGATTTTTGGACAATACGGAATCCCTGAAGAAACAAGCGTAGCATTTGGATGGTTGGCGTGGACTTCACAAACCTTACTAACCCTTTTTCTTGGGTTGATTGGCTATCTACTTTTGCCGCTACAAAGTAGAAAATAATTGGTATATTGGTGGTCGTTAAATACAAAAAAAACAACCCGATTACGAATATGAAAAAAACACTTCTGATTTTAGCACTTGCCCTAAGTCTAAACGGATTGAGTCAAACTACTAAAGATAGTATATTCTCGAGCAAACTAAATACCTACCGCCATTTATCAGTCGCTTTACCCCCTTCGTATGAGCAAGATAAAAAACGTACCTATCCTTTACTTTTAGTGCTTGACGGCGACTACTTGTTTGACCCGTTTTTGGGCACGTTAAAATACGGTTACTATTGGGATGATTTGCCTGAAGTTATTCTTGTGGGACTAAACCACAGCAACGATAGAGAACGGGATGAAGAATGCCAAGCCGATGAAACCACCGGCTTACCTACAGGTATGGGCGAATCATTTTTCGAATTTTTAGGAGGCGAATTACTCCCTTATCTTCAGAAAAATTTTCGAATCTCCCCTTTCAAAATTGTAGCGGGACATGATGTAACCGCTGGTTTTATGAATTTTTACCTCTACAAAGACAATCCGCTTTTTAAGGCCTATATTTCCTTGAGTCCGGTTATGACAAAGGATATGGAAACGCATATTGCTGAGCGTTTGGCTACTTTTACAAACAATATGTTTTACTATGTTGCTTCAGCAGATGGCGATGTTAAAACCATTAAAAATAAAGTGGCCCAATTAGACACCAATATAAAAGCGGCTAATAGTGCTACCCTCAGTTACCGTTATGATGATTTTAAAGGATGTTCGCATTATTCGCTTGTACCTTATGCGATTCCGAGTGCTTTATATCACTTTTTTTCCGCCTATCAACCCATATCAATGAATGAATTTCAAGAAAAAATTGTCAATCTCCCTTCGGGATATGTTGATTATTTAAAAAACCGGTATGAACTAGCCGATAAAGCTTTGGGTATGAAAATGAAAATACGCGTGAATGATTTCAAAGCTATTGAAGCGGCTATCATTAAAAACAAAGCGTTCAATGAACTGGAACAATTGGCGCAACTGTCGCGTACTACCTATCCAAAGGCGATGTTGAGCGACTATCATATGGCGCGATTCTATGAAAACAATGGCGATTTAAGAATGGCATTAAAACATTATCAAAACGCTTACCAACTTCAGGAAATTGGCGACCTTACAAAAGAAATGATATTGGGCAAAATGGATGAACTCGGCCCTCAAGTAAAGAAAAAATAAGTCCTCACCAAGTACAGCAATGGCTAAATTTAAAACTTCTTTTTTTTGTCAAAATTGTGGCAATCAATATGCCAAATGGCAAGGGCAATGCAATGCCTGTAAAGAATGGAATACAATTGTTGAAGAAATTATTCAGAAAGAGGAAAAAGTGGCTTGGAAATCGAGCGTTGAAGTTAAAAAAGCCACTAAACCCTTAAAAATTAAAGAAATTGATTCAACTCAAGAAATTCGATTAAATACTGGCGATGGTGAGCTCAATCGGGTGTTGGGTGGTGGAATTGTTCCTGGTTCTGTGGTATTATTAGGGGGTGAGCCCGGCATTGGAAAAAGTACACTTTTACTTCAATTATCCTTAATGCTTCCCTATAAAACGCTTTATGTTTCAGGCGAGGAGAGTCAGAAACAGATAAAAATGCGCGCCGAACGCATCAATCCTAATAACGAGAGTTGTTTTATTTTAACCGAAACCAAAACACAAAATATCTTTCGTCAAATTCAGGAAGTCGAACCAGAAATTTTAATCATCGATTCGATTCAAACCCTTCATACCGACTTCATTGAATCTACAGCTGGAAGTATCTCTCAAATACGAGAATGTACGGCAGAACTCATCAAATTTGCCAAAGAAACCAATATTCCCGTTATTTTAATCGGACATATTACGAAAGATGGCAATATAGCAGGGCCAAAAATTCTTGAACACATGGTGGATACTGTACTTCAATTTGAAGGTGACCGTAATCATGTGTACCGTATTCTTCGCGCCTTAAAAAACCGTTTTGGCTCTACCGCCGAATTAGGAATTTATGAAATGCAAGGTTCAGGCCTTCGGGAAGTTTCAAATCCTTCAGAAATTTTAATTTCACATCGCGAGGAAGAACTCTCCGGAACAGCTATTGCAGCTACTTTGGAAGGAATGCGCCCATTAATGATTGAAATCCAAGCTTTAGTTTCTACCGCAGTTTATGGCACACCCCAGCGCAGTACGACGGGCTATAATGCCAAACGCTTAAATATGATTTTAGCAGTTTTAGAAAAACGGGCTGGGTTTCGTTTAGGCACTAAAGATGTTTTTCTCAATGTTACAGGGGGAATATCTGTTGATGATCCCGCAATTGATTTGGCAGTTGTTGGGGCTATTTTATCCTCTAATGAAGACATTGCCGTAGGAAAAGAAGTGTGTTTTGCCGGTGAAGTCGGTTTATCAGGAGAAATTCGTCCAGTTAACCGCATTGAACAACGTATTCAAGAAGCCGAAAAATTAGGTTTTACAACAATATTTGTGTCCAAATACAACAAAATTACGTCCTCAAATACACGTATTCGAATCGTAATGGTTTCCAAAATTGAAGAAGTGGTTAGCGAATTATTTGGATGAGACGAATCGCAATTTCCCAAAAAAAGATTAAAATTTTCATAATTAGTTTACTATCCCTTTTAGTTATTGGGAGTATACTTCTTTTTATTTTTCGTAATGTACTACTGGATCAAGTAATTGAAAAGGCGGTCATTAAAATGCAACGGGATTACCAATGTAATTTAGTAATTAAGGAAGCCCAATTTGAAGGTTTAGATCATATTTATATGAAAGCCATAAGCCTTAAACCAATGCAAGGGGATACAATTGTAACTATTGGGGAACTTAAAACAGGATTTAATTTTTGGAAAATACTAACGGGCACCCTCCAAGTAACGGATTTAAGTATTAACCGCGGTTATATTCAATGGGTGAAAACTGCTGAGGGCAGTAATTTTGATGCATTTTTAAAGTCTAAAAAAGAAGCTGGTGGCACAAAAAAAGCAACGGATTATGCCGATTTTGTTAACCGTTTAACCACTCGTTTTTTAAATTTAATTCCAACTCAAATGCAGGTAGAAGGATTTGCTTTAAAAGTAAACGATAAAGGACATCAAACACAACTTGATTTTACCCAATTGACGCTAAATAATAACCAATTAGAATCCCAAATTAAAGTAGCTGAAAACAACAAAACCCAATGGTGGCGTCTCGCCGGGTTTGCCGATCCTCGAAACCGGAAAACCGATTTGCTATTTAAAAACCTGCATCATGATACGGTGCAACTCCCGTTTATCCAACATCAATTTCATTTAAAAACGGCATTCAAATCGGCGCGCTTTCAATTGAAAAATTTAGGAATGGAGCAAGGTGAATTTCATGCAAACGGAATGGCTTCAATCCACAAATTAATTCTAAACCATCCAAAGATTGCCTCCAAAGACGTAGCAATTCAACATGCACAGGTCGATTTTCATTGGATTGTAGGCGAACGTCAAATTCAATTGGATTCCAATTCACAAATAACACTCGGAAAACTTAAATGCAGACCCTACTTGATGTATGCCCAAGAAAAAGGCAAAACGATTGCCCTGCAATTGAAAATCCCAAAAACAAAAGCACAAGATTTTATTACTGCTTTACCTAAAGGATTGTTTTCCCATTTTGAAGGGATGCAAGCCTCGGGAAATTTCAGCTACCAATTGGATTTTAAATTTAACGATCAACAGCCAAACGATCTGGTTTTTGAAAGTAAGTTGCAACCAGAAAATTTAAAAATTACCCATTATGGAGCAGCAGATTTACGAAAAATAAATAGCGGATTTATCTACCGTGCAATAGAAAACGGAATTGCACAACGGCCAATAATTGTTGGTCCTGAAAATTTAATGTACACGCCGCTTTCTGCAATTTCTCCTTACCTGCAAAAATGTGTATTAACAAGCGAAGATCCATCGTTTATGCATCACAGCGGATTTATATCGGAAGCTTTTAAACAATCCATTGCAAAAAATATTCGAACCAAAAAATTTGCACGGGGCGCCAGTACGATTAGCATGCAATTGGTAAAAAATGTTTTTCTAACTCGGGAGAAAACCCTTTCCCGTAAATTAGAAGAAATTTTACTGGTTTATATTTTAGAAAAACAACGTATCGCTACAAAAGAGCGAATGTTGGAAGTGTATTTCAATATCATCGAATGGGGTCCAAATGTATATGGTATTGGAGAAGCAGCCCAGTATTATTTTCAAAAAAAACCAGAGGCGCTTACTTTTAAAGAATGTTTGTATTTGGCAACTATTATTCCCAAACCAAAAGGCTTTATGTACCGATTTGATTCGGATCGGAAAGAGAAAAAATTTGCTTTGCAACAACAAAATTTTTTAACCCAGCTCATGCTTCGAAGAAAATGGATAACCCCAGAGGACACTTTAGGTTACAGTCAACCCCTAAAACTCACTGGCGAAGCTTTAAGTCGACTAAAAACAAAGGTCGCTGACACGATTCAAAGCGCGCCATTACTTGACGAATTTATCGAGTTTTAATTATACGAAATACAGTTATTTCACGTTTTGTTAAAAATAAAAAATCATGAAAATTTCATTGTTAATTGCGCTTACTTTAGTTGTTTTTGGGCAATCTTGCGAAAACGATCAGGACCTAAGTGAATCCTATGATTTTCCAGAAACTCACCAATGGCAAAAATCAGAGCCAAAAACATTTACTTTTACAATAGAAAATGCAGGCACCTTTAACGGTGTGCTTATGGGAAGTTTTGTGTATGGCTCACAGTTTTCAAAACTACCGCTTGCGCTGACCGTATCAAATGAAGAGAAAACTGAAAAACAACCCCTTACATTATTAATAAAAAATGCCAAAGGCGAAGAGTGCGGCGACTGTACTGGCGATGTATGCGATGTAAAACAAACCGTATTTACTGCTAAACATTTTGACCCCGGAACCTACACGTTTACCTTGGAAAATACTTTTGAATATCCCTATTTTCCGAATATTATTGCGCTTGGAATGGAACTTGAACGTGTAAAATAAAGTTGTAAATCCTCCTACGTTTGATGAAAAAAATCGTTCTGCTACTTATTGGATTTTTGTTTTTGAGCGTTGTACAAATTAAAAATCCCATTGAAAAATTCATGAAACCGGAAACCAATCCGGAAGAAGTCTCGCGGAATTTGGCAACAATCAATGGTTGGAATTCAACTACCAAACCTATAATTAAAAACAAAATTACCCCAACTAGTGACTGGGAGTTGCTGTATTGCTATAAATCAGGTTGGCATGAAAACACGCCCAATCAACGGTTTGATATTTCAGAATTATATACCGGAATACCAGGTAATCGCATTTCGGGTGCTACGTTATTAAATTGGGTAAAAGCACACCATCAAGATGATATTATCTACAGTGACAATCCATACCGTTTTAATTTGCTATCGATAGAACGGAACGACCCCTATAATGGAAAATGGGTGGTCTATAGTTTGCGCGATAAACGTATTAATCTTTGTTACATACATAGTTATCCCAACGGCAATCAATCGAGTTGGTTACATAAAACGGAGTACATTTTTCAATTAAAATAATTTAAATAATAGGATCTCATGCAAGAACAACTTTTGCGTAAGCTAAAATTCAAAGCAATACCAAAAATTTGGATATTTATTCTTCCCTTGAGCTTAATGGGGCAAAAACCATTGTTTACGACCGCTAAAACAAACGGGGCAACCGTTTATTTTAATGGAGCCGAACTTCAACAGGGGGCACAACTTAATTTACCCGTAGGGAGTAGTGAAATAGTGATTAAAAATGTTGCCGATTTTATTAACGAAAATACCTTACAGATCAAAGCACCAAAGTCGGTTACGGTTATGTCGGCACAGTTTACCAAAAATTATATCTCCGAATTTGAAATTGACGAGAGTAATCCAACGATTAAAAAAGTGCGGGACAGTATCGAACTCGTTCAAAAAGAAATCAAAAAAATTCAAATTCTAAGACATACCAACCAACAAACAATTGGCTTATTGGATAGCAACAAACAAGTAGTTGGGGCTAATTCGGGTTTGAATGCTGCCGAATTGATTAAAATAGTAGACTATTACAAAAGCAAACGCATTGAACTCGACAACCAAATTGAGGCTTATAACGAGAAAGAAATAAAGCTTAATAAAACATTGGCTAATTTGAGTGCGCGCTTACAATTGAATACCGCCAAAGAAGAAAAAATGTCAAAAGGAAAATTAGTGCTGCAAATACAGAATGAAGTTGCAGGCAATGTAGCCCTCAATTTCTCCTACATTACCAATGCTGCGGGTTGGAAACCAATGTATGATTTACGCGCCAACAGCATAAAAGATCCTATTCAATTGATGTACAAAGCCCAAGTTTGGCAAACCACAGGCATCGATTGGAAAAAAATCAAATTAAGTTTGTCTAGTGGTAGTCCGAATCAAAACAACGAAGCTCCTTTGCAAAGTGCCTGGTTTTTAAGATTTCGCGAATATCGTGAAGGCGATTTGGATAAGGGTTATGCTGCGCCTATTGCTTTAAATGCTGCACCCCTCAACACATATGAAAATAAATATAAATATGCAGACACGGTAGCGCAAAAGGAAGATACGGTTGTTTCGGGCATTGATGACTATATTCAAATCACTGAATCCCAACTCAATGTAACCTTTGACATTGATCTGTTATATGATGTCTTGTCTAATGGAAAAATGCACAGTGTATCGTTAAAAGAACTACAAATTCCCGCTACGTACAAATTTTACTGTGCGCCACGATTAGAAAAAGAAGCATACCTATTGGCTAAAATTGACAACTACGGTCAATATAATTTACTGCCAGGAGAAGCCAATATAGTCTTCGAAGATATGAATGTTGGGAAAACCTTTATTAATCCAGAGCAAACCGGTGATACCTTGAGTTTGAGTATGGGAAGGGATAAAAAGATTTCGATCAAGCGGGAGAAAGTTGTAGATCAATCGGGCACCAAGTTTTTGTCTGCATACAAAGAGCAAACCTTTACCTATGATATTACGATTCGCAATAATAAAAAAGAAGCTATTCAATTAACACTAAAAGACCAATATCCACTAAGTTCTGACAAAGAAATTAGTATCGAACTTTTGGAAGACGGTAAGGCATCGGTAAATCCTGAAACTGGATTTATGACTTGGGATTTGAAATTGGACCCCAATGAGTCCAAAACCATTCGAATTAGTTACAAGGTGCGTTATCCGAAAGATAAAAGTATCGATAATTTATAAATTCTTTGAAAAACGCTTCGATAAATTCATGATAATCCCGAGTTTCCTCGGGATTTATTATTTGTATTGCAAGGGTAATGACTTTTTTGTAATTTGGACCAAATTAAAACACGTATGAAAAAGCTTTACACACTTCTTGTATTGGGCAGTTGTTATTTATCTATGGCCCAAACCATTGCACTACAAACTGTAGTAACCGGTTTGAGTAGTGCCGTTGAAATTACCCACTGCGGTGATAATCGATTATTTATTGTTCAAAAAGGAGGATTGATTCGAATTGTTCAAAACAATACTATTGTAACTACCCCTTTTCTAAATGTTTCATCACTTACGGTTAATAGTGGCGAACAAGGTTTATTAGGCTTAGCCTTTCACCCCAACTATGCTACTAACGGTCAATTTTTCATCAATTATACGAACCTCTCGGGAGATACTGTAATTGCCCGATATACTGTGAGCAGTACCGATCCCAATGTGGCCAATCCAACCGGAACAATATTAATGACTATAGATCAACCGTATTCCAATCATAACGGAGGGTCATTAAAATTTGGACCTGATGGTTACCTTTACATTGGTATGGGAGATGGCGGTAGTGCTGGAGATCCACAAAATTATGCACAAAACATGACTGTTAATGCAACAACCCCTTCGCGAATTTATTTGGGTAAAATGTTGCGTCTAGATGTGAATACCACTGTGGGTTCGTTAAACTATGGCTACCCACCAACCAATCCATTTGTAAACCAAAGTGGCAAACAAGAAATCTGGGCATTGGGATTACGAAACCCCTGGAAATTTTCATTTAACCGCTTAAATGGTGATCTATGGATAGCCGATGTAGGACAAAATCAAGTAGAAGAAATTAACCGTATTCAAGCACCTTTATCGAATGCTGGATTGAATTTCGGTTGGAAATGTTTTGAAGGATCTGTGGTTTACTCGACTTGTTCCAATACAACCGGAATGATAGCTCCTTTTGCAGAGTATACCCATGCCGCTACTGGAGGCTGCTCAATTACTGGAGGTTACGTATATACGGGTTCTGTTTATCCGAATATGCTTAATAAATATTTCTTTGCTGATTATTGCCAAAACCGTATGGGGATTTTAAACATTGCTACGGGCGCTATTACCTATACTCCTTTTTTTAACGGAAATAACAGCTTCACATCATTTGGAGAGGATGTAAACGGCGAATTGTATATAACAGGCGGTAATTCGCTACTTCGCATCACGGATTCATCTATGGGCAATTCCCAATTCAATCAAATTGGCTTAACGTTTGCACCCAATCCTAGCAAAGGAAAAATAAATATTCAAAACCCACAGCTTTTATCAATAAGTCGTGTAGAATTACATGATATCACGGGCAAAAAAATGGCTGAGTTTCAACCGGAAATTTCTAACATAATTGAACTTAATACTGAGGGGATTCGTCCAGGAATTTATTTTCTACAAATTGAAAATAACGGCAATCGTTATACCGAGAAAATTATTTTTGAATAATTAAAAATGCCCTTCCAGTTGGAAGGGCATTTTTTTTGTATTTGAAGGGCTACTTCTCACCCATTTTTCGTTCCAATTCAGCCTGAAACTCTTCCATAACGGGCTTGACCGTACTTTCGGGTAAATCGGCAATGCGGATATACATTAATCCATCGACCGCATTATTAAATAACGGATCTACATTAAACGCAATTACACGTGCATTTTGTTTGATGTATTTTTTTATTAAAACGGGCAGTCGTAAGTTTCCTGGTTCTATTTCATCAATAATTTTATCAAACTTATTCAAATCGGCTTCGGCTTCATTAAAAACAAAATCCTTGTCGGCATCTTTCAATTTCACCTTGTACGCTCTTTTGGGATGAACATATTGTGCCACATAAGGATCATAATAATGCGACTTCATAAATTCAATCATCAACGATTTGGAGAACTCGGTAAATTGATTGCTGATACTTACCCCACCAATTAAATATTTATGTTCCGGATGACGCAATGTTGTGTGAACAATACCTTTCCATAATAAAAATAAAGGCATTGGCTTTTGTTGGTATTCTTTAATAATGAAAGCGCGTCCCATTTCAATAGACTGCGTCATCATAGTATTCAATTCAGGTTCGAATCGGAATAAATCGTTCAAATAAAAACCTTCAATTCCGTATTGGGAAAAAATTGCTTTGCCTAAGCCCATTCGATAAGCTCCTGCAATTTGTTGCGTTTCTTCATCCCAAAGGAACATATGCTGGTAGTACATGTCAAATTTATCCAAATCCAACGATTCGTTAGTGCCTTCGCCCACTTCACGGAAGGTTATCTCACGTAAGCGACCAATCTCATGGAGGATATTGGGTATCTTATCGGCTGAAACCAAAAACACTTCATAGTTTTTACTTTGCAACAAACGCGAATCCTCTTTACGTAACGCTACGATTTCTTCTAAAATTTTATCATGATTAGCCGGATGCGCAATTTGCTTGACATTCTTAGAAGGCTTTGTGCTGTGCAACGCTTGAAACTTACTCGCTTCATCAAACGAATTGGCCAACATGTAAGTTTTTCGTCGTAAAAATTCACTGTACTCTTCAATACGCTCGTGTTCATTTTGCTCGTTTACCGAAATGGGTTTACCGATACGCACTTTAATCGTACGATCTTTCTGGGTAAGCAACTCCGATGGCAACTTAGCGGTACGCATAGTATCGCTAATTTTAGACAACAAATAAAACAATTTACTGTTTTGCGCGTGAAAATATATGGGAACTACTGGAACTTGGGCTTTTCGAATCACTTTTATTGCCCCTTCTTCCCATGCCTTATCCACCACCAATTTACCGTCTTTGTAGGTCGAAACTTCTCCTGCAGGAAACATCCCCAACGGCTTTCCATCACTTAAATGACGTAATGTTTCTTTAATTCCTACGACACTCGACTTGGCGTTTTTGTGATTTTCAAACGGATTGACCGGCATAATGTAGGGCTTCATCGGTTCGATGCGATGCAACAAAAAATTAGCAATAATCTTGAAGTTCGGTTCGCATTCCAACATTAACTTCAATAATAAGATCCCATCAATCCCACCTAAAGGATGGTTTGAAATGGTAATGTAAGCCCCGTCTTTGGGTAAGCGCTTTAAGTCTTCTTCAGGGATTTCAAAGCGTATTTGGAATTCGTCCAAAATAGCATTTAAAAACTCCAGCTCATTTAAGTGCTTATTGCGATCATAGATTTTGTTCAGCGTAGAGATTTTGAGGGTTTTCATCAATAACCAGCCTGCAAAAGTACCGAATACACCATACTTGTCTGCTTTAATTGCCTTGGCTACTTCTTTCGCTGTGACTAAACCCATTTACTTCTGCTATTGTGTATCTAATGAAAAAAACAAAGATAGCAATTCTTAGCAATAGCGATTTTATATTTTCTCCTTTTTCCCCAAAAAAAGGTTAAACATTTATTATAATTTTTCGATATAACTCCTGCATTTCATACTAAATCTGTATTTTTGAACAAATGTCATTGGAAGCATATTGCTCCCTGAATTTTATCATACCCATGAAAATTATTTCTTACAACGTAAACGGAATTCGTGCGGCTATTACCAAAGGATTTCTCGACTGGCTGCAGCAAGCCAATCCCGATGTAATCTGCCTTCAAGAAATTAAAGCTACAGAAGATCAAATTCCGACTGATGCCATCACTGCTGCCGGATATCCTTACCAATACTATTTTCCTGCACAAAAAAAAGGATATAGTGGTGTAGCGATTTTATCTAAAATTCAACCCGACAATGTCGTTTTTGGAACAGGCATAGACCATATGGATTTTGAAGGGCGAAATTTGCGTGCCGACTTTGGAGCGATTTCAGTAATGAGTTTGTATTTGCCCTCCGGAACCAATAGTGATCGATTGGACCATAAGTTTAAATATATGGACGACTTTCAAGTGTATATCAATGAGCTCAAAAAAAGTATTCCGAATCTAATTATTTGTGGGGATTATAACATTTGCCACGAAGCAATTGATATTCACGATCCAATACGAAATGCAACTGTCTCTGGCTTTTTACCCGAAGAACGGGCTTGGCTAGCGGGCTTCATTAAATCGGGTTTTATTGATAGTTTTCGGCATTTTAATAAAGAACCCCACCACTACAGTTGGTGGAGTTATCGCGCCAATGCCCGTAACAACAATAAAGGGTGGCGAATCGATTATAACCTCGTGAGTGAATCCCTTAGAGCGCAATTGCAGCGCGCGGTTATATTGCCCGAGGCAAAACACTCTGACCATTGCCCAATTGTTGTCGAAATAAACGAAATTGTATAACCTCCCCCAATATAACTAAACGATTATGATCAAAAAAGCAACCTTAGGATTAGCATTATTAACGCTGTCAACTTCCTGCGTATCTAAAAAGATTTATACCGAATTGGAAAACAAATACGCCGATTTGAAAAAAGAAAACCGTCAATTATCCGACGAAAATGAAAACTTACAAAAAGCAAAAGGCCAACTTGAAATGGATGCCGCGAAGCTAAAAACCGATTACGACAAATTAAAATCGGATCGTGATAAACTTCAGGCTGAACTTGTCGCTTCTGAAAAAAATTTAAAAAACCTTCAAGCAGCCTACTCGGCTTTGGAAAAAGACAGTAATGACGCATTAAGTAGTAATATTAGCAAGAATCGTGAACTCTTGGCACAATTAGAAGCCAAAGAAAAAACAATCGCAGCCGAGCAAGAGCGTTTGAATAAATTGCGCGGAGAATTGGAAGCTAGCTCCAAACGTCTTAATGAATTGGAAGCCTATATTGCAGCGAAAGATGCGAATATGAAAAAACTAAAAGAAAATTTATCCAAAGCCTTAAATGCATTTGAAGGCAAAGGATTAACCATTGAACAAAAAAACGGAAAAGTCTATGTGTCTATGGAAAACAAATTGTTGTTCCAAACCGGAAGTTGGGCAGTTGGTGTTGAGGGTAAAAAAGCAGTGGTGGAATTGGGTAAAGTTTTAGCTCAAAATCCAGATATTTCTGTATTAATTGAAGGGCATACGGACGATGATAAAATTTTAGGAACAATTGGTGGTGGTGTTGAAAACAACTGGGATTTATCGACCAAGCGCGCTACAGCTATCGTGAATATTTTATCAGAAAATAAAGACATCAACCGTCAAAGTTTAACTGCTGCGGGCCGCGGAGAATATGCACCTCTTATGGCTAACACTACAGCAGAAGGGAAAGCGAAAAACCGACGTATTGAAATTATCTTAACCCCAAAATTGGACGAGATTACCAAAATGTTGGATGAATTGTAAATGACAGCAATGACCTACTCCTATTTGCCTCATACCGATTTGCGCGTAAGCCGCGTTTGTTTGGGCACTATGACTTTTGGCAATCAAAATACTGAAGCTGAAGCCCATGATCAATTGGATTATGCAGTGGAACGTGGAATTAATTTTATCGATACTGCCGAAATGTACCCTATTGGCGGAAATGCCCAAATTTTTGGTAGTACCGAACGATTCATCGGATCTTGGTTAAAAAAAATTGGAAGTACCAAACGGGAGAAGCTAGTCATCGCTACAAAAATTGCCGGTCCCAATCGCGGAATGGAATATATTCGGCAACCGTTGGATTTTTCTAAAAAAAGCATACACGAAGCGGTAGATTTAAGTTTAAAAAATCTGCAAACCGATACAATTGACTTATACCAAACCCATTGGCCTGAGCGCGTAATGAATATGTTTGGTAAACGCGGATTAACCGAATTTGACCCCCATTGGCAAGATACTATTTTGGAAGTGCTACAGGTTTTTGACGGATTGATTAAATCGGGGAAAATCAAGCATATTGGCGTTTCCAATGAAAATCCATTTGGCGTGATGCGTTTTTTGCAAGAAAGTGAGCGTCATGGTTTGCCACGTATTGTAACGATTCAAAATCCGTATTCACTTTTAAATCGCTTGTTTGAAGTCGGATTGAGTGAATTATGCTATCGTGAAGGTGTGGGCTTATTGGCCTATTCGCCTTTGGCTTTCGGATTTTTATCAGGCAAATACCTCAACGGATATCCCGAAAATTCTCGGATGAAGTTATTCCCCAATTTTACCCGGTATACCAATCAAAATTGTTTTACTGCAACGCGCATGTATAAAGAATTAGCGGAAGCCAATGGATTGACCTTAGTACAAATGGCAGAGGCGTTTGTGCACCGACAATCGTTTGTCACCTCAACAATCGTTGGAGCTACAAGTTTAGCGCAATTAAAAGAAAATCTCGATGCCTTTGCTACGGAACTCACCGATGAAGTTATCGCAGGCATTCAAAAAATACAAGAGTTACATCCGAACCCGGCACCTTAATAAAACAAAAAACCTGACGATGATGTCAGGTTTTTTTATTAATCTTCTTCCGCTATTCGGGTTTTAAATGTCTCCCAGCTTTTGGGACTTAACATTTGCTTATTTTCAAGTTTTTTACCTTTCAAATAACTCAAAATATATCGGGCGCGGTCCTCGGATTCAGGATGAGTAGAGATCCAACCAAACCCTTCGGGCATATCGCTCTTTTGTGCCAATTGATACATAAAATCGGCCATGGGTTTAGGATTAATCTTGGCTTTCAATAGATAATCAACCGCTGTTAAATCGGCTTCTTTTTCTAGAGCACGATCGTAGGCCGTTGATGAAAGTGTTTTCAAAATCTCTCGGATTAATGTACCATTACCCCCTGTAGCCGACAATAAAACGGAAAGTCCGATTTCCTTCGACAACTTTTGCATCACATGGTTTTTACGGATGTGCGCAATTTCATGTCCTAATACCGCTTGCAAAGCTTCTTGTTTTTTGCAGTCTTTAATTAACCCTGTGAAAACCACCAAATGATTGTTTGGCATGGCAAAAGCGTTGACTTGACTATTTTCAACCAAATGAAGTCGAATTGAATCTTTAGGGATATCATTGGCTTCTAGAATGGGAGTAATTAATGAATCCAAGGTTTTTTGAAGGGTATCATTGTAGATAATAACTTCACTTTCTTCGACTTGTTTCCAAAGTACATCTCCGAGTTTATTCGCCGTATTTAATTTCGTTTGACGAATATTAAATGCCTTGATAAAGTCGATTTGAGATAACCCAAAAAAAAGTCCAAAAAATAGGGCAATAAGGAGTATTCCTTGAATGATAATTTTATTGATTGGTTGCATCGGGTTTACAGATTAAATTCGTTAATGGACCAAAAAACCACAGCTCGACATGCTTCCCTTTTCGGGTATTTATTGCCAAATAAATAGTAGAAATAAACTCTGTGATATTAAACAGAATCACCGTAAATAAATAGGCAAAATAGGACCCTGAAATGGGGTAATTATAGAAAATGATATCGATAGTCCACCAAAAGCCAAAACTGTTCATACATAAAAGTCCGGCTTGGGAAAACAAGGCTTGTGTGCAATGCCAACGAACAAAATACGTTCCTTTGCGGTTGGCCATAAAAAAGAAAAACGTTGCAATTAAATTGATAATTGGTAACGGCAACCCAGCAACGAGCGCAACCAAAGACATCAAATAACTATTCGATGCTTTTTCAGCCTCGTGTTCAGAGGGTTTGTAAGGAAAATTGAGGTTGTAAATCATAGTTTTTTTAATATATTCCAAATCCAATTAGCAAGAATCAAGCCAATGAAAAGAAATGCAATGGGTCGTTTTCGAATAAGGGTCTCTCCATTTTGATACCATTGAAAAAATCCCGATTTTCGGGTGATTGCATCATATCCTACCCAAACGGGAACGATAAAAAGCACCAATGCCATGAGGTAACTCAGTGGGTTAGTAACCAAAGCTTTGTGAAATTCAGCTTGGACTAAATGTTTCATCGCCCGGGTAGTCCCACATGACGGACAAGGGTAACCGGTAGCATTTTTGAAAAGACACCAACTAATACCGGTTTCCGGATTCCTGTAAAAACTATATAAAAAATAAAACAAACCCGAAATGGTGCCAATCATTACAATGGTGTACAACCGATTTCGGGTCATTTTTTATGCTCTTAGTATAAAGCGTTATGGAATTTTTCCATATTTTTTTCACGAGTTACTCCCATGATTAAGAACCAGTCCACAATGTTCCAAATTCCTAATCCACCACAGGTTAACAGTTTTGCAATACCCAATCCTGTATCGCCAATATAAAAACGGTCAATACCTAATCCTCCTGCAAATAATGAGATGATTAAACTCGTGGTTGGGTCTTTAAATTGGGTCATTTGAATCATCGCCCATTTAGACTCGTCTAAATTTAATAAGCGCTCGCGAATTGCGGGTAATTGATGCGCTTCAAAAAATTTTGAGTTCGCCATCATGAACATGTCTACTTTTTGTGAATCCATAATTTTGGTTTTAGATTGATTATTGATATTGGTTATCGGCTGAAAATTAAGAAATTTATTTGAATCCACTATCAATTGGCTCCCAAAGTTCGATTTTATTTCCTTCGGGGTCCATGATCCATCCAAATCTACCATATTCAAAGGTTTCAATTTCGCCTACAATGGTTACGCCTTCTTGCTTGAGTTTTTGAAGTAAGCGTTCCAAATTATCTACCCGGTAATTGATCATATAGGGTTTTTCACTCGGGTCAAAATAATGCGTCCCTGCTTCAAATGGCGACCACTGTGTCATCGCATCACGGCCATTGGAATCTTTCCACCAAAACGACCATCCGTAATCATCGACTGGTAATCCCAAGTGCGTTGCATACCATGATTTTAATAACTTTGGATTTTCCGATTTAAAGAAAAAGCCACCCAAACCTGTTACATGTGGCTGCGCTTTGGATTCGACTTCTATTTGGCCATAAAACATCCGTATTTTATCCACTATCGTTTGGGCCAATTTTGCATGACTTTCAAAAGTCCAGCCCGCAATATGGGGTGTCAACAGTACTTGCTCAGATTGCAACAAATACTCCAACGCTTCGGGACGGTCATCTTCTGTAAACAAACTTTCAAACGAAAGCTTTTCATATTCTAAAACATCCAAACCTGCACCAAGAATCTTACCCGATTTCAGGGCCGCCACTAAATCTTCGGTAACTACATTTTTACCCCGCGAGGTATTGATAAACCAAAAGGGTTTGGCAAATTGATTAATAAATTCCGTGCCGATCATTTTATCGGTTTGGGATGTCCATGGCACATGCAAACTCAATACATCCGCACGAGCTTGGAGCGTTGGCAAATCAACTTGTTGGGCATTTGCATCACCTACATTTGCCAGCAAATCATAACACAAAACCGTAACGTTAAAACCTTGTAATTTTTTGGCAAACGATTTACCCATGTTTCCATAACCAATAATTCCTACCGTTTTACCTTCCAATTCATAGCCACGATTACCTTCTCGAATCCATTGGCCTTGACGAACCATTCGATCAGCCGGGTTCAACCGGTTCATCAATGACAATAGCATGCCTACTGCATGTTCACCTACCGCATTGCGATTGCCTTCAGGTGCAGCAATTAAATGAATTCCTTTTGCAATTGCATAGTCAACATCGATACTTTCTAAACCCGCACCTACCCGTGCAATAAATTGCAATTGTGTAGCAGCATCCAAAAAAGCAGCATCAATTGGGAAACGACTGCGAATAACAATTCCCTGATAATGGGCGATCTTGGCTTCAACAGTTGCTTTATCTGAACTGTAATCGGCTTCATTGGTAAATCCGGCAAGATGCAATTGTTCCCAAAGGAGCGGATGATTGGAATCCAAATGTAAAATACGAATTTCGGCTGGGTTCAAAACAAGGATATTTGATTTAAAGCAAAGATAGGAAAGCCCAAATAGAAAATGGACTTAGAATCCTAAAATCAAACGCGCAATGGAAAAGTAAATCATAATCCCAAAAATATCATTACTTGTCGTAATAAATGGCCCGGTTGCCAATGCAGGATCTATACCTATTTTATCCAACAACAACGGAATAAACGTTCCTATTAATGAGGCAATTACAATTACTGAAATTAACGCAATGGCAATAATTTCTCCAATTTTGGTTGCATAACCCAACAAGAAGTGGCTTCCTAAAAATAAGATAATCGCGAGGATCATTCCATTCAATAACGAAAGTGAAATCTCTTTGAGTAAACGATTCCACAACGAACCACTGATCGAATTATTGGCTAACCCTTGAACAATAATCGCCGAAGATTGCACCCCCACATTTCCGGCCATTGCTGCAATTAGTGGTGTAAAAAAGAACAGTTGCCCATGTTCTTTCATAGCAGGTTCAAACAAGCCCAAAGTATGTACCGAAATAAAACCGCCAAACAATGCCAAGACCAACCAAGGTAAACGCGCACGAGTTAATTCTAAGATGCTGTCATCTGCTTCAACATCTTGAGAGATCCCTGCGGCCAATTGGTAGTCTTTATCGGCTTCTTCTTTAATAACATCTACGATATCATCAATGGTAATACGTCCTACTAAACGGCCCATTTCATCGACTACGGGAATGGCTTCCAAATCGTATTTTTGCATAATTCGCGCAACTTCTGTGTTGGCTGAATGAACACGCACGTAATCTACTTTTTTGATATAAACCTCGCTAATTGGCGTCTTAGTAGAAGTGGTTAATAAATCTTTTAATGATAAGCGGCCTTTCAATCGATTTTCATCGTCTACTACATAAATCGAATGAACGCGGGTAACGTGTTCGGCCTGTATGCGCATTTCCTTCACGCAGGTAAGGACATTCCAATTTTCATTGACTTTTACCAATTCTTTCCCCATCAAACCACCAGCGGTATCTTCATCATAGCGCAATAGTTCAACAATATCCTTCGCATGCTCAACATCTTCCAACTCTGAGATTACCTCTTCTTTTTTACTTTGCGGGAGTTCGGCAATAATATCGGCGGCATCATCGGTATCGAGCTCGTCGATTTCTTCGGCAATCTCTTTAGCCGACATGCGTTTTAAGAGTTTAACCCGAAGTTCCTCGTCTATTTCCATCAGCACATCGGCTGTTTTTTCAGAGTCAAGGATGCTAAAAATATAGGAAGCTTGATTATCGTCGAGTTCTTCCATAATCTCGGCGATATCGGCATAATGCAGTTCACTAAGGAGGTCGTGCAATTCACGCTCCTTATTCTGCCGAATCAAATTGTCGATTTGATCCAGTAATTCTTTACTAATTTTAAACTGCATAGGCCTCAATTTTTCGAGTTAATTCGATAAAGTCCTCGGTGGATAGTTGTTCCGGCCGAAGGTCAAATACCGAATCTTCTCGCAAAGAATCGGACAAATTTAAGGATTTTAAACTGTTTCGTAACGTTTTTCTTCTTTGATTAAAGGCCGTTTTTACCACATTAAAAAGCATTTTCTCACTACAAGCCAATTGATAATTGGGTTTACGCGTTAGTCGCAATACACCCGATTTTACTTTTGGTGGCGGATTAAATACCGTTTCGTCTACGGTAAACAGGTATTCTGCATCATAAAAGGCTTGCACTAAAACGGAAAGTATCCCGTAGGTTTTGCTGCCCTTTTTTTCGCAAATGCGTTCGGCTACTTCTTTTTGAAACATCCCCGAAAATTCGGGTACACGGTCACGCATTTCCAACATTTTAAAAACAATTTGCGTAGAAATATTGTAGGGAAAATTACCAGTAATCGCAAATGGTTTCCCTTGAAATTCTTTGTAAAAATCGTGTTTTAAAAAATCTTTAGCGAGAATTTTTCCATGTAATTTTGGATAATGGGCTTCCAAATAAGCGACCGATTCTGTGTCGATTTCAACTACATAGGTCTCGGTATCTTTTTCTAAAAGATATTTGGTTAGCACCCCCATGCCGGGACCAATTTCCAATAGGGTATCATATCCCTGAAGCGTCAAGGTATCGCCAATACGACGGGCAATCGATTCGTCGGTTAGGAAATGCTGCCCTAAATGTTTTTTAGCTCTAACTTGGTTCATGAGAAGTAATTATAATTAAAAAATTATCCTTTTTCAGCGTATGTTTTTGTTTTACCGGAAATGATTTCATTCGTCTACACAATGCAAAAAAGCTTGAACACGCGCTATTCTAGAAGAATTTAAAATCCTATTGTCGTCGCGTATTGCTTTCTTCTTTGGTGGTAAAACAAATTTCCATCGGTATTAATTATTTTGAAAATGCTCCGAAATCAATTGTAATTCTGTGCGAAATGCCAACATTTTATCGCCAAATAACTTTTGACCTTCTTCCCTTAAGCGCCCCGAATCTTCATCATAATAACGTTGTAAGGTTTGCAAACTATCAGTAGTATATTGAATGGCATAAGTGGTACCGCCCATTTCTTCTTCTACCAAAACTTTAACCATCCGCGCCGATGAAAATTTTCCGGTAGCCAATACCTCGTTGATATGTTTTGTTTGCATCCAATTCATCCATTGATCATGAACGCTTTCGTGAATGTTGATGGTTAGATTGTATAGTATCATGTGTACGTATTTCAATTCAATCAATGCAAATTGGCAGTTTTAATTTCAATCTACATTTACAATTTATAATTTCTACAAATCTTTATCCCCTCGCAAACGACGGTATTTCTTCTGTGCGTCGACAAAATAAATACTGTCTTCTCGATTGATTATTAGATCTTCATAGAGTGGTTTTGCTTTTTCGGTATCGCCTATTTTGGCATATAGCTCTGCGGCAAAATAGGTTGCTTCATCGACATATATACCGTCTTTATGTTGTTCGATAATTTGAAGGTAACTCGCTATTGCTTCTGGAATATTATTTTGGGCTTCCTGCAATTTCCCTATTCGGAGAAGCGTGATGGGTTCAATTTCTTGCCCTTTGTGCTCTTTCAAAATAGCTTGAAAAGCGGCCAAAGCTTCTATTTTTTTATTTTGGTACAACAAGAAATCGGCCCGGGCAAACTTTTTTAAAGCCGTCTGCGTTGAGTCGGCTACGGTATTATCGCTAATCAATAAATACAAATCCATAGCATCATTGGCGATTAACTGCGTAGAAGCCGATTTCAATACATTCAATTGGTGTTCAGCCCATTTAAAATCCCCTTTATAATAACTCGTTTTGGCCACCCGAAGATTGGCTTCCTGACCGACTGGGTTATTTCCACCATCGGTCTCTACCTGTGCATAATAAATTAGGGCTTGATTAAACTTTTCTTCCAACAAAAGCAGGTCGGCCAAGTCCATTTTTACTTCGGCTATTTCTTCGCGCTTCAAAGGCATTTCAAGGGCATTTTTCAAAATGAGGCGCGCGTTTTCGGTATCTTTTAGTTGAAAAGCTAAAAATTTGGCTTTAAGCTGTAGTAATTGAAGCGTATACGGGCTTACTCCAAATTGCTTGATTCGATTGTCCAGCTCCAAGGCAATTGCCGGATAATCTGCAGGTTGTGCTTTTTTTATTTGCAATTCTATCAAATACGCATGCGCTTTGATTTGCAAATCCAAATCCTTGGTATTGAGTAAAATAAAATTTAAAATTTCAATAGCAGCTTCTTGATCATCTTCATTCATGGCGAGCTGAGCCAAGTTTACGATAGTTGAAAAAGACTCTGGATTGCGTTTGAAAATCGCTTTTTGTTGAATAAAGGCTTTTCCATATTCTTTTTGCTGAACATAAAACCAACTCAAAAAATCGTTCCAAAACACGTCTTGTGTTTTTTGAGTTCTTGCTAATAGGGCTTTCTTCAAAGACGCATTAAACGTTACACTCGCGTCTTCATTCATAAAACGCGACAATTGATTTTGAATCATAACCAAACTCTGCGGATTAGCAAACGATTCAATTAAAAATTTTTCAATCATTGCGTCGATGTCCCCTTTTTGCCCGTAAAGCAAAGCCATTTGATAATTAAAATTGTAACTAGGCTCAATAGTCAATGCTAACTCATAGGCTTGAATGGCATAATCGGTCAATCCTTTTTTGTCAAAAGCAAAGGCAATTTGAAAAACCTCATTGTGATTTTTTCGAATCTTATCTATCGCTTGATCGTAATATTTTTTGGCTTTATCGGTATTCTTTTGAAGTTGAAAATTATAGCCTAATTCGACCAAAAAATTTGCCTGTTTATATAGCTCCAAACGGTCAACAATTAACTTCTCGGCTTTTTCAAACTTTTGCAGTTGTTGATAGCACTCTATTGTACGTTGAAAATAGTTGAAATTATGCGGTTGTGATTTCAATAAATCCTCAAAACTCACTACTGCTTTTTCAAATTCACCCCGGTCAAAATAATGCTGTGCCAACTGCTCGTTTTGAGCAAAAGCAGCAAAGGTAAACCCGCAAATAATAGAACACAATAATTGCTTCATAGGATAAAAAACAATGTACTAAAGTAACACAAAAAGCGCTAGTTTAGTACCTGTTTATGATTTCTTTACGAAAAGTTAGTTGATGATATCAAATCCGGTGTAGGGACGCAATACTTCTGGAATTACAATTCCCTCTGGAGTTTGATAGTTTTCAAGGATACCCGCCATTACGCGAGGCAAAGCCAAGGAACTTCCGTTTAAGGTATGGGCTAATTGGGTTTTCCCATCTTTACCTTTAAAACGCAATTTCAGGCGATTTGCTTGAAAGGTTTCAAAATTTGAAACGGATGAAATTTCCAACCAACGATCTTGAGCTGTTGAAAACACTTCAAAGTCGTACGTTAATGCCGATGCAAAACTCATATCACCTCCACACAATCGTAAAATTCGGTAGGGTAACTTCAATTCGCGCATAATTCCCTGAACGT
>Ga0315905_10000304_pt1 | contig 54032 bp, 46 predicted proteins | sample LakEriMetagenome_5_FD_203522 | JGI IMG/M metagenome (GOLD analysis project Ga0315905, IMG submission 203522) | Freshwater fungal communities from buoy surface, Lake Erie, Ohio, United States - Buoy 4 MA121 | ecosystem: Environmental > Aquatic > Freshwater > Lake | place: USA: Lake Erie, Ohio...
GCTTTCACGATAGCATTTTCTTTTTTTATATGGCAAATTTATGCCACCGCCCCAGGGCAATGTATGTTAGTCAACCCTTCATCATAACATATAATATTTATGCAAGAGGTCTAGTGATTTACGTGTATATAATCCAGCATCAATGCCTATTTTGTCCCCCTCGGACCTAAAGAATGTTATTTGGTCAGCACTCCCAACAAGTTTTGATGAGCAATTCAACAACACAAATGAGAAGTTTACCTTTTTGGATCAACGACAACGTTTCGATTTTCAGAATGGCTCATCGGTGATCACCCGAATTCAAGATGAATATTGCGAATGGGTCGTTAAACGTAACACAGGCAATAAGATCACAGAAGTTATCTTCACAAGTGAACCTCCAGAATATTACAATTTCATGTTCTATACTTCACAGGAATCACGCGATCTATTATTAGATGTCTATCGCGAGATCACTGGAATTCAATCAATCACGATTGATGATTTAGTTGACAGCAGTGGTGAATATGACTGGTACAACCGTTACAATAACGAATTTGCTGTACATATGCAGCAACCTAACAACACGCTTGGCGCACAGGTGAACATTGTGTCGCGGTCTTGTATTTTGCGGGTTAATCGTCTTGGCAAGCCTATTACAGATGCACAAGGACTTATTCGCTGTGGTCGGTATGGTGATGAAGCACGTCAGAGTGATCCGAGTATTGGGGATGCTATCAATAAGTTTTCGAGGGAAAATCGCTTCATTACCATTGAGAATCCAGTTGGATTGTATATGAGTGATGTTGATTGGAACGGTTGGGAAACTCCTGATGGAACTTCAGCAGAGGCATTCTGGAAGGTGTTACGAGGTTCACAGGATGCTGATCCAAACAAATCCTATATTGTTCGTGCTGTGTACTCAGTACCTGAGAGCAAAGACTACACAGTTTCGGATATCAAGATTGGTGGTGAGCAAATTGAATTTGGTGCCCAGATTGCAGCTCGTATCAACGTGCGTGTCGGAGTTTTGGTAAGCGATCCGCAACAAATTCCGTTGCCGCGAGTGATCGGTTGCACTGGTACACCTCCATTCCCATTACCAACTCCAACAGACGTAACTCCTTCAAGTACAGTAGCTGCTCTTAATCGTATGTCTAGCCGTAGGAACGCAACTCGAACAAGCGGGGGGATGCAATGATTGAAGAGCCAGTTTTAGATATTGATGATATCCAAGGAAATGTCCTACCTGGTTTTAAGAAAGATAGTCAGCATTTTCTTTTCTTTCAAATTACCGATCCAGCATCAGCCCGATTGTGGCTTAAGTCACTTGCTCCACGGCTGTGGACAGCTAGAGAGGTTTTTGCTGCTCACAATATGTGGAAGGAAATGCGGGCGAAATTGGGACGCGAACCTGACAATCTTGACTTCTTGTTTCTCAACTGTGCAATTTCATCTCAAGGACTGGCTAAACTCGGCGTACCAGGTATTGGGGAATTCGACGATCAAGCTTTCAAGCTAGGACTTGAGGAGAGATCTGCCTCCATTGGCGACCCTCCTCGGGATAGTGGTGAGCCAGGTGCGCCAGAAAATTGGATATTTGGGGCTGGTTCTCGTCGTCCAGATGTACTTCTCATTCTCGCAACTGATGATCTTGATTGGGCGGTGAGAACCGAGGAGGAACTAATCACTTCAGCACAGCAGCAGGGACTCGAGCTAATTCACGTTGATCGAGGGCGAGTTAGACCTGGCAAACTGGCTGGGCATGAACATTTCGGTTTCAAGGATGGCATTTCGCAGCCAGCGATTAGAGGGCGCCAATCCACTGCACAAGATGATTTTATCGAACCAAGAACATGGTCAGAAGATTCAGCATTCGATATCTACCGCAGTAGATTTGCTGCACCTGGTCGTCTTCTAGTATGGCCAGGTCATTTCTTGTTTGGCTACTTGAGACAGTTTAGAGATAATCCAGAATCGGGTCGTCCAAACTCTGAGCCTCCTGGACCAGCTTGGGCAGTTAATGGTTCATTTTTGGTTTATCGGAGATTATCCCAAGATGTCCAAGGGTTTCGTACCTTTCTTGCTGAAGCATCTGAAATTCTACGTCAAAATGGTTTTGACCCAGACCTCACTCCAGAACGGCTTGGTGCGTTGCTTGTCGGTCGATGGGCATCTGGGTGGCCAGTCATGCGCGATCCCAATGTTGACCGTGGAGAACAAGAATTAGGTGAGAACTATTTCACTTTTACTGAAGCAACAACTGTACCGTTACCAAACGATCCGTATCCGCTTAACCCACCAGATCCAAATGGAATAATCTGTCCTTTCGCAGCACACATTCGCAAGGTAAATCCGAGAGATGATGCAACAGATCTTGGACAAAAGGAACGAACTTTTCAGAAGTTACTCCTTCGACGTGGTATTACCTTTGGGCCAGAGATAGAAGATCAACCTCAAGCTGAGAGAGGTCTTTTGTTTGTGGCGTTCCAAACATCAATTGTTAACCAATTCGAGTTTTTAATGAATGACTGGGTAAACGACGCAAATAAGCCCCATGCTGATGGAGGTGTAGATCCGCTCATCAGTGCGGCACGTAATGCTAAAATCTCTTTGGTAAATGGAACTAATAAAGAAAAACTGTCAATTCCAGGTGGATGGGTAGTAGCAACGGGGGGCGAGTATATGTTTGCTCCAGGAATCCGTTTTTTTTCAAATGTTCTTTAAACCTGGTTCCAGTGCATCGCCGCTTCGTAGGCTGGTTTGACAACAGGAAACCCAGAATCACTTTTCTCTGTTAATACTAACCAGAAGCCAGATTGCACTTTAAGCTGTAACAGTGGATCTCTGTTCCCCAAGCTAAAATAAATGGGTCAAGTTGCAACGAGGTCAAACTGATGGCAGTTCGCCAACGACGTTATAGCAAAGAGGAATTAGCTCGACGTGGGCAAGCACTCTATGAATCCAGCATTCAGCAGCAAGTCGAAGCGGGTAATGAGGGAAAAATTGTTGCGATCGACATCGAAACTGGAGAGTTTGAGGTTGATAAAAATTTAGTACCTGCAACTAATCGCCTATTTGAGCGACATCCCGATGCCCAACCCTGGGTAATTCGGATTGGACACCGCGCCGTCGATCATTTTGGAGCGCGAAGTCTGAAGAAAAATCTATGATGCAAGGAGTTGTAAATTTACGGTGTGAAGCAAAGCTGACTATTGTTGTCGGCAACTCAAATCATCAATTACAAGCAATTGAAACAGTGATTGATACAGGATTCACTGGTTTTTTGTCTTTACCTTCTGCAATCATTGCCACCTTGAATTTACCTTGGAGTGCATCTGATATTGTTACATTGGGAGATGGAAGCGAAACTTTGTTTGATTTGTACACTGCGATTGTGATTTGGGATGGGCAGTACCGCGACATTTATATCGCAGAATCAGAAACAGAACCTCTGCTCGGCATGGCAATGCTTTACGGTTATCGGTTGCAGATTGATGCGATTGAGGGGGGGATCGTCAAAATCGAAGCCTTGTGATCTTTGCTGAAGCAGATCGGTGAGGCAAGGTCTAACAACATAGTGGAGCAGACATACGAAGTTAGTTGTAGGCTAGGTTGACAACGAGAACTCCAAAATCACCTTTCTCTGATAGTACTAACTAGAAGCCGGATTTCACTTTAAGCCGTAACCGTAGAGGCGATCGCCAATCTTTATACTGCTGGTTTGATCTGCGGAATTTATATTATTTATCCAATATTTTGTACATTTTTTGTTCCTCGGAACTTTCCAGTCCCAAAAAAATACGTTAACTTGGGGCCACCTTTCTCTTATCCATCATCATGACGGATGATCGTATTGAGGCCGTTAGCAAGCACAGAGCAGAAACTAACCTGTCTGAATTGAGGTCTACATTTTTGTGTCGGTGTTGCCATTTTGACCTATTGCCATGACTACCAACCCACCCCCTTCCTCGGACAATACGGGAATGATGGCCAAAGTTGGGCGTTGGCTACGGAAACCCAGTACCTTAATCACTGCCGGAGGGGTAACCCTGGTGGGAACGGGGCTGTATCTCGGTGGTCAGCATTTAGCCTATCGCCAAGCCTCTCCATTTTTAGCCACGGAATTATCCCGTTTGTTAGGCCGTCCGGTGCAGGTGGGATCAGTAGAATCGGTTGATTTTTTTCAGGTGAATTTGGGGCCCTCCACCATTCCCCCCACTGCGACTGATCCCACGGCGATCGCCTTAGACGGCATAAACATCACCGTCAATCCCTGGTGGTTTTTAGTGGGAAAGCCCATCGAAATTGAAACGACGTTGGTTCGTCCCCGTATTACCCTCAAACAAAATCAAGACGGCCAGTGGACGACGTTGGCACTACCCAAGGGGGAAGGAACATTTGAGTTGCCGGTGGATGTTAACGCCAAGATTAAGCTGAAAGAGGCTCAGATTAATGTGTTGCCCTACGGTACGCCCCGTCCCCTAGAAATCACCGCTGCGGGTCAGGTCAGTTATCAATATTTGCGGGGAGATGACCGTCAAACGGTGGGTTATGACTTAGATATAGCATTGGCATCGAGTCAAATCCGGGCGCAGGGCACAACGGAACTCAACACCGGCAAAAGTGAAACCGCCCTGGAAATTAAGCGTCTGAATTTACCCCAATTAGCCAGTCTATTGCCCAAGTCTCCCGTTACGGTGCAAGGGGGCCAATTAGAAGGGAATGTCAAAGCCTCTTTACCCAGTTGGCAACAAGTCGAAGCCCTGCAAACCTTGGGAAATTTAGAATTAACCCAACTGCAAGCCCGGATTGATCAGGTTAAAGCGCCGTTAAAGGCAAATTTCAAACTTAATTTAGCGGGTCAAAAATTAATTGTCGATCAGGGCAAGCTGGAACTCGGCCCCCTCAAAACCGACGTTCAAGGGGCGATCGTCTGGCAAAAGGGTTATGATTTGACCCTCAAAACCAATGCGGTGGACGCCAGAGCTTTCAGTGAGACGATTAATGTCAAACTGCCGGTCAACGTTGAGGGCAAAGTCAAAGCTCAACTGACAGTCCAAGGCCGCTTAACCAATCCGACTATTCAAGGGCGGCTGGAAAATGTTGGGCCGGTGGCGGTGGATCGGGTGGTAATGGATGGTTTTCGCACGAACTTCCGGGCTGATTTAGACAAAATTAGTGTGGAGCAATTACGTCTTCAACCCCAAACCGGCGGCAATATCCAAGGCAAAGCCCAAGCTAACTGGCAATTACGGGATTTGTTAACCCCGGCGAAGGCGAAACAATGGCGTTGGCAAGCTATTCCCATTCAAGCTCACCTCACCGGGGCGATCGCCCCCATGCCGTTGTTGGCAGCCTATCAAGTCAAGCCGAATCAGATCAAAATCAGTAATTTAAGTTTTACGGGCAAAGTCGCCGGAACCTTCAGTAATCCCCAGGCCGCAGTGCAATGGCAAACCCTCAACCCCAGTAATTTGGCGGGGATTACCCTGACGGCCCAAGGCCAAGCCACCCTTGTCGGTCAACAATTCACCCTCAAAAATACCGAGATTCGCAGCAATGGGGGCAATTTACGCTTAGTCGGGCAGGGTAATTTTAAGCAAGACCGTTGGCAGGCCCAAGTTACGACCCAACAATTTCCCCTCACTCCCTTCATTCAAGGCATTTGCGATTTAGAGAATACCCCCACTTGTCCGGCAAATCTCCGCAATCAACCCCTGACGGTTACTGCGGGGCAGATAGCCATGACCGGACAATTGACCCATTTTGATCCCAATGGTTGGCAGGGAGCAGGGCAATTTCAGTTACGCAGTGGGGGAGAAACGGCCCAAATTAAGGCTCGCTTGCAACAGGGACAAATCCAAGCCAATCTGGCCGCCCAAAATGTTGCAGTTAATGCCTACGTTTCCCAATTAACGACCCCCGTCAAACTCGACCAATTTACTGCCCAAAGCCAATTTCCCCTTGGGCCGTTGTTGCAAGGTCGGCTCCCCCTCCAGCAATTATCTTTACAGAGTCAATTAAGCGCCAGAGTGGATAATCACCCGGTGATTGCTACCACTGACATTGAACGGGGACAATTCCAAACCCGAGCCAAGCTGGGCAATATCGCCCTGAATCCTTTCATTCCGTCCTTACCTGTGGCGACTCGCTTAACCCAAGGGGAGGTGAAAGCCAGTGCCTTTTTAGGGGATATTCAAACGCCCCAGGATTTACAACGGTTGGGGCTGAATCGAGTCAAGGCCAATGCCCAATTACAGTTAGCGGTGGCCGATAGTCCGGTGTCGGTTAAAAGTGAATTACAACAGGGCAACCTAACGGCGATCGCCAATCTGGGAAGTTTACCCCTCAATGCCCTTGCGCCCCAACTTCCCGTGCCCGCCGAGGTAAATCAAGGCAAAATTTCCCTGATTGCCAATGTGGCCGATTTGCTCAAACCCCGACCGGATTTAAGCCAGGTGGAGGCGATCGCCGCTGTTGATTTAACCGTGGCTGGGGGAAGCGTGACTAGTGTGAGTCAGTTAGAAAACCTCGGCTGGCAGAGTCGGATCACCGCCCAGAATGTGAACCTGAATCCCCTCCTGTCCCAAGGCGCAAAGCGGGAAATTTTCAACCTGGCTCCGGTTAATGGCACTGCGAACTTGCGGGGGGATTTAAAATCCCTATTTACCCCCCAAGGTAAGCTCGGAACCCTGCCCGTGATTGTTCAACAAAGCCAAATCCGCAGCGGTGATCAACGGCTAACGGCCCAGGGCAAACTCGTTGTTGGGAATTTAGCCCAACGCCCCCAACTCAGTACCGTTAATCTCGCCGTTACCAGTCAGATTGACCTAGCCCAATTACCCGTTAATCAGGCGATCGCCCAACTGCCCCTCGCCCCCGAATTCAAACCCGCTCCCTGGCATCTGGTGGGCAAAACCCAATTTACGGGGCAATTAACTGGACAAACTGTAACGGAGTTAAAGGGCTTAAAGTTAGTCGGTCAAGTAGCCATGAAGAACTTGTCCCTCAATGACTATCGTTTTGAACCCCAACTAACCGGCCCCCTATCCGCCCAGTACGGCCAACCCATCAGCCTCAACTTAAAAGGGGAACAGGATCAATTAGCTTTTAACATCAAACCCTGTCGCGGTCAGTGTTTATCCCCCTATCTGCCCACCAGCTTCAGTTTTCGTCAAGCCTATAATCGCACTGAACCGATCGTCGCCCAGGGTCAACTCAAAGGTGATCGGCTCGAAATGGCGATCGAGCATTTTCCCCTAGCCATGCTGAATCTCCGTCCTGCCCTGCGTTACGACATACCGGGACGATTAGAAGGGGCTGTGCAGGGCCAGATGGCCATTAATCTCCGTAGTGGTAATGGCCAGGGCAATATCCGGGTAGATAGCCCCAAAGTCGGATATTTAGCTTTTGATGAACTTAAAGCAGACCTCACTTACCAAAACCAACTATTACAACTCAATCAAGGTCATTTAATCGTTGGAAAAAGTCAATACAATGCCCAAGCCGCCCTCAACTTTAAAACCCAAGCCATTCAAGGTAACATTTCCGTTAAGCAAGCACAAATAAACCAATTATTGATGGCATTGAAGGTGTCCGATGTAGACTCTTTTCTGCGTCTAGTTCAGCAACAAAAACCCTCTCCTTACCGCGCCGATGTCATCGAACCAATTAGTGCGGGTAATCCAAATCAAGCCTTAGAAAATCAACTCAATTTACTGTACTTAATCGATCAACAAATTATCGCCCTTGCCCAACAATATCAAAAAGGCGGAGTTCCCAAAGAAATCAATATTGTTGGGACATTTGATGGGGATGTGAACTTAAACGGCACTTTGAAAAATCCTGAACTTGGGGTAAAAATTGAAGGCACGAATTGGAGTTGGTATCCCCAAACGACCTTTCCCAACATTATTCCTCCCCTCGGTTTAGTCTTAAATGAAACCCGATTTTTACCGATTCGAGAGTTAAAACTGCACGCTCAACTTAGCAATGGCCAGTTGGCAATTTTACCGTCATTTATCCAAATTAAAGAGTCCCGTTTGGGGGCCGAAGGGGTTTTGTCTCCCCAACAAAGCCGTTTGCAATGGTTTGTCAAGGATTTTGATTCGGATATTTTAGATTCCTTTTTCCAAATGCCGGGGGAGGTGGCCGCCCGTTTAAATGCCGAAGGAGAAATTGCAGGTACTCCGGCGGAACCCCGTCTATCGGGGCTGTTTAAGTTTGATGAAATTGCGTTGAATGCCCGGCCCGTGGAAGAGATTGTGGGGGGAAATTTTACTTACCAAGATCATCGTTTACACGTAGTCACTTCCGAAGAATCGCCCCTTTATTTTAATGCCGAAATCCCCTTTTATTTGAATCCCGCCAATGCGAAAAAGTCGCATCAGCCCCAACTCTTTAAAGCAGAGTTAAATATTCCACCAGATTCTTTAGAATTGTTGGATGTGGTTAGCCAAGAACAAATTGTTTGGTTAAGTGGAGAGGGCACTGCAAACTTGAAAGTGGAAGGGGAATTAAATCAAAAAGATGGGCTCAAAGTTGAAAATCTACAAGCCCTCGGTAAGGTGACGTTCACCGCTGCCAAAATTAAGAGTTCCGCCCTGCCAACACCCGTACAGATTGATGGAGATATTTATTTTAATAATACGGCGATCGCCATTCAGCAATTAACGGGGCAACTAGATCAAAGCCGCATCGATGTGGCCGGGGTTTTACCGATTTTTGATCCCCAACCGAGTTTAGAGAATCCGCTGCAAATTAGTGTCAAACAAACCCCGATTAATCTACCGAATTTGTATGCGGGCAATTTAGCTGGATTAATTACCATTGCAGGATCTGCTTTCAAACCCATGATTAGCGGGGGCGTTCAACTGTCCAACGGGCAAATTTTTGTACCCAATCGTGCCGAAGATTCAGAATCCACCCGTTTAGCCGAATTACGGACTCAATTGGGCTGGTTTAAAGCCCGCAAATCTAACCCGCTGATTAACCCGAACCTGGATAACTTAAACATCAGCCTGCGGAATCTCTACCTTGAGCAAGATCCCTTATATGAATTTTCCTTTGGGGGCGATTTTAAGGTGAGTGGGCCCCTGCTTGATGTCGCCGAACTGTCCGCAGATGGGGCCATTCAACTGGATCGGGGTCGGGTCAGTTTCTTTGATACCCGCTTTTTATTAGACCGGCGATCGCCAAATACCATCACCTTTAAACCCAACCAAAACATCCTCAATCCCGACTTGAATCTTGCCATGCGGACAATTGTTTCTGACTTACCCCAATCTGCTCGGATGCGGTCAGAAAACACCAATGAATATCCCGACGACAGCTTAAATCAAGTCCAACGGGTGGATATTCGCCTCGTCATGGACGGCAACCTTGGTCAAATTTTACCGAATCTAAATCCCCGCTATGCCGCCGTGTGTGACCCCACCGTTACCTTTCGACCCTTGCCGGGGGTGGGCAGTTTTGATGAATATCAACTGGAACGCTTATCTAAATGTCTACAAATTTTAGCGGCGAAAGGCTTCGATAATGAGCAAATTTTCAGTAATCCCGCCATTATTTTGACCAGTAGTCCCCCCCGTAGTGAAGGGGAAATTGTGCGTTTACTCGGCGAACAGGTCATTGTGCTAGTGGATGCGTTGCAGGGCAGCAACTCTGGTCAATTACTACAAGTGGGCATCACCCAATTAGCCATTCCGATGATTTTCCAAGGCCTGGTTTACGATGTGGAAACCGCCCTCAGCAATAGCCTCAACAGCACCGATTTTCGGATTGTGCCCTTTTTAGAAACGATTTATAAAGTCGAAGAACAGGGCTATTTACGCTTTACCTACGACTACAGTGTCAGTGAGTTCCGTGTCCGTTATGAAAAACAGTTTTAGCCACAGCTCCAACCTTACTGATTGAGCGTTTTTAATGCCATGGCCAGGGGATCATTTAACTTCTCTGGGAATATTACCAATCCGTTGCAGGAGTAATTCCGGCTGGAGGGGTTTCAGTAAATAATCATCAATCCCTTGCTGTGAAAACGCTTGCCATTCCTGGGATGACAGAAATTCACTTAATAAAAAAACCGTGGTTTTATGAATGCGGTGGGATTGTTTAATTGCACTGCTAACTTCGGTGACATCTTCAAAATCACGGTCAATAATGACCAAACCGGGCTGCAATAATTCCATTTGTTTGAGGGCATTGCTAGTGTCTATTAGCCAAATAACTTGGTAGTTTGCCACGGTCAACAGCTCACAAATGAGGGTGGCGATTTCCTCATCTTTTTCGATTACAATCACACTGGAATTGAACGGGACAACAGCGTTTAAGGTTTCATTTAGTGTATTTTTTTTGGAAACTAGTAAATTTTGTTGGGGAATCAATACGGTAAAAATTGTGCCTTGACCAGGGCTAGATTCTACTTCAATATAGCCACCGTGAAGTTCCACTAATTGCTTGGTTAAGGCGAGACCAATGCCACTGGTTTCATAGAAATTAGAATAGTTATCCCCAACAGCTTTAAAGGCTTCAAATAAAACGGGTAATTGTTGTTCGGTAATGCCAATGCCTGTATCTTCCACTTGAAAAATGGCTTGGGTATTTTCTTTCCAGATCCGTAAAATAACGGTGCCTTCGGAGGGGGTAAATTTGAGGGCATTGTTTAATAATTGGGAAAGAATTTGTTCTAGCCGTTCGGGGTCAGCACAAAATTGATCTTGTCCAACATTAATTTGATAATCCAGTTGTAAATTGATGGCATGGTTCTCGGCGATCGCCATGAGGGAATAGATCACCGTTTGGGCCAGGGTATGAAGGGAAAAGGTGACGCAATTAAGGGCGGATTGCCCCGATTCTAATTTCGATAGCTCGATAATACCGTTAATTTGATCTAATAGCCGTTTGCCACTGTCTTGAATGGAAAGTAAATATTTTTGTTTCTTTTCTGAAGAGAGGGAATTGGGCTGGTTAAACCAATGGAGTAATGTTCCAGACAAGCCAATAATGCTAGTCAGAGGGGTGCGTAATTCGTGGGAAATATTGTTAATAAATTGACTTTTTAACAGGTTGGCGGCTTGGGCGGTGAGGAGGGTATCTCGCAATTCTTTTGTGCGTTCAATGACCCGTTTTTCAAAGCTATTTTTTTGGTTTTGAACTTCGCTGTAAAGTTTAGATTGCACGATCGCCACAGCGAGATGCTCCCCAATTTGACCAAGAAAATTTTTCTCACTGTCTAACCATTGACGGGGATAATTACATTGATGGGCAATTAATAAACCCCATAACCTTTGCTCAACAATAATCGGCGCGACTAATTTGGCCCGAACTTGATACTTTTGTAGCAAATCAATCAAACAATGGGAAGAAGAATATTGGCTTTCAATGTCATTAACGGCAATAATTGCCCCTTTTAAAAACTTTTGTTCATAACTTAAACTCTGGGCAAAACAATCATTTTCCGTCAACACATTTAACATACTGGAAATATCTGACGATCGCCGGGCTTCATAGGTGATTTCGCCATGCTGTTGTCGAGCTTTGGCCCTGGGGGGATTGTCGCTGGGGGAGGCGGTCAGCGGCGCTTTTTGGCCGTAGTGAAACTGATAAATTACCAGGCGATCGACAAACAAAAATTTTTGCACCGCCGTAACGGCCGTATTTAAAATCACCGGCAGATCTAAGCTCTGGCGAATTTGGGCGATCACCTGGCTTAATACCTTGACCTGACTGGCCTGCAAACTATCCTGTAACGAAGGTTCCGGCGAAAAACTGGTGCTGTCACTGTTGAGGATTTCCAGCAAGCCCAACATTAATTGCTCGGATAAATTGGCTTTGGGGAACGACGTGGGCAGATCACTGGGGGCCGTCATCTTGGCCTGTAAATCGTGCTTGTCAATAAAATCGGCGATCGCCCCTGGCGCAAACGTAATCGACACCGCATGGTGATGGGGGGAAAGCTGTTCTCCTTCGAGTAAGGCTTGCTGATTTGGACTCGTCAACAGGGCAAAACGATGATCGGCGTCGGGGGTCAATACCGATCCAGACACAGCGGATTGAAAGCTAGTGGGTAACTTTCCGTCAGCGTACTTCACCCGGTCCCCGCCTTGAGCTGCTAAAGAGTGCCAAAAACGCAACAGGCGCTCAAAGGTGACAGTGGGCAACAAACGACGAAACGTAGGGGAAAAAGCAGGTATCATGCCAAATTGAGCACTGACCTTAACAACGAGATTCCACAATCTGGCTGCAAGGGGTTCGTCTTCTATCATGCCTAGACTTACTGGGATGATCCAAAAACCTAAGCATTTCTAAAGAATAGGTTTCATTATGCACCGTCTTGCGACCCTCCCCGGCGGCTGGACTCCCGATACTGATGGCGTTGTCATTGTTGAGCAGACCCCTGCCCCGATCATTATTCTCACCGCCGCCGACACCGATATTCAGGCGATCGCCAGTGCCTTGCCCCATCTTCCCCCGAATTTTCCAGCCGTACGGGTCTGTAATTTGTTAAACCTGCAACAATCCTTTTCCATTGATCACTATGCCGAACAGGTCTTGAGTCAGGCCCAGGTGATTGTGTTGCGCCTATTGGGGGGACGTTCTTATTGGTCCTATGGGTTGGAAGTCGTCCAAGAATTAGCCAATCAAAGCCCTGATTTTCCCCTCTTCGTGTTGCCCGGAGATGATCGCCCCGACCCAGAATTAATCAGTCAATCCACCGTTCCCCTCAAGGCCGCCCACCAACTGTGGCAATATTTCGCCCAAGGCGGCGTGGCAAACATTCAACAGGGTCTAGCGTGGGTGAGTGATTATGGTCTAGGGACAAGCTTTAAGCCCGCGGCCGTTCAATCCGTCCCTAAAGTCGGAATTTATACAGCCCCCAGTTATTCCTAACAATTCAAAACGGCGATCTTGCAGAGATCAGAATTTACAGCGATTGGGCTAGAAACCGCTAGTATTCTTAAAGAAGCGATGCAACTTGGTCAATTTTTGATCAACATCAGAAAGTACCTTGTTGCTGAAGGTATAAAAACTGACCGTTGTGAAAGAGTTTACGTTAAGTCTTTGACTCCATTACTCACAGCATCCAACCCCATTGCTCATCACGAGCAAAATGTTTCACTGCCATCCCCCATCTTAGAAGTCTAACCCTCGACCTCCGTATCTGCTATCCTACCCCTTGCCCCCGTGTGCTCACCAAGGAAACTAACTAGCGATGAAAATATTAGTGCTAGCCTGGGAATTTCCACCTCGTATCGTTGGGGGCATTGCTCGCCATGTCGCAGAACTATATCCTGAATTAGTCAATCTGGGTTACGACATTCACCTCATCACCGTCGAAACCGAAAATACCCCGTTTGCTGAAATTGTTGACGGCATTAATCTTTATCGCGTCAGTGTCCCCGCCGGCAATGACTTTTTCCATTGGGTGGACAACATGAACCACGCCATGCAATTAAAAGGCCAACAACTCATTGCCCAACACGGCGACTTTAATTTAGTCCATGCCCATGATTGGTTAGTGGGAGATGCGGCCATTAATCTCAAACACCACGGCAAAATTCCCCTTGTTGTTACCATCCATGCCACGGAATATGGCCGCTATAACGGTTTATATAACGACACCCAACGCTACATTGCTGGGAAAGAAGGCATTTTAATTTATAACGGTTGGCGTGTGATCGTTTGTAGTAACTATATGCGTCATGAATTAGAACGGGCTTTCGGAACTCCTTGGGATAAAATCGACGTGATTTATAACGGTATCCGAGCCGATAAAAAACAACGCCGCCCCGATTTTGATTACCAAAAATTTCGACAACACTTTGCCAATGACCAAGAAAAAATTGTCTATTACGTTGGCCGTATGACCTATGAAAAAGGCATTTCTGTCCTGTTAACCGCAGCGCCCCAAGTGTTGGAAGCAATGAATGATCAAGTCAAATTTGTCATTATTGGAGGGGGCAATACCGATCGCCTGAAACAATTAGCTTGGAACCTGGGCATTTGGGAGCATTGCTTTTTCACGGGTTTCATGTCGGACGACGACCTCGACAAATTCCAAACCATCGCCGACTGTGCCGTTTTCCCCAGCCTCTATGAACCCTTTGGCATTGTGGCCCTCGAAAGTTTTGCCGCCAAAGTCCCCGTCGTGGTTTCCAACACCGGCGGCTTACCCGAAGTTGTCACCCATGGCAGCACAGGCATCGTCACCCAAACCAACAGTCCCGATTCCCTAGCCCAGGGCATTTTAGAAATTTTGCGAAATCCCCTCCTGGCCCAAAAACTCGTGGGTTTCGCCTATGAAGACTTAGCTATTCGTTTCAATTGGTTTAAATTGGCTCAGGAAACTGCGGCAATCTATGAGCGCGTGGTTACGGAACGCCAAGCGGTTGAGTGGTAGGTGTGGGAGTGTATCTGATGTCTATGCCTGACTATGAAAAAACCTTATTGCGGATTGTTTTCACCAGTCTTACGTCTCTCGTTGTCCTGATGACGGTGTGTGTGGGCTATAGACTAGTGCGGTTTACTTTGTTGGGGTTTTGAAAATTCTGCACAATTGATCAGTTTTGATTGAGGGCGATCGCCACTGTGAAGATCTCAATGAAAGCAACAGCAACCCCTAGCCAATGTCAAAATGGTGTTAATCAAGCCCCAACTCAATCCCCTTAACTCCCTATGTCGCCCATAGAGTCTGCGTTGCCTGCCATTGTCACTGTCCTGGGAGGGGGAGCCTGGGGGTCAGCGTTGGCGAGGTTATTGATTGCCAACCACAATCAAACCCGCATTTGGTCTCGTCACGGTACTGAGGATTTAGCCACCCTGTTGCAAGGGACGGAAATCATTGTCTCGGCGATCTCCATGAAAGGCGTTCCCTCTGTCGTCCAACGGGTACAGGCAATCACGCTCAAGGAATCCGTTATTTTGGTGACCGCCACGAAAGGGTTAGATCCCCAGACCACCGCCACGCCATCGCAAATTTGGCAGCAAACATTTCCAAAAAACCCCGTTGTTGTTTTGTCTGGGCCGAATTTATCTAAGGAAATTGCCCAGGGTTTACCCGCTGCCACGGTGGTTGCCAGTAATAATGCTCAAGCCGCTCAACGGGTACAAAAAATATTTGCTTCGGAAAATTTTCGAGTCTATACCAATCAAGACCCCCTAGGCACAGAACTAGGCGGAACCCTCAAAAATGTGATGGCGATCGCCGTGGGAGTTTGTGATGGTTTGGGGTTAGGAACCAATGCCAAATCGGCCTTAATTACCCGTGCTTTACCCGAAATTACCCGCGTCGGCCTCCACTTCGGCGCTCAACCCGACACCTTTTGGGGGTTGGCCGGGTTAGGGGATATGTTAGCCACCTGTTCGAGTATGCTCAGTCGTAATTACCGTGTTGGTTACGGCCTCGCCCAGGGTAAACCACTCGACGAAATTTTAGCGGCATTGGACGGCACCGCCGAAGGGGTTAACACGACAGACGTTCTATTACACATTGCTGACCGAGAAAAAATTCCAGTGCCGATCGCCCACCAAGTCCATCGATTACTCCACGGCAAAATTACCCCCATGGAAGCGGTAGAAGCCCTGATGGACCGGGATCTTAAACCAGAGTTTAGTGATTTTGAAGGACGGTAGGCGATCGCCGGTTGAGTGATCAAAATTATGTCGATGGGGAGTCCTGATCCCCTAGCCCAAAACGTAAACGTTGCTCGATCGCCGTTAAATCTTCACAACCCACTAACTCTAGTAGCCAATCGGGAGAAGCGGTGGAGCCATAATCTAGTAATTGACAGGGTTGTAAAAAACAATTTAAAGCCAGTTGGCTGGCACTGCGAAAGTCCCCGTCCCGATGGCGCAATCGAAGACCGCAGCTTAGGTAATCGCCGAATATGCTAGCGGTGCTTTGACCGATATAAATTTCCCGCGCCCGTTGTACCTTTTCCACCACAGACCAGGGATCAGCCATGGCCATCATCAGGGTGTTGGGTTCAAATTGATTAATCCAGTCTAAACACGCAATAAAATCGTCTACGACCCCAATTAAGCCATAATGGGCGATCGCCTTTTCCGTATGGATAGAGTGTTCCTGTTCGCGGCAATAGGTACTGACCCAATGGCTAATTTGTTCCGCTAGACGTTGGCGATCAGTCAAAATCACCAAACTGGCCTGGGGGTCTTGTTCGGCGTAGGCCAATAAATCCAGCGCCACTAATTGGGGATTGGCCTGATCCGCCACTAGCATCATTAAATCGGTGCGATCCAACGTTTGCTCAATCCTAATCCAGGCACTAACTAACTGCTTAGCCGCCATCACCGCCGCTGACCCCGCCCCCGTAATTGACGCCACTGGCGCTAAACTCTCCGTCCCAAAGGCCAAGGCGGCGATCGCCGTTACCCCCCCCAACTGATAAATTTCTTCGATGCCCATTTCCTGGGCTGCCACTAAGATTTCCGGGGCAATTTCCCCCACTGCGTCCCCCGGTGTCACTAATACCCGTTCCCGCACCCCCACCACTTTCGCCAAAATGCCTTGACGCAACAGATTACTCAGGCGGTCGCCCCGTTTGCTTTCTAGGTAAAATCCGGCTCGCTTGACGGGATAGTAGCGTTGACCTTTGACAAAATTATTATCCCCAAAGGTGACTTGGGCGGTGGGAACCTGTTGACGATAGACCTGCTCTAATTGTTGGCAAGCCCGACGAATGGCCATTAATCGTTTTTGGCTAATGCGTTGATAGGCGGCATCTAGGCGGGAACCACTAACCCGCAACGGGCGATCAGGGGCAGTGGAAGCAAGTCGATTTTCTTTAGGGGATTGTTTAAAGGCGGTGAGTTGTTCGAGAACGCTGGCAAGGAGGGATAGAGATGGAGGGCGGTGACGTGCTTGCAAGCGTTGTAATTCCTGAAGAATGTCACTGGACTGGGTGATGATACGCAACATGGCAACTACTGCTCCCGAACTGTCAACCTTAGGCAATGCCGCCCAGTTATTCCATAGCTTAACGTGTCTGCCCCAGACTGTTGGTGCTATGGGGATCGGAAATTGAAACGAGGTCTGAAGGGCCACAAGGATTGATTAACCCGATAGATTAGAAAGAAACGCTGGGTTTTTAACGATGTTGAGCAAATTTTCAATGTTAAGCACCGATGCCGCAGGCACGCTTCGCGCCCGCCATGGGGAAAAGTCGATTACAGATTTAACGGTTATCCAAAAACTTGGAGAACAGGCTTTAGGGTTAGCCGATTTGACCCCGGCCCAGGGTTTAAGGTTGTTGCAGTGCCAAGATCCAACGGGACGGGAATTAATTCGGCATTACGGCGATCGCCTCCGGCAAAAATTAGTCGGGGAAACGGTGACCTATGTGGTTAATCGCAACATTAATTTCACCAATATCTGTGAGCAACATTGTAATTTTTGTGCTTTTCGGCGGGATGAAGGAGATGAGGGGGCTTACTGGTTAAATGAAGCACAAATTTTGGTCAAAGCTCAAGATGCAGTCGCGCAAGGAGCCACGGAAATTTGTATGCAGGGCGGTTTAAATCTGCAAGCTAAACAAAATGGATCGAGTTTGGACTATTACGTTCAACTAATTACCCGTTTAAAAACCCAGTTTCCCCAGTTACATCTCCACGCCTTTTCCCCCCAAGAAATCCAATTTATCGCCAGGGAAGATGGAGTTAGTTACACCAAAGTTTTACAGGCGTTAAAAAATGCCGGTTTAGATTCCCTCCCCGGTACTGCGGCGGAGGTTTTAGTGGATCGGGTGCGGCGGATTATTTGTCCTGAAAAAATTGACAGTCAAACTTGGTTAGACATTGTCAGCCTGGCCCATCAATTAGGTTTACCTACCACCAGCACCTTGATGGCCGGTCACATTGAAACCCCGGCGGAAATCATTACCCATCTCGATCGCCTGCGCCAGTGCCAACAAACCAGTATTCACCAAGGTTATCCTGCCCGCATTACGGAATTTATTTTGCTGCCCTTTGTGGGGGAAAGTGCCCCGGCGATGTTACGCAAACGGGTCGGTCGGGATCAACCGGATTTGGAGCAATGCTTATATCTGATGGCGATCGCCCGTTTATATTTGGGTCAATGGATTATTAACCATCAACCCAGTTGGGTCAAACTCGGCCTAGCTGGAGCCACAAAAGCTCTGCAATGGGGTTGCAATGATTTAGGCGGAACTCTGATGGAAGAACACATCACCACCATGGCCGGGGCCAAAGGGGGAACCTGTTTGAGCGAATCCCAACTACAAACGGCCATTGAGTCCCTTAACCGGTCTGCCCGTCAGCGCAATACGTTATACCAACTGATTTGAGAAATCCCTGTTAATCCCAAAATTTTTGCTCAAGATTACAGTTGGCTCTCAAAACCTTACCCACTAACATGAATGCGGGGACGGGATTTGGGATCGGGTTCAGCTTTACGCAATACTTCGCGGGTCAGAATGGGAATATCGCCTTCCCCAAACAAGAGAAATCTGAGTAAATATTCAAAGGGATTACCTTCTGTCCAGCCAAAATAGACATAAGGTAAATGGCCCGTTTGATCCCGTAAATAGAGTAATAAAGCGGCGATCGCATTGGGGGCCGCCGAACTTTCAACCCGCAGAATTTGATATTTATCCAGATTAATTCCCCGCAGCCGGATCGCGTCCACAAAAACTGAGGCGTCTACCACGTCCACTTCCAAGAAAATCAGGGGGTAGGTTTTGGCAATGTGATTATTGTGGCGGACGGCTTGATCTTTTTGTCGATACTCCTGAATTTCTCCTTTAAAACGACGATGGGCAATCAGGTGAACGCTTTGGTGTTGATATTTGGCCAAAATTGCTTGGGCTGATTCATCCAACTCAATGGAGGTGACCCGCAGTTCTGTGGAGCGAAATACCCTGGAAATTAAGGAGGTTGCAACAATGGTGGTGATAAAGAAAATGGCGATACGAATCCCATCCGGTCGTTCGATGATGTTGACAATGGTGGTGTAAATAAACACAAGGGCGATCGCCGCAAAAATCCCCGTACTCCAGCGGGAACCTTGGCGATGGAAAAAGAGGGTAACGGCGATCGCCGCTGAACTCATTAACACCAAAACCCCCGTGGCATAGGCTCCCCCTTGGGCATCTACATCGGCGCGAAAAATCAATGTCACCGTAAAGGCGATCGCCATAAAAATCAGCACCAACGGTTTAACCGCCCGCGTCCATTCCGGGGCCATGCCATAGCGGGGTAAATACCGGGGAACCAAATTTAATAACCCGGCTAAGGCCGACGCCCCCGCAAACCACAAAATGGCGATCGTGCTGACATCATAAACTGTCCCAAAAATCTCCCCCAAATAGTGATGGGCTAAATAGGCCAACGCCCGACCATTGGCATCTCCCCCCGGTTGAAACGCAGCGGCGGGAATTAATAACGTCGTCACCCAACTACTGGCGAGCAAAAATAGGCTCATAATGACGGCGGCGGTCACTAACAGATGGTGGGTATTCCGAATTCGACCCACAGGGTTACTTTCTTGATCCTTTGCTTCCCCCTTCACCAGGGGCATAACCACCACCCCCGTTTCAAATCCCGATAGTCCTAGGGCCAATTTGGGAAACAATAAGGCGCTAATCCCTAAAATGATCCAAGGATTATGGTGATGGAGAGTTAAGCCCGCTTGCCATTGGGGAAAGACGATGGGGTGCAGAATAATATGGTAAATCCCCACCCCAATAACGACCAAGTTCAAGCCTAGGTAAACGACCACAATCACCACTGCAAAGCCGATCGCCTCCCGAAAGCCTCTGAAAAAAACAGCCCCCAACAAGGCGATCAACATAAGGGTGAGGGGAATTTCTTGGCCGTGCAACCAGCGCACCAACAGGGGATTTTCCACTAAATGGGCGGTGGCATCGGCGGCGGAGAGGGTAATGGTGATAATAAAATCTGTCCCAGCAAACCCCAGCAGCATTAACACCAAAAACTTGCCCTGCCACCACGGTAGGGAATGTTCCAACATGGCGATCGACCCTTCTCCGTGGGGGCTGAGTTTGGCCACATTTCGATAAACCGGCAACGCACCGAACAGGGTTACCATCACTAAAATCAAGGTCGCAATGGGAGCCAAATCCCCCGCGGCTAGGGCTGCAATACCAGGTTGATAACCCAAGGTCGAAAAATAATCCACCCCGGTTAAGCACATAACCTGCCACCAAGGATGGGATGACGCAGGATGTTCATGGGTCGGCGATGATGGCATAAAACCTAAAAAAGGGAGAATTTTTGCAGATTTTTCAAGGGTAGGTCGAAACGGCGATCGCCTGCTGATTGCCTTGATTCTAATTGACCCTAGGGGGTTCAGTCGTTAGCCCAAGGTCATCTGGGGAGGACGTAGTTTCCATCACCCATTTTTGTTGGGGAATACCGATTAAAATATTCTCCGCTTCAAAGACAGTCTTAATCCGTAACCGTAATTCCCGCGCCACGGCCCACTGTTCCCCCGGCAAAGTTTTTAGCCAAAGCCGTAGTTGAATGCCCTGGTGAGAAATCTCCTCTACCCCTTTAAAATCTGGTAGTGCCAATATTTTTGAATGCCAATTTTCGTCGTTATATAACGCCAACGCCACCCGGTCTAAAATGGCGATCGCCTTTTTGAGATCCGTGGCCGCCGCCACCATGATCAAAAAATCCACCCGTGACCAATCCTTGGTTTGATTGCAAACCGTCGTAATCATACCATTGGGAATCGTCACCAAATCCCCATTAGCACAACGAATGCGGGTAACAAACAAATTCATGTTTTCCACCGTGCCACTAAATTCACCAATCTTGACCGAATCATCCACCGCAAAGGAATCATTCATCAGATTAGTAATTCCCGCAATGACATCTTTAATAATGCTCTGGGAACCAAAAGAAATGGCAAATCCCAAAATCCCCGCCCCAGCCAAAATGGTGGTCACGGGGATATCAAATAATGATAAAGATGCCACCAGTCCCCCCAACGTACAGATCGCAATATTAATGCCCTGCAACGCTCCGCTAATGGTATTAAATCGAATTTGTTGACGGGAAATGCGACCGGATTGAATCCGCGTGTAATCTTCTTGCCAGGTACGAAAAAAAACATGGATCAGAAAATCTGACATTTTGATAAAAATGAGCACTGAAAACCAGATAAAAATCAAAGAAATCGGTGTCCCCGCTAATTGTTTACCTTGCCAACGGGTATCTGGAAAGACCTGAAAAATAAAAGCCATGCCCCGAATCCAGAGTATGAAGCTAAAAAACAACAGTAATCTACGGGCAAAAACAATCTGGTACAGTCGGGATTTTAAAAAATCTTGAAACGTCTTTGAAGTATAGTTTAAAAGAATATCCCCTAGCATCTCCTGGCTTTTAAATGAAACTAGAGAAAATGCCTTGGAGCGCTGCCATTTGCTAGTTTTTTTATGTCTTGAAATTAAATCCGCCAAGATCCGCCCCCAATAGTAGGCAAACATGACGCATTGATCCAGATGGCGAAACAACCAAGGATAATCAGAGAATGACTCATAAACCTCAGCAAAGATATCCACACTCAGAATATCTGGATCAGAATCAGTGGAATCCCTTGGGGATGCCTGGGCTTCCACAATGCAACCCAATGCCCTTTTTAATAAGTGAATGCGATGACCCAGCCAACGGTAAGTTACCAATAAAACCAGGGTAATCATGGCAATTGTGACCGTAATTAACAAACTCAGTTTTACTTGATTTTGAATGGCAGCGGGTTGACGTTCCTGCCAAGCGGTCAGTAAGGCGGCTTTGATTTGCTCGGTTATTTCCTCAGCTAATTTTTCGATCGACTGGGCATAAAGTTCCGCGTCAGCCGTGGTAATAGTTCGTAAAATTTGAGGTTTTAGAGTTTGTCCGTCACTAACTTGAATAACAGTTAAACCATTTAAAATCTGACTGCTGACGGTTAAGGTATTGGGATCAAAACCCCGCTGAATAATTGCTTGAAGTTTACTTTCGATCAGTTTTCGGCGATGTTCAATAGGCGTAATTTTACCTTCATTTTTGCTGCCAGTGCCACCGTGGACGGCGACAGCAAAAAGAGGTTCACCATCAACTTGAACGGTGGTGTATTCCAAGTTGCCAATATTGCCAGTATCATTTTCAAAAATTCCTAGGGAAAATCGATCTAGCTGAGTGGGGTTTGGGTTGGGGTTGCTAATGGTATTAGGCAGTTGAGCAAGGCTTTTTTGTTCAGTGATTTGCAACAAAAGAATGGCACAAATGGTAATCAAACCCAGGACGATCACCTGTTGACGGGGACGATTCCAAGGAAAATTAAGGTTTAACCTGTGTTGGGTCAATTGCCTGAGTTTGATAGTCAGAAATTGCCAAGATTTCCAAATTAAAAATAGGTAGGACTGGATAATTCTTAGCACCATAGCAGCAATTTTTACTAGGATTAACTAGGCATTTTGACAACGAATGAATTCTAAAGGTAAGCTGTCTCGATCTGCAATAAAACAGACTTCGTAAAGGCGATCGCCGATTTGTTGTTGTTGGGGTTTGAGTAGGATTTTGAGGGGCTGAACCTGATCCGGGTTGGCCTGGTGGGCTTGGTCAAAGAGTTGGCTCAACCCTTGTAACCACTGGGGTAAACTATCGGTTTGGTCGGTCAAATCAAAGGATAAGTGATAGTAACCCACATAATGTTCATCGCCAAAGGCATCGGGAGCAGGTATCGGTTCAGGAATTTGGATTAACTCAATCCGTCCATTTAACCCTTCTAACCAACAGGCCAAGGTGTAGCCCGTGGTAAACCGTTCACAAACCTGAAACCCCAGTAACTCATAAAAGGCGATCGCCTGGTGAATATTGGCGGTGCGAATGGAAGCGTGGTGCATGGTTAAAGCCTGCGGTTAATTAAGGTTTATCCCCTTTTTCCTGGTTTACAGTATCGGGCCTTGGGTCAATAACCAATTCTTAACGGCGATCGCCGTCGCGGGGGCCAATAAAACACCATTGCGATAATGGCCACTGGCGATTAACACATTGTCATAGCCCGTTAACGGTCGGATAACCGGGGCGCTTTCCCCCACCGGACGGGGACGTTTGCCACTCCAATACCTTAAAATCTTTGCCTGCGCTAAAAAAGGATAGTAGGCGATCGCCCTTTGCCAGAGTTGTTCCCGTAAATATTCATTGGGTAAACCTTGAGGACAGTCCGCCGGAAATTCCACCGTGGCCCCTAACCAAAATTGGTGATCGCCCAAGGGCACGAAATGCACATCTTCAGCGGTTAACACAGGTTGCCAAGCCGGGGCATGGGTTAGGATTAAAGCCGGGGGCAATTGCAGATGAAATGCCTGGCCGATGACGGGCTCTAGGGACAAATCCCGCTGGCTGAGGGCCGTTGTGCCTAGACCTGCTGTGATAATGACATAATCAACAGCGAAATTGCCTTTTGTGGTTTCTAATTGGTGACAAATACCGTTATCTGAAACAGGTTTTAATGAACTTACTTGGGTTTCAAAATAGCAATTAACACCCTGTTTAACCGCTGCGGCAATCAATGTTTCCGTTAATAGTTGAGGCTGAATTTGCCAATCAAAAGGGGAATAAATCGCGCCTTGGAGTTCCACAGATTTTAACGCCGGTAATTGTTGCTTGACCTGATCACTGTCCAAAATTTCCAAGGAATAGCCCTGGTGTTGACGGGTAATTTGTAATTTTTGCCAGCGGTCAACTTCGTTTTCAAACAGCAATTTAACCAAACCGTGACGATTTACAGGAATTGTCCTGCCGGTAACTTCTTCCAGTTCCGGTAACAAACTGCGATACCGTTCCAAGCTGGTTTGGCGGAGTTGCCAATTTTTACCCTGTTTTTTCTGACTAATCACCGCCATCAAAATTCCCAAAGCCGCCCCCGTTGCTCCCTGGCTAGGCTGTTGGGCGTCAAACAGATCAATCTGCAAATCCGGTAAAAGGCTTAATTCATAGGCGATCGCCGCCCCAATGATGCCGCTTCCAATAATGGCAATCCGAGTCATGGTGAAGGGAGGAATTGAACAATGGTAAAAATCATTACAAAGTACCAAGGGGATAGACTAGCATAGGCAACAATGGCTATAGTGGCGATCGTGTTGATAGGAGCAACTTGTGAATAATTTTTCCCCAAAATTCGTTACCCTCAATCAATCAGGCTTAGGCTGTGGGCTAACGATCTTGGCTGGCGCATTGCTCTTGAGTGCGATCGGGTTGAAATGGGTCGTTAATGGCATTGCCATTCTGATTTTATTGCTGGTTTTAACACCGCTGGTGGGACTGTTTGTGTTCCGATGGTGGCTCAAACGCAAATTGGTGGAGTCGGATTGTCCGGTGTGCCATTACGAATTTACGGGTTTTGATGGCCAGGAATGTCGGTGTCCCAACTGTGGCGAAGTATTATTGGCGATTCATGGCAAGTTTGAACGTCCTACCCCGCCAGGAACCATTGATGTGGATGCGGTGGATGTGTCGGTCAAGGTGTTGGAAGAGTCTTAAGCCGCGCTCTCTTCCGCCGCGGGCTGGGGAATTTTTTCGCCAAGTTTGGGTTCTGTCCCCTGTAATAACCGTTGAATGTTGGCGCGGTGGCGGAGGATGACGTAAAAACCGGCAATTAGGGTAAAAACGAGGTAGGGCAATGGTAACTGCAACCCAAGCACCACTAGGCTAGCGGCGATCGCCGCCAAAATGGAACTCAAAGAAACGATGCGGCTAATGGCAATTACGATTAAGAAAGTGCCTAACGTTCCTAGCGCTAACCAAAGATTGAGGACAAATAGCACTCCTAAACTGGTGGCGACGGATTTTCCCCCGGTGAAATTGAGAAAGATAGACCGACTATGGCCAATCATGGCCAGCATGGCCGTGGCGACTAGTAACCAATCTTGCCAATCGACAGGTAAAGCAGGGAACCAACCCTGGGCATAAATCAATCGCACCAATCCCACCGCCGCCATGCCTTTGAGAATATCAATCACTAAAACGGCGATCGCCGCTGGTTTGCCCAAGGTGCGTAAAACATTAGTCGCCCCGGTGGATTTGGAACCATGTTCACGAATATCAATACCTTGCAATAATTTTCCTGCCCAATAACCCGTGGGAATGGAACCGAGTAAATAGGCAGTCAATAACAGTAATCCGGCGCTGGCGATCGGGGCAGGGGTCATGGCGACAAAGTGAGCAATTTCTTGGAATCTATTAAATCCTATCCTGACAACAGTATTGAACTGCGGATGCGGAAAAGGGGCTTAAACCAAACGGGGAAAATCGGCGGGAGGAACATCTTGCCAACGGCCTTGACCTACCGCCTGGATGGCTTCTTCGAGTTGGATGTCGCCGGTATAAAGGGCTTTGCCAATGATCACACCGTTAACGCCATGGCTTTCCAAGCTTAATAAACTCAGTAAATCCCGTAATTTGCTCACCCCCCCCGAGGCGATCACCGGAATGGTTAACTGATCGGCCAATTCCCGTAGGGCGTCAATATTGGGCCCGGTCATGGTGCCATCCCGGTGAATGTCGGTGTAGATAATGGCGGCGGCTCCCAGTTTTTCCATGCGTTGAGCCAGTTCTCCCGCTTCTACACTGGAGGTTTCGAGCCATCCCCGCGTAGCTACTTTGCCGTTGCGGGCGTCAATTCCCACCACAATTTGCCCCGGAAATTCCGCACATAAACTTCCTACCAAGTCGGGTTCTTCCACGGCGATCGTGCCTAAAATGACCCGTCCGACCCCTAAATCCAGTAATTGCTTGACCCGTTCACGATTCCGTAATCCGCCCCCCACCTGTACGGGAATGTCTAGGGCTTTCACAATGGCAGCGATCGCCGTTAAGTTCACAGGCTCTCCGGCCTTAGCACCATCGAGATCCACTAAATGTAAACGACTAGCCCCCTGCTCTTGCCATTGTTGGGCCACGGCCACGGGATCTTCGTGATACACCTGGGATTGGCCGTAATCTCCCTGGTAAAGTCGTACGCATTTGCCCCCTAGCAGATCAATGGCCGGTAAAATTTCCATGGTGTAAAACCTCTAATCTTGAATGTAGTCCCAACCGTGGGTTAGGCAAAGTTCGGCTCGCATCAGTTCCCGCCCCAAATAGGCCGCATGATCGAGCATAGTCACCGGGCAATGTTCTAATTGTTCAAAAATTTTTACACAGAGTTCCTTAGCGCTGCGGCCAGTCACGATCAACGTTGGCAGACGTTTAGCCCCGCCTTTGCAGGCAATGACCTCTCCCGTTTCCGGGTCAACGGCTAAGCCCCGGTCATCAATGTTGTTGCTGTAATGCTCGACTTTTAAGTGTCGGTGTTCTTGATCAACCATCACTAACCAATAACCACCGGGGTCAAGGTCAATGTGGCGATTAGAGAGTTGATCATCAATGGATTTGATGGTGTCGAGTAACGCGGTCATAGGGATTGTTAAAGGTTAATTAGCGCAATTATCGATCCTACACCAATTTCAGAGGATGCCTGAAAAGTCCCCCCCTTTTTAATCAATATCCGCTGCAATAATTGTAGTCATCATTTTTTTGTAGCATTAGGAAGCACTGCTAAACGATTTTCTTGATTTTTTATACTTGCTTCAAATAAATTTCTTGCTAAACGACCATTGCCAAAATTATTGTCTCGATTTTGGTGAAGCTCTGTGAATTTGATTAATAACTTAGTCTCTGCCTCTGAATCTAGTTGATGTTTATTAAAATCACAATTTTCTTTAAAAATCTCTAACAGTTCTGAGGGAGTATAATCTTCAAAATTAAAGTAGTGGGTAAATCTAGATTCGAGTCCAGGGTTTGCCTTGATAAAGCGCTTCATTTCATCAGGATAGCCAGCAACAATCACCACTAACCGATCTCGATAGTCTTCCATTCTTTTAGTAAGGTATCGATCGCCTCTTGTCCAAAATCATTGCTTGATCCTTCGGGTTTTAAACTGTAAGCTTCATCAATGAACAGCACACCGTCTAAGGCTTCATTAATCAGCGAATCAACTTTAATCGCAGTCTGACCCACATAACCTGCTACCAAACCAGATCGGTCTGTTTCGGCTAAATGACCTTTAGCCAAAATACCTAATTGTTGATAGATCTTCCCCATTAAACGAGCAACAGTCGTTTTTCCTGTGCCAGGGGGGCCTAAAAAAACTGAGTGGAGTGAGCGAGAAATCGTTGGAATATTTTGTTCTTGTTTACGCTTTTGCACTTTCAACATATTAATCAAACTTTTTACTTCTTGCTTAACCGTTTCCATCCCCACTAAATGATCTAATTGTTGATTGATTGCGTCTAAGTTTCCTGATAGGTGAATGTCCTGAGACACTTTTTCTGCCTGTACAATCTGCTTTAACTTTTTTAATTCGGCTTCAATGAACGGATCATACATTGCAATAAACCTCTAATAACCTGACATTGTAGTAGAAATTTTGGGTACTGTTTACGACTTGGGCCAACCTAATCGCGTTGGTTGCTGATAAATTCGCAATAAAGTGTTTAAGTCTCGTACAGAAATAGGGGCAACATCAGGAGTTTGAGCCGGATAAAGGGCGTCTGCTTGGCGATCGCTATGACCCCAAATCCCTAGGGCGTGACCCAACTCATGGCGGGCGGTGGCTTGCAAAGAAGTGCTTCCTAGTCCGGGTTTGATGTCGATGGTCATACGATGGCTCAAGCGGGGCGGTGTTGCTTCGCTCCAGTAAAATTCATAGCGGGTTTGGGCAGTGCGGGCGCGGCCAAAGGTAATTAATCCTGTTTGGGGATCAACTTTGCGATCTAGCGGTGGTTCCCGATAAATAATCTGAATATCGGCTTGTTCTGGTTTCCCAACGATCGCCAAGGGAAAAAATTGTTGCCAGTCGGCGATCGCCTGTTGCACCGCATTTATCCAGATGTGTACCCGTTTAGCATTGGCACTGTCGGGGGCTAAACCCTGGGGCGTATCGAGATAAACCGTGACCGGAAACTCCGACCAAATTAAATAGCCCAACGGTGAAGGTTGAATACGATCAAAATAATCATCTCCATCGGCACTCAACCTTAAGGGTTGAAAACTAGGGGGCAAAGGATGAACAGCGGCATCGGGTAAAACGGATGGATCGAAGGAATTGGGCTGGGCGTAAACAGCAACATTTAACCCCAAACAAAAAAATAGGCCGACGAGGAAACCACTTCCCCACCGAACCTGGTTTGTGAAATATTGACCTTTTAGCCACTCAATGATCCCCTTCACCCGTAATTCCTAGCTCGCTAACCAACCCGCGCTGAGAATAATGGTGAGACCGATGAAAATAATGCTTAATGTCCAAGTGACTTGATTGAGGGTTTTTTCCGCACTTTTAGCACTGGTAAATAGTTGGGCTTGGCCACCGATTCCCGCTAAACCATCTCCTTTGGGACTATGGAGCAATACCAAAATTGTTAAAAATGCAGCCGAAGCCATCCAAATAATTCGTAAAACAGTAAGTAGGGTCATAAAATTTTAGGTCGTTTACAGGGCATCCAAGGGAACCATTCCGGTCTATTATCTTAAACTACTAACGGGAAAGATTAACAGGGGTGCGATTGGGCTTAACGTCAACCAACGTTTGATCAATGAGAGAGGTTCCGGTCATTTCCAAGGGTTTGGGTAATTGCAAAATATCCAAAATGGTCGGGGCAATATCCGCTAATCGTCCCTGTGGCCGCAACGTGACTTCTCCGCCGTGACCAGGGATTTTTCGCCCTTCTCCTTCTACCAAAATAAAGGGCACTGGATTGGTGGTGTGGGCTGTCCAAGGGTTGCCCTGTTCGTCGCTCATATATTCCGCATTGCCATGATCGGCGGTGATTAAGACGGTTCCGCCCATTTTTGAGGCACTTTCTAACAATCGGGCCAAGTTTTGATCCACTGCTTCGATCGCCGTAATCGCTGCATTTAGATTACCCGTGTGGCCGACCATATCCGGGTTGGCATAATTGACCACGATCAGGGCGTAGGTTCCTTTGGCGATCGCCTGACAAACCGTATCCGTCACCGCCTTAGCCGACATTTTGGGGGCTTTATCGTAGGTGGCCACCATAGGACTTTGGATCATTTCCCGGTCTTCTCCCTCAAAGGGTTCCTCTAATCCGCCATTAAAAAAGTAGGTGACGTGGGGATATTTTTCAGTTTCAGCGGTGCGAAATTGTTTAAGACCTTGACGGGCAATGATTTCCCCTAAAATGTTGTTCAAATTTTGGGGTTCAAACGCTACCACCACCGGCAGTTGAGGATCGTATTGGGTAAAGGTAGCAAAATCGAGGGGCTGGATTCTTTCGCGCTCAAACCCGTCAAAATGGCGATTAACCAAGGCATAACAGAACTGTCGGGCTCGATCAGGACGGAAATTATAAAAAATCACCCCATCCCCGGCGGCGATCGCCCCTGGACAAACCCGTGTGGGGGGAATAAATTCATCGGTCAGGTCTGCTGCATAGTAATCCCGAATGACCTGGGCGGCACTACGGCCATCCCCCACCCCATCTTCCGTCATCACCCGATAAGCCCTTTCCACCCGATCCCAACGGCGATCGCGATCCATGGCGTAATAACGACCACTTACCGTCACAATTCGACCCAATTCAATTTTGTCTAAGTGGGCTTGGACTTGCTCCACAAACCTGGCCCCTTCCATGGTGGGGGTATCCCGTCCGTCGGTGATGGCATGGATGCAAAGATTCCCAACCCCTTGTAACTTCGCCAAATCAATCAGACCGATCAAATGCTCAATGTGGGAGTGAACCCCGCCGTCAGACGTTAAACCAATCAGATGTAATTTGCCGTGGCGATCGCGCACCCGCTGACAAATATTGACCAGGACTTCATTGTGGAAAAAACTACCGTCTTCGATGGCATCACTAATCCGCACCAATTCTTGGGGAACAACCCGCCCCGCACCAATATTTAAATGTCCCACCTCGGAATTACCCATCTGGCCTTTGGGTAAACCCACATCCTTGCCCGATGTATTAATCAACATATTAGGATAGGTCTGCAAAAGGCTATCCATAACGGGGGTATGCGCCTGGGCAATTGCATTTGCGCGGGTATCTGGACGATAGCCCCAGCCATCTAGGATGACCAAAACCACCGGGGAAATCGGTGCTTCTGCCATGTTTATTGCCTCATTTACAGGGATTACTAAAGAGAATCTGCGAAGGATGCCATTGATAATACCATCGACACCTAAATTTTTCTAACAACCGTCCTCAGTTTTTATTAAAATGTCCCTTTTAAGGCCGATTTAGGAGGATCTTGTACTGACAATGTAAATTTTCAAACATCCTTTAATAAACTTAGCGATCTATTTCTAATCACAACCGTCTCTCTACGCCATTTATCGGGAAGAGTATGTCAAAGTGAAGGAAGCAAAAGAGCACACCTTTATGGTTTATTGCCCCCATGAGCACCCACCTATTGCCTCCCCGCCTCAATACACCCCAAATTGAAGTGTTGCCCAATGGCTTAACGATTATTGCAGAACAAATGCCGGTGGAGGCGGTGTCGTTTCATCTGTGGTTGCAGGTGGGATCACGGTGGGAAGGGAATGATATTAATGGCATGGCGCATTTTTTAGAACATATGGTGTTTAAAGGGACGCCCCGCTTGGCCATGGGGGAATTTGAGCAGGTGATTGAGTCGCGGGGGGCTTCCACCAATGCCGCCACCAGTCAGGACTATACCCAGTTTTATACGACCTGTGCGCCCCAGGATTTTGCGGATTTAGCGCCGTTGCAGTTAGAAGTAATACTTAATCCGGCTATTGCAGATGATCCCTTTGAGCGGGAAAGGTTGGTGGTGTTGGAAGAAATTCGGCGATCACACGATGATCCCCAAAGGCGAATTTTTCAGGCGGTGTTTGAGTTGGCCTTTCCCAAAACCCCCTATGCTCGACCCGTTTTAGGCGATCGCCAGATTGTGGAGCAGTTACAGGCCCAACAAATGCGGGATTTCCATGCCCATTGGTATCAGCCCCAGGCCATGACGGCCACGGTGGTAGGTAATCGCCCGATCGCCGAATTGATGGAAACGGTGGCCCAGAGTTTTTCCAGTTGTTATCGGGTCAAGTCGCCCTCCCAAAGCCTAACCATGCCCGTGAGTGTGCCGCCGTCCGCATTTAAAACCGTAGAGAGTAAAACGATTATCGATCCGACCTTGCAACAGGCGCGGTTAATTTTATTGTGGCGAGTCCCTGGACTAGAGCAGTTTACGGACTTATTACCATTGAGTGTGTTGGCGGTGATTTTGGGACGGGGTCGGGTGTCGCGGTTATTTCGAGAATTGCGGGAAGAAAAGGGCTTGGTGACGGCGATCAGTGCCAGTAATTCAATCCAAGCCCAACAGGGAATGTTTTATATTTCGGTTCAGTTACCGTCAGACAATATTGAGGCGGTGGAGGCTTGTATTTTGGCTCACATTCGGCAACTCCACACTGAGTTAATTCCCACAAAAGTGTTAGACCGCATTCGGACTCAAGTGGCTAACCGCTTTATTTTTGGTAATGAACGCCCTGGCGATCGGGCTAATCTTTACGGCTATTATTATTCCCAAATTGGCGATCTGGAACCGGCTTTAACCTATCCCGATCACATCCAAGGTTTAACCGCCCAGGATTTGCAAACGGCGGCACGAACCTATCTTTCCCCCACGGCTTATGGACGGGTTGTGGCGTTACCCACAGCGGCTTAAGGATTTTAAAAAACCCTGGAAAACCATGAACCATCGTGGCAATAAGGCGAATTTACCGCAAAAAAATTGTGTGGTTTGTCAGCGGCCTTTTACCTGGCGCAAAAAATGGGCCAATTGTTGGGACGAGGTCAAATATTGTTCTAATCGCTGTCGTCGCCATCGTTCAGATAGCCAGTAAATAACCAATCGGAGCCGATCGACTGACAATGCAAATTTTTAAGCATTAACGCCTCGGTCATCTGGGTAAAGCCGAGGTTGCCGACAGGGGAAGGGGCGTACTGTCCGCCAATAATTTTCGGGGCAATAAAGCCATGGATTTTTTGCACACAACCCTGGGCGATCGCCGGCGCCGCTAATATTCCCCCGCATTCCCAGAGCACCTGTAAACATTCTCTTCTGTACAACTCGTTCATGACGGCGATCGGGGTTAATTTTTCCAAAACGAGAACTTCCACCCCTAATTTGTCTAGTTGTAACTGAATGTTCTGATCACCCTTTTTTTCCGTAACCACTAGGGTTTTCGCTTCCCTTTGCTCCCATAACTGTGCCTGTAGCGGTAAATCCAGCGATCGACTCAGTACCACCCGCAACGGATTATGATCACTGACCCCATGACTGGTTAATTGAGGATTATCCCGCCGCATCGTATTGCCCCCCACAATCACCGCCTGACATTCACTCCGCAATTGATGCACCCATCCCCTGGCGATCGGGCTAGTAATCCAGGCACTATGGCCCTGATCCGTGGCGATTTTGCCATCTAGGGTCATCGCATATTTAAAAATCCCAAAGGGGCGCTGGTGTTTAATCCGAAAACAAAAGGCTTCATTTAATTGTTGACAAGCTTCCTCCTCCACCCACACCCGCACCGTAATTCCCGCCTGCCGTAACCGTTCAATGCCTTTCCCCGCCACCAACGGATTGGGGTCAACCATTCCCACTACCACCGTTTTAATCCCCGCCTGAATAATCGCTTCGGTACAAGGCGGTGTGCGGCCTTGGTGATTGCAGGGTTCTAAATTCACATAAAGAGTTGACCCTTGGGCCTGTTTTCCCGCTTGACGGAGGGCAAAGATTTCGGCATGGGGTTGACCCGCCCGGGGATGAAACCCTTCGCCCACAACTTGACCCTGTTTAACAATGACAGAACCCACTAGAGGATTAGGGGCTGTTTTACCCAAAGCCGTTTTAGCCAAGGCCAAACATCGCCGCATATAGGTTTGATCTGAGAACATAACTCAAAGGAAAGGGGTTTAGAGCCTAATGACAACCTTGACACAGGATTAAGCATTGGGGAAAAAACAGGGATGTGTGTCGAAAAAATGTCTCGTTTCTCCACCGTAGTCAACCCAATCCCGTAGAAAGCTTTAGAGGATTATATAATTCAACTAATTACCTAGTTGTAATTAAATAGAAGATTATTTTGTGCCATTGATCCCCCCTGCCCCCCTTGATAAGGGGGGTGCCGATAGGCGGGGGGATCTTACGCTTTTTAACACCTGTCTACTTAATTACTTAAACAACTCTGCATCCATTCCCAGTCAAGAGAGTCAAAAATGTTAGTGAGCGTAGAAGGCATTTACCGCGATGGTCGCGTGGAATTGGCAGAGACTCCCCAGCATCTCCCTGAGGGCACTGGCGTGATTGTCACTTTTATGAAATCTTCTGAAATTGACTTACCATCCCAAGGAATCAATAGAGAACAGGCTGAAATACTGCGAGCCAAGCTCTCGACTTTCTCCGGGGATTGGGATAGCCCGGAAATGGATATTTATGATAACTACGATGTTGCCAAAGCCCACCTTGAAGCGGGGTGATCTTGTTCTGGTGCTTTTCCCTAATTCCGATGGGCGATCGGCAAAAACACGACCAGCCCTAATCGTGCAGGCCGACGAATTGGACACGGGACTCGATCAGATCATTATCGCCATGGTGACGAGTAATCGAGTTCGAGCCGGACACCCTAGTCGAATTACCATTTTGCTCGACTCTCCTGAAGGAAAACAATCGGGCCTGTTAACGGACTCTGTTGTGATGACAGATAACTTGGCAACGGTGCTATGTTCAGCAATTTATCGCGTTATCGGTTCTTGCCCGATGGATCGCATTGATGAGGCGCTAAAAAATACGCTGGGGTTATAATATTTGCCTATAAAACACGATGCCGATCGCCAAAATAAAACTAGAAAATGGCGATCGGCACTGAATGTTAACTGAATGACGATTGTGAAAACGAGACCTTAACCTTGGGCTAAAACCTGAGCAGCAGCAGCAACTCCGGCCCCCGGTGTCACCCCACTGTGACCGAGTTCAATCAGCGTGGCTTCTAACGCCCCAATGCAACTGAGAATATCGCGGTCACAAACAAAACCCAAATGCCCAATGCGGAAGATTTTGCCTTTGAGGTGATCCTGTCCTCCAGCCATAGCAATATCAAATTTTTTCCGCATCGTGCCCCGAATTTTTTCTGCATCCACCGTCCCAGGAATAACAGCCGTAATCGCATTACTGGCGGCATCGTCAGGAGCAAATAGGGGCAAATTTAACGCCTTCATAGCTGCACGGGTGGCATTCGTATGGCGTTGGTGACGGGCAAAAATGGACTCCAAGCCTTCTGCTTTCATCATTTGCAGGGCTGCTTGCAACCCATACATCAAATTAATCGGCGGTGTGAAAGGGGAACTATCCTCATCCGTCGCTTTTTTATATTTCTTCAAATCGAGATAAAAGCGAGGAATCGTCGCCGTTTCATAGGCTTTCCAGGCCTTGGCACTGACCGAAACAAACCCTAAACCAGGGGGAATCATATAGCCTTTCTGGGAACCCGATGCCACCACATCCAAACCCAGCTCATCAATCGCCACGGGGGTAGCACCGAGACTCGTGACCGCATCCACAATCATTAACGCTTGGCCGTGGGCTTTGGCCGCTTGGTTAATGGCAGCTAGATCATTTAATACCCCAGTGGAAGTTTCCGAATGGGTAATAATTAACGCCTTGATCGCCTTGGCCGTATCCGCTTCTAAAGCCGTTTTAAAATCATTGGGATCAAGGGCTTTTCCCCATTCCGCCTTAATTTCCGTCACATCCAGACCAAAGGTTTTTGCCACTTTGACCCAGCGATCGCCGAACTTACCATTATTCCCCACCAGGACTTTATCCCCAGGACTCAGGAAATTAATAATCCCTGCCTCCATTGCCCCTGTGCCACTGGTCGTTAGCATCAATACATCATTTTGGGTTTGATGTAGCCATTTCAAATTTTCTGTCAACTCAGCAATAATTTTACTGAACTCACCGCTGCGATGGCCGATGGGATGTTTCGCCATGGCCAACAAGACTTTTTCGGGTACGGGGGTTGGCCCCGGAATCATCAACATTTGCTTATTATCCATCGCAGTCAATCCTCTCCTTAAAGCTGGGCGCGATCAATTAATTTTGAATGAAATCCATTATCTGTCAATTCCCTAAGGGCAGAATTGAGCAGTCAAGCCTCTCATCTTATCATTTCCGGCCAGGGGACTCGACTCCCTTTGTCAATGGTTCTCGACCTAGGGAACAGACTAAAACTCCGACCCAACTCAGCGGAAACAAAAGACTTGCCCAAGGGTTAGCCGCGCCATGTTTTGATAAGATAGTGAACGCTGAATGGTTGAGTTTTTAATCGATTGGACGACCCTAAATTTGTCCTCTGCTGCGTAATACTCTGCTGAAACTAAACCCACGGGCCATCCCGCGCCCCATTTATTGATAGTTATAGGTATTCTAATGAATCAAGAAATTTTTGAAAAAGTTAAAAAAATCGTGGTGGAACAGCTAGAAGCTGACCCCGATAAAGTGACCCCTGAAGCGACCTTTGCCGATGATTTGGGTGCAGATTCCCTTGATACAGTGGAATTGGTAATGGCCCTGGAAGAAGAGTTTGATATTGAAATTCCCGATGAAGTTGCCGAAACCATTGATACCGTTGGTAAAGCCGTTGCCCATATTGAAAGTAAGTAACCCTTAAACGGACGTTAACACACCAGTCAGTGGGCAGGATGTCTGGGATTGTCCCCTAGTGCCCGCTGTTCTGCGCCAATGGGCGAGTTGGTTTGCTAATTGTTAAACTTATTGCCCATTCTGACTTGGGTTAATCATTAAGTTGGCTGAAAATGAACGGCGATCGCCTAGTCAGCCCCCTTGTGCGTAAATAATCGGGATTCTTCCCAAATTTTCTCCCCTAAAAATTATGGCAAATTTGGAAAAAAAGCGCGTTGTGGTAACGGGATTAGGCGCGATCACCCCCATTGGTAATACCCTGGTGGACTATTGGGCCGGGTTGCTAGCGGGAAGCAACGGCATCGGGCCGATTACCCGTTTTGATGCCAGCGATCAAGCCTGTCGGTTTGGGGGAGAGGTGAAGGGTTTTGAGCCCACTGAATTTCTGGATCGCAAGGAAGCTAAACGCATGGATCGCTTTTGTCATTTTGCGGTTTGTGCCAGTCAGCAGGCGGTCAAAGATGCCCAGTTAGTGATTAATGACGATAACGCCGATGAGGTCGGGGTTTTAATTGGTACGGGCATTGGCGGCTTAAAGGTGTTGGAGGATCAGCAGACGATCCTATTGGACAAAGGGCCGAGTCGCTGTAGTCCTTTTATGATCCCGATGATGATTGCCAATATGGCTTCGGGGTTAACGGCGATTAACCTGGGGGCAAAGGGCCCCAATACCTGTACCGTGACAGCCTGTGCGGCGGGATCAAATGCCATCGGTGATGCCTTTCGCTTAATTCAACAGGGTTACGCCAAAGCCATGATTTGTGGTGGGACAGAGGCCGCCATTACCCCCCTGAGCTATGCCGGTTTTGCCTCGGCTCGGGCCCTGTCTTTCCGTAACGATGATCCCACCCATGCCAGTCGTCCCTTTGATAAAGACCGCGATGGTTTTGTGATGGGGGAAGGGGCAGGAATTTTGATTTTAGAAGAATTGGAATTTGCCTTGGCCCGGGGAGCCAGAATTTACGGTGAAATGGTGGGTTATGCCATGACCTGTGATGCCTATCACATTACGTCTCCGGTTCCCGATGGCCGAGGGGCGACTCGGGCGATTAAGTTGGCGATCGCCGATGGAGGTTTGAAGCCCGAAGAAATTAGTTATATCAATGCCCACGGCACCAGTACGGCAGCTAATGACGTGACGGAAACCCGCGCTATCAAACAGGCCTTGGGGGATCATGCCTATAAGTTGGCAGTCAGCTCTACGAAATCCATGACAGGACATCTATTGGGCGGATCTGGGGGAATTGAAGCGGTGGCCACGGTGATGGCGATCGCCGAAGACAAAGTACCACCGACGATTAACCTCGAAAATCCCGATCCGGAGTGTGACTTAGATTATGTGCCAGGGAAAAGCCGAGAGTTAGTGGTGCAGACAGCATTATCCAACTCCTTTGGTTTCGGTGGCCATAACGTTACCCTAGCCTTCAAAAAATATTCCTAGCCCACCGAAAAATTCACCGAACCGTGGGAAGATGGAAGCAATTTGGCCTGTCTAGGGCTTCACCCTCGCCGCCCTGCGGTGGATATTGACTCATTATTGTTAATTAATTGCTCAAAAAAATTATGGTCGTTGCTACTCAATCTATTGACGAACTTTGTATTAATGCTATTCGTTTCCTCGCAGTGGATGCGATTGAAAAGGCGAAGTCTGGTCACCCCGGCTTACCGATGGGGGCAGCACCCATGGCCTTCACCCTCTGGGATAAGTATATGAAGTTTAACCCCAAGAACCCGAAATGGTTCAACCGGGATCGCTTCGTCTTGTCTGCGGGTCATGGTTCCATGCTCCAATATGCCCTGCTCTACCTGATGGGTTATGACAGTGTGACTATTGAAGACATCAAACAGTTCCGTCAATGGGAGTCGGCAACCCCCGGTCACCCCGAAAATTTCCTTACCGCTGGGGTTGAAGTCACCACAGGGCCCTTAGGTCAAGGGATTGCCAATGGGGTAGGTTTGGCGTTGGCAGAGGCCCATCTGGCTGCGACCTTTAACAAACCCGATGCCACCCTGGTTGACCATTACACCTATGTGATTTTAGGGGATGGTTGCAACATGGAAGGAATTTCCGGGGAAGCAGCATCGATCGCCGGTCACTGGGGTCTGGGTAAATTAATTGCTCTCTATGACGACAACCATATTTCCATTGATGGTTCCACCGATGTGGCCTTCACCGAAGATGTGAGCAAGCGTTTTGAAGCCTACGGTTGGCATGTGCTCCATGTGGAAGATGGCAACACGGATCTCGCGGCGATCGCCAAAGCCATTGAAGACGCTAAGGCGGTGACCGACAAACCCACCATGATCAAAGTCACCACTACCATTGGCTTTGGTTCCCCCAACAAATGTGACACCGCTGGCATTCACGGGGCTGCCCTAGGGACTGACGAAGTAGCTGCCACCCGCGCTAACCTGGGTTGGGATTATGCCCCCTTTGAAATTCCCCAGGACATTCTGGACTACACCCGCAAGGCGATCGACCGAGGCGCGAGCTACGAAGCGGAATGGAATCAAGTTTTAGCCCAATACAAAACCAAATACCCCGCCGAAGCCGCCACCTTTGAACGGATGATCAGCGGTCAATTGCCCGAAGGTTGGGCAGACAACTTAGCCAGTTTCACCCCCGCCGACAAAGGCTTAGCCACCCGTAAATATTCCGAAGAGTGTTTGAATGCCCTTGCCCCGGCTTTACCCGAATTGATCGGTGGTTCGGCGGATTTAACCCACTCCAACTTGACGGAACTCCATTGCTCTGGGGATTTCCAAAAAGGCGCTTATCAAAACCGTAACGTCCACTTTGGGGTACGCGAACACGCCATGGGGGCAATCTGTAACGGTATGGCCCTCCACGGATCGGGTTTGATTCCCTATGGTGCTACCTTCCTAATTTTCACCGACTATATGCGGGCGGCCATTCGTTTGTCGGCCCTGTCTGAAGCGGGGGTAATTTGGGTGATGACCCACGACTCCATCGGCCAAGGGGAAGACGGACCGACCCACCAACCCATTGAAGTGGTTGCGTCTCTGCGGGCCATTCCTAACCTCACCGTGATTCGTCCCGCCGATGGCAATGAAACCTCCGGGGCTTATAAAGTGGCGATCGCCAAAGCCAAGGAAAATGCCCCCACGTTGTTAGCGTTAACCCGTCAAGCCGTTCCCAACTTAGCCGGTAGTGCCATTGATAAAGTTGCGTCGGGCGCTTATACCCTAGTGGATTGTGACGGAACACCTGACTTGATTTTGATGGGTACTGGCTCAGAAGTACAACTTTGTGTTCAAGCTGCCGAACAACTAACCGCCGCTGGCAAAAAAGTTCGTGTGGTTTCCATGCCCTCCTGGGAATTGTTTGAAGCCCAAGATGCCGCTTACAAGGAATCAGTCTTACCGAAAGCCGTCACCAAACGCCTTTCCGTAGAAGCTGCCGCTAGCTTTGGTTGGCACAAATATGTCGGCACCGAAGGCGACACCGTCAGCATTGACACCTTTGGTGCTTCGGCTCCCGGTGGTGTTTGCTTAGAAAAATTCGGCTTTAGTGTTGAGAATGTGTTGGCAAAAGCCAAAGCCTTATTAGGTTAATTTGCTTCAGATTGATTACGGCTGAAATTAATTAAGCTCTCTAACAATAGAGGGCTTTTTTTGATTTTAATGTATGACTCCTTTGGCGATCGCCGCTTGCCAACCGAGATAAAAGCTAGTCAAAAAAATCACCAATTTTTAGGCTCAAAATCGGAATTATTCAAAATCGAAACGGCTTCCCCTGCTTGGGCTAAAACAAACAATCCTTGACGATAGGCATATTTATCGGCTCCCTCTTCAATTTCAATCCCGGCAACGGCTCCGTAAAGTTGTTTCTGGGCATATTCAGGAAAAAATTCTCGAAATTGCGTTAGATCATTAATAAGATCTTTGACATCATTAACGCCCAAACTGCTTTTCACTTCTACTACTAAAACGTGATTTTCGTTGGTGACAAGGACATCAATTTCTAATGTTTTTCCGTCTAAGCGTTTTTTAACCCGTTGACTGACTTGATGGACAGGAATTCCTCGCTTTAAAAAAAGAGTTTCACAGGCGGGAGCAACCATATTTTCCACAAATCGTCCCCATTTTCCACCGAGATCACCAATTTGTTTATTAACTTCACGTATTCGGCGATCGGTTTCCTTGGATTGTTCTTTTAAAAGACGTTCTGTTTCCTTGAATCGTCGATCAGTTTCCTTTTGTGCTGCCACTAATTCGGCGAGTAATTGCCACACATCATCAGCGGTGGTTGACATGATCGGATCTCCTTCAGTTTTCCTCCTTACGATTTTATCTTGCTAAAATGGCGATCGCCGATTGGGGGATAGTAGGGCTTGCATCCGACTCAAACCATTAATCGATAGGGGTTGCAATAGCAATAACAAAGGCGCTGATTTCGTTGAGAATCTAGAATTTGATTGATTTTGATGCTAGATGACCATACCTTGACAGGGGCAAGAGAATGGGATGAACAACGGCCAACAATCACGCATAATCAAGGGTGGAATGCTTAACTTGGTTTTAATCATTTCGTTTTGTCCCCCATTCTCGATCGCCGTTCTTGTCCCTATGGTTAATCTGACCCCCAACCCCAGCTACAGTGTTGATCTTTTATTAGAACTCCCCAACCAATCCGGGATGCTCTCCACCGTGACCCAGGCGATCGCCGATGCGGGGGGCAGTTTTGGGCAGATTTCGTTGATTGAAAGTACCCTCAAATTTACCCATCGAGAAATCACCGTTAATGCTTCCAGTAGCGAACACGCCGACCAAATTGTGGAAGCGGTCAAGGCGTTGGAGAATATTAAATTGATGCGGGTCTCGGATCGGACGTTTGAATTGCATCGCCGGGGTAAAATCAGCGTCGAAAGTCGCATTCCCCTCACTGCCCAGTCAGATTTGGCCATGGCCTATACCCCAGGGGTGGGGCGCATTTGTCGGGCGATCGCCGAAGATCCCGAAAAGGTTTATTCTTTGACCATTAAAAGCAATACGGTGGCTGTGGTTACCGATGGTAGTGCGGTGTTAGGGCTGGGGAATTTGGGGCCAGAGGCAGCGTTACCCGTGATGGAAGGCAAAGCGATGTTATTTAAAGAATTTGCCCAAATTGATGCCTTTCCTATTTGTTTAGACACCCAAGATACCGAAGAAATTATTCGCACTGTCAAGGCGATCGCCCCGGTCTTTGGCGGCATTAATTTGGAAGATATTGCTGCGCCCCGGTGTTTTGAAATTGAAGCCCGGCTCAAAAAAGAACTAAATATTCCTGTTTTCCACGATGATCAACACGGCACGGCGATCGTCACGTTGGCCGCGTTACTTAATGCCCTGAAAATCGTCCATAAATCCTTAGATTCCATTCGCATTGTGATTAATGGGGCCGGGGCTGCCGGATTGGCGATCGCCGAATTACTCGGACAAGCAGGGGTAAAAGAAATTTGGATCTGTGATACCAAAGGCATTGTTTCCAAAGATCGTACTGATTTAAATAGTAAAAAACAAGCGCTGGCGGTAGAAACCAAGGGAACCTTAGTCGATGCCATGCAAGGGGCCGATGTCTTTTTAGGGGTCAGTGCCCCCGGTGTGGTGACGCGGGAAATGGTGCAATCCATGGCCAAAGATCCCATTGTCTTCGCTATGGCTAATCCGATCCCCGAAATTCAGCCCGAACTCATTCAACAGGATGCAGCGGTTATTGCCACGGGGCGCAGTGATTACCCCAACCAAATTAATAATGTGCTAGCTTTTCCAGGGGTTTTCCGAGGGGCATTAGACTGTCGTTCCAGTGCCATCACCAATACCATGTGTTTGGAAGCCGCCAAGGCGATCGCCTCTTTGGTCAGTTCCCACCACTTAGACCGGGAACATATTGTGCCATCGGTGTTTGATCCCCGGGTTTCACCATCGGTAGCCAGTGCGGTACAACTCGCCGCCCGAACGGAAGGCATTGCCGCTGAATAGGTTAATCATCAAGTGTGCTGAATCTGTGGAATAGAAACCTCACAAGACTTAGACTGATGGTTTTCTAGAAATACAATCCGCCGGTCTAACACTACCCAGAGTTGCGACAAGCGCATTAAAAAATCCCCCAATTCGGGGGAAATTATTAGTCAATGATCAATGGAATGTTGTCTATCTAGGTAGCAGCTTGGCGTTCTTTGGCTTCCTTGATGACTTCCTCCGCCACGTTAGCAGGACAGGGGAAATAGTGGTCAAACACCATAGAGAATTGACCCCGACCCGAAGTCATTGTCCGCAGGTCACCGATGTAACCAAACATTTCACTCAAAGGCACATCCGCTTTAACTCGTACCCCCATCGGGCCCGTTTCTTGGGATTTGATAATGCCCCGACGACGGTTTAAATCCCCAATGACATCTCCCATGTGATCATCCGGGGTAAACACATCCACAGCCATGATCGGTTCCAAAATTTGGGGTTTGGCTTTGGGTAAGCTCTGACGATAGGCGGCTTTGGCTGCAATCTCAAAGGCGATCGCCGAGGAGTCAACCGGGTGAAAACCGCCATCAGTGAGGGTCACCTTCAAATCAACTACGGGATAACCGGCCAAAACGCCCTTAACGACACTCTGCTCGAATCCTTTTTGCACAGCGGGCCAATATTCCCGAGGCACGTTCCCCCCGGTCACCTTGGACTCAAACTGGAAGCCTGTACCTGTTTCACCAGGTTCGATCACATAATCGATTTTGGCATACTGACCCGAACCGCCGGATTGTTTCTTGTGGACATAACCATCGGAAATTTGCTGAGTGATAGATTCCCGATAAGCCACTTGGGGTTTACCCATTTCCACTTCGACGCCGTGGGTACGCTTGAGGATATCCATTTTGATATCGAGGTGGAGTTCTCCCATCCCTTTAATAATGGTTTCGCCGCTTTCCTCATCGGTTTCCACTTGGAAGGACGGATCTTCTTGCACCATTTTACTGAGAGCCATACCCAGCTTTTCATCCATGCCTTTTTTCTTGGGCTTGATCGCAATGGAGATTACAGGATCAGGGAAAACCATCGGCTCCAAGGTGGCCGGATTTTTGGGATCACAGAGGGTATGACCTGTTTGTACATTCTTCATACCAACAATGGCGATAATATCCCCTGCTTGGGCCGAGTCAATTTCTTCGCGGGAATCGGCGTGCATTTCCACTAAACGGCCAATCCGTTCAGTTTTGCCCGTGGCAGTATTTAAAATGGTGTCGCCTTTACTTAACGTTCCTGAATAAATCCGGGTAAAGGTTAACGCCCCAAAGCGGTCGTCCATAATTTTGAAAGCCAAGGCCCTTAGGGGACCGTTGGGATCAACAATGGCAAAATTCCCTGTTTCTTCGCCGTCTAAATCCACTTCCGGTTGGGGCGGCACTTCCTGGGGATTGGGGAGGTAATCGACCACGGCATCTAGGACGTTTTGAACCCCTTTGTTTTTAAAGGATGATCCGCAATAGGTGGGGAAAAAGGCTAAATCGCGGGTTCCTTTACGGATACAACGCTTGATGTCATCAATGGCAATTTCTTCCCCTTCTAGGTATTTTTCCATCAAATCATCGTCCTGTTCCACCGCCATTTCGATCAACATTTCGCGGTAGGTTGCCACATCGTCCAGCATGTCAGCGGGGACATTGGTAATTTCATAATTTTCTGGCAAGCCCGAATCATCCCAAATCCAAGCTTTTTCCGTCAGAAGATCAACAATACCAATAAAGTCATTTTCTGTCCCGATGGGCAGGGTCATGACGAGGGGTTTTGCTGCTAGCACGGTTTCGACTTGCTTAACCACCCGGTAAAAATCGGCCCCGGTGCGGTCAAGTTTGTTGACGTAAATAATCCGAGCCACTTTGGAATCGTTGGCATAACGCCAGTTAGTTTCCGACTGGGGTTCTACTCCACCGGAACCGCAAAATACACCGATGCCACCATCGAGAACTTTTAAGGAACGATAAACTTCAATGGTGAAGTCAACGTGTCCAGGGGTGTCAATAATATTTAACTGACAATCTTTCCAGAAACAGCTAGTGGCGGCGGATTGAATGGTAATGCCCCGTTCTTGTTCCTGTTCCATGAAGTCAGTGGTGGCTGCCCCTTCATGAACCTCGCCGATTTTGTGGATTTTTCCAGTTAATTTGAGAATTCGTTCGGTGGTGGTGGTTTTACCCGCATCAACGTGGGCGAAAATACCAATATTGCGGTAACGAGTGAGATCTTTTTGCATAAGAATTTAAGTATTAAAATTAACCAACAGCAAACAGAGGGCCAGTTGGGCGATGGGATTAGTGTCGTGTTGTTTGCTTGAAGGGGTCTTTGCCTTGACTCGGCTTCTCTTCCACAACGACAGGCAGGCTAAGGGCTTCTATTTAAGCAGCCACAAATGTTAAACAATTGTAAATTATTTTTGTCCCTAGGGAATAGGGGGTTTCCCTCCCCTGAGTCACTGTCCAGTTAGCCCAATTCGGACTGATCGGTATTCTACGTAACTGTTTCTGTTGCTGTCTGTCTTGTGTTCTGCCTTCCCTGTGAAAATTAATCTTTAGCGGGACATTCGGCGATCTATTGAGCTTGTAGGTTAATCCCCTGGGGCGGTGTGAGGACAATGCGCCATTCGTGGACTTCGTAATGCACGCAATGATTGGCAATGAGGGGATCTGCTGCGGCGATCGCCATGGCTTCGGCTAAAGATGGGGCCTGAAAAAGTAACATACCGCCGCCGTAATCGCCCCAATAGCCCGTGGTGGCGAGTTGACCGCGATCAATCAGACTTTGAACATAGATTTTATGGGCCGGGATAAACTGATCAAACCGGGCTTTGTCTACAACTCCCCGCTCAATTTTGACAAACCAGGGCATTAATTCCTCCTTTCCGCAACCTTCAGCAATATTAGACGACATTGAACTATAGCTTAGCGTCATCCCCAAGGGCGATCGGATCGGGTTTTGTCTGCTCGTTAGTCAGAACTTCTCCGTGATTAGCTAAACTAGCGGTGATGCAATTTCCTGTTTTTATTGAACTTTTGGCTAGCAATAATGCCCCGTTTGAATGTGTCGTCTGTTTCTGTTTTCCTGTCTATAACCTCCCGTTTTTGGCGTTGGGGGAAAAGTCGTCGGGGTCTGATGGCGATCGCCGTGGTAGGAGTTTTAGTGCCCTCTTTGTTGCCGGTCACGACTAATCCGTCTGTGTCAGCCCAAACAGCCCCCTCTAGTCCGATGACGGTGCGATCGGATATTCAAGAAGCTAACTCCCAAACCGGGGTGGTGACGGCTAGGGGCAATGTCCAGGTTTATTATCCCGCCAAAAATTTACAAGCCACATCAGCCCAAGCCCAGTATTACAGTCGAGAACGGCGTTTGGTGTTGAGTGGAAATGTTTATGTGTTGCAGGACGGCAATAGTATGCGGGCAGAAACCATGACCTATTTGATTGATGAAGGACGGTTTGTGGCTAACCCCGAAGCCAATCAACAGGTTGAGTCCATTTATTTGGTTGAGGAGTCAGAAAGTCAACCCGGTGGCGGCCCTGGTGCGCTTACCCCCGCTCCCGATGATGGACTACCCGCCTTACCGCCTTTGGGTGAGTAATTTAAGCCAAGATTCAACGCTATCAACTATTTAAACTCCCCAAGAGAACGGCGATCGTGACCCTAGTTTTAGAAAATATCCATAAGCTCTACGGCAAACGCTGTGTGGTCAATCGGGTTAATGTCCGCGTTGCCCCCGGCGAAATTGTCGGCTTACTCGGCCCCAATGGTGCGGGCAAAACGACGACCTTTTACATTGCCACGGGATTGATTAAACCCAATACCGGCCGGGTTTGGCTCCACCAAAAAGAAATTACGAATCTGCCGTTGAATGAACGGGCTCACTTGGGGCTAGGCTATTTAACCCAGCAGGCAAGCGTCTTTCGTCAATTAAGCGTCCGGGATAATATTTTGCTGGCTCTGGAACAAACCGGGGTTTCCCCGCCCCTGCGCCGTCATCGTTTGGAACAATTACTAGGGGAGTTTCGCCTCGAAAAAGTGGCCAACACCCAAGGCTCCCAAATTTCCGGGGGGGAACGGCGGCGTACGGAGTTGGCCAGGGCTTTGGCGATCGGTGTCGATGGCCCGCAATTTTTACTATTAGATGAGCCCTTTGCCGGTGTTGACCCGATCGCCGTCTCTGAAATTCAAGGCATTATTGCCCAATTGCGGGAAAGAAATATGGGCATCTTAATCACCGATCACAATGTCCGCGAAACCTTATCGATCACCAACCGGGGTTATATCATGCGGGATGGGCAAATCCTCGCCTCTGGCAGTGCTGAAGAATTATATAATAACCCCCTCGTTCGTCAGTATTATTTGGGCGAAAATTTTCAACTTTAGTCAGGGTATTGATTTAGCTTGTCCTTGGATCTCGGTTTCAAATAATTTTGAGGTCTGTAAAATATTCAGACGCCAGCGGGGAAATAGTCTGATATTTTTAAAGGGATACTTTTTGGGTCATTAGGAAAAATTTAGCAATGTCAAACGCCAAAGTCGCGCTATTAACAGGAATTACGGGACAAGATGGGTCTTATTTGAGTGAGTTGTTGTTAGACAAAGGCTATCAAGTCCATGGCATTATTCGACGGACTTCCACCTTCAACACAGACCGCATTGACCACCTTTATACCGATCCCCATAATCCGGAGGCGAAACTAAGACTTCATTACGGCGACCTCACCGACGGCACCACCATTCGCCGTATTCTAGAAGCCATTCAACCCGTGGAAATTTACAACTTGGGCGCTCAATCCCATGTACGGGTAAGTTTTGATTCCCCAGAATATACAGTGGATGCGGTGGGCATGGGCACGTTGCGGCTACTCGAAGCGATTCGGGACTATCAACAACGCACGGGGATTCAAGTCCGATTTTATCAGGCGGGATCATCGGAAATGTTTGGCAAGGTGCAGGATGTCCCCCAACAGGAAACCACGCCCTTTTATCCCCGTAGTCCCTACGCATGCGCTAAGGTTTATGCCCATTGGCAGACGGTGAATTATCGGGAATCCTACGATTTATTTGCCTCTAATGGCATTTTGTTTAACCATGAATCGCCGCGACGGGGTGAAACCTTTGTTACCCGAAAAATTACGCGGGCGATCGCCCGAATTGTGGCCGGCACCCAGGATAAATTGTATTTAGGCAATATTGACTCCAAACGGGATTGGGGCTATGCCAAGGATTACGTACGGGCCATGTGGGCTATGTTGCAACAGGATGCCCCCGATGATTATGTGGTCGCCACCGGGGAAACCCACGAAGTCAAGGAATTTTTAGAAATTGCCTTTGGTTATGTCAATCTGAATTGGCAAGACTATGTGGCCTTTGATGAACGCTATTTGCGCCCCGCCGAAGTGGATCTGTTAATTGGTGATCCCACTAAAGCCGAAACCCAATTAGGTTGGAAACCCTCTGTTAGTTTTGAGGAATTAGTGCATTTGATGGTAGAAGCCGATTTATCTGTCTTAGGTTTATCTTCTCCCAATCAAAGTGATCGCATTAAGCAATTACTCGCTTCTGATATGGCTTTAGTTCGGGATACAAACGGTCGGACTGTGGACTAAAATTCAGCTATAGCGGTTTTTCAGACAGACAAGGTATGTGCAAATCCTTTTAGATCAAGCCTTACGGCTGACGGTTCGCTCATTTTTTACAGGTAGCGTCTATTTTTTCAAGTCCCCACTACCCGTAGGGGCATAAGCTGACGTTATACTCTATATCTGGAGTTTTTCAAGACTGATGACGCTACCAATAGCGTTACCGAACTAAGATTTACGGGACTATTGGACTGACCTCACTAAAGCGAAAACCTCTCCCCACAAATTCATGCTTTCCTTAGACAATCAACGTATTTTAGTGACTGGCGGGGCTGGTTTCCTCGGTAAACAAGTCGTGGCCCAACTGGTGTCCGCCGGTGGCGATCGCCAAAACATCACCATTCCCCGGTCTAAAGACTGTGACTTGCGGGATTGGTCAGCTTGTCAGCGAGTCGCCGAAAATCAAGATATTATTATTCACCTCGCTGCCCACGTCGGGGGTATTGGGCTAAATAAGGAAAAACCAGCGGAATTGTTTTACGACAATCTCATGATGGGAGCGCAACTGATCCATGCCGCCTATCAAGCTGGGGTCAAAAAGTTTGTCTGTGTCGGGACAATCTGCGCCTATCCCAAATTTACCCCGGTGCCGTTCAAGGAAGAAGATCTGTGGAACGGCTACCCGGAAGAAACCAATGCGCCCTATGGGGTAGCCAAAAAAGCCCTGTTGGTGCAATTGGAATCCTATCGCTTGCAATACGGCTTTAACGGCATTTACCTGTTGCCGGTGAATTTATATGGCCCCAAAGATAACTTTGATCCCCGGAGTTCCCACGTTATTCCTGCCTTAATCGACAAAGTTTACCAAGCTCAAAAACGGGGAGATAAAACCCTTCCCGTATGGGGCGATGGCAGTCCGACCCGCGAATTTTTATATTCCACCGATGCGGCGCGGGGTATTGTCATGGCAACCCAAGCCTATGACAAAGCTGATCCGGTTAATTTGGGCACGAATTTTGAAGTTTCGATCAAAGATCTGATAGAACTAATTTGTGAACTAATGGACTTTCAAGGGGAAATTATTTGGCAAACGGAACAGCCCAACGGGCAACCCCGCCGCTGTTTAGACACCAGCAAAGCCAAAGCTGAATTTAACTTTGCAGCCCAAGTTTCCCTACGGGAAGGATTGAAAAATACCATTGATTGGTATCGACAACAACCAGGGTAACGGGGTCATGATCGCCAAAAATGTCCCCTTGACGTAACAGTTTGTAACATTTGTTCAAGCTTCCTAGGAACCCCGTTTCAACCCTTGTTACACTAGCGGTTACGTTCTGCTGTGTTGGTTTAATAGCGAGCAAATTTTGTTAAGGAAACTTTTTTAGACAACTATGGTTAATACCCTCGAAAAGCCTGGATTTGATGAAATCCGCCCCGGAGTCAAGGTTCCCGCCAAGGAAACCATTTTGACCCCCCGCTTTTATACCACCGACTTCGATGAAATTGCCAAAATGGACATTTCCCCCAACGAAGACGAGTTAGAAGCGATCCTCGAAGAATTTCGGGTCGATTATAACCGCCACCATTTCGTGCGGAATGACTCTTTCGAGCAATCCTGGGAGCATATCGACGGGGAAAAACGCCAATTATTTGTTGAATTTTTAGAGCGTTCCTGTACGGCGGAATTTTCGGGTTTTCTGCTTTACAAAGAATTGGGACGGCGTTTAAAAAATAAAAATCCCCTCTTGGCCGAATGTTTTAACTTGATGTCTAGGGATGAAGCCCGTCATGCGGGTTTTCTTAATAAGGCCATGTCCGACTTTAATTTGTCCTTGGATTTGGGCTTTTTGACCAAGAGTCGTAAATATACGTTCTTTAAACCGAAATTTATTTTCTATGCGACTTATTTGTCGGAAAAAATTGGTTATTGGCGCTATATCACCATTTATCGCCATTTAGAACAGCACCCCGAAGATTGTATTTATCCGATTTTCCAATTCTTTGAAAACTGGTGTCAGGACGAAAATCGCCATGGTGACTTTTTTGATGCCATGATGCGGGCTCAGCCGAATACCCTCAATGATTGGCGGGCGCGGTTATGGTGTCGTTTCTTTCTGTTGTCGGTGTTTGCCACGATGTATCTCAACGATACCCAACGAGCAGATTTCTATGCTTGCCTAGGCTTGGAAGCTCGCAGCTACGATAAGGAAGTGATCAAAAAAACCAATGAAACCGCTGGCCGAGTCTTCCCGATTATTTTGGATGTGGAAAATCCTGAATTCTACGATCGCCTCGAAACCTGTGTGAGCAATAATGAGCAGCTACGGGCGATCGATGCGAGCAATGCGCCGGGGGTTGTCAAAGCTTTACGTAAGTTGCCGAAATTTGTTTCTAATGGTTGGCAATTGGCTAAGCTGTACTTTATGAAACCGATCGCCGTTGAACAACTGGCTGGTACAGTACGCTAGTTTTTCATTAACTTAAAATTAATTCAGATAAACGTACCGGAGAATTTAATGATTCTGCCGGTATTTTTTTGTTTGTCCGTCGTTAATGCCGTAGGGCGATCGCCGCATTTTGACCCCCAAAGCCAAAACTTAGGCAAAGACTGGTTTTCAGAGCCCCTAGGATCGGAGCGTTTAAACCGACAAAATTTAGGGGAAATTCAGGTTTCCTTAATCCAACACAGGGGGGCAATTGTTGATGCTGCAAACTGAGCAAACTCAACGCTACGGCGATCGCCCCAGATGCTCCTAGGGTATGGCCCGTTGCCCCTTTACTGGTGGTAATGGCGACGGATTCTGGAAATAACCCTTGAATTAACTGGGCTTCCCGTTGATCATTTAAAACTGTGCCTGTGCCGTGGGGATGGATAAAGTCAATTTGATCGGGGGTTAAATTGCTGCGGGTTAAACAGTTTGTTAGTGCTATCTGGGCACTGTGGTTATCAGGGGCGGGGGCACTGCGATCATAAGCATCACAACTAAAGCCCCAACCTAAAATTTGCCCATAGATGGTTGCTTGGCGTTTTTGAGCCTGTTCTAAACTTTCCAACACTAAAAATGCCCCTCCTTCTGCCAAGGCTAAACCCTGGCGATTTTGATCAAAGGGAAAGCAGCCGGTCTTTGCTAACGCCCCCATTTGGGCAAAACCGGCCAAGGTTAAAGGAGTAATCGGGACTTCCACTGCTCCGGCGATCGCCCGTTGGCAATGACCTTGGCGAATTAATTCCACTGCTTCGGCGATCGCCCATAAACCCGTTGCACAGGCGGCCATGGGCGCTTTGATGATAGTAACGTGGGGCAATAATTGGGCGGTGAGGTTGGCGGCTTGATAGGGAAAGGTTTCTAGCCAAGGCGATCGGGGAATTTTTCGGGAAACCCACTCTTCCCACTGTTTTTGGCAACCGCGACTGGAGCCAATCACCACGCCCCACGGTTCAAAATCGGGTTCTAATTGGGCATCATTCAACGCTGCTTGCAATAAATCAGGAACTAAGCGGGAAAAATCTTGGGGAGTGTTGTCAATTAAGCCCAAGGGTAAGGGATCAAAGGCGGGGAACGGTTGTCGTAATTGAATGCCGGTTTGTCCTGTGCAGCTCCGTTGCCAGGTTTGTTGGCGATCGCCTAAGCAGGTTTGTAGGCCAATGCCCGTAACGACAACGGTGTTCATCAAATCTCTTTTTTGGGGAGTTGGCGATCGCCGTTAAGGATTGGGACTTTTGGCCAGATAGGTAATGATTGCCCCAATTACAGCGCCACCGATGGTGAGGGCAATTTGCTTCCAGTTTTTTAACTCTCCTATTTTTTCTGCCATATCAGGGATTTTCTGAATGTAAGGCTGTTGAGCCTGTAGCATCCCTTCAAGCTTGCTAATTCGGTTATCTATACTGTTTAGCTTATCTTCTGTGCGGGCTTGATTAACGTCAATTTTGCTGTTAAGGCTACTGATTAGGTCTTTTAATTCCTGTAAGTCTGAGTCGGTGACGGTTGCCATGACGTTACACTTCCTTTAGATTTTGTGAAATAGATGGGGAGGATTTGCGGCTCTCTTTTTCTGCTTTTTAGGATAATTTATCAAGTTGATTTGTTTTTTAAGTTATTCAACGTTTAAAGATCACTATTTTAACCCTGGCGCATCGCTTAACGGATCTCTGGGCGATCGCCAAAGGGAGTCAGTCCTTTTGTCCGATGTGATTAATTGGCGATCGGCACTCAACCCTTGATAAAAATCCACATCAGGATTTTAAACCGTAACTTTTAGTTGAAATTTCTCTGCTAGCCCTACTAGTTTTAAGCATTTCCTTTTACTGATCAATTTTTTTTAAAATAGTCTGGAAATACTTTTCTCTTTCTTTGGTTAGTCTATTTTCTTCTTTTTCTGTAGTGATTAATCTCCATTTATCTAATTCTTGTATTTTGTATTCAGAGTTTTTTCCTTTATTGTGAGTTATTTTTAAAATATTAAATCCAGGGCTATCTTCTGTACCTAAAGCCAATTCATTTAAGCAGTATTGTATCTTTCTATGCCCTATTTTGGTTGTTTCTGACATATCTTTAATTCCCCCTTTCCCGCCTCTATAGATGTCATTGACAGAGCAATTAGCTGCTATATGAAATAAAATTCTAAACTGATAGGGATTTAATCCATATAAATTTAGTAAAGGAGGATTATGCATAATTTGCTGATAAGCAATATTCGGATAAAGCGACCTTAATTTTATCCAACTAGCTTCATTTTTATCATCTAGATAAATCCAATTATTTACATTGTTTATAGTTATTACATTGGGTTTTTGTCGATATTCTTTATTTGATAACAAATCGTTTTCAATTTCTATATGAAAAACATTTTTCTTTTGTAAATTACGAATACTTTGTTGTATTTTTCGCTCACTTATTTTACATGTATCTACCATTGTTTCGACGGCACTTGTGCATTTAACACCTCTCCCATACACATAAGCAAATACTCGAAATTCATATACATTTATACCTGATCTATCCAATAAGTCTGAAAGAAAGAAAAACTGCTTACCTTTACTTTTAAGTTTATCTGACAAGTGTAATTGTATTTTTTCTGCAAGGGGATGTACGTAATTCATTTTTTGTGGTTTTGCTTCGTCAATAATCTTAAGTGTAGCGCATTATATGCGCCCTAATCTTTCATTTAAGTCACTGCATGTATAAAAATTTTTAGGGTGCATGAAAAACATTGCTTGCGGTATTTTTATGCATGGGTTAAGCTTGGAAATGTGAAAAAGCGCTTGGGACTTCTCACTTTCGCCAAACGCTTTTTACAAAAAACCTATCTAGGTATTCTACCATGACTGCTTTCGTTAAAGAACGCCCCAGTAGCGCCCTTGTCATTGCCATTCTCAAGGCTATACCCCAAGCTTCGCTGACTCCGAGCACCTATCAAGTTGTTTTGGATGCAGCAAACATGGTTGATAACGCTCTTCAACCATACTCACCCCTCGTTCTAGATTTCCCGCAGACAAAGACAGAAAAAGTTAGTTATTTAGAAGAAGCCAACACAGACTGCAAGCGGGCCATAGCGATCATTTTGTCTAACACGCAAAAATCCAAGAACGAACTACCCTTCTTTAAAGAAATGAACTGGCAGCAAATATTAGATTGGGTTCAGGCAAACGAACCTCAACTAATGGAAGAGATAGCGCCTTTTTAAGACAGACATCTAACGAGTGTTTCAACGGAGGCACTCGTTTCCACGTTTGTAATATTTTGTTCAGACTTATGAAAGTATTGATTATCGATCTTGAAACAACTGGGCTAGATCCCAAGGAAGGCGCGGAAGTAATTGAGGCTGCCGCGATTTTATACGACGCTCAGAATAAGGGGATTTTGGCACAGATTTCTACCCTATTCCCAGTTTTGGAGAATAAAGCTCAGTCAGTTAATCGCATCTCTCCGGAACTGTCGCAGCAAATGAATCACTGGTGTTTTTGGTCAATTATTCAAACCTGGATTGATCAGTCTACTGGAGTGGCAGCCTATAACGCTGATTTTGACTTTAGCTGGATACGGCAACTTCAACTAGTTGATAACCTCCCTCCTGAAAAATGCTTCTGCCTTTACAAAGATTTTGAATGGCCGCAAAACCAAAAATCCTGCAAACTTATCGAAACGGCATTAAACCATGAAGTACCTATTACAACATGTCACCGAGCGTTAGCGGATTGTAGTCTCGTAGCCGCTACCTTAAGCAAGATCGACGATTTGCCTCAACGGCTAAGTGAAGCGATGAAGAGATCACAAGAACCAAAACTTGAGGTTAAGGCCTTAGTTAGTTATGAATCTCGAAATTTGGCTAAATCCGAAGGATTTTACTGGAATTCTTCCAAAAAAAGTTGGTTAAAGGATATACCCGAAAGTGAGCTTGCTAATTTAAACTATCCTTTTTCAACAAAAATACTAACAAAAAAAGAGTTTGGAATCGTGGTTTCAAGAGTGTGATCGCCGATTTTTTAGGTGCATTGACGTTTATGGAAGCTAAGAGGATGTCTGAAAAGTGTTCTGATGGAGTACTTGCAAGACTAGAGTATGAGCAAGATTAGGTAATATAGTCATTTCAATTAAGACTGAATCATTTGAATACCACTAGATAATGAGGTAAAATTTTTGCAAAAATAACTTAACTTGAGCCATGCCTTACAGTTTAGATTTGA